>Ga0136640_10000256_pt1 | contig 20008 bp, 18 predicted proteins | sample AntDrymUQ8642106_2_FD_105498 | JGI IMG/M metagenome (GOLD analysis project Ga0136640, IMG submission 105498) | Polar desert sand microbial communities from Dry Valleys, Antarctica - metaG UQ864 (21.06) | ecosystem: Environmental > Terrestrial > Soil > Desert | place: Antarctica: Dry Valley...
CCGATCAGCGTGCCGATGATGGCAGCGATCGCAACGACCGGTGCGCCGGTGAACCCGACGGCGCCTGCCGTGGTCAGGATCACCGCATCGAAGGGGACCACGAGACCGATCAGCGCCGTCGTGTCGATCACCATGAGCAGCAGCACTCTGGCGCCTATCAGCACCAGCGGAAGCTGGCCGTCGCGCTTCTGACCCGGATTCGATGGTCAACTCAGCGGCGTACCCAGCAGCGGACAGTGATCAATGATCAGCCCAGGCCGTTGTCTGCCAGGAACTGCTCGGCAACGTCGGCCGAACTCATCTTGTCGACAGTGACCTGAGCCAGGGCCGCCGTCAGGTTCTCGGTGGTCAGCACCGCGGACACGGCGTTGAGTGCGGTCTCGATGGTGTCATTGGAGACCTCCTCGCGGATGATCGGGACGATGTTCTCGGCCAGGTAGAGGTTCTGGGTGTCCTCGAGGATGACGAGGTCCTCGGTCTCGATCGCGGAGTCGGTGGAGAAGATGTTCGCGACGTCGACCTGTCCGCTGAGCAGCGCCTCGAGGGTGAGCGGGCCGCCTGGGTCCAGCGGGACGAACTCACCGAAGGTGATTCCGTACACCTCTTCCAGCCCGATGAGACCCTGGAAGCGCTCGGCGAACTCCGGGCCCGCCGCGACGCTGAGCTCACCGGCCACCGGTGCGAGGTCATCCATCGTGGTGAGGTCGAACTCCGCGGCCGTCTCCTGCGTGACGCTCAGGGTGTCCTTGTCCTCTGCCTCGGCCTGTTCCAGGGCGATGATGCCGTCCGGGAGCACTTCCACCATGGCCTCGTAGACGTCCTCCGAGGTGGTCACGCCCTCGGGCGCCCCGTCCGGACTGAGGTTGGACAGCAGCGCGCCGTTGTACTCCGGGAGCAGGTCGATGGAGCCGTCCTCGAGAGCCCTGAGGTAGAGCTCGCGGGCCCCGATGTTGAACCGCCGCTCGACTGTGACGCCCGCGGCCTCCAGCGCCTGGGCGTAGATCTCGGCAAGCAGCTCGCTCTCCGGGAAGTTGGCCGAACCGATCACCACGCTCGAGCTGTCGCCTCCGCCATCTCCTCCGCCGTCCCCGTCATCGGAGAGCGGGTCGTCCCCGCCACCGCAGGCGGACAGGGCGAGTAGGAGCACGGGCGCCAGGACGGCGGTGAGTCTTCTGCGCATGGTGATTCCTTTCGGTGCGGTCCGGGTGCTCACGCTTAAGCCCGAGCCGCTTCGGGGACGACGGTGGATGCGGAGACTTTGCCGGCTCTGGCGAAGCGGCCAGACACCCCTGGGGAGACGACGAGTCGTTGCAGGAGATTGCCCGCGAGGTCGATGAGGATTGCCAACGCCGCGACCACCACGGCGCCGGCCACGACGCGATCGTACTGGTTCAGCGAGAGACCGTCTACGAGCAGACGGCCGAGGCCGCCCAGGCCCACGTACGCGGCCACGGTCGCGGTTGCTACGACTTGGAGGGCGGCGCTCCGCAGACCACTGAGGATCAGCGGTAGGGCCATCGGGACCTCGGCCCGGAAGAGGATCTGCATCGGGCGCATGCCCATCCCGCGAGCGGAGTCCACGGCAGCCGGGTCGACGGCGCGCAGACCGGCATAGGTCGTGGTCAGGATGGGCGGGACCGCCAGCACCACCAGGGCGAAGATCAACGGTAGCTGGCCGAGGCCGGCCAAGGTGACGATGAGACTGAGCAGGCCGAAGGTCGGCAGGGATCGTCCGGCGTTGCCGATGTTGATGGCGAAAAAGGCGCCCCGGTTGGTGTGGCCAATGTAGAACCCGATCGGGATGGCGATGGCAGCAGCGATGGTCAGGGCGATCGCGGTGAACTCGAGATGCTCGATGATGCGGTGCGGGATGCTCTGCGGCGAGGCCCACCGCCAGTTGGCGGGGTCGAAGAGGTAGGCCCGGTCGTCGTTCACGCCCGACCACCGAGTCTGGCCCACGGGGTGAGGTAGCGCTGGGCAAGGACGATGAGGCTGTCCATCACTGCCGCCAGGATGACCGAGAGCACGATGCCGACGATGATGGGCTCGGGGAAGCGGAGTTGCAGGCCGCGGGTGAACAGCGCCCCGAGGCCCCCGACCCCGATGATCGCCCCGACGCTGACCAGGCTGATGTTGGAGACGGTGGCAACGCGTACGCCAGCCAGGATGACCGGAGTCGCGATCGGCAAGTCCACACCGAGCAACCGCTTGAGCGGTCGGTAGCCCATCGCGGTGGCCGCCTGCGTCACGTTCCGGTCGACTGAGCGCAGGGCATCGGCGACCGATCGGACCATCAGCGCCACGGTGTAGATAGCCAGCGCCACGATGATGTTCAGCGGCGAGAGCACCTTGGTGCCGATGATGAGGGGCAGCGCGACGAACAGGGCCAGGGACGGGATGGAGTACAGCACCCCGCTGATCGTGATCAGCGGCTGGTAGAGCCAGTCGTGCCGGACTGCGAGGTAGCCGAGAGGCAGCGCGACGATGACCCCGATCACGACCGGGATCAAGGCCAGCGCGATGTGCTGGCCGAAGGCAGCCAGGATCAGCTCCATGTTGTTCCGGACGTAGTCGATCACGGCGAACCGGGCTTCGGCTCCGGCCGGGAACCCGGCTCCGGCCGGAAACCTGCGTCGGCCGATGCCGAGGTACGGACCGCAGCCAGGTGCTCGGCGATCTCGGCGTGGCTGATCACGCCGAGCGGCCGTCCCGCGTCGTCGATCTCGAGGGCGAGGCCGACTGGCGAGCTGATCGCCACGTCCGTGGCCTGGCGAAGTGTGTCGGTGGCGCGGAAGGTTCCGCCGAGCGGGCGGGTCCCGGAGCTGAACGCCGAGCTGGTCCAGCCGATCGCCCGGCCGTCGTCGTCGCAGGCCACGGAGATCCCGTCCGGCAGGCTGGACATCGGCCGTACGGGCAGGTCCGCGGCTGGGTCGAAGGACAGGCTGCGAAAGCCGCGGTCGCGGCCGACGAAGTCGGTGACGAACTCGTCGGCAGGGTCCTCGAGGAGCTCCTGCGGGGTCCCGAATTGCGCGATGTGCCCGCCCTGCCGGAACACGGCCACCATGTCGCCGAGCTTGATCGCCTCGTCGATGTCGTGGGTGACGAACGCGATGGTCTTGCCCAGCTCGGCCTGCAGCCGCAGGAACTCCTGTTGCAGCTGAGCGCGAACGATCGGATCCACCGCGCTGAACGGCTCGTCCATCAACATCACCGGCGGGTCGGCGGCCAGCGCACGGGCGACACCGACCCGCTGCTGCTGTCCACCGGAGAGCTGAGCCGGGTAACGCTTGGCCATCCCCTCGGGCAGGCCGACCCGCTCCATCAGCTCGGCGGCGACCTTCCGCGCCTGCTTCTTGTTGGTACCCACCAGGAAGGGGACAGTCGCGATGTTGTCCAGGATCGTGCGATGCGGGAACAGCCCGGCATGCTGGATGACGTAACCCATCCGGCGGCGCAGTTCGGCGGCATCCTGTCCGGCGATCGGCTCACCGTCGACCAGGATCCGTCCGGAGGTGGGCTCGATCATCCGGTTGATCATCCGCAGTGACGTCGTCTTGCCGCACCCCGACGGCCCGACGAAGCAGGTGATCTTGCCTGTGGGGAGCACCAGGTCGAGGTTGTCCACCGCCGTGGTGCCGTCAGGGAAGACCTTGCTCACTGCCTCGAACGTGATCACGGGCGGTGCCACCCATCGCTTCCCGGCTCCGTCGGAGGCTACCCTGGCTGTATGGGGCGATTCATAATGAGCAGCGCGTGAATGCCTGTCAACCCCGGGACACCGATGGAACAGCACGACCGAATGAGTGCCCCCGACCAACCCCACGGCGTCGTGGTGTCCGGAATGGATCTCAGCTGCGCCGACGTGGTCGCCGTGGCCCGGCATTCGCATCCGGTGGAGCTAAGCAAGGACGGTCGGCATCGGGCGGCGCAAGCACACGTGCTGGCGGAGCGGATCGTGGCCCAGCGACCGGTCTACGGCCAGACCACCGGCGTCGGTGCCAACCGGCTCGAGGTCGTCGGTGCCGACGGGCAGGGCCACGCGCTGCGGCTGTTGCGCAGCCACGCCAGCGGCGCGGGTCCGCTCGAGCCTCCCGACCGGGTGCGGGCGGCGATGGTGGTCCGGCTCAACCAGATGGCCGCCGGTGGTTCCGGCGTGGCTCCGGAACTGCTGGACGGGCTCGAGGCGGCCTTGCTCGCCGGCGCCGTTCCAGGCATCCACCGGCTGGGGTCGATCGGTACCGGTGACCTCTGCGCCCTCGCCGAGCTGGGCCTCACCCTGTGCGGCGAACTCCCGTGGCGCAGCGGCAGTACGCCACCGGTGCAGCTCACAGGCACGGACGCGCTCGCCCTGATCAGCAGCAACGCAGCGACCATCGGCGAGGCGGTCCTTGCCTACCACGACCTGACCGTGCTGCTGGCGGCGTCCGAGGTGGTCGCCGGTCTGTCCTTCCTGGCACTCGGCGGAGCGGCCGAGGCGTACGGCGCCCCGGTGCAGAGCGCCCGCGCCCACCCCGGCCAGGTGCTGGTGGCGCACCGGTTGCGTGCCTTGCTGGGATCCCAAGTCACCTCGGGCACCGGCCGGCGGCTTCAGGACCCTTTCTCCCTTCGCGCGGTGCCGCAGGTGCACGGAACGGCCGTGGATGCCCTCGCCCATCTGGAGTCGGTGCTGGCGGTGGAGATCAACGCCCGGGCCGAGAACCCGCTCTTCGACGTCGGGACGGCGCAGGCCTGGCACAACGCCAACTTCCACACCACCTACCTCGCCCACGCGCTGGACGGCGCCCGCTCCGCGCTCTACCCAATCGCCGAACTGTCGGCGGCACGGCTCGGGGACCTCGTCGATCCCGACCTCACCCACCTGCCGGCCTTCCTGGCCGACGGCCCGCCGGGCAGCTCCGGAGTGATGATCCTGGAGTACGTCGCCCACGACGGGGTGGCCTCGCTGCGGCACGCGAGCCTGCCGGCGGCCCTGGGCGGCGCCGTCGTGTCCCGCGGCCTGGAGGACCACGCCAGCTTCTCCTCGCACGCGGCCAGGTTGGCTACCACCGCGGTCCCGGCGTTGCGCGTGGTGCTCGCAGCGGAGTTGGTCGCCGCCGTCCGTGCCCTGGGAATGCAGGACGACCCGGATGCCGGGGGTCCGCTTCGCACCGCGTACGACCTCGGGCGGGCGGGTCTGGACGCCGAGCAGGCCGATCGCCCCCTGTCGGATGACCTCGAGGCCGCCGGGCGGCTGCTCGACGCCTACGCCGCGTACCCCGGTGCGGCCTTTCCGGCCTTCGGATGATGCAGGGAGCATCCTGCCCCCGTAGGTTGAGCGCTGCTGCCGAGCAGGGTGCCCCCTGCATATCAAGCGTTACGCCGGCGCCCCCTGAAGAGCTGGGAGCAGCAGCGCGTCTGGAGTCTGCAACCCAGCCGGCGCCGAGCTGCCGGTGAGCAGGCGCTGGGGGTTGGCCACGTACAGGGCGTGACTGAGCGCCTCGCCGAGTCCGGGGTCGGTGGGTTCGGCGTAGGGCCGGTCGGACCCGTGCACCAGCGCGTCGACCCCGGTCACCCGGACGGTCGCGTCGATCGCGCGGGTCCCGTAGGAGGAGGTCTCGTAGTACACGGCCGGATCGATCCGGCCGACCACACCGCCGCGTGCGGCCAGCCGCTCGTGGTGCAGCGGCGCTAGTCCGGCGAGGGCCACGAACGCCACCCGGAGCCGCGGAAAGTTGGAGCGCCCGGCTGCGTGCCAGGCGTACCAGGCGGCGTGCAGCTGAGCGACGTAGGGCACTACTGCCGGCCACCACGCCGGGGTCAGCCGTGCTCCGGCCTCCGGCGGAGCCGCCGGACCCGGGTGCACGAGAAGCGGCAGGTTCGCCCGTTCCAGGGTCCCGAGCAACCCGCCGAGGCGGTCCAGCGCGGCGGGTTCGGCCAGGGCGGTGGCGGGCAGTTGCAGCCCGATCACGCCCGGCTGATCCAGGACCCGCGCCAGGGCCATCGGGTCCGGTTCGGCCACCCCGGCCGCCGCCCACACTCCGAAGGGCTCGCCGAGCTCGCCCGCACCGGCGTGCCATGCCTCGAGCAGCGGCGCGCCCTCGGCGTCGGGAAGGTGCTCGACACCGAGCGGGCTGGAGAAGGACAGCAGTACCCTGCCGGTGCCCTCGGACCGCTCCCGCTCGGCGCGAGCCACCGGGTCCACGTCGGACGGGCGCACGACGTAGGGAGCCTCGCCGTCCAGATGCAGCGTCCAGCCGTCCAGGCGGGGCGGTCTGCGGCGGGCTCTGAGGGCGTCCAGGAGCGGCTCGGGCCACAGGTGCTGGTGGCAGTCGCTACGCACGTACACCCCCGGTTCGGACCGGTGCCGGCGCCGTCGGCACCGTAGCATCAACGAGATGCAGCGCTCCCGCCGCACGACTCTGAAGGACGTCGCAGCTGCTACCGGCCTCTCGCCAGCCACGGTGTCCTACGCGCTGCGCGGCCTGCAGGTCCCGCCGGAGACCCAGGAACGGGTACGATCGGCGGCGAAGGAACTCGGCTACGAGGTGAACCCGATCGCCCGTGCCCTGGCCAGCGGGCGGACCGGCATGGTGGGAGTGCTCTCCGGGTCGCTGGCCGATTTGTGGCAGCAGAGCCTCGCGGTTGCGCTCTCGCGTGGCCTGCTGGCCCAGGACCGTTACGCGATCATCGCCGACGCCAATGGCGACCCGGCGCGGGAACGGCAGTTGGCCGGGCAGCTGCGCGACCAGCAGGTGGACGGCGTACTGGTCTCGCCTCTGAATCCGGCCGCTGACCACTGGGCAGATCTCAGCGCCGCCGTGCCGGTGGTGACTATCGGGGACGCCCTGCTCACGGCGCCGTTGGCCGGCTGCGTTCTGTTCGACAACCGGCACGGCGTGGCCACGGCCCTGGATCACCTGGCCAAGCTCGGCCACCGCCGGGTGGCCGTGCTGACGCCGTCGCTGCCGAGCACGCCGGACCGCCCCGCGGGGGTCTTCGCCCAGGAGCACGGCGAGGAGCTCGGGCTGGACCTCGTCCTGATCGGCTCGCCGGCCTCGGTGGCCGGCGCGGCGATGGCGGCGACCGGGGTCCTGGCCCTGGACGACCGGCCCACCGCGATCTTCTGCCTGAGCGACTCGATGGCCTACGGCTGCTACCTCGCTGCGATCCGGCTGGGCATGTCCGTCCCGTCGGACCTGTCCGTGCTCGGCTACGACGACCACGAGATGGCCGAACTCGTCGTGCCGGCGTTGACCACATTCAGCTGGGACAGCCCCGGAATCGTCGACTCCGCCGTCAGCCAGCTCGTACGGGCGATCGAGAAGGGCGGCCGGCGACACCCGCGGACGTTCCGTCCGCAGCTGCAGGAGCGCGGGTCGACAGCCCCGCCCCCGGGACCGGATCAGCTCGCCACGCCGTCGAGGGGACGCAGCTCGTCGGCGTAGCTCACCGACACGCGCCGCATCACACCCTCACGGCTGAAGGAGTACTGACCCATCCGCCACAGCGGCGGCGAGTAGGCGTGGATCGAGATCGAACCGTCCACCGCGCCGGCCATCCGGTGGATGTGGTCCGGCCCGAAGCTGAATGCCGTGCCGGCCGCGAAATCCGAGGTGATGGGGTCCGCGGCCATCCGTGGAGTGGTCTCGCGTACCACGCCCTGCACCACCGCCACAGCACCGGAGGAGATGTCGTGGTCGTGCCAGCCGGTGTCGTCGACGGTGTTCCAGCACAGCAGCCAGACGTCGACGTTGTGGTCGCGCAGGATGGACACGAAGTGCCGACCGCCGGTATCGAAGGCCACCCGGTCCTGCCACAGCTCCGGAGTTCGCGCGAGTTCGTTGACGTACGCGAGCAGCTCGCGCCGGTCGAGGATGTGGTCCTCGGTCTGCGCAAGGGTGGTCAGGGTCAAATCGGCGGCTCCTAGATCGGGTTCACTGAACCGCATCAGTGATGCGGTTCAGTGAACCGCATCACCGGCTCCGCCGTCAAGCATCAGCAGCGCGTCGATGTCGCGGCCGAAGGGGCGGTCGGACGTCCCTGTCGGGAGTGCATCGTCGGCTGCGTCGAGGAGGCGGTGCGCGTCCGCGCCGACACACACCGGCCGGCCGCCCAGCCGCACCGCCTGGTGCACGCCGAGAAGCTCGCAGGCCAGCACCTCGGCGAGACCCTCCAGGGCCGAGCCCAGGGTCCGGGCCGACTCCATCGAGAAGCTCTGCACGTCCTCCTGGCCGAGGGATGTCTCGATCGACCCGAGGCAGGTCGGCACCGCCTCGCGACGCATCCGGTGCACGACGCCGGCCGCTCGCTTGTGCACCGCCACCAGGCCCGCGTGCAAACCCGGAGAGTCGGTCAGCTGCCGGGGCAGGCCGGTGACCCGGTCGTCCAGCAACCGGTGCAGCCGAGCGGCCGAGGTTTCGGCCAGGTGGCAGGCCGCCACCGTCACGGCGTCCAGCGCAGCGGCCAGGTCGAAGCCGTCGAAGCCTGCGGAGCCGACGAAGGTACCCCCGAAGAAGGCCGGCGAGTCGGTCACCCCGCTCAGTGCGCGCTCGACAGCCGCGTCGAGGGCCGAGGTGCACCTGTCGAGGTGGGCGAGGGCGGGCCCCAGCACGCGGAAGGACAGCGGCGCCTGCAGGGACCGTGGTTGCGGATCGACCCCGGCGATCTCGCGGATGCGCTCCAGTGCGGTGGTCAGCTCGGCGTCCCCCCGCGCGAGCAGCGCGGAGTAGGGGTCGCGGTGGGCTCTCGTCACCGCGATCCCTGTTCCCGCGACCGCTGTTGCCCGATCAGCCAGCTGCCGGGCCCGCCCCGAGGCCAGGATGGCCAGCGCGCTCGTCGTCGGGACGCCCTCGAGCAGGGCCACCCCCTCCTTCACGGCGAGCGGGTACGGAGCGAGCCCGGCTGCGGCCAACGCCCGCACCGCCGGCCGGGCGGTTACCCCGTCGGGGTCCAGGGCCGACCCGGACCCGGTGACCAGCGCCCCGAGGTGGGCAAGGGCGATGATCTCGCCGGCAGCTCCCAGCCCGGTGGACGGGACGGCCGGGACGACGTCGGCGTTCAGCAGGGCCGCGAGCTGTTCGCACAGCCCGGCCGAGACCGCGGCATCGCCGTTGAGGAAGGTCCGGAGCCGAACAGCCAGGGCGGCCCGGGCCTGGCGCCGGGTGAGCCACGGTGGCGAGCCGACCGCGCGCCCGAGCATCAGCCTCCCCTGGTGCCCTTGCCGGTCCGCGGGGTCGAGCGCGAGTCGGCTCTGGTCCCCCATCCCGGTGCTGACCCCGTACACCGGGCCGGGTGACTGGAGTGCCGCGAGTGCGGCCTCCCGGATGGCGGCCAGCGAAGCGACCAGCGGTTCGGCGATGCGGATCTCACGGCCGAGCGCGACCGACCGTATCCCCACCGGGTCAAGATCTTCCGCGACGCCGAGGACCAGCGCGCTGTCCGACGGGACCGCCGAGTTCACCGGTACCTGAGCATGGTGCCGACGTCGGAGGCCTCCGCCCGGGTCAGGACCAGATGCGCGAGAGCGACGTCGAGGACGGACAGCCCCCGGTGCCAGAACAGGATCCGCTCGTCATCGCGCTCACGTCCCGGCTTGGTGCCGCTGACGATCTCCCCGATCTCGGCGTGCAGCGACTGCTGGGTCAGCCGCCCGGTGTCGACCTGTGCGCGCAAGGCCCCGAATCGACCGGACTGCGATTCGCGCCAGTCGTCGACGACGACCTTGTCCATCACGTCGAGCAGGTCGATCTCGACGGCGCTGACCGTGCCGTACGGGACAACGAAGGCGCCGCGCCCGACCGACCCGGTACGTAGGAGCGGTGTCGGCTCGGTGAGCCGCGAAGCCTCGACCAGGATGTCTGCGCCCTCGAAGCACTCATCCGCGGTCTCGACGACGCGGACAGTGGTCGAGGTCTCGGCACGGAGACGCTCACCGAAGGCCTCCCTCGACTCCGGCCGGGCACTGGTCACCCGGATCTCGTCCAGTTCGAAGAGGTGGTCGAGCATCGTGACGTTGGAGTACGCGGTGCCGCGGGCCCCGACGTGACCGAGCACCCGGGAGTCCTTGCGCGCGAGGTACTTCGCGCCGACGGCGGTCATGCCCCCGGTCCGTGCCTCGGTGATGAAGGTGGCGTCCATCACCGCCAGCGGAACGCCGTTGTACGGGTCGTACAGGGTCGCCAGTGCCAGTTCGCTGGGCAGGCCATGCTGGTAGTTCGGCACGAAGTCGCCGACCACCTTGATGCCGCTGATCCCGCGCTCACCGAGGGTGGAGACATGCCCGCGCAGGACGTTGAAGTGCCCGATCCCGCCGTTGTCCGGCACGAGGTGCATCCGGGGCTCGAAGACCGTACTGCCCCGGCCGTGGGCGTCGACGACGGATTCGATCGCCTCGATCACGTCGGTCGTTGTCAGCTCGAGGGAGTCGATGTCCGGACCGGACAGGAACCGCAGCCAGAGCGCTGTCGACATTCACCGACCCTTCGCTGTCCGGAGTGCAGCCGCTTTCCGGAGTGCAGCGCATCGAACGATACGAGTACCCGGCGCAATGTAGCAGCGTATTCTCCGGCACCGGACCCGTGAGAATGCAGAGGGACGACCATGGCCCAGGTGACCGGCAGCGCCACAGCGGGGCAGGGCGAAACCGGTGCCGTCCGCGCGCGGACCGAGGCCTGGCTGCTCGACCTCGTGCACACCCGCCGCCTCTCGCCCACCCAGCGCCGGGTCGTGCAGTCGATGCCGGACTCGAGGCCCTACGTGGCCTTCATGTCCACGGTGGACGTCGCCGAGTTGGCCGGGGTGAGCCAGCCGACCGTCGTCCGGCTGGCCTCGGCCCTCGGGTTCTCGGGCTACCCCGAGTTCCGTACCGCCGTACGCCGGCAGGCTCTCAGTGCGGTCGAGCGGGTCGAACCGGACGATGTCCCCGAGCGGCGCAGCGCCCTGGGCACCGCCCTGGCAGCCGAGTAGTCGAACATCGCCGCGCTGGAGCGGACGCTGGACGATGACCGGGCGACAGGTGCCGTGGCGGCGCTGGCGGGGACGCAGCCGTTCGGGATTCTCGGGATCCGGGCCTCGTCGGCACTTGCCCAGTACATGGGGTAGTTCGCCTCCCGGATCATTGCCGCGGGTGCTGACCGACGCGGGCACGGTGCTCGAGGCGGGTGAGCAGCTCGCCGGCGGACATCGTCGTCGACCAGGGGATCTGGGCCCGAGCGGTCACGACGGGGGCCCGACGGCTGAGTCGGTCCGCCCTCACGGTAGGCGTGCGCGGCGCGCAGCCGATCGGCCGCGGCCGCGATGGCTGCCAGCCCCGCCGCCCTGGCCGCGACCTCGGGCCACCACAGGCCATCGACGTGGCAGTCCTGCGGGCCCGCGCCGACCTGCCGCTGCTGCTCACCACCTGCAGCAGACCGCCAACCAGTTGCCGGTCATCGCCGGCCAGCTTCACGCCAGGACAAGCCGATGGGGAATCGAGGGCCTGCTGCGTGCTCACGCGCGGGACCTGCCGGCGATGGAGGACATGCCCGAGGCCCGGGTCCGCCAGGTGGTGGCCGGCCTGCACGTGCAGGCCGCACACCAGGACCTGGCGCCGCTGTCGGCCGCGGTCACCCGCGCCGGCTCCCTGTCCACAGCCCTGGCCGCCGAACTAACCAGACGACCCCGGGCGTGCCGCCCGCGCAGCCGCGGCTGGCCGCCTACTACGCCGACCGCCTCGCCACCCCGCACGGCCGCAGCCCAGATGACCAGCGACGCCCGCCACGTCCAGCAGGCGCTGGCCGCGACCCGCGCCCCGTTCGGACCAGGGCAGCCGCACAGCCGCGGCTACGGCCCGGACCGCTGACACCGCCCACTGGGCGCGGACCGCCACCCGCTCTGCCGGGCCGAGCAACAGCAGCGGGCCGGTCGCCGTACTGCCCCGCCCGCTGCGGCGTTGACTTCGCGTGGACTAAGCCACGGCGAAACAGCGCGCTGCTACGCCACCGGGTCCAGCTGGGCAGGGTGGCGCACCCTGCTGCGCAACCGGCGTCCTCGTCAACCGCGGCCAGGACCGGCCGGCCGGGTGAGGCGCCCGGGCGGGACTGGCTGGCCGGGCTCGAGTTCCGCCCTTGGGCCATCGTTCCCCGCGTCTGACGCCAGGTACCTGCTTGTTCCGCTATCCACGGCCGGCTGCGGGTAGATTGCGGGTAAGATCAACTTCTCAACGATCCGTCAGGCGCTTGTCCGGCCGAAAGCCCAGCAGGGCAGGGCTTTCGACATGTGCCCCCGGCAGGATTCGAACCTGCGCCACCGCCTCCGGAGGGCGGTGCTCTATCCCCTGAGCTACGGGGGCTCAGATTCGCCAAGCGGCGGCCTTGAGATTATCAGGGTGGCGGCAGCGCCGACCCACCCCGACTGCGCAGCATGGCCTCCATCGTCAGCACCTCGGCCGATTGCGAGTCGACGATCGTCTGCGCGAGGCGTCGTACGACGTCGGCGTTTGCGTTGGCAACTGCATACTCGGCCATGGCCAGCCCACCCTGATGGTGGACGATCATCAGCTGCAGGAAGCGGACATCGAGCTCAGCACCCGACAGCGTCCGCAGCTCAGCGAGCTGGTCGGGTGTGGCCATCCCTGGCATCGGCCCGCCGGCCATGTCCTGGTGACCCGACATCCATGACATTTGCGGTGCCAAGGTATTCACGGGTAGACCCCAGGCCTGCAACCAGCCCTGCATCATGCCGACCTGGCTGTTCTGCGTGAACTCGACATCGTAGGCGAGCAGCTGGACGTCGGGATCGGTTGACCTGTCCCGCACCAGCCCGGCCATGCTTACGGCCTGCTGGTGGTGCGTACTCATGTCCCGGGCGAACCCCGCGTCGACCGATCCCTCGGCAGGCATGCTCGGATCGCCTACTCCGGTGAGTACGGCGAGCGCCCCACCACTGAGGAGCAGCCCCACCGCGATGACTCCCGCGAGAACCCCGACGAGCCAGCGGCGCTGCCGGCCGGCGGGCTGCCGGGTCACGGCGCCGTCGTCGCCGCGGGATCCGTCGTGGCGGCCGGGTCCGTTGTGGCGGCCGGATCGGTGGTCGCGGCCGGGTCGCTGGTTGCCGGAGCGCTCGGGTCGCCGACGCCGTCGGGCTCCGCAGGAATGGGATTCTGCGCGAACTCCGGGTTGTCGCAGGTCGCGCCAGGCTCCGGGGTGTTGGCCGGGTTCTGCCGCAGTGCGGTGATGAACTGCACGATCCGCGGATCTGCGGAGGACTGCACGAAGAGCTGGTTCCCCCACGTCTGGAGGGAGATCGGACTGGCCAGTCCCGGGTACGGGCTCATCATGATGAAGGCCTCGCCGTCCACCAGGTTCGCGAGCGTGTCCACCTGCTGTTGCGGGAGATCGGGGTTGTAGGTGATCCACACCGCTCCGTGCTCCAGGGAGTGGACGGCGTTCTCGTCGCGGATCGGGATCGGGTAGACCGTACCCGTGCAGTCTGCCCACGCCAGGTCGTGTGCACCGCCGAACGGCGGGGTGTCCTCGTAGGCGACTGCCTGGTCGGTGTGCTGTGCCGACACGAAGGACTTTGTCTGCAGACCCTCGATGTTGCTCGGGTCGGCGAGGTCCTCCTGCTCCTGGGCTTGCAGCAGGGCGTATCCGATCGCCGCGACCGCGAAGACGACGACTGCCAGCGCCGCGGCGATCCACCCCCACGGCTTGGGTTTGGCCAGTACGACGGGCGGCGGCTTGCGGCCGCGGCTCTTGGGCTTGCCCGCCGGTTTCGACGCGGCGGCTTTGGACGCGGCGGCCTTCGACGCGGCGGCCTTGGACGCGGGAGCCTTGGACGCGGGAGCCTTGGACAGGGGGGGCTTGGATGCGGGAACCGTGGCCGCAGTGGCCTTGCCGGGCGATGCCTTCGCCGCGGATGCGGCGTCGCTGACGGCGGCGGTCTGCTCGTTGGTGCTGGCTGTAGCGGCGTCGTCGGAGGGCTTGGCTCCGCTCTTGCCCGTGCTCTTGCCGGTGCCGGAGCCTTGCCCGGTCGCCCTCTTGGCCATGCAGTTACCTTCGCGTGAGACGAGTGATTTCCTGTTGACTTTACGTCGCCTGGCGCTCAGTACGATCGACGGGTGACTCCCGCCGATCTTGCTGTTGCCGTTCTCGATGCCGTTAGCGGCGCCGTCGAGGCGGGGCAGCTGCAGGTCGACGTACCGGCTGAGGCCGTGATCGAGCGGCCGAAGAGCCGCGATCACGGTGACTACGCGACAAACATCGCGCTGCGCCTGGCCAAGCCGGCTGGCCGCCGGCCCCGCGACGTCGCGGAGGTTGTCGCCGGCTACCTGCGCCGGCGCTCCGGAGTCGCCGCAGTCGACGTCGCGGGACCCGGATTCCTCAACATCACCCTCGAGAATGCGGCTCAGGGCGCGCTGGTCGAGACGATCATCGCGGCAGGTACGTCGTACGGGTACACCACGGCGCTGTCCGGCCAGAAAATCAATCTGGAGTTCGTCTCCGCCAACCCCACGGGTCTGCTGCACCTGGCTCACGTCCGCTGGGCTGCGGTGGGTGACGCAATGGCTCGGCTGCTCGCAGCCAGCGGCGCGCGCGTCACGACGGAGTACTACTTCAACGACGCGGGATCACAGATCGATCGGTTCGCCGCCAGCCTGTACGCCGTCGCGCAGGGGGAGCAGGTGCCGGCGGACGGCTACCACGGCGAGTACGTCATCGAGGTCGCTCAGCAGGTCGTCGCAGACCATCCCGGCGTGCTCGATCAGCCTCGCGCCATAGCACTCGAGGTCTTCCAGGTGCACGGCATCGAGCAGATGTTCGCCCAGATCCGGGCCGGTCTGGACCGGTTCGGCGTGCACTTCGACGTCTATTTCAATGAGCGGGACCTGCATCGACTCGGCCGGATCGAGGAGACGGTCGTGCGGCTGCGAACTCAGGGCCATGTGTATGAGAAGGACGGGGCGGTCTGGCTGCGGACCACCGACTTCGGGGATGACAAGGACCGGGTGATCGTCCGCAGCGACGGCAGGCCGACGTACTTCTGCGCGGACCTGGCGTACTACGTCGACAAGCGTGACCGCGGCTTCGACCGGGTCGTGATCATCCTCGGCGCCGATCATCACGGTTACGTGCCGAGGATGCGCGCGCTCGTGCGCGGCCTGGGTGAGGATCCCGATCAGACGTTGGAGATCCCGATCGGGCAGATGGTGACCGCACGCGGCGGCAAGATGTCCAAGCGAGCGGGCAACGTCCTGACCCTCGACGATCTGATCGAGGCGGTCGGGGTGGATGCCGGGCGCTATGCGATGGTCCGCTCGTCGATGGACTCCGCGATCGACATCGATCTCGACCTGTGGGCCAGCCGGACCAGCGAGAATCCGGTCTTCTACGTGCAGTACGCGCACGCCCGGATCGCCTCCCTGCTGCGCAACGCCGCGGACTTGAGCATCGACAGTGGCGACGTGACCGCAGCGGACCTGTCCCGGTTGAGGGAGGAGCGCGAGGGTGACCTGCTCGCCGCCCTCGGTGAGTTCCCCCGGGTGGTCACCGCGGCCGCGGAGCTTCGGGCGCCGCATCGGGTCGCCCGTTACCTGGAGGAGTTGGCCGGGACCTATCACCGCTTCTACGACGACTGCCGGATCCTGCCGCGCGGTGACGAGGATCCCGCTCCGGAGATGGTTCCCCGGCTGTGGCTGTGCGAGGCCACCCGCCTCGTGCTCGCCAACGGGCTGGGTCTGCTCGGGGTCAGCGCCCCGGACCGGATGTGAGGGTCCACCCCGCCGGGCCGCTGCACGGCGGGCTCACCCTGTCCGAGGGTCTCCGCCCGCCGCCGGTCTCGCTGAACGCGCTCGTAGCCAAGGTCTGGCCGCGCTCGGCCGAGCGGGCCGACGGCGTCCTGCGCCTCGGCGGCATCGGCGTCCCCGAACTGGCGGCGCAGTTCGGCACCCCGGCGTACGTCGTGGACGAGACAGACTTCCGGTCCCGCTGTGGAGAGCACCGGGTCGCGTTCGCCGATGCCGATGTTTACTACGCGGCCAAGGCCTTTCTCTGTACGGCGGTCGCCCGCTGGGTGGCGGAGGAGGGGCTGGGCCTGGACGTCTGTACCAGCGGAGAACTGGCGACGGCGCTGCGCGCGGGCTTCCCGGTCGAGCGGATCGCCATGCACGGCAACAACAAGTCGACGGCGGAACTCGAGGCGGCCGTCGGAGCTGGCGTCGGTCGCATCGTCCTGGATTCGCACCAGGAGATCGACCGGCTGGCCGGCGTCGCCCAGCGCCACGGCCTACGCCAGGCGGTGCTCGTGCGGGCGACCGTCGGAGTCGAGGCGCACACCCACGAGTTCATCGCCACCGCGCACGAGGACCAGAAGTTCGGGTTCTCGCTGGCCTCGGGGCAGTCCTTCGACGCTATCCGCCGGGTCGCCGGGCTGGACAGCCTGGAACTGGTCGGCGTACACAGCCACATCGGATCGCAGATCTTCGACACCGAGGCCTTCGAGGTCTCCGCCCACCGGCTCGTCGAGCTGCTGGCACGGATCAGGGACGACCTTGGGCTCGAGTTGCCCGAGCTGGGTCTTGGTGGGGGACTCGGTATCGCCTACACGTCCGCCGACGACCCGATCGACACCGGCGCTTTTGCGGCCGGGCTGATCGCCATCGTGCAACGCGAGTGCCGCGCCCGGGGGCTCGCCGTCCCTCGCGTCAGCGTCGAGCCGGGCCGCGCCATCGCCGGTCCGGGCACCGTCACGCTGTACGAGGTGGGTACGGTCAAGGACGTCGACGGCCTCCGAACGTACGTGTCGGTCGACGGCGGGATGAGTGACAACATCAGGACCGCCCTGTACGACGCGGAGTACACCGTGGTCCTCGCCTCCCGTGCCTCCTCCGCACCGGCGATGCTGACAAGGGTCGTGGGCAAGCATTGTGAAAGCGGCGACATCGTCGTACGGGATGCGTGGCTGCCGGCCGACGTGGTGCCCGGTGACCTGCTGGCGGTTGCCGGGACCGGCGCGTACTGCCGCTCGATGTCCAGCAACTACAACCACATCCCACGTCCGCCGGTCGTCTCCGTCCATAACGGACAGACGTCGGTGCTGATCCGGCGAGAAACCGAGGACGACCTGCTGCGATTGGACGTGGCGCGGTGAAGGCGCTCCGGGTGGCGGTGCTCGGCTGCGGCGTCGTGGGCAGTCAGGTGGTACGGCTGATCCAGGACCAGGCAGTGGAGTTGGCAGCCCGCGTCGGCACGCCGCTGGAACTGGCAGGCGTCGCCGTACGCCGTCCGCAGCGGCATCCCGAAGTGTCACCTGAGATGATCACAACCGACGCTGTGGAACTCGTCTCGCGCCCCGATGTGGACGTCGTCGTCGAGGTCATCGGCGGCATCGAGCCGGCCCGCAGCCTGATCCTGGCCGCATTCAAGGGCGGTAAGTCTGTGGTCACGGCGAACAAGGCCTTGCTCGCCGAGGACGGCTCGACGCTGCATGCCGCCGCCCGCGAGGCCGCGGTCGACCTGTACTACGAGGCGTCGGTGGCCGGGGCGATCCCACTGCTGCGCCCGCTGCGCGAGTCCCTCGCCGGTGACCGGCTGCACCGTGTGATCGGGATCGTGAACGGAACCACCAACTACATCCTGTCCCGGATGGACGAGACCGGCGCCGGCTTCTCCGAGGCGCTGGACGAGGCCAGCGCCCTGGGGTACGCCGAAGCGGACTCGAGTGCCGACGTCGACGGGTTCGACGCGGCGTCGAAGGCCGCCATCCTGGCCGGGCTCGCGTTCCACACCCGCGTCACTGCATCCGATGTGTACCGCGAGGGGATCGCGAACGTCACGGCCGCCGACGTGGCCAGCGCCAAGGCGATGGGCTGCACGGTGAAGCTGCTCGTGATCTGCGAGCGGACGTCCACTGTGGACGGCGACGCGGTAGCTGTCCGCGTGCATCCCGCCATGATCCCTCGCACGCATCCGCTTGCCGCTGTCAACGACGCGTTCAACGCTGTATTCGTCGAGGCGGATGCGGCCGGCGAGCTGATGTTCTACGGCCGGGGTGCCGGGGGCGCTCCCACCGCGAGTGCCGTCCTGGGAGACCTCGTGGCGGTCGCCAGGAACCGGCTGGCCGGGACGCTCGGACCCGGGGAGTCGGCGTACGCCGAGCTGCCGATCCAGCCGATGGGAGAGACTCGCACGAGCTACCACGTGAGCATGGACGTCGCTGACCGGACCGGCGTGCTCGCCGCCGTGGCTACGGCATTCGCCGTCCACGGGGTGAGCATCTCTACGGTCCGGCAGGAGGGCCGCAGCGAGGACGCCACGCTCGTCATCGTCACCCACGTCGCCCCCGACCGGGCTCTGTCGTCCACAGTGGAGGATCTGCGCCGGCTGGACTTCGTGCGTGCCGTGACGAGCGTCATGCGGGTCGAGGGGGAGCGCTGATGCCCATGCCCGCGACGGGCTGGCGGGGCCTGATCGAGGAATACCGCGACCGGCTTCCGGTCACGTCGCAGACCCCGGTCGTGACGCTGCTCGAGGGCGCGACGCCGCTGCTGCCGGCCAACACGCTCTCGGAACGCACCGGCTGCGAGGTGTTCCTCAAGGTCGAAGGGGCCAACCCCACCGGCTCCTTCAAGGACCGGGGAATGACGGTCGCCATCAGCAAGGCGGTGGAGGAGGGGGCCAGAGCTGTCATCTGCGCGTCCACGGGCAACACCAGCGCCTCGGCCGCTGCATACGCCGCCCGAGCCGGCCTGCTCTGCGCGGTCCTCGTCCCCAGCGGGAAGATCGCCCTCGGCAAACTCGCGCAGGCCCTCGTCCATGGGGCGAAGCTGCTCGAGGTCACAGGCAACTTCGACGACTGCCTCGCGCTGGCGTCCAAGCTCGCGCAGGACTACCCCGTCTCGCTCGTCAACAGTGTGAACGAGTTCCGCATCGAGGGGCAGAAGACCGCGGCCTTCGAGATCGTCGACACGCTCGGGCGGGCGCCGGACGTGCACTGCCTGCCGGTCGGCAATGCCGGCAACATCACGGCGTACTGGAAGGGGTACGTCGAGTACGCGGCTGACGGACCGGCTCGAACCAGGCCGCGGATGTTCGGCTTCCAAGCCAGCGGCGCGGCGCCGATCGTTCGCGGGCACGTGGTGCGTGAGCCGACCACGATCGCGACCGCCATCCGGATCGGAAACCCGGCGTCGTGGACCCGGGCCTTAGACGCCCGGGACGCCAGCGGCGGCCTGATCGACTCCGTCACCGATCGGCAGATCCTCGCGGCGTACCGGCTGCTGGCCCGCGCCGAGGCGGTCTTCGTCGAACCGGCGAGCGCGGCCAGCGTGGCCGGGCTGCTGCAGGTACACGAGCAGGGACGGCTCGACACCGGCTCGACGGTGGTGTGCACGGTGACCGGTAACGGGCTCAAGGACCCCCAGTGGGCCATCTCGGGCGCGCCGGCCCCGATCACGATCGCCGTTGACGCCGAGGCGGCGGCGCACGCTCTCGGCCTGGACGTTCCGGGATGAACTGGACAGCCGGGGGTGCGGTGCGCGTCCGGGTCCCGGCCAGCAGCGCCAATCTGGGGCCAGGCTTCGACTGTCTCGGTCTTGCGCTGCAGCTGTACGACGAGGTGACCGTCGAAGTCGCCGATTCCGGCCTCGCCATCGAGGTGGCCGGTGCAGGCGCCGCGGAGGTACCGCGTGACGAGTCGCACCTCGTCGTGCGTTCCTTCCGGATCGGCGCCGAGCGGCTCGGCGGGCAGCCTCCCGGTATCCGGCTGAGCGCCCGCAATGCCATACCGCATGGACGGGGGCTCGGCTCGTCCGCGGCCGCCGTCATCGCCGGCCTGATCGCCGCCCGTGGGTTGCACCCGGAAGGTGTATTGCTGCTCCCCGACGATGACCTGCTCGCGCTCGCGGCTGACCTGGAAGGCCATCCTGACAACGTTGCTGCCTGCCTGCTCGGCGGCTTGACCATCGCCTGGACTGAGGACGACGCAGCCAGAGCCGTCCGGCTCGCCCCGCACGACGATGTCTCTGTCACGCTGCTCGTGCCGCGGGGGGCGC
>Ga0136640_10000257_pt1 | contig 19996 bp, 22 predicted proteins | sample AntDrymUQ8642106_2_FD_105498 | JGI IMG/M metagenome (GOLD analysis project Ga0136640, IMG submission 105498) | Polar desert sand microbial communities from Dry Valleys, Antarctica - metaG UQ864 (21.06) | ecosystem: Environmental > Terrestrial > Soil > Desert | place: Antarctica: Dry Valley...
GGGTTGGCGGATCGTCTTTGAAGACGACGACGAGGTCGCGCTGGAGCCGCCGGACCGGGCTGGCCCCGAGCTGCTGTTCCTGCAGGTGCCGGAGGCCAAAGCGGCGAAGAATCGCCTGCATCTCGATCTCAATCCCGACGACCAGGACGCCGAGGTCGGGCGCCTGGAAGGGCTAGGAGGGCGGCGTGTGGATGTCGGCCAGGGCGATGAGGCCACCTGGGTGGTGCTTGCCGACCCCGAAGGCAACGAGTTCTGCGTGCTGACGCCGCGCTGACCCGGTCACCACCGGCGGCCTAGACTGACCGGCGGATGAAGCAGACTGCCCGCGTCGGGCCTCGGGCGTGAGGGTTGAGCGGGGGCCTTGGCTTGGCGCCGAGGTGCTGTCCTATCCGGATCGCCCGCGCACCGTCGTCGACGTGCTCGACCGTGCCGTGGATGCCTTCGGTGAACGCCAGGCCTTTCGTGCCCCTGAAGGCGATCTGACCTACGCCGAGGTCGCCGAGGTCGTCGAAGGCGCCGTCGAGCGACTGCGCGCCGAGGGGCTGGCGCCGGGTGACCGCCTCGCGGTGGCCGCGCGCAACAGCCTCGACCTAGCGGTCGCGCTGTTCGCCTGTGCCCGCGGCGGCTTCGTGATGGTCGGGCTCAACCTGCGGCTGCGGGCACCGCAGTGGGCCTACATGCTGCGCCATTCCGGCGCGCGGCTGGCGCTGGCCCAACCCGAGGCGTTCGACGAGCTGCGAGCCGCCGCAGCCGAGGCGGGGCTGGCGGCGACAGCGGTTCGTGACATCGGCGACCATCTTCGCGGGCGCCGGCGGCCGTGGTCCTATGACGCCGCACAGCAACCCGACGAGGCGGCCGCGTTCGCCGTCGTCTACACCTCCGGCACCACAGGCAGGCCAAAGGCCAGCCGGGTCGTGCACCGCTGCAGCGTGCACAGCGCGATGTCCTACGTCGAGGTGATCGGGCTCGCCCGCGACGACCGAACCGCGGTGCTGTTCCCGCTGTACTACATCTCAGGCCTGCACGCCCACGTGCTGCCGATGATGCTGGTCGGCGGTACCAGCGTGCTCGTTCCTGACACGTCGGCCCACGACTTTGTGGGGCTGCTGGCCCGCGAGCGCATCACCTGGATGTACACCGTTCCCTCCATGTGGCAGCTGCTGCTGCGCGAAGACCGCTTCACCGCGTCCGCGCTGCCGGACCTGCGTCGCGGCGCCTTCGGCGGGTCACCGTTTCCCACAACGATGCTCGACTCGATCCGGCAACGACTGCCGCAGGTACGCCTCACCGACATCTACGGACTGTCCGAGACGCATTCGCCAGCCACGATGCTGCTCGACGAGGAGTTCGCTGCCAAGCCAGGGTCGGTCGGCCGGCCGCTGCCGTGCATGGAGGCCAAGGTCGTGGACGATTCCGGATGCGACGTAGCTGCCGGCGAGCCCGGCGAACTGCTGCTGCGCGGCTCGTTGGTGACCAGCGGCTACGACGGCGACGACGAAGCCACCCGCGCCGCGATCAGTCACGGGTGGTTTCGCACCGGCGACCTGGCCCGCCTGGACGCCGACGGCTACGTGTTCATCCTCGACCGCAAGAAGGACATGATCACTCGCGGGGGCAACAAGATCTTCTCCGTGGAGGTCGAGCAGCTGCTGCTGACCCACCCTTCGGTGGCCGACGCCGCCGTCGTTGGCATCCCCGACCCGATCGCCTTCGAGGCCGTGGCCGCCTACGTGGTGGCGGCGGACGGCGCGCAGCTCACGCGCCGTGACGTCCAGCGGTGGGTCGCCGAGCGCATGTCCGACTACGCCGTACCGCGACAGGTGCGGGTGGTCGACGAAATCCCACGCAACCGCACCGGCAAGATCCTCAAGGCCGATCTACGACAGCGACTGCTCGACGAGCTCCCGCACCTGCGGCGCGTGGCCCAGCGCAGCTAGCGACATCAGTGGGCGGAACACAGGACGCACCCGATGCCTCTCTCGTCCGAGTCAATCGCTGGGCTGGTAGCCGCGGTAGGACGCGATCTGTCCGCTGTCGTCGAGGTCGACTCCTGGACGCCGACGGTGCAGGGCGCGGTCGGGCACGTGTTGGGCGTGCGCGGCGCCGATGGCTCCTTGTACGTGCTCAAAGCATACGGGACCCGTGGGAGCCGGCGAGCTGCCACCGAGGTGCTCGCCTTGCATCTCCTGGGCGCCGTAGCGGAGATGCCAGTGCCTCGCGTGCTACTCCAGGGCGAGCTAGCAGGTAGCGAGCCGCTGTTCTACGTGCTCATGACGCGTCTTGGTGGCGTGCGCTGGGCCGATCGGCGCACGAGCATGGACGCGCAGCAGAGCCTGGCCCTGCACCGCGGCGTCGGTCAACTGCTGCGTCGGATGCACGTACTGTCGCGAGCGCAGTTCGGTGACGTCCTTCACGACGGTCCTCGATGGTCCGCAGCCTGGGCGCGGGTCGACGCCAGGTCCGACCAGCTGGTCGGACAGCACCTGCACGCGGGTGGCCCGGTCGAGCTCGGACACCGAGTGCGCCGGTTGGTCAACGACCACCGTGGCGCACTCGGCTCGTGCGTGCGGCCGGTGCTCTGCCACAACGACTTCATCGACGCCAACCTCCTCGTAGCCACAACGGGCGAGCCGCAGTTGTGCGGAGTGGTCGACCTCGAGAGGGCCTCGTGGGACGACCCGCTCGTCGACCTCGCCCGCACGAAGCTGCACGCCAGATACCACGACACCGCCGCTGCCGAGGTGCTCGTCAAGGCCTACGGCGTGCACAGCGATGACGAGCATCGCCGCGTCGCCGTGCACGAGGTGCTGCACGCCCTGGACGAACGGACGTGGATCTACAGCGACCGGCCCGCCGGCTGGAGGCAGTCGATCGCTGCGCTCGACGCATTCCTGATGGCCAGCACATGACCCACAACGTCGGCATGGGCACCCGCCCGGTGCCAGACATCAGCCGTTGACGACGGTGCCGCCATTGACGTGCAGGACCTGCCCCGCGACATAGGACGCGTCGTCGGAGGCCAGGTACAGGTATGCGGGGGCAACCTCGTTGGGCTGGCCCGGCCGGCCCAGCGGCACGTCCTCGCCGAACGACCCGACTGATTCCTCGTCGAAGGTGGCAGGGATCAGCGGGGTCCAGATCGGGCCGGGCGCCACCGCGTTGACCCGGATGCCCTTGCTGGCTAACGATTGCGACAGCGCTCGAGTGAACGCCACGATGGCCCCCTTTGTGGACGAATAGTCCAGCAGCAGCGGGTTGCCCTGATAGGCGGTCACCGACGTGGAGTTGATGATCGACGATCCTTCGTCCAGGTGGGGCAGCGCGGCTTTGACCAGGTGGAACATCGCGAAGATGTTGGTGCGAAAGGTGCGCTCGAGCTGGGCCCCGCTGATGTCGGTGATTGACTCCTGTGGGAACTGCACGGCCGCGTTGTTGACCAGGATGTCGAGACGGCCGAACTCGTCGACGGCTCGCTGCACGGCATGGGCGCAAAACCCCTCGTCGCCGACGTCACCGGCCAGCGCAAGGCAGCGCCGCCCCTCACTCTGGACCGCCTCGAGCGTGTCCCGGGCGTCTTTGCCCTCCTCGAGGTAGACGATCGCGACATCGGCGCCCTCGCGCGCGAACAGCACGGCGACGGCCCGGCCGATCCCGCTGTCGCCACCCGTGATCAGCACGACCTTGTCCTGCAGCCGCCCGCTGCCGGGATGACGTGGCAAGAAGTCGGGCTCCGGCGTCATCTGCGGCTCTACGCCGGGCTGGTGGTGCTGTGTCTGTGGCTGCGGGGCATCCGATGACATCTGCGGTTCTCCTGCGGCGGCGGGGGTGAACCGGGGTGGAGGGACTCCGGTACCGATTCGTACCGGATGCCCACCACCCCGAGTTGGGGTGACCGGAGTCGACGACGGCCCGGCCGCCAGGGCCGGGCCGTCGAAAGCGTTACGACTTACGAACCGGTAGAGATGGCCTCGACGAGGTCGCCGACCTTGTCGTTGTCGAGGTTGGCGGCGATGTCGGCCTGGCTGACCACGCCGACGAGGTCGTGACCGTCGATCACCGGCAGCCGGCGGACCTTGTGCTGCTTCATGGTCGCCAGCGCCTCGTCGATAGAGTCGTCGGCACCGATGGTGACGACCTCCGACTGCGTCGCCAACTCAGCCGCGGTGGCGCTGGACGGGTCGCGGCCCTCCGCGATCGCCTTCACCACGATGTCACGGTCGGTCAGCATCCCCTTCAGCCGGTTGTCGTTGCCACAAATCGGCAGCGCACCGACGTCGAGCTGCTGCATCTTGCGTGCGGCGTCGACCAGGGTCTCGTCCTCCTGCACGCACTCCGTGCCACCAGTCATGATTTCGCGAGCGGTCTTTGCCATACCTGGTCCCTCCTTCGGGATGCCGTCGAGGTTGCTACTTCTGCAAGGCGTCGGGGGTGATGCGCCCGAACAGGCCCTTGGCGATCTCGCTAGGCCGCTGCTGCTCACCCATGCGGGCGTTGAACACGAGAATGCCGCCGGTCAGCAACGGGATGGCCCACTGCAGCAGCTTCAGCTGCTTCTGGGCCTGCGCGGCTTCATCGGGCGTGCTCGCGCTGGGCGTTGTGGCATCGGCCACGGGTAGGCCGTCAGGCCCGAGGCTGCTCTCGGCCTGGTTGGCCTCGGCCTCCATGACCTTCTGGCCGAGGTACCGCGAGTAGGCCGTGGCACCCAGTGCCGCGGCGGTCAAGGCCGTCTTGGCCCCGGCGACACTGCCGACACCCTGCTGGCTGGCCAGGCGGCCCTTGTTGGCGCGGGTCAGCTGTGCGCCACCGACGAGGTGCGCCGCGATGGCCACCGCGTTGGCGGGCGTCCAGCGACCCCAACCCGCGTTGGCGACACGGGCCCGATCGGTCGGGTCGTTGACCTCCTGGCTGGCGCCGTTCAGGCCGATGGCCCCCATCAGGGAGCCGCCGAACCAGGCGGCTAGCCCGACATCGTGCAGACTGCGCGCGACAGAGTTTGTCTGGCTCATGATGACTGCTGTCCTTAAGGATCGAAGTGATCGGTCTGGGGGATCGAAGGCTCTGGGGGATCGAAGGCTGCAGTCTGGCCTTCCCGAGGTTCCCGGCACCTAACCACGACCGCCGACATTCACGCCCGCTTCTGACGACACCTAGGACGGCGCCATGACCCCCACGTTCCGCCGCTGGCAACCCGAGGAAGCCGAGGAGGCCGCCAGCTTCCTGGCAGCCGACGAGTGGCAGTTCCACGCCTTGCGGATCCCGACCTTGGAGGCGGCCCGGGAACGGGTGGCGTCGTTTTCCGATGATGAGGTGTTCTGGATCGAGGTCGAGGATGCGGTCGTGGGGCTGCTGCGCGTCGAGGACATTCATGCCGATGACTGCGACCCGACGATCGACATCCGGTTGCTGCAGGCCTGGCGCGGACGCGGCCTGGGTGAGCAGGTCATCCGCTGGACTGCCGAGCATGTGTTCACCACGACCTCCCAGCGACGTCTGTACGGCCAGACCCGCGTTGACAACCACGCGATGCGCACGGTGTTTCGCCGCTGCGGCTTCGTCAAGGAGGCGCACTACCGCCAGGACTGGCCACGCCCCGACGGGACGCTGAGCGACTCCGTCGGCTACACGCTGCTGCGCCAGGACTGGGAGGGCGGAACCACCACGCCGGTCGTGTGGGACGACGAGCCGGCTGGGCCTCAAAGTAGCGAAGCGATAGGACACATGATTAGTCCTCAAGGAGCGAAGCGGTAGGACTTCTCCCTTGGGCAGACGCTCAGCCGCGCTCGGCTGCCACGCAGTCGCTGATCACGTCGGTCAGCAGCTGCCGGCCGCGGCCGGTGACCTCCACCTCCAGGTACTGCTCCTCGGCCGCACCGACGCGCAGCCACAGCGGCAGCAGGAAGGTCTTCTTGCTGTCGGCCACCGCGTGCGCGTCGCAGCGTGAAGCCTCCACGGTCATGGGCACCTCCAGGCGGCGGTCGGCAGGCCGCAGCCGCGCCACCGGACGCTGGGCACTCCGCTGCGGTCGCTGTGGAATGCGCTTTGCTCGCTGTGGACTGTCATCTCGATTGGGCTCCAGTGGCGTGACGGTGAAGATGACGTTGCCACCGACGCCGGTCAGCGTGATCGGTTCCCGGGACGCCCGCCGCCGCAGGACCAGGGTGCCTTGTGCATCGCCTTCGGTGTTGCCGGTTCGCGTCCAGGCCTGCGCGTAGCCGACGTGCACGGCCTCTCGTAGGGCCAGCAGCCCGCACTCGGTGTCGTGCAGGCGTTGCAGCGTGGGGTTCGGCGACGGCAGAGCCAGCCGTGCTCGCGATTGGCTGCCGTCCGACGCGCGGACCCGCATTCGCACGAACGGTTCCGGCGACGACGGCGCCTGTCGCCCGCAGCGCACCCGGCCGTAGCTCACCTTCAGGTCCTTGCGCTGCGCTGGCTGCAGCAACGTGTCCTTCCCGATCGGCGGCCGCGGGTCGAACAGCGAGCCGAACAGCTGGATCTGCTCGACGCGCACGGGCGATGCGCCCTCGTTGACCACGATGACTTCCACCATGCGCTCGGCGACCAGGTAGCGCGGCTTCTCGACGTCGACCACAAGGGTTGGCGCCTCAGCGGCGCTCGGAGGCGCCGGCGGAGAGGGGACGGAGGCGGAACCCCGCCCGTCTGCGGTGCTGGTGAGCACCACCACGGTCAGTCCGCAGCAGACGAGGACCGCGGTCAGGACCACCCCGGCGAGCCGGCGCCTGGCAGGCGGCCAGTTCATGTCACGACCTGTCCGCTCACGACCCCTCCGCTTGCTCGGACGGCGCCACCATCTCGATGCCCTCAACGACGGCGCGCAGCAGAGCCCGCGCCGCATCGCTGGCTCCCGCGACGCTGACAGCGGAGGTCACACCGCCGGAGCGCCAACGACGCCGGCTGCGACGCGTGCCTGGCTCTCCCGCCACCTGGGGAAGGCGTCCCGTTCGTGCGGCCGCCACCACGACGGAAGCCTCACAGGGACACCACCCCGGCGGGACGGGGAAACCTCGCACCTCCAGGAAGAAGCTCGCACCCGCCGCTCGGCGCACGAAGCAGCCCTGCGGCCCGACACCGGGGCACTGTGCGGTGCGCGGCGGGTAGGGCAGCCGCCGCGGGCAGGGCACGGCGTGGCCGAGCGCGTCGGCCGCCGCCTGGCAGCGCAGCCGAAACAGCTCGGTGGGCACGACGTAGACGCCACCTGCGATCTGCGTGCCCGCAGGCGCCGGCGCCAACGAGTAGCCCGCCGTAGTTGCTGCGGAGCCGTCGGCAAAGCAGGCAGCCGGTCGCCGGCCGTCCGGCGGTGGTTGCGGGTGTGTCGGAGGGTAGAACCGCCGGTCGATGTGCGCGGCGATGGGAGCGGATCCGGGGCAGAACCACCAGCCACTGTTGGCATACTGCAACGGCTCCCGGCCGGCGAGTCCGACGGTTCTCGACACTTCCTCGGACACCTCCTCCCGATCACCGTCTTCAATGGCGAGCTCCCGCCCGCGATCCGCGGTTCCCGGTCCGCCCTGCAGCAACGCCACAATCAGCAGCCCGATCAACGCAACCGATGCGGCGCCGAGCAGCCGCCTTGACACGCGGCGTCGGCTCCCGGTCTCCCAGTCCGCGCCCGCCATCAGCCCGCTGCCACCGCCCGCACACCGTTCACCACGGCGCGCAGCACAGCCCGCGCGAACGGGTCCTCCCCGTCGACACTGACGGCGAATACCACCCCGTCGCGAATCCAGCGATGCATGGTATGTCCCTGGTGGGGATAGCCGCCGCCGCCTCTGCCGGACACCCACGGCGGGCCGTCAGGACATGCCACCACGTCGTTGCCGAGACGTTGCGCTCGGCCAGCGTAGACAGCAACCGGCGGGCAGCCAGACAAGATGCGCGCCCTGCCACGACGCGCCGTCGTCACAGCGATGTACGGCTCGCAGTCGACGCATGCGCCGGGCGGCCGTGCTGGGGTCGAAACCACGATGAAGCCCACAGTGGAAGGGCGCCGGTACACGCAACTGGCCACCCCAGTGCCCGCGCACTGCGCCTCGGTGACTGGGAATGGCAGGACGCCGGGACAACCGACGGGATGCCCCAACTGCCGTGCCGCCTGCCAGCAGCGAGCGCGGAACCGATCGGTGCGCACTAAGTAGACCCCGCCCACCTGGGTGGTACCTGCGGGCAGCGGGGCCTCGGCATAGCCGGCCGCGATTGCAACCCGGAGGTCGCGATAGCAGGTGGTCGGCGCCCGTCCTCGCGGAGCAGCGGGATGACCCGGCGGATAGGCGTGGCCGTCGTCGTGGGCGGCGACGGGGAAGTCGGGCGAGCAGAACCATCTCCCGCTGTTGACGGCCCGCAAGGGCGCCCGCGCGACGATCTCGACGCCGCGCGACCCGTCCCCGCTGTCTTCCCGGCCGTCACCGGCCTCGTCTGCGAGGTCCGCATCGACCCGCAACCCAGAGCCGTCGCGCACCACCCACCCTGCAGCCGCAACCGTCAGCAAGACCATCACCACGCCGAGTAAGGGCCACCGCGGCCGGCGCTGGCGGCCCGCATCCCACCCGCCAGGCGTATCAGCCGGCTGCATCGACGTAGCTCAGATTGCGCGTCAGGTGTCGCAGCACCTCCGGGCGGGTGGCGCCGAACCCCTCGATGCTGACGGCGTAGTCAATCCCGCCCCGCCGCCACCGCGTCAGCGTGTGACCTTCGTGGGGCAGCCCACCCGCGTTGGGTAACCAAGGCGGCCCCTCGGGGCACTGTTCGAACCGCGTCGCGGGTTCCTCCGGCCGTGCCGCCGACCCCGGCGTGCCGTCGCACGACACCAGCGACGCGGCCGCCCGGTCGCCGGCAGGAGCGGCGGCGATGACGACGTGCGCGTCGCAGCCATCACACCAGTCCGGCGGCACGGGGAAACCACGAGCCTCGATCACGAAGCCGCCGGCGAACAGGCAATTGTCGGCCAGGCAGCGGGCACTGCTGCCGGGTGTAGGCAGCCGCGACGGGCACGGCAGCGGGTAGCCGAGCGTCGTGGCGGCCTGCTGGCAGACGGCTGGCAGGCCGCTCGGCGTCGGCTCCAGGTAGATGCCGGAGACCAGGTCGACGCCGGCAGGCGAAGGCGCCAACTGGAATCCCGCCTCCAGTGCGGTGCCCATGCCGGCGTAGCAGGCGCTCGGGCGCTCCTGCACAGCGGGGCCTCCTGGGTGCTCCGGCGGGTATGCCAAACCGTCGCTGAAGGCACGCACCGGGAAGTCGGCGCTACAGAACCAGCGCTCCCCCGCTTCGTATGGCGCCTGCACCACCAGATCCAGCTCGCGCTGCCTGACCTCGGCCGTCTCGCCGCCGGTGTCGACCGACAGGCCACCGCGGTCGCGCAGCAAGATCGCGGCCAGGATCAGCCCGGCGATCAGCACCCCGACACCGATTGCGCGCCAGGGCGGGCCTTGGCGGTCCCCGACCTCCCAGTGCGAGCTCACGCCCCCATCCTGCGTCACCGAGGGCCGCCGCGCGCACCGCGCCGGGCGACACCACTGCAACCGAAGGTCCCGCGACTTTGTGGCCGCTGCTGCGTGGACAAAGTCACGGGACCGAGGTTGGCGTGCCGGCGACTCGGTCTGGACTCGCGGGGATAGCGGCGAGTACCGTGCCTGCAAGCCGTTCGCACTCACCGGAGCCACTCCTATGACTCGCAGCGCCCTCGTCCGCCGGCCAGCCACGCGGTTGCTGGTCGTCCTCGCCTTCGCCCCTGTCCTCGGTGCTGGTACCCGGCCTGGGACAGTCAGCGCCCGCCGAGGCTAGGACGGGGCCGTGTGGTGGCCGGCTCGTCGGCCACTACCCGGTGAAGGCCAGGGTCGACGGGAAGCGCACCAAGATTGCCGAGCTCGCGGTGTACTGGAACGCGGCGGCGGGCCGCAACTGCGCCCGCATGAACCATGCCGGGCCGACGTGGGGCAAGCGCCTGCGCACCCGTGTATTCCTGGCGCCGTGCCTGGAGCGCAAGCCGAATCGGACGTGCACCTACTACGGGTCCAAGGCCAAGCGCGACATCGGTCAGTTCAAGGAGTACGCGGGCCCGGTTTCAGTCAAGGCACGCAACCGCTGCATCCACGCCGCCGGCACCATCACCTTCCGCGGCAAGCGGCACAGCGTGGTCGCCCATCCCAAGGGCAGACCGCTGTACGCCTACCACTGCGGCTAGCCGCCGCAGAATCCCACACGGTCTAGCGGTCCCACCGCGAAGCGATCCGACCGCGTACCGGTTCCACCGGTATAGCGGCCTCGCCGGAGTAGCCGTGCTGGACGTCCCCGAGTTCGCCGACCCGTAGGCGCTCGGCCCTGCTAGGCGCCTCGGCCGGTGCGCTCCTGCAGCTCCTCGATGCGCCGGGAGGCGTCCGCCTTGCTCAGGTTGGCGTCGAACGGCTCGCCGGCCTCCTCGGACAGGGTCTGCAGGTAGGAGGCCTGCGCTCCGGTCATTGGCTCGTCGCCCGTCACCCAGCTGTCGGGGTCCTTGGCGGCGTTCGACGGGGGGTCGGCCTGCTGCTTGATGTTGTCTTCATCGCTCATGCGCCAACGCGTACCCGAACACGCGTTCGTAAAACGCGAGGCCCTACGCTTGGCACCATGGGCTCGGAACTGAACGCCTTCGTCGAGGAGTGCCAGGCGCTGGACGAGACCTTGGCCGGCGTGGCGGCCCAGGCATGGACGCGCCACGCGTTGGGCTCCTGGGACGTCGCCGGACTGGTCGCCCATCTGGTGCGGGCCGCGACGCGGGTGGCGACCTATCTTGACACCGAGGTCCACGGCGACCCCGTCGTCGACCGCGTCTCCTACTGGCGGTACGACCACGCCGCCGAAGCACCCGAGATCGCCCGGCGTGCGGCACTCCAGGCGGCTGAGGTCGATGCGGAGACCCTGCCGGCGTTGTTCACCGAGGGGTGGCGGTCGTCGGCGGAGCGCGCGGCCGAGGTCGGCGACAACCACGTGCTGCAAACCATCATGGGACCGATGCGCCTCGACGAGTACCTGGCGACGCGGGTGTTGGAGCTCGTCGTCCACCACACCGATCTACGTGCGGCGCTCGACCTGCCGGCGGTGTCCACCATCGCGGCTGCCCGCATCACCATGGACGTCTTGGAGGCGCTGCTGGGCGGGCCGCGGCCACGCAACCTCGGGCGGGCACGCTTCATCCAGGTAGCGACGGGACGATCCCCCAGTGACGACCCCCGCTTCCCGGTTCTGCGCTGAGGCCAAGATCCATGCCGCGCAGCACATCACCGATGTCTGCCACCAGCTGCGCTACGTCCGAGCCGGCGGGGTCAGGGTCCAGCCAGCCGCCTGGCCACCCTGGCCTGGACCTCATCGGTGATCGAGCGCGCCGAGCCCACGATGACCGCGCGGTCGTAGCGGTAGCCGTTGGCGGTGATCCACTCGCGGGCGCGACGCCCGCCCGACGGCTTGCGCCCGTCGATCAATAGCAGCGGCGCGCCGTTGCGCGCGGCCACGGGTCCTGCCGCCATGGCCTCCGACCAACTGCGGGCGCTGGCCACGTACAGCCTGCGCGCCGACAGTCCGGCCCGCACCGCCCTGCGGGTGGCGACCACTGAAGTGACGTACGGCCCTTCGCGGCCCAGCCGCCCTGGCTCTACACCGGCGGCGCTGGCTGCGGCCCGCGCGGTCGCGTCGGTGATCGACGGGCCGACGGCGACCACCGCATCGGGGCGCAGGTCGCCAAGCACCGAATCCACCGACGGCGGGACCGAGCGGGGGTAGACGAACAGGATCGGCGCCGCCCGGTGCGCGGCAAGCGCCGACACCGCCTGCATGTCGACCCAGTTCGAGCCGAGGTACACGCGCCGCACGCTGTAGCCGGGATAGGACTCCATCTCACGCGCGATCCCGGCTGACAGCGCGGCGTAACTGCCGGCGGTGATACGGGCGATGTTGCGAACGCCCGCCGACCGCAGCCCGTCCCTGACAGTCTTGCCAAGGTTGGTCGGGGTGCCGATGAGGTAGGCGTTGACGGCCCCGATCCGGCTGATCTCGTCGCGGGCAGCGGCGTCAAGGCCACTGCGGGGCACGGGCAGCACGATGCCGTCGCTGACGGCCGCCAGCGGTCCGGCCAGCAGCGCCGGACGAGGGCCGCGGGTGGGAACCACCACCACCGTTCGCGCGGGTGCGGCACGGCGGCGCGACAGGGCCACCGCGGTGCCGGTCGCGCCCTCGGACACGCGGGGGACGGGTTTGGGCTTGGGATAAGCCCGGCCCGGGAAGTCGTCCCGCGACGTGGCGGCGTGCAACGACCAGTACGGGTTGATCCGCTGCGGGTCGTAGCGGGGCCTGTCGATGCGCGGGTCATTCAGCGCGGGATCATGGATCTCGAAGTGCAGGTGCGGCGCGGTGCTCTCGGCGTTGCCGGAGTCACCGACGTAGCCGATGAGCTGCCCGCGCGCCACGGGAATGCCTTGGCGGATACCCGGAGCGTACGCCCGGCCGATGCCGCCACGGCCGTCGTCGGTGCCCGGCCGGTCGTTGTTGAGGTGCAGGTAGCTGTAGCGCAGCCCGTCGTTGCCGCAGACCGACAGCATCCAGCCATAGGAGGGCTGGGTGGTCGGCGCGTAGCAGACGTAACCACCGCGGGCGGCGTGGATCCTCTGCAGCTTGCCGGCCATGATGTCGGTGGCCTGGTGCACGCGGCTTCCGCCGCCGCGGTCGGCGTGGTAGGTGTCGGTCCAGCTGGTGGGGCCCGCCACGGGGAAGGTGATCTTGACGGTCCGCTCGTAGCCGTAGCGGCTGGCGGCCGCCGCCTCCGTCACCGCCGCGGCGGCCGGCGGCATGCCGGCGGGTAGCGCGGCGAGCAGGACCGCGAGGACGAACGCGAACAGCGCCGGCGCGGACCGGAAAGCAGGCATCCTTGTTGTCTCGGGCGGGACAGTGGATCCCTTGAGTGGCCGTGGCCGCCCCTGCGGCGCGCGTGGCAAGCCCAATACCCCGGTTACTCCACTGACGCCGCACCCGCGCGCAGCGCCTCGTTGAGGCTGCCCGACCGGTAGCCACGCGGGTCGACCTCCACCCGCTGCCAGCCGAGGGCGCGCAGCGCGACATCCAGCTCGCCGGCCATGCCCAGCACTACCGGGATCTGGTCGACCGACACTTCGACTCGGGCCAGGTCGCCGTGGTCGCGCACCCGCAGGTCCACCTGCGGTCCGAGGCGCTGGCGCAGCCAGGCCTCCGCCCGCTCGATGCGACCGAGCCGCCGCGGCGTGACTTGCAAGCCGTAGACGACGCGGCTGGCCAGGCAGGCCGCGGCCGGCTTGTCCCAGGTGGGCAGTCCCCGGCTGCGTGCCAGGGCCCGCACGTCCGCCTTGCTCAGGCCCGCGTCCGCCAGGGGTGTGACCACCCCCCGCTCGGCGGCGGCCCGCTGGCCGGGGCGGTGGTCGCCGAGGTCGTCGGTGATGGTGCCGACCGCCACTGTCGCGGCGCCCAGCTGCTCGGTGATCGGCTGCAACGCGTCGAACAGCGCCGACTTGCAGTGCCAGCAGCGGTCGGCGTCGTTGCGGCGGTAGGCGGCACGCTCGGCCTCGTCGGTGTGAACCTCGACGTGGTGGGCTCCCAACCCGGCGGCAAGCGTCCTCGCCTGCGCCAGCTCCGTGGCCGGCAGCGACGGGCTCACCGCCGTCGCCGCGGTCACCCGGTCGCCCAGCACGTCGGCCGCGGCGGCCAGCAGGTAGCTGGAGTCAACGCCGCCCGAGAAGGCAACCACCAGATCGGGGTAACCGGCCAACGCCTCGTACAGCAGCTGCCGCCGAGCCTCCATCTCACTCATCGGCGCAGTCTGCCACCTCGCTTGCCGGCGCCTTCCACGCTGCCCAGCATCTCCACCAGCCGGTTGTGGGCGTCGACCTCGGCCTGCAGCGGGACCAGAGCACGCTCGCGGGCGACCTCGGCCACGGCACCGCGCAGGTCGTGCAGCACCCGCCAGCGATGCCGGCGGGCGCCGACGCCGACCAGCCGGCGGCGCAGCGCGGCGAAGATCAGCAAGCCGATGCCGCCGCCAACGGCCAGCAGCGTCGGCCACGGCAGCCGCCCCACGACCGGGGTCGGCGGCTCGGGCAGCTGCAACCAACCGATCAGGCCGAGCAGCACCAACCAGACCACACCGACCACGGTGGCCAGCTCGATGGCCGTGCCGAGCACCCGCAGCAGCGACCACCACAACCGCTTGCGCACGCCATGCACGTCCACGCGGTCGAGCTCGCCCGCGATCACCCCCGGCAGGTCGGACGCCATTGACTGCGCCGCCGTGCGCAACCGGACCGGCCACGGGTACGGCAGATCGCCGGCGGCAACGTCGGCCAGCTCCAAGACCGCGTGGCGCACGCCGACGGGCGACAGCTCCCGGCTGGTCGGGGCAGGGCGGCGCAGACGGCGCAGCGGCGTGCGCAGTGCACGCAGGCGGCCGAGGACCTTGCCGGTGAGCAGGGGCCGCGACGCGTCGTCGGCGTCCTCGGTGTAGGTGCGCGCCCCTGCGTCGGCCAGCGACTCGACGCCGGCGGCGGCGGCCAGCGCGGCCACCAGCCGGTCGGCCTGCAGGGTGGCGCTTTGCGTGTCGCCGACCTGACTCCGCAGCTTGCCCGCCAGGGTCTGCAGGTCGGCGCTGATCCGCTCGGTCATCGCGCGCCGCTGGCGGACGTAGTCGGCCAACGTCGCGCGCAGGCGATCGAGGCCAACTCCGGTGCGCGCCGAGGTCACCAGGAGCTTGGCCTTGCCCAGGCCTTCGGCCGCCAGCAGCCGGCGCAGGTCGTCGGTCACGATCCCGGCCGCCTCGCTGCCGAGTTCGTCGACCCGGTTGAGCACCACCAGCAGGACCTCGGCGTGCGCCGCCAGCCGCCGCAGGTAGTCGGCGTGCAGCGCTCGCTGGGCGTACTTGAGAGGGTCGACGACCCACACCAGGACGTCCACGCGGTCGACGAAGCGTTCCACCAGCAGGCGGTGCTCGGCCGACACCGAGTCGTGGTCGGGTAGGTCGAGCAGCACCAGTCCCTCGGGACCCAGCCGGCCCGGCGCGACCTGATGGCGACGGCGCACCTGCAGCCAGTCCAGCACCATGGCGGCACCCTGGGGGTCACCCACCGCCCAGGCGGTGACCTCGTCGGTGACCGGCCTGACGACGCCCGTGCGGGTCAACTCGGCACCGGCCAGCGCGTTGAACAACGACGACTTGCCGCTGCCCGTGCCACCGGCCAACGCCACGACCACCGACTGCGGCCCGTTGGCCAACCGCCCCTCTGCCTTGTCCAGCACGTCGCGGCCGGCACCGACGGTACCGGCATCCAGCCGGCCCTCGGCCAGGGTGAGGGTCTCGGCCAAGTCGGCCAGCCGCTGCTGCAGATCAGCCACCCCGCACCGCCACCAGTGCCTCGCCGGCGTCGGCGAGCTCGTCGAGGTGCCCCGGGTCGGGCGCCACCTCGGCGACCACCGCAATGAAGCGCCGCCGCTCGTCGGCCAGCAGGTCGTTGAAACGTTGCAGCAGATCGGTACGGGCGTCGCTCACTAGCTTGCGAAGGTTCGCCTCGCCGAGCAGCTTGACCAGCAAGCCCTGGTTGGCCGCTCCCGCAGCCGCGGCGATACCGGCCTCGGCGCCCGTGATGCCCGCATGCGCCATCGCCAGCAGGATCGCCGAAGTGGCGGCCAGGCTGACGACGCCCGACACCACCCGCGCCTGCGACCGCCGCTCTGCGCCCACCGATGCGACCAGGGTGGCGACGTGCTGCTGCCAGTCGCGGACGGCACCCGTGATGCGCTCGTCGAAGCCGGACGAGCGGTGCCCAAGTCCCGGCTCGCGGGCGGTCAGCGACCGACCCGCCGGGGTCGCCGACCAGGCGTCCACCACGGTGGTGGCGGCCAGATCGGACAGCTGGCTGGCGGTGGCCGTGACCGTGCCGGCGACCTCGACCCGCACCTGCTGTTCCAGCCGGCGCTCGTCGCCGATCCCCGCGTTGGCCAGCAGACCGCGGATCCAGGCACGCGCTTGGCCAGTGGCGGCTTCGGTGAGCTTGAGGACCCGGCTGCCGCCGACGAAGCGGTCCCAGCGGTCGACCACCTCGCCGCGCAATGGCATCCCGTCGGCTAGGGAGGCGGCAAAGTCCTCCTCGGCGCGGTTGTAGGCGTGATCGACGTCGGCCATCAGCCGACGGGCCTGGTGCAGCTCGTCACCGACCGCGTCGATGAGCTGACCGATGTCGTCGGGCACGGCGTCCAGACCCCCTTGGAGCGTCTGGTTGCGGTGGGCGCGGCGGGCTTCGGGATCGGCGAGGCGGCGAAGCCAACTGCGCAGCTCGTCGCCAACCCCGACGGGGAGGCGGCCGGCGCGGATCGCAGTCACATGGATGGTGAACAACCGGGCGTCGGGCAGGCCCTCGTCGGCCAGCTTGCCGATGAAATCAGCACGAACTTCCGGTAAGTCGATGCGGTGGACCAGGGTGAGCACGACCGCCAGGGACGTGCGCCGCGTGCGGGCCCGGCGCAGGTAGCGCATCGAGTCCTCGTCGGCGTACTTGCCGCCGGTCGTGAACCACAGCCACAGGTCCGCGGCGTCGAGCAGCTGGTCGGCCAGTTCGCGATTGGCGCTGGCCACTGAGTCGACGTCGGGCGCGTCGACCAGGGCCAGTCCCGGCGGCAGGGTGCCACTGCGCAGCAGCCGCAGCACCGCCGCCCCGGTCGGTCCGACGTCACGCACGTCGCTGTCGGTCTCGACGCGGGACAGCTCCGCCATCACCCGGTCGGAGGTGAACCAGTCGGCGTCGGTCGGATGGCACACCAGGGTGGGCGCGTAGGTCGTGGGGCGCACGGGGCCGGTGGCCACCACGTCGCGACCCACCATCGTGTTGAGAAAGGTCGACTTGCCGGCTCCGGTCACGCCGCCCAGCACCACCAGCAAGGGCGCGTCGATGTCTCGGATGCGGGCAATGTGGCCGGCCAGGTCGCCGGCGACCCGGTCCCGTAGCTGCCGGCGATCCGCCTGCTCGACAGTGGCCAGGTCGAACGGGATCGCGGCGACGCGGCGCTGGAGCGCGACCAGCGCCGCAACCAGCGCGGCGGCCGGCTCAGCGGCCGCATCGGGGGCAGTCATAGCCCCCTTGTTACCCGAGGCGGGCCCTCCAAGCCCGCAGGCACGACAAGGCGGCGGCCTCAGCGCTGTGTGAGCGGTCTCTCACAAGGCTCTCAGACTCCCTTCAGGCGCTCAGGTCAGGTTCGGCGCAACAACCCTGCCACAGGAGTGCCGTGCGCCGTTGCGATCTACCACCCGGCCTGGACGTGCATCGTTGTGACAGCGCACCTTCCCGGGACTTGCGGCGATGACGCCTGCCCGACTTCCGCCGCCGTCGGCACCCCAGATCCCGGACCCGTGGCGGGCGCGGTCCATCTGCTTCTCGGTGCCCCTCGAGGCCGGCCATCGGGTCCTGGTGGTGGGCCTGTGGCCATCGGTGTCGCGGTCGGCTCGCCTGGCGGGCGCTGAGGTCCTGTCAGCCGACATCCGGGCCGCCGAGCCGGTGGATCGCGACGGCGAGGCCACCGCGGTCATCACCGGTGGCCGGCTTCCGGTGCCGGACGGTGCCATGGACCATGTCCTGCTGCCGCAACTGACGCCGCCATTGCTGCCGCTGGCGGCTGCGGAGCTGGCTCGGGTGTTACGCCCCGGAGGCTGGCTGTTCCTCGGCGCCCCGGCGGTTTGGCGATCCGGGTCCCGACGCGGCGCCTTGTTGGTCCGTCGCGGTCGCGCCCTGCTGGAGCGCTGCGGCTTTGTCGATGTCCGCGAGTACGGGATCGCCCCCAGCCTCGCGGTGCCGCGCCACCTGGTTCCCCTGGCCTCGCCGGTTGCGCTGCGCTGGTACGCCCGCTCCGGGTTCGCGCCGACATCGCGGTACGCCGCAGCCGTGCGTTGGAGCCTGGTGCGGCTGGGACAGCGCGACCTGCTGCTGCTGTTGTTCCCCGCGCTGGGTTGGACCGCCCGCCGCCCACCCGGCGGCGCCGATCCTGCATGATCGACATGGTGCTGAGCCAGCTGCGGACACGGCCAGAGGTGGCCTTGCGCGTGGCCGACCTCTGCCGTGGCCGGGCCTTCCATGCGCTGCAGATCGGCAGCCGCTGGGAGGGTAGAGCGGTGTGGTCGCTGTTCTGTGAGGGTGCGGACGAACCGGTGCTGATCGTCAAGCTGGACCACAAGAAGCGCTCCAAACAGTGACTGCGAAACGAGCACGAGGCCCTGCTCGCCCTCGCCAGCCGGACTGAGCTGCCTGGAATGGTGCCCGAACCCGTGGCGCTGTTCGCCGAGGGCCGGCGGCTGGACCTGGCGCAGCCCGCCGTGCCCGGGACGCCGCTGAGCGTGCTGGCCCGCCAGCGAGCACGCCCGTCACCGCGGGCCTGCGCGGCCGAGCACCGCCTGGTCTCCGACTGGCTAACGCGCCTGCACGGCGACATCGCCGCGGCTCCTCGCCACACCCTCGATGGGGCACAGGTGGTCGAGCGGGCGGAGGAGGCGCTGGCCATGGTCGCCGTGGAGGCTGGCAACCAAGCCGGCAGCGCGTCGCTTCCGGCCCCTTCGTCGACCTTCCTTCCCCGCCTGCGGACCGCGGCGGCCGCTTGGCTGGAGCTGACGCTGCCGGTGCTGACCGGGCACGGTGACCTCGGCCAGTAACTGCCTGCTCGGCGACGGCCGGATCCGGGTCATCGACTGGGAAGGCGGTGTCGGTACCCGCACGCCCACCGCCGACCTGGTGATCTTTCTGACCCACTACGTGCGGGCACAGCCGACCCACCGCAACCGGCTGCCCGACCACGAGGATGCCTTCCGCGCTGCGTTGCTCGACGACGGCTGGCTGGCCAGCCTGACGGGGGCCACCTTCCGCGCGCAGCTAAGGCGTCTGGGCGTTCCACCCGAAGCCGAGGAGTACCTGTTCGTGGCAGCGCTCGCCGAACTGGCGTGCGGGCAGGCGCGCACCACTCATGGGCTGGCGCAGCGGTACTGGGCACGGCTGTTGGCGATCTACGCGGCCGGCCACGAACGATCGTGGCTTGGTGAGGTCAGCCGCCGGCCACCGCCGGGATGATCGAGACGGTGGCGCCGTCGGGCACGGCGGTGTTCAGCCCACCGGCGAAGCGGATGTCCTCGTCGTCGACGAACACGTTGACGAAGCGCCGGACCCCGCCGCTGTCGTCGAGGATCCGCTCTGCGACACCGGGGTGTGCGGCCTCCAGCGACGTGACGACCTCGCCCACCGTGCTGCCGTCGACGGCGACCGTCGCCGCGCCGCCGGTGACGCCGCGCAGCGGGGTGGGGATGCGGACGGTGGCGGTCATACCGACTCCTGGAGGGACAGTGCGGTCCGGAAATCGTCGAGGTTCGGGCTGATCTCGAAGGTCGGCCCGACGGTCGGCGCGATGGCGTCAGTGGTCTTGAGCCCGTTGCCGGAGATCACGGCCACGGTGCGATCGCCGCGTGCGATGCGCCCTTGCGCGACGAGCTTGCGCAGGACGGCGATGGTCACCCCGGCGGCGGTCTCACCGAAGACGCCCTCGGTGCTGGCCAGCAACTTGATGCCGTCGATGATCTCGGCATCCGACACGTCCTCCATCGCCCCGCCGCTTGCAGCAACCGCCTCCAGGGCGTAGTAGCCGTCCGCGGGATCGCCGATGGCCAGTGACTTGGCGATGGTGTCGGGGCGCACCGGGCGGATCGTGTCGCCGCCGTCCTTGTAGGCCGCGGTGATCGGCGAGCAGCCGCTGGCCTGTGCCCCCGAGACGCGGCATGGTCGGTCCTCGACGAGCTCCAGGTCGACCAGCTCGCGGAAGGCCTTGGCGATCTTGACCAGCATCGCGCCGGAGGCCATGGGGGCGACGACGTGATCGGCAGCCGCCAGCCGAGCTGCTCGGCGATCTCGAAGCCGATGGTCTTGGAGCCCTCGGCGTAGAACGGCCGGACGTTGACGTTAACGAAGGCCCA
>Ga0136640_10000258_pt1 | contig 19989 bp, 18 predicted proteins | sample AntDrymUQ8642106_2_FD_105498 | JGI IMG/M metagenome (GOLD analysis project Ga0136640, IMG submission 105498) | Polar desert sand microbial communities from Dry Valleys, Antarctica - metaG UQ864 (21.06) | ecosystem: Environmental > Terrestrial > Soil > Desert | place: Antarctica: Dry Valley...
ACCTCACCCCGACCGACGCCGACGCGACGGAGGCCGCGCTGCTCGCCGCGACCGCCGAGGGACGTGCCGTCCATCGCCCGCTCGGCGACGGGGCGCTGTGGTCACTGGCTGCCTGAGTCCAGGCTGGCGCGGGTTTTCGGCGGCCACCGGCTGACGCAGCAGCGGCCGGGGGTCGTCCGCGGGCAGCGGGCCACGCAGGGTCACCGGCAACGATGGCGCGCCGGCGGAGGGCGATCGTGCTCGAGCTTCCTATGGTGCGGGCTGTAGCTGCGCGTCCCCCCGAGAAGGAGAAGCACGACATGTCCGATGTCACCGTTGGCCTGTTCGTCCGTATCGAGGCCATGCCCGGCAAGGAGGAGGACGTCGCCGGCTTCCTCACCGGCGCACTCGCGCTCGCGAACGAGGAGCCCGATACGACGGCCTGGTTCGCGATCCGCATGGGCCCGTCGACGTTCGGCGTGTTCGACGCCTTCCCCGGCGAGGCCGGCCGCGATGCTCACCTCGGCGGCCCGATCGCCGCGGCGCTGATGGACAGCGTCGGCACGCTCGTCGAGGAGCCGACGATCGACAAGGTCGACGTCCTCGCGGCGAAGCTCTAGGAACTCAGAACGGGTGGGCGGGCGACCTGCGCATGCATGCCATGCGCAGGTCGCGCCGGCTCGCCTACGTGACCGCTTCCGCGGCCGGCGCGTCGCCGTGCAGCGCGTCGTCTGACAGGGGCCGCAGGATCAGCAGGCCGAGCACCGCCGCACCCGCCAGCACGAGGACCGCGATGCGGCTGGCGTCGAACTTCGACAGCCCCGCCAGCTCGGTCGCGACGAGGATCGTGCCACCCCACAGCACCAGCGGACCGAAGCCGGTCGACAGCTTGCCCACGAGCGCGTAGAGCCCGAAGTCCTCGCCGCGCCGCTCGGGCGGCACGAGGCGCAGCAGGAAGACGCGATCGACCGCCGACAGCGAGCCCAGCACGACGCCGATCACCGGCCCCACGATCCACAGCAGCTCACCGGAGCCCGTGACGGCCGCGGCAAGCAGCGCGGCGACGGCGAGCGTCAGCGTGCCGAGGATCACGCGCTTGGGGCCGATCCGCTCGGCGAGCATCCCGCCGCCGACGGCGCCGGCGATCGCCGTGACGGCCGAGATCGCCAGCAGCCGGTCGATCGCGGCGCCGTCGAAGTCGCCGGTGCGCCGGGCGTAGACCGTCAGGTAGGCGAGCACGGTCGCGATCGCATCGACGTAGAAGAAGCGTGCCAGCAGCAGCCGTCCATGCGGCGCGCCGCGCGCACGGCGCACGGTCGCGGCAAGCTGCGCGAACGGTCGTGGCGGAGCCTGCTCGGCCGGATCGGGCGCCGGCCGGGGCCGCTCGCGGACGAGCAGGAAGCAGGGCAGCGCGAACAGGCAGAACAGCGCCGCCGCCGGCAGGAACGCGTTCTGCGCCTCGCCGTCCTCGACGTAGGACCCGATCGCAAACAGCGCGGTCAGGCTGCCGAGATAGCCGACGGCGACGCCGGTTCCCGACACGCGCCCGCGCTTTGCCTCGGGGGCGACGACGCTGAGCAGCGGGTGATACTGCGCGTCGGCGCTGTTGAAGGCGAACGTCGCGATGCCCGCCACGACAAGCGCCAGCAGGATCGAGTCGACGAAGCCGAGCAGGCCGGTGGCGACGGCGCTCAGCAGCGTGAACACGATCAGGATCGGCTTGTGGCGCCCGAGCCGGTCGGCCAGCGCTCCGAGCAGCGGCAGCGTCACGATCAGCGCGACGGACACCGCCGCCACCATCAGCCCCACGTAGATGTCCGGCTGCCCGCGCTCCTCGATGATCCAGTCGTTGAAGTAGCGCGTGACGACGACGAACGAGAAGATCGTGTTCGCGAAGTCGTAGAGGATCCATCCGATCACCGGCAGGCTCAGCAGGCGCCAGCGGCGGTCGTCGTCCACGGCTGCAGGCTAGTGGGCCGCCCACCGGTGCCAGCCCCTGGTGGTTCGTCTCGTGACAGGCCGCCTGAAACGCCGGTGATCGGCGCCCGTCGTTTCGAGTGGATTGTTTGGACCCGGGCCACTGGCGCGCGTCAGGCACGCGCGCGTGCTTCACTGCCGCAGATGCGCCACGAATTTCACAGCGCCGCGGCCGCGGCGATCGCGGCCGGCGGGCCGGCCGTCACACGATGCCCGATCGCCGTCAGCGGGCTGGGCGACGACGCGGTCTCCTGCATCGCGGTGAGCGTCGATCTCGACCATCGCTGGCGCGGCGACCTCTCGCTCAGCCTGCTGAGCCCGAGCGGGACGCGCGTCGTCCTCGCTCGCCGGCGCGGCGGCGAGCCCGGCCATTTCCGCCGGACGGCGTTCGACGCCGCGGCCGAGACCGCGATCGCGGACGCCGTGCCTCCGTTCGAGGGCCGCTTTCGCCCCCACGGCGACCTCTGCCACCTGCTCGGACGCGGCGCCGACGGCGACTGGACGCTCGAGGTCGACGACCGCGCCTTCCACGACGCCGGGGAGATCCGGGGCTGGGGCATCGAGCTCGAGTCGGCGGCGCTGCAGGAGCCGGCCTTCGTCATCGACGTGCGCTTCAAGGGCGGCCTGACGAAGGCGCAGCAGGCCGCCTTCGTCACCGCGGCGGCGCGCTGGTCGCGGGTCATCGCCGCCGACCTGCCAGCCGTCGTCGTCGACGGCGAGACGATCGACGACGTCGTCATCGACGCGGACGGCGTCGCGATCGACGGACGCGGCGGGATCCTCGGCCAGGCCGGGCCGACGCAGTTGCGTCCCGGGAGCTTCCTGCCGGCCGCGGGCCTGATGTCGTTCGACTCGGCCGATCTCGCCCAGATGGAGGCCGACGGCAGCCTCGTCAGCGTCATCGTCCACGAGATGGCGCACGTGCTCGGGTTCGGCACCATCTGGGACGACCTCGGCCTGCGCCAGGGCGCCGGAACCGCGAACCCGACGTTCACCGGCGCGAACGCGATGCGCGAGTTCGCGGCCCTGTCCGGCGGCACCGCGACGAGGGCCGTCCCGCTCGCGAACGTCGGTGGGCCGGGCACCCGCGACGGGCACTGGCGCGAGTCGGTCTTCGGCAACGAGCTCATGACAGGCTTTCTCAACGCCGGAGTCAACCCGCTGAGCCGGCTGACGATCGCCGCCTTGCAGGACATGGGCTACGAGGTGGACTTCGCGGCTGCGGACACCTTTGCGCTGCCCACCGCGCTGGATCTCGCGATCCTCGGCACGGGCACCGAGCTGCGCGACCACGGCGGCCGCGGCGTCATGCTGACCCCGCCGCGCCGGGTTCTGCCCGACAGTGCGCTGGTCTGAGGCCGGGGGCAGCGCTCAGCCGGCATCGAAGCGCACGACGAGGCCCGACGGGAACGGACCTTCCCAGCGCAGGCTGCCGGCATCGCCGCGGACGCGCTCGATCTTGGGCCCTTCGAGCAGCGCCGTCGCAAGCGCCGGCAGCTGGTGGCGCACGATCTGCTGGCCGTAGCACGTGTGCAGGCCGTGGCCGAAGAGCATGTAGTCGCTCCACGGACGGTTGACGCGAAACTCCCCGGGCGCGTCGATCGCGCGCTCGTCGTGCATCGCCGACAGCGTCGCCGCGAAGACCGTGGATCCGCCCTTGACCGTCGTCTCGCGATCGGTGCCCTTCGCGATCACGGCCCCGTCCGGGTGCACGAGGCGCAGCAGCGCGAAGTTCTGCGGGCTGAAGCGCAGCGCCTCCCACACGTACTGCCCGACGAGCTCGCGATCGCCCGCGCGCGCGGCCGCCTGCGCGCCGCGCAGCTGCACCTCGCGCTCGAGCAGCACGTTGACCGCGCGCGCCAGGGAGTTGGAGACCGTCGGAATCCAGCCGACGATGTTGCCGAGGATGTTGTGGCGGATCGAGATGTCGTGGAAGTTCGGCTCGCCCTCGGACTGCTGGCGCAGCAGCCGGGTGAGCACGTCGTCCGGGACCTCTTGACCTTCCTCGATCGCGGCCTTGCGCGCGTCGATCTGCGCGTCGAGGTGCTCGCGCCACCGCGCCGCGTCGGCGAGCGCTCGCTCGCGCGTCTCGACGAGGTCGTTGACGTTGATGAACAGCTCCCAGAAGATGTTGCGCGCCCACTGCGCCAGCGTCGCGGCGTCGGGACCCGGGGTGCCGAAGTACGCGCCGATCGAGCGGACCAGAGCAGGGTCGGCGAGCTCGGTGACGATGTCGATCTGGTCGTCGGAGGCCGCGACGAGCTCGCGCGCGTAACCGAGCATCGCGTCGCCGAGCAGCGCCATGTCCTCGCGGCGCACGGCGCGGTCCATCGCCGCATGGTCGTGGCGATACAGCGGCGTGTCGTCGACGCCGAGGATGAACGGGCCGGTGACGGCCTGCATCTTGGGCCCGTAGAGCCCGGCGGTGAAGTGCTCGCAATCGCTGAGCACCTGCTTGACGTCCTCGGCCAGCGCGACGACGGTCACCGCGCCCGTCGAGATGATCGGCTTGTGGCCGCGCATGAATGCAAACAGGCGCGGGGCGGCCCGATCGGCGACCTGTCCGGCGAGGCTCGAGATCTCCTCGGTGAGCTTGTCGGCGCGATCCTTGAAGCGCTCGCGGATCTCGTCGTCTAGGCCCACGAAGCTCAGCCGGCCGTCCCGTCGGCGAGCGCCGCGAGCGCGCTCATGCCCGGGACGAAGAGGTACTCGCCGCCGCGCGTCTTGACGAACGCCTCCTGCGGTGCCAGGAAGAACGGCGGATCGCCCTCGATCGTCATCTTGCCCTTGCCGTGCGGATCGCCGAGCACGAAGTCCTTGTCGTGGCCGAGGCCGAAGATGTTGCCGTCGTTGAGCCACTGCATCTGGACGGCCTCGAACTGGCGCGAGATGCTGGCCTGGAAGCTCACGAAGACGAGGCCGCGATCGGAGCGGTCGTCCTTCGTCACGCCGTCGGCGAGCGGCGTGCCGTAGGGCATGCCGCGGCGGATCATGCGGTGGCGGAAGGTCAGCGCACCCTCGAACCCGAGCGCGTCGCGCGGGTTGGAGCGGCGGATGTGAGCGCCGATCGGGCAGCGCCTGCCGTCGAGGTCGCCGGAGTAGCGAAAGTCGTTGGCGTGGCGCATGGTCGCGTCGAAGCTCGGGTCGGGCTTGTCGGGGTGCGTGACGAGCGGCGTTCCGTCGGGCCAGCGCCCGACGACCTTCGCGGCGAGCTTGTCCGCGTCGCCGCCCTTGTAGAGCTTCGCGGCGTCGGCCAGCACGCGCCGCCACAGCGCGACGTCCTGGTAGAGCTTGCGCCAGACCATGTACGTGCCGCTGCGGCCCAGCGGGGCGGCGGGGGCGGTTGGCAGCCGGTGCTTGGGATCGTCGCGCGTGTCCTCGTCGGGGTAGCCGAGCACGAACTCGCCGGGCGCGAGCGAGCGCCAGCGCCCGTCCTTCTCGGGCACCCCTCCCCCGGGCGCCTTGTCGTCGTTGAAGCCCTCGACCGCCGGCTGGGCGAAGCCGTCGGCATAGCCGAAGTGCTCGCGCGCGCCCTGCAGCAGCGCGGTGTCCTGCTGAAAGACGATGCGCAGACCGCCCGCGTCGTCCATCGCCTCGGACATCAGGCCGAGCGCACGCTGGTGGTCCTCCGTCTCCTGCGCGTTGATCGTCAGCAGCACGTGGGCCTCGCCGCTGCCCAGACCCTTCTCCCACCCCGCCGGCTCGCTGGATCCCACGTCGCCGAGCCGTTGCGCGCGCGTGGCCATGCCCTGGAGGAACTCCTTGGAGAAGGTCTTCACGACGGCCTCCGAGACGCCGAGCGCCGCCAGTCCCGCGGCCGTCACGGCGACGTTGAGCGTCGTGACCGGCTTGCTCTGCCACGGCTCCGCCGTCGTGACGTGCTCCACCAGCCCGGAGAACCATGCGCGCGCCTGCTCAGGCGGGCAGCCGATGTGCACGAACGCGTAGGAGGTGTGGTCGTAGGCGTTGCCGTAGGCGCGCAGGATGTCGCCCTGCAGGTCGCGCAGGTCGATCTGTGTGCGGGCGGCGGTCATGAGGCTGCGAACTCCTCCACGAAGGCCCCCTGCAGCTCCTCGGGCGACAGGCCCTGAGAGCGCACCGCGAAGGCCACGAGCTGGTCGCGCTGCTCGAGCGTGCGCCTGACCTTGCTCACCGTCGCCTGCCCGTAGGCCGCGTAGAAGAAGCCGCAGTCGACCTGGTTGAACTTGAGGTACTCCTTCAGCGCGGCGCCCTTTGCCTCCGGCGGGCAGCCGATGCAGCGCCCCCAGATCTCCGGCGCCTCGGGGGCCAGCGCCTCGCACAGCTCGTCGAGGTAGCTGTCGAGATCGCCGTCCAGGTTGCTCGAGAAGATCAGCGACGGGATCTCGAGCATGTCGTCCTTGCGCTGCCTGTAGGCGGGCTTGCGGTGGAACTTGGGCACGATGACCCAGCGCGCCATGTGCGTGCGGGAGACCCTGCTCAACGGGCTCGGCCCGCGCTCGCGCAGGGACTCGAGGTACTGCTGCAGGGCCTCGATCTCGCCGGGCTTGATCGGCGTCATCGCCAGGAAGCCGTACGCCTGGCCTGAGCGGTTCGCGGACCTCACAGGCATCGCTGCGCGTCGGTCAGCAGCGTCTCGTAGGCGGCCGCAAAGGCGTCGGGGTCCATCCGCTTGGCGTTGCGCTTCAGGGGGGCGAGCTTGTCGTCGAGCTCCAGCGCCGACTTGATCATCGTGATCGTCGCGTGCGGATAGGCGGAGTAGTAGTGGCTGGCCGCGGTCTCGTTGTCCTGGATGTATTCCTTGAATGGGCCCACCGGAAGCGCCTTCGGAAAGCCGTAGGAGCTGCCCCAGAACGACGCCATCCCGCTGGTCAGGATGTGCGAGAACGCGTCGATGTACTCCTCCCAGCCGCCGTTGAAGTTGCTCTCGAAGTACATGTGCGGGTAGTTGAGCTTCTGCTTGGGCTGCGGCGGGCCGTTGAAGGGGATCTCCTTGACGATCGACCAGCGCGCGAAGTGGATGAAGGACAGCTGCACGAGCGTCCGCGTCAGCTTCGGAACGCGCGCGGTGACGAAGAACAGCACCGGCAGGAACAGGCGTCCCCACCACTTGACCGTGCTGAAGACGGTGATCGAGATCGCCTGGCCGTCGATGTTGCGCGGGGAGGTGCCGGTGGCGGTCATCGGACCCGCCGGTGTCGACGTGCTGCGCACGTCACGAACGTACGCGCCTGCTCGTGGCGATGTCAAGTGTGCATTCGGCCACAGTCCGGCGCCTGCTCAGGCTTCGTCGAGCTCGATGCGCATGGCCCGCGCGAGCCTGCGCCCGAGCACGTGCTCGGCCGCGCCGAAGCGCACGGTGATCGGACCGTCGAACGGCTGATGGCCCGTCACCACGCAGCGATCGCCGATCGCGATGCCCTGCTCGGCGAGGAATCGCAGCATCTGCGAATCGGAGTCCGAGACGCGCACGAAGCGGCCGCCGACGCCGATCGCGACGTTGCTCAGCGCCTGCGTGTCGCCCTCGTCTATGACGAGGTCTGAGTCGGGGATCGGGTCGCCGTGCGGGTCGTGGGTGGGGTGACCGAGCTTGGCCGCGATGCGCGCCTCGAGATCCTCGGAGAGGACGTGCTCGAGCGCCTCGGCCTCCTCGTGGACGCGGTCCCACGGCACGTCGAGGTGCTCGGCGAGGTACAGCTCCAGCAGCCGGTGGTGGCGCAGCATCTCGAGCGCCAGCCGCTCGCCCGCGGGCGTCAGGCGCACCCCGTGGTAGGGCTCGTGCAGCGCGAGGTCGCGCTCGGCCAGCTTCTTGACCATCGCCGACGCCGATGCCGGCGTCACGCCGCAGCGCTCCGCGAGCTTGTTGGTGCTCACGGGCTCGCCGCCCGCGCGCCGCTGCAATCCGTAGATCGCCTTCGCGTAGTCCTCGATCGCGTTGCTGCGCCCCGTGCTCGCCGCGGCCATCAGACGCTCACAAGCAGCCCGGTCGCGAACATCAGCGCGAGCCCGGCCAGCAGCCCGCCGACGGCACGCGGGTGCAGCATGCGCCCGTCCTCGTCGCGCAGCGTCGGCGCAAGCTGGACCATGACCTGCAGGATCGCCCCCGCCCCCGCGCCGAACAGGAACGCCGCCACGGAGCTGTTGAAGGCGGCCGCGCCGATCCAGGCGCCGAGCACGGCCGGGGCGCCGGCGATCAACCCGAGCGCGGCGAGCCGCCCGAGCGTCGGCTGCGATCGCGCGATCGGCGCGACGATCGCCAGGCCCTCGGTCGTGTTGTGCAGCGCGAAGCCGACGACGAGGAACGCGCCCAGGGCCAGCGCTCCGGTCGTGTAGGCGGTCCCGATCGCCAGGCCCTCGCCGAGGTTGTGGAGGCCGATCCCGACGGCGATCAGCGTCGCCAGCGACGACGCGCTCGCGCCCGCGGCGGCCCCGGCGCGGCGGCGGTCGCGCAGCCACGCGCTGACGCCGGTCAGCGCGAGGAAGGCGACGGCCGCGCCGATGAAGACGAGCGCCGTGCCGCCGAACGCCTGCGAGCCCTGGCCGCCGAGCTCGAGGCCCTCGAGCGTCGCGTCGATCGCGAGGAACCCGAGCAGCCCGATCGTCAGCGCCATGACGAAGCGCATCCAGCTGGCCGGGATGCGCCGGATCCAGGGCAGCCACAGCATCCCCAGCGCGATCGGGATCACGCCGACGTAGATGCCCAGCAGCGCCATCAGGCCGTAGAAGGAGAGGTTGGCGACGGGGGTCCGGACGGCGGCGTCGATCGCGTGCGTGATCGTCGCGCCGCTGGCGGTCAGCAGCGCCACCTCGTAGGCCTCGCCTTCGATCCACGGCTGCTCGATCGCGAGGATCGCAGTGCCCAGGCGCCCGATCGGTGCCTGCGCACCGCGGAAGGAGACGAAGGCGTCGTTGACGATCACCTGCGCGACGGACACCGGATCGGGCCCGTCGTTGCGAACGGTCAGCTCGATCGTCCCGGGCACGAGCTTCGTGCGCTCGACGGCGAGCTCCTCGACGGGCACGCCGCGGCGCTCGCCGAGCCCCGGCCCGCCGAGCGCGGCGAACGAGCCGACCGCGGCGATGATCAGCAGCAGCGGCACGAGCCCGAGCACCCAGCCCGGCACGCCGCGCATAGCGCCCGTGTCGCGCTCGTGGTCGGCTGTCGCGCCCGCGGCCTCCATCGTCAGTCGACGACCTCGAAGAAGCCCATCCAGCCGAGCTCGGTGAACTCCGACTGGTGAGCGTGGAACATGTACTTGCCGAGGTGCGGGAAGCGCATCTCGAGGATCCCGCGCTGGCCCTGGCACATCATCACCGTGTCGGTGAACTCGACGGGCTTCTTCGACGTGCCTGTGGGGAAGTAGTGAAAGAAGTTGCCGTGTAGGTGAAATGAGTTGATGAGGTCGTACTCGAGCACGTTGACGAGGTACAGCCGCACGAGCTCGCCGCGCTTGACGCGGATCGGCCGCTCGACGTACGCGAAGCCGATCGTGTTGGCGGCGTACAGCTCGTTGGCGCGGTCGTAGTTCGTGTCGAAGCCGTTCATGACCATCAGCAGCTCGTCGGCCTTCGGGCGCGCATCCTTCGGGTCGATGATGAACGCGCCGTACAGGCCCTTGGCGATGTGCTCGGCCAGCGGGCGCACGTGGCAGTGATAGAGGTGCAGCCCGAACGGCAGCGCGTCGAACTCGTAGACCGTCGAGGCGCCGGGCGCGATCTCGCCGGCGCCGAGCCCGAGGACGCCGTCGGCGGGCGCCGTGTGGATGCCGTGGAAGTGGATCGTGTGCGGGTGGCGGCCGCCGTTGACGAAGCGGATGCGCAGCCGCTCTCCCTCCTTCGCTCGCAGCGTCGGGCCCGGGATGCGTCCGTTGTAGGACCAGGCCGCGAACGTCACGCCGGGGGCGATCTCGACCTCCTGCTCGGCGGCGGCGAGCGTCCACTCGCGCAGCGTGCGGCCGTCGGGCAGCTTGGACGTCGTGCCCCAGTCGAAGTCGCGGATGATCTCGTGCGGGTCGAAGCCGTTGGCGCGGTGGTCGACCTCGCCGCCACGAAAGCCGGCGTGGCCGCCGTGCCCGGCCGCGGCGGGCGCGCCGTCGCCGGCGGCGTGCGCGCCCTCGTGCTCGGCTGCGGCGGCGGTGCCGTGGGAGTGCGGAACGGTCGCGTGCAGCGCGGCCGCTCCAAGCCCCAGGGCCGGTACCGCGCGAAGCAGCCTGCGTCGTGTCAGTGGTGCCACGAGAAAGATTATGGCATGTCTAAACCTCCGGGCGGCGCAAGGCCTCGTGTAATGGCACCCGAGCGCTCCCCACCGGTCGCACCCGCCGGGTCAGACATCACCGGTTGCGCGCGACCTACAACTGCGAGCGCGCCTGGACGCGATCGAAGCGCCTGGCCGCGGTGCGTGACAGACGCGCTTCAACGCCGGCCACAATTGTGGCTATGCCCACTGAACCGCGAGGCGTCGACGCGGTCCGCCGCCTTGGCCGCTGACTCCGGACGCGAGTACGAGCACATCCTGACCCCACCGGCTCGTCGGGCGCTGCCTGAACGCCTGCCCGAGGCGGTCGCCGCTGCGGCGATGAACTTCCTCACCAGCACCTTGGTGAGCGAGCCGCGTCGCGTCGGCAAACCGCTGCGTGGCGACCTGGCTGGGATCTGGTCGGCCCGCCGCAGCAGCTATCGAGTGCTCTACCGACTGCGTGAGGATCAACGCGAGGTCATCGTGCTACGAATCGACCACCGCCATGTTCACCGGCCGCTGTGAGCTGTGCGCGCCACTGAAGACCGGTTTGCGGACGTCGGGTATCCGGTACGGCAGCCGGTGGCAGGAGTAGTGCAGGGACGGCCGGGCTGAGACTGTCGCTCTGAGCAGCAGGAGCATGCAGCGCGTACCACGGCGCCGTCATCGCGCACGCGCCAGCCACCGCCTGGCCTGCGCCGGCTTGCCCTGTGCGCGCCTAACATCACCTGCTTGTCCACCGACGTCTTCATTCCGCGTGCCGTCACGCGTCGCCCGAAGGTGTCGGGCACTGTCCTTGCTCTCGCCGGGCTCGTGGGATCTGCGGGCGTGATCCATGTCGTCGCGGCGATCGAGCACGTCGCGGAGGACTGGTATCTCGGCGTCTTCTTCGTGCTCGTCGGCGCGGTCCAGCTGCTCGCGGCCTGGTGGATCTACCGGCGGCCGATGGACCGGCGGGTGCTGACGGCGGCCGCGCTGGGCGGGGTCGCCGTCGCGCTGCTGTGGATCTTCTCTCGAACCACCGGGATCCCGTTCGGGCCCGAGGCCGGCAAGGTCTCGAAGGTCGGCGTGGCCGACACGATCGCGACGCTGCAGCAGCTCGCCTTCGCGGCGATCGTGGCGGCGCTGCTGTGGCGCCCTGAGCGGGGCGGCCAGCGGCTGCCTTGGCTGAGCGGCTCGATGGCGGCGCGCATGACACCAGCGCTGCTGTCGGCGAGCCTGCTGATCGCGGCCCTCGGCGGCCACGAGCACTGATCGCGGCGAGCAGCCGGGCACGCCTACCGGGAGCGGACCTCGGGCCGATGCGCCTGCAGATGGACATCGAGCCCGCCACCGTCGGGTCCAACCACTACCACCTGTATCTGCACGACATCAGAGTGTGACGATCACGCGGGCGAGACGACGCGGCAGCCGAAGGGCGCGCTCTACGCGCAGCCCTCCTGCGCGAGCGCCCTGCGCGCGCTCGGCTTCACGGCCCGCAGCACCCTCGTAGCACCACGTAGCCCGCCGGTCGCCGCGCTGACGCGGATCCGGTAGCGGGCTCCCGGCCGCAGGCCCTTCAGCGGGGCGCAGACGACCTGCGGGCCGAAGCCCCCGGCGACCCGCTGCAGCGCCGTGACGACGGTTCGCCCGGACGGCGGCTGGACGGTGAAGCGCACGCTCTGCGTGCGGCAGTCGCCGTCGACGAGACCGTAGGCGTAGCCGCGCCCACGCCCGCTGTAGCGCGCGGCGAGCGTGACGAGCCGCGGCGCGGGCGCGACCGGCGCGTTTGCCGGAGGCCCGCCGCGCAGGCGCCCGAGCAGCAGACCACCGCCTGCGAGCCGCCCGGCCAGCAGGAGCCCGCCGTCGGGCTGCAGTGCGGCGGCGAACGCTCCGTCGACCGCGGGATCGAAGCCGCGGCGCCCGCCGAAGGCGAGCGTGCGACCGCCGGCGCCGAAGCCGCAGTCGAGCTTCCCGCCGGGGCCGACGCGCGCGGCGAGGGCGCCGCCGGTCGCCGCGCCGGCGGCGATCGCGGCGCCGTCGGCCTGCAACGCGAGCGCACGCGCCGCCGATGCCGGCGCCACAACGCTCCTGGACGTGCGGCCGAGCTGGGTCATGAAGCTGCCGCGGCGACCGAACGCGCCTTCGAGCGCGCCGGCGGCGGTGAAGGCGGCGAGCAGCAGCTGCTGCTCGCCGGCGACGCCGGTCGCCCTGCCGGCCGCCAGCAGGCGCCCGTCCGGGCGCTGCGCGAGCGCTGCCAGCGAGGAGCTCGCGACGCGCACCGCCGACGCACGACCGAGTTGCACGAGCAGGCGTCCCTGGCGCGCGAAGCCCGAGTCCAGGCGTCCGTTCGCCGCCAGGCGCGCAACGAACGCGCGGTCGCCGCCGTCGCGGGCGCTTGCGCGGCCTGCGATCAGGATCCTGCCGTCGGGCAGCAGCGAAAGCGCGCGTGCGGCCGACGCGGCATGGCGGATCGACGAGCCGAAGCCGAGCTGCAGCAGCGCGAAGCCGTCGCGGCCGAACTCCGGGTCGGGCACGCCGGTGGCGCCGAAGCGCGCGACCACGATCCGCTCGCCGGGGATCCCGTCGTCGTTGGCGACGCCGACGTTGCCCGCGACGACGATCTGCCCAGCCGCCCCGATCGCGATCGCCGCCGGTCCGGTGCCGTCGGGCAGCGCGGGCTCCTCGTACGGGTAGCGCTCCGGCGGCCCCTGGCCCGGCAAGGGATCTCGCAGGGTCACCCCGGCGGCGCCGAAGAGCCCGTCGGTCATCCCCGTCGGGAGATAGCGCGCGAGCATCCAGCGGTCGCCGGCGACCCCCGCGATGACCGTCGAGCCGTCGGCCTGCGCCGCGACCGCGCCTGCGCGCTGCGGCCTGTCCCCCGTGCCGAACGTGTCGACGCGGCCGCCCGTGCCGGCAAACGCCGGATCGGGCAGGCCGGCCGCCGTGAAGCGCGCGGTCAGCGCGCCCTCGCCGCCGGACCCGCGCCGGTCGCCCGCGACGACGATGCGCCCGTCGGGCGCCAGCGCCACGCCGGCCCCGCGCGCGCCGATGCCGAACGACGCGCTCGCCGCGCCGCCGCTGCCGAAGCCGGCGTCGACCGTGCCGGCGGCGGGGGCGGCCTGCGCGCCGGCGAGCGCCAGTGCGATCGCGGCGGCGAGCGCCGGCACGAGCGGCCTGCGCCGGCTCACGACGGCGGCGCGGCGGCCGGGAGAATCGTGAAGTTCGCTCGCGGCACGAGGCCGAAGCTCGTGAAGTCGCCGGCGGCGTGGACGCGCTCGGCATCGGCGAGCAGCGCCGCGATCGAGCCCGTCGGCTGTGGCGAGAACAGCCGTGCCGGCTTGCCGGTCGCCGGGTCGACCGCGGCGAAGCCGTCGCGGCGGCGCCCGCCGCCGACGAGCTTGAATTGCCCGCTGAGGTACAGCTGCGACGACGACAGCGCGAGCGTCGAGACCGTGCCGTTGGGAGCGGGCTGAAAAGCCCGCCGCAGCGCGCCGCTGGAGGCGTTCAGCGCGACGAGGTCGTTGCGGAAGACCGCGACCTTGCGCGAGCGCTTCTTGCCCTTGCGCGGCTTGAGCCTGACGATCCTCGTGCCCGAACGGCGCTGCAGGTCGCCGCCCGCATAGATCGTGTTGCCGCGCTGCACGAGCGCATGGACGTCGCCGCTGATCTGCGCGTCGAACGCGTAGTCGAGGCTCGCGTCGGCCGAGCGCACGGCGATCAGGCCGTCGCGGAACTCCGTGCGCCGCCTGCCCTTGGGCCCGGTCGTGCGCGTGACGCTGACGTCCCCGCCGACGAGGATCCGCCCGCCGCGCGGGACGATCGCGTTGACCGTCGCAAAGCGAAACGGTGCACGCCGCAGCGTGCGCGGCGCGTTGAACTTCGCCACCACCCTGTCGGAGCCGAGGTCGATCGCCGCGAGCGCGGGATGGCGCTTGGGACCGACGCGTTCGAAGGAGCCGCCGAGGTACAGCCGCCTGCCGGCGGTGACGAGCGCGCCGACGGTGCCGCGCACGCGCACGTCGAGCGCGCTCAGCGCGCCGGTGCGGGCGTCGAAGCCCGCCAGGCCCCCGCGCGTCACGCCGTTGGCCGTCTTAAACGACCCTGCGGCGAAGACGCGGCCGCCGGCGGCCGCGAGCGAGGAGACGCCACCGTCGGTGCCCGCGCCCCACGCGACGGGCACCCCGGTCGTCGCGCTGACGGCGGCCAGGTGCATGGCCTTCGTCCGCGGGGCGCTCGTGAACTTCCCGGCCGCGATCAGCCGCCCGCCGGAGACCGTCAGGCCGTAGACGTCGTCGTCGGGGTCGGGGTCGAACGGATCGACCGCGCCCGTCACCATGTCGACGGCCGCGAGCTTGTTGCGCGGCTGCTCGTTGACCTTCGTGAACTCGCCGCCGATGTAGAGCTTGGACCCGACGATCGCCAGCGTGTAGGCGTCCTTGTCGAGGAACAGGCGGAACTCCTGGCTCGCCTCGCCGCTGATCGGGTGCAGCGACGCGACGGCGTTGTTGAAGCTGCGCCCGATCTCGGTGAAACGGCCGGCGACGAACAGCCGCGTACCGTCCGTTGCGAGGTGGTAGACGTTGCCGTTGGTCGACGGGCTGAAGCTCGTGTCGAGCGCACCCGTGGCGATGTCGAACGCCGCCAGGCCGGCACGGCTGCGGCCGCTGACCTCCGTGAACGTGCCGCCGACGTAGAAGCGCGAGCCGAGCGCCAGCACGGCGTCGACCTTGCCGTTGGGCACGGAGTCGAACGCCGGGTCGAGCTCGCCGTCGCTCGTGCGCAGCACGGCGATGCCGCTGCGGCTCTTGCCGGCGATGCCGGTGAAGCGCCCGTTGACGAACATCCTCGTGCCCGCGACCGCGAGATCCTGCACGCTCTGGTCGGCGCCGGGGTTGAAGGCCCCGATGATCGCCCCGGTGGCCGGATCGAGCGCGGCGATGCGCCGGCGGATGTCCGCCCCGACGTGCAGGAAGTCGCCGCCGACGTACAGGCGCCCGTTGTCGAGCGCGAGCGTCAGCACGTCGTTGTCGACGATCGGCGCGAAGGCCGGGTCGACCGCTCCCGATGCGAGCACGTGGGCGAGGTTCTTGCGCGGCAGGCCGCCGACGTGCGTGAAGCGCCCGCCGAGGTAGACGCCGCCGGCGCCGTCGGGCACGACCGCGAAGCCGATGCCGCGCACCTCGGGGAAGCCCGTCACGAGCAGGCCGCTCGAGGGATCTAGCGCCACGCCGCCGCCGGTCGGCGGGCCGATGCGCGTGAAGTCGCCGCCGAGGTAGATCGTGCCGGCGCTGCGCGCGAGCGCGTTGACGCTGTCGTTGGTGACGTACGCCGGCGCGGGCAGCGGGCGCGCCGGGGGCGGCTGGGGCAGCACGGCTCCGGCACCCGCGGGTGCGATGCAGGCGAGCGTCAGCGCCGCGCCGATCGCAGCGCCTCTGCGGCCGGAACGCCGCGCCGGCCTGATGTGCGGATGCGTGAACCTCGCTGCCATCGTCTCGCCCTCGTGCCGATGTGTGATGCCGCGCGGAGGCGGCCTGACCCGTCACAAGGGCAACGCGGCCCGCGCGCAGGAAGTTGCGCGAAGAACCGTGGCAGCAGGCCGGACGCGTAGTGATTGCGCAAGGTCTGGCCCCTACCGTCGAGGCATGGCACACCTCACGCTCGCCTCGCGCCGCCCAGACGGCGATCATGTGGCCATGAACGACGGTCATCGCGGACGCATCCTCGTGGTCGACGACGAGCCGACGATCGCGGAGATCGTCTCGCGCTACCTCGAGCGCGCGCATTACGAGACGCGCATCGCCGCCGACGGTCATGCCGCGCTCGCGCGCGCGTCGACGTGGCATCCCGATCTCGTCGTGCTCGACCTCATGCTGCCCGGCCTCGACGGCCTCGAGGTCATGCGGCTGCTGCGCGAGGGCGGCGGGCCGCGCGTCGCGGTGATCCTGCTGACGGCCAAGGACGAGCAGTCCGACCGCATCGACGGCCTGCGCCTCGGCGCCGACGACTACGTCGTCAAGCCGTTCTCCCCGGCCGAGCTTGTCGCGCGCGTCGACGCGGTGCTGCGCCGCAACGAGCAGGACGCCGACGGGCCGGAGCCGCCGCTGTGCTTCGGCGAGCTCGAGATCGACCCGGCCGGACGCCGCGTGGTCGTCGGCGGCGACGAGATCGTGCTCACCCAGCGCGAGTTCGACCTGCTGCTGTTCCTCGCCCGCCATCCCGGGCAGGTCTTCACGCGCGATCAGCTCATCGAGCAGGTCTGGCGCTTCACGTTCTACTCCGACACGTCGACGGTCACGGTCCACATCCGCCGCCTGCGAGCGAAGATCGAGCGCGAGCCGGCGCAGCCGCGCTACGTGGAGACGGTCTGGGGCGTCGGCTACCGCTTCCGGCCATGAGCCGGGCGACGCTCGCACGCGGGGTCCTGCTCGCGATCGGCTTGGCGCTGCTCGTGGCGGGCGTCGTGCTCGCCGCCTACGACGTGCAGGGCGCGCTCGTGACGTTCGGGCTGCTCGCCCCGCTGGGGATCGCCACCGTCGCTGCCACGTGGGTGCTGCTCGCCCGGCGCAAGCGGCTGGGTGGCCTGCGCCGCCAGGCCTTCGCCACGGCGGCGCTCGCGTTCGGTCCGCTGATCGTCGCGCTCGCGCTGTTCGTGCAGCTGATGTTCGTCTCCGCCCACGACGCGCTGCTGACGGCGTCGGTCAGCGCCTACAGCGCGCTGCTGGGGCTGTGGGCGGGCCGGGTGCTCTCGCATCGCGTGATGGACGACGTCGATGCGCTGCGCGCCGGGCTGATCGCCGTAGGCGCCGGCGAGCGCTCGCTGCAGCTTCGCCTCGGCGGCGACGACGAGCTCGCGCAGGTCGCCCGCGAGGTCGAGGCGATGGTGGCGCGCCTGGCCGCCGCCGAGACGCAGCGCGAGGAGGCCGACGGCGCCCGCCGCTCGCTGATTGCGGCCGTCTCGCACGACCTGCGCACGCCGGTCACCGCGCTGCGGCTGCTCGCGGACGCCGTCGACGACGAGATCGGCGATCCCGAGACGCGGCGCGAGTACGTGCGCCGTCTGGGCGTCCACGTGCGTGCGCTCGGCGCGCTGATCGACGACCTGTTCGAGCTGACGCGGATCGAGGCCGGCGAGGTCACCTGGACGATGCGCCAGGTCCAGATCGACGAGCTCGTCGAGGAGACGGTCGCCGCGATGGCGCCGGCCGCCCTCGCCGGCGGCATCTCGGTGCACGCGGAGATCGACCCGACGCTCGCGCCGGCTCATGCCAACCCCGAGCGCATCCAGCGCGTCCTGTTCAATCTGATCCAGAACGCGATCCGCCACACGCCCGCCGACGGCAGCGTGACGGTACGCGCCGCGAGTGCCGGCGCCTGCGTCGAGATCGAGGTCGCCGACACCGGTGAGGGCATCGCCCCGGACGATTGCGAACGCGTCTTCGCCCCGTTCGTGCAGGGCGCCGACCGGGCGTCGCGCACCGATGGCAGCGCCGGCCTCGGGCTCGCGATCTCACGCGCGATCGTGGAGGCGCACGGCGGCCGGATCTGGGTCGTCGAGGAGCTCGAGGACGACGCCGAGGCGGGCGCGCGCGTGCGCTTCAGCCTGCCCGGAGCGACGCCCGAGCCGCTTGCGGCGTGATCCGCGCAGGCGCTCGTTGCGAGAATCGCCAGCGCCCGAAACCTCCCAGACGCCGGGGCAACCGCTAGCGTAGTCCGATCTGAACCCGACTCGGGAGTACGCAATGACCAAGCAGGAGCTCGCACAGAAGGTGGCCACGGACGCCGGCCTCAGCGGTTCGGACGCAAAGGGCGCCGTCGACGCCACCTTCGACGCGATCGCCGCCGAGCTCGCCGGAGGCGGCGATGTAGCCGTTGCAGGCTTCGGCAAGTTCAGCGTCAGCGAGCGCTCAGCTCGCGAGGGCCGCAACCCGGCCACTGGCGAGACGATCCAGATCGCCGCCAGCAAGGCAGCCAAGTTCTCGGCCGCGTCGGCGCTCAAGAAGCAGCTCAACGGCTGACGCTGCATCGCGCGGCCGCCGCCGCGCGCACGACGTCCTCGGCACCTCGACGTTCGACCCCGGCAGCCAGCGCGCTCCCGGGTCGTTCGTCGTGGGCTCGAGGGCGATCAGTCCACGCCCTCCCACGCCCGCCGCTCGGCTCGTCCCGCGACGCCCGCGCCGACGAGTAGCAGCAGCGCGACCGTGTAGAGGCCGAGCAGCATGATCGCCAGCAGCAGGAACAGCTGCACCGCCGCGAAGCCCGCGGCCGCCGAGACGTAGAGGCCGACGAAGGCCGGTACCGCCTGCAGCGCCAGGCCGCCGGGTATCCCGCCGATCAGCGCCGAGCGCCAGCTCATCTTCGTCAGCGGCGCGTAGCGGTAGATCGCCGCGAACACGAGCATCGACCCCAGGCCGTTGAAGAGGAGCACCATCGGACCCGGGATCCCCTCCCCCGGCCGCAGGTCATGGGAGAGGTTCGTCACGATCGAGATGCTCAGCGATGCCATGATCACGGCGACCGCGACGAGCGCGCCGAGACCGACGTTGCGGATCCGTCCGAGGACGATGTTGTGACGCGGGACGTCGAGGATCCGCGACAGGCAGCGCTCGATCACGCCGATCCCGCCCGACGTCGTCCACAGCATCGCGAACAGCGCGATTCCCAGCAGCAGCGGCGAGTTGCTGCGCGTGCTGATGACGAGCTGGCGGATGTCGCCGTGCAGCGCCTCGGGCAGAAAGCGGTTGAGCTGGTCGGCGACGGCGATCGCCGACACGACATCCTTGAGCAGCAGCGCCTCGAGCGCCGCGAGCCCGAGCGCGAACGGGGCCAGCGACAGCACGAGGTAGTACGCGAGCGCCGGCACGTCGTCGGCGATCCCCTCGCCCCAGTAGAAGTCGAACAGCCGGCGCGGCCCGCTCCAGAGGATCCTGGCGATCGTGTGGTGCGGGCGACGGCGGCGCGGCGTGGCGCTGCGCTGGGCGGCGCCGGCGGGGACGGGATCTCCTGCGCGTGCGGGCTGGACCGCGATCGCCTCGGCGATCGCGGGCACACCCGCCGGCTCGCGATCGTGCGCCGCGGCGACCGCGGGCACACTCGCCTGCTCGCGCTCGTGCGCCTCCGCGGCGGCGGGAGCCTCGCCGACCGCCACCTCACCCGGGCGCGCCGCGCTCACGTGCGCAGCTCCCTGCGGATGACGAGCTTCAGCGCCGACCACGTCTCGTCGATCGCGCACACCTTGACGTCTACGAGCCCGCGTGGCAGGGAGATCTCTCGCACGACGTCCTCGGTCATGTCGGTTGGCAGCTTCGATGCACGCTTGGGCCAGGCTACCCACAGCATGCCGTCCTGCCGAAGCTGGACGTGAAGCGCGCCCAGCCGCCGCGCCAGTTCGGCGCGCGATCTGACGAACAGCACGACGAGATCCAGGCCGGGCGCCGGCCGCGCGAGCAGGCGCACGTTCTCGGGCAGCTCGCCGATCAGCGCGGCGAAGCCATCCGGCGCCGCCGCGATGTGCGCTCGCATGCCGGCCTTGAAGCCGAGCTTGCGCACGAGCGGCGTTCCCGAGTAGCCCGCGGTGGCCATCACCATGCCTTCGCCGCCAGCCCCGCGATGACCTTCGAGAGCTGGGCCCCCTGCCAGGCCAGCGGTGAGGCGCCGTGCTCCTCGACGACGAGCGAGCCGTGTGGCAGCAGCTCGGCATAGGCCTCGCCGAGGGCGAGCGGATGGCCCGGGTCGGCCTCGTCGCGGCTGGCGACGACGACCGCGGGACACTCGATCGTCTCGAGCGCGTGCAGGTCTGCGAACGGCCGCGACCGCGGCACGGCCTGCAGCGCGTCGGC
>Ga0136640_10000259_pt1 | contig 19982 bp, 16 predicted proteins | sample AntDrymUQ8642106_2_FD_105498 | JGI IMG/M metagenome (GOLD analysis project Ga0136640, IMG submission 105498) | Polar desert sand microbial communities from Dry Valleys, Antarctica - metaG UQ864 (21.06) | ecosystem: Environmental > Terrestrial > Soil > Desert | place: Antarctica: Dry Valley...
TCCCCTTTCGCTCGCCACTACTCAGGGAATCGAGACTTTCTTTATTTTCCTCCGGGTACTCAGATGTGTCATTTCCCCGGGTTCCCTCCTCCCGCCCTATGTGTTCAGACGGGGGTGACACGGTATGACCCGTGCCGGGTTTCCCCATTCGGAGATCCGTGCTTCAAAGCCCGCTTGCGGCTCCACACAGCTTATCGCAGCTTGCCACGTCCTTCATCGGCTTCCGGTGCCAAGGCATCCACCATACGCTCTTACTATCTTAATGGTATCGGTTTTGCGCTATGCGGTTTTCAAAAGTCAGACGCCTTCGCTCTCGCGGGCACGGCTCCACGCCGAAAAACAGGACCCCAAAGGCCCTGAAAACTGAACAGCAGCTACTCGAATCAAGCAGTGGACGAACCCTCCGCCGAAGTTGGTCGAAATATCCTAGAGCGAGAATCCACGGCGGCGAGCCGAAGCTCAAGCCAGCCTTTGTGCTTGTAGATCTCGATCGGTCGGCTGTTGCCAGCCTAACCTGCTCCCTAGAAAGGAGGTGATCCAGCCGCACCTTCAGGTACGGCTACCTTGTTACGACTTCACCCCAGTCGCAAACCCTACCTTCGCAGACCGCCTCCGGTAAACCGGTTGGCTGCGCCTACTTCGGGTATTGCCTACTCCCGTGGTGTGACGGGCGGTGTGTACAAGGCCCGGGAACGTATTCACCGCGGCATGCTGATCCGCGATTACTAGCAACTCCACCTTCACGCAGTCGGGTTGCAGACTGCGATCCGAACTTGGACCGGCTTTGATGAGATTCGCTCCACCTCGCGGTCTTGCTACCCTTTGTGCCGGCCATTGTAGCACGTTTCTAGCCCTGGGCGTAAGGGCCATGATGACTTGACGTCGTCCCCACCTTCCTCCGGTTTGTCACCGGCAGTCTGGCGTGAGTCCTCAACTTAATGTTAGCAACACACCACGGGGGTTGCGCTCGTTGCGGGACTTAACCCAACATCTCACGACACGAGCTGACGACAGCCATGCAGCACCTGTGGCACACCCTCGAAGGTCACACGTTTCCGTGCGCTTGCAGTGCCATGTCAAGCCCAGGTAAGGTTCTTCGCGTTGCATCGAATTAAAGAACATGCTCCGCTGCTTGTGCGGGCCCCCGTCAATTCTTTTGAGTTTTAGCCTTGCGGCCGTACTCCCCAGGCGGAACACTTAACGCGTTGGCTGCGGCACCGAGGGATTCGACTCCCCCAACACCTAGTGTTCATCGTTTACGGCATGGACTACCAGGGTATCTAATCCTGTTTGCTCCCCATGCTTTCGCGTCTCAGCGTCAGGAATGGCCCAGCGAGCCGCCTTCGCTACTGGTGTTCCTCCCGATATCTGCGCATTTCACCGCTACACCGGGAATTCCACTCGCCTCTACCATCCTCTAGCCTGGCAGTTTCCACCGCACGCCCAGGGTTGAGCCCTGGGTTTTCACGGCGGACTTACCAAACCGCCTACACGCTCTTTACGCCCAATAATTCCGGACAACGCTCGCCCCCTACGTATTACCGCGGCTGCTGGCACGTAGTTAGCCGGGGCTTCCTCGAAGGGTACCGTCAAGCTAGGGGCTATTAACCCTTCGCCCTTCGTCCCCAACAACAGAGCTTTACGACCCTAAGGCCTTCCTCACCCACACGGCGTTGCTGCGTCAGGCTTTCGCCCATTGCGCAAGATTCCCGACTGCTGCCTCCCGTAGGAGTCTGGGCCGTGTCTCAGTCCCAGTGTGGCTGATCATCCTCTCAGACCAGCTATACATCGTCGCCTTGGTGGGCCGTTACCCCACCAACTAGCTAATGTACCGCGGGCCCATCCCTCGCCGGATGGCCGAAGCTACCTTTCCTCCCAAAGTCACTCGACTCCAAGAGCTTACGGGGTATTAGCCGGAGTTTCCTCCGGTTGTCCCCCTGCGAGGGGCAGGTTGCCCACGTGTTACTCACCCGTTCGCCACTTTACTAGCCCCGAAGGGTGTTCTCGTTCGACTTGCATGTCTAAAGCACGCCGTCAGCGTTCGTCCTGAGCCAAGATCAAACTCTCCGAACTAACTCGCCCCACCGAAGTGGAGCTGAAGTTAAATTTGCGCGGGCGCCACCCGCTTGACGATCCGCATTTCACTCTCGGATCGCAAAGAGTCAACCTCGGCGTAATGACGGGTTCACCTATCACTACTTGGTCTTTCGCTGCTATTCAGTTTTCAAGGCCTCAGGCTCCTTGCCTCTCGGCGGAGCTTGCGGAGAACAAAACCTCCGGGGACTGAAACGCCCGCCTTTCGGCGGGCCCGGTCAACACTCCCACGTTTGTGGGGAGGCTTACCTTGCGCGTCCCTGCTTGGTTGTCAAGTCGTTCTCCAACATCAGCTCCAGAAGTATACCACCTGCCGATCGGGTGTCAAACCTTCGCGGACTCAGTTTCTGGCGGCCTTCCGCCCCACTGATGCGCCGATTTCCAAACCGACGATGGCGATTATAGCGGCACTACGAGGAAGATCAAGGCACTACCGAGGTTTCTTTCGGTTGCTGGCAGTGGTGCCTACTCCGAACTCACGAGCCGGGCGTAGCGACGCTTGCCGACTTGAAGAACCACGCCGTCCAGGACGGCGGTCTTCAGGGAAAGTTGTTCGTTCCGGACCACCTCTCCGTCTAGCCGCACGGCACCGCCCCGAAGGAAACGGCGGGCCTCCCCGTTGGTCTTGGCGAAACCGGCGCGGGTTACTAGGTCCACGATCCAAACTTCCGCGTCCGGCGGCAAACGCACCTCCGGCGCATCTTCCGGTATGCCTCGACCGGTTACGGTATCGAAGTGCTTCTCCGCGATGGCTACGGCATTATCATCGTGGAAGGCGCGCACTACGGAGCGAGCCAGCTCGCGTTTCTGCTCCACGGGTGGAGCCTCGGGAGGTTCGCGGTCCAGGATCAGGCGGTAGTAATCGCGCATGAGAGGGTCGGGGATGCTCATGGTCTTGCCGAACATCTCGCCTGGCGGGTCGGTGACGCCGATGTAATTGCCGAGGGATTTACTCATCTTCTTCTCGCCGTCGGCGCCGACGAGGAGCGGCGTGGTGAGCACGCACTGGGGCATCTTGCCGTAATACTCCATGACGTGACGGCCCATTAGCAGATTGTAGAGTTGGTCGGTGCCGCCGAGTTCCACGTCGGCGTCAGTGGCCACGGAATCGTATGCCTGCATCAGGGGGTAGAGGAGCTCGGTGAGGGAGATAGCGTCTCCGGCGGCGAATCGTTTGCTGAAATCGTCGCGCTCCAGGACGCGGGCCACGGTGGTTGCGCGGGTGAGATGGATGATGTCAGCGAGCGAGAGCGGCGCGAGCCACTCGGAGTTGTGGCGCACTTCGGTTCGCTGGCGGTCGAGGATGAGGTATGCCTGATCCAGGTACGTGCGGGTGTTCGCTTCGATCTCTTCTGGCGTGAGGATGGGACGGGTCTTCGAACGTCCTGAAGGATCGCCGACTCTGGCCGTGTAGTCCCCGATCACGAGCACGGCGGTGTGTCCGAGCCGCTGGAATTGCCGAAGTTTCCGGAGCACCACCGCGAATCCCAGGTGGATGTCTGGGGCCGTTGGGTCTATGCCGAGTTTGACCCGAAGTTCTTTGCCGCTTTTCAGGCGGCGGTCGAGTTCGTCCCTGGGGACGGCGTCAACGGCGTTGTCGTAGATCCGGCGAACGTGTTCAGATCCGGAGTCCATCAACCGGGCACAACCCCCTCGTGTCTAAAGTGGAACGTTCCGGCGGCTAGTGTACTATAGGTTTTCGATGGCTCGAACATCCCAGAGAAGCGGGACGAAGAACACCCGACGCTCGGGGCCGGGAAGGCCGAAACAGTCGGCTTCCGGCTCCGGGAAGCGGCGGCTGAACTTACGCGAGATCAAGTCGAAAATACTGCGTGCTATCGGCGTGTTCCTCCTGTGCGTGATGGTCGCCGCCATCGGGTTCGCAACCGGAAGTTACATAGGGGTCGTGAAGATAGTGGATGGACTAGACGAGCCAGACCGCATCTCGACGCACCCGACGTACATATACTCGGCGCCGCTCGGTGACACTGAGGGCTCGCGGCGCGTGATCGGAACTCTATTTCAGGGCCAGAACCGCGAGACGGCCTCCAAAGACGAGATGCCCCTGAGCCTATTGAACGCGCTGGTCGCCAAAGAGGATGAGCGTTTCAGAACGCACGGCGGCGTGGACGCATTGGGCATCATGCGCGCCCTGTACGTGGACATCCGGGCGGGCGAGGCCGTGGAGGGAGCGAGCACCATCACGCAGCAATATGTGAGGAACGCCTACCTCTCACAGGACCGCTCCATCTCCCGCAAGGTCAAGGAAGCCCTGATAGCTATAGAGATCGAGCGCGTCAAGCCCTCGAAGGACGACATCCTGGTTGACTACATGAACGTCGTGTATTTCGGCAACAACGCCTACGGGGCGGCCGCTGCCGCCGAGACGTATTTCGACAAGTCCGTGGAGGATTTGACCATCGCGGAATCCGCGACGCTGGTGGGGCTTCTGTGGTCTCCATCCACGCTCGGACAGGACCGGGAAGAAGCGCGCCATCAACGCGACCTGGTGCTCAGGAAGATGTTCGACACCGGATACATCACCGAGCAGGATTACACAGGGGCTCTGGATCAAGAACTCCCGGAGGAGTGGCCGATGGCGCCGCTGGTCGAGTCCGGGCTCGGAGGTCCCGCGTTCACCCGCGACTTCGCTGAGATGGCGCAGGATGAGCTGGTCGAGAAGTACGGCGCGAACACGATCTATCAGGGCGGGCTGAACGTGTACACGACCCTCGATCTCGAAGCGCAGGTCGCGGCTCAGGATATCGTCTATGGCACCTCCGGCTACCTGCCCAACCCGCAGGACCCCGAGGTTGCGCTCGTCTCCACGGAACCCGAGACTGGCTTCGTCAGGACGATGCTCGGAAACCGGGATCAGGACTCGCAGTTCAGCCTGGCGACCCAGGGACGTCGGCAGCCCGGAAGCTCCGTCAAGCCGTTCGCCTTGATCGCCGCGCTTGAGCAAGGCATTGACCCGGATACCGAGTTCGTCTCGGAGACAAAGGTTTATCAGGTGGACGTCGGGACGGGCAGGCCGGAGAAATGGAAGGTCAGGAACTACGATGGCATCGAGCGCGGTGAGATCTCCCTGAAAGAGGCTCTCTGGCAATCGGACAACACGGTCTTCACGGATCTGGTAATGAACGACAACGACAGGGGACTGGAGAACGGTCCCGAGAAGGTCGCGGAGGTAGCCGGGAGGCTCGGCGTCACGGCGGACTTCGGGGAACATCCGCACCCTTCGATAGCCCTCGGCGCACAGGAAGTCTCGCCGATGGACATGGCTACAGCGTACGCGACAATAGCCAACGGCGGAGAACGAATGGAGCCGACAACTATTTTGCGGGTCACGACGAATCGGGGAGATCAGGGAGAGAAGGTGATCTATGAAGCTCCTAAAAACCCCGAAGGCGAGCAGGTTATAGAGCCAGAGATCGCCTCTCAAGCAACTGAAATCATGATCGGGGACGTGACAGAGGGCATCGCCCGGAAGGCCGCCTTGAAGTCCCAGCCGGTGGCCGGGAAGACGGGGACGAGCGAGAACTTCTTCGACGCCTGGTTCATCGGGTACACGCCGCACATGGTCACCGGAGTCTGGATGGGATACGCGGAGGGCGGGGAGACACTTGAGTACGTCCTCGATTACTCACGCGAACTGAACGGTCTCGCGGGAGGCATCAACCCAGCGGAGATCTGGAGCACGTACTCGCAGGACACACTCGCCGGAGAGCCCGTCCGCGAGTTCGAGGGCGTGGACATGACGCTGGAGGAGCAGATGCGCGGCCCCGAAGACAGCCCGAAACCGGAGGCTACGCCCGCGGACGAGCGTACTCGGAACGCTCCAGCCCGCGCCCGCTGATGACCTTCGGACGCACGGAGACGTTGGGATCTCCGAGGACGAGGTAGCGATACGGGAGATCCACGCCCCGGCTGATGCCAATGCGGGTGGTGGCGACGATTTCTGCCTCCAGCGGGTCACCGTGGCGAATGGTGAGCGGAGATCTCGTCAGGTCATGGGCGTCGTGGTTCATCTCTATGCCCAACGCCTGAGTCAACTTGCCTGGTCCAGTGCAGAGATCGGACCTCCCACGGCGATCCGCCATCAACTCGCCGCCTTCCAGCGGCCCGAGCGCGCGTATGAGAACGGCGCTGCCTCGTCCTTCCTCCTCGCAGACGACGTTGAGAAGAGTGTGAATGCCGTAGGAGCGATAGACGTATGCCAGGCCCGCGCCCGAAAACATGGTGCGGTTTCGCATGGTTGGTCCATTGTAGGCGTGACATGCCGGGTCATCCGCGCACAGATACGCCTCCGTCTCTACTATGACGCCTGAGGCGATGCCTTCGGTAGTCTCGTGGACGAGGACGCATCCCAGGAGATCCACCGCCACATCGCGGGGATCTCTGTCGTAGAAGGAACGTTTCAGGGTTTCTTTGCGGCTCACTCCCCAGTGAGTTCCGTGATCCGGCGAGATAGCTGATCGAGGTCGAGGCCGGCCTCGGAGCGGATGGAGGATTTCAGCAGCGGCCTGACCTGCCCGATCTGGACTTGAAGCTCCCGAAGTAGCTCGATAGAACCGCTCTCCGGGCCGACCATGTCACGCAGGATGGTGTTCTCCGTGCGTCCGGCCACCATAGGGTCGCGGACATTCTCCACGTAGACCAGCGTGCGGCGTCCGCTTCCCCTATCGTCCTCGATAGGGACGAGGGCCACGATCCTGTCGGAACGCACGAATTTGCCAAAGCCCAAAGGAACGAGACGATCTGGGATTACCTTCACAATAACGAGATTTTAACATAGCGCCTCGCCATTAAACCCGATATATTCGTCCCCATGAAGCTGTCGGCCAAAGCCATGAGACTCGAAGGCGATCGGGTGGAGCTTCGGCGCCACGTCAGCAGGAACTACCCGCTCTACGGCGAATGGTACGAGGACCCGGAGGTCTGGCGACTGACGAGTTGGGCATCGGCGCCCCTCGGCGTGAAGGCGGTCCAGCGGCTCTTCGAGGAGCGCGAGATGTCAAGGACCGACGACTCGTTCGCCATCTTCCGAAAGGGCGAGCGCGACCCAATCGGCATAATCAGCCTGATAAACCTCAGCGAGGCGCACGCCTCGGCGGATCTATCAATCATCGTGGGCCGCCCCGAGGACCGGGACAAAGGCTACGGCGCAGAGGCCATCGAGGCTGTGCTCGGGTACGGCTTCGAGAAACTGAAGCTGCACCGCATTGGCCTGAGCGTCTTCGATTTCAATGGGATTGCGATATCTGCCTACGAGAAGCTCGGCTTCCGCGAAGAGGGGCGGATGAGGCAGGCGATCAAACGCGACCACGCCTTCCATGACGCGATCCTCATGAGCATCCTGAGTTCCGAATGGCAGAGTCGCCGGGGCTAACCGCTCCGCACTTCCGCGCCGAACGCCTCCCTTAGCCGCTCCGCGATGCGGCCCAACTCGGCGTTCACGACCTCGTCGGTGAGCGTCTCCTCGCCCCGCAATGCGAAGCGCAGCGCGACGCTCTTCTTGCCTTCGGGGACCTGACTTCCCTCATAAACATCGAAGACGCGCGCCCCAACGAGCACCGGGCTCCCGAGCGCGCGGACAGTCGCCAGCATGTCGCCCGCGGGCACCGCGTTATCCACGACCACAGCCAGGTCCCGGCTCACGGCTGGCACGTTGGTGAACGGCTCGAAGCGCGGCGCGGTGTCCGGCTCGCAGAAAGCGAGGTCCAACTCGAAGGCAGTCGGTGAGGATGAGAGATCGAACTTCTCAGCCACATCGGGATCCAACTCACCGACCCACCCGGCCACCGCGTCCCCCACGTACACGACAGCCGAGCGTCCGGGATGGAGGAATGGCTTCACTCCCGGCGCGAACGATGCTCCGGGTATCAACCTCTCCACGATGCCCTTCGCCTCGAAGAAACCGGCGCGCCGCTCCGGGGCGTTCCATGCGGCGGCGCGTATCGTGCCAGCGAGCACGCCCCCGACCCTCGATATTTCCTCGACGCCCATGAGGGAGGCTGCGTTCGGTTCCACTTCGGGACCGAGACGGTCCATCTCGCCGGTGAAGCGGAAGTGGATGGCGGCCTCTCGCAAACCCTCGGGGGGCGGGGACGCCTCGAAGACGCGCCCGACCTCGAAGATGGCGCCGCCCTCGACCCCGAACGCCTCGTTGCGGGCCGCGGCGTCGAGCAGACTGGGCAGCAAGGTCGAGCGCATCTCCCTCGCCTGCGCGCTCAGCGGGTTGGCAAGCCGTGGAGGCTCGTGGCCGTCATCTAGGCCGAGGTCTTTGAGCCACCGATCCGGACCAAACGGATACGTGACGGCTTCGGCGAGCCCGATATCAGCGAGCAGACGCCGCACGGCGCGAACCTTCTGCTGCGCGGACGTAAGGCCGCCGGGGAGCGAGGTTTTCGGCAACTCCTCCGGCACGCGGTCGAGCCCATTGAGTCGCCCGACCTCCTCGATCAGATCCACCTCCCGCCACAGATCCCGCCGGAAAGTCGGAACGATGGCTGAAAGCCGCCCGCCTTCGACACTGACCTCACATCCCAGTGATTCGAGACGTTCCGCAGCTTCATCTTCCTCGACCGGGACGCCGAGCAGCAGTTCGGCGCGTTCGATCCGCATGGGAACTTCCCACGACCGCACCGGCTCAGGGTAGTGGCTGAGGGTGCCGGCGGCGGCTTCGCCTCCGGGGTTTCGGGTTAAAAGCTCCGTCACGCGCCGCATCGCGTAGTCCACCATATTCGGGTCGAGGCCGCGCTCGTAGCGGCCCGAGGCGTCGGTGCGAAGTCCGAGCTTCTGAGAGGTCTTGAGGATGTTTCGGCCCTCGAAGTTGGCGACTTCGATCAGGACGTCAGTCGTCTCCTCCCCCACCTCGGCGTCCTCCGCGCCCATCACCCCGGCGATGACGAGACCGCGCTCCTCGTCGGAGATCACGAGCATCTCCGGGCTGAGATCCCTCGTCGAGCCGTCGAGCAGCGTGATCCTCTCGTCAGGACGGCCCCGCCGGACGACGATGCCACCACGCACCTTCTCCGCGTCGAAGGCGTGGATGGGCTGTCCGGTCTCCAGCATGACGTAGTTGGTCGCGTCCACAACGGCGTTTATGGACCGCATTCCGGCAGAGAAGATTCGACGCCGCATCGCCAGCGGCGCACGTTTTCCGGGCACGACGTTCGAGACGCGGCGCAGGTCGTAGCGCGAACACAGATCCTCAGCCTCAACGCGCAAACCATACTCATCGGTCGGTGCTCCGCCCGTCTCGAACGAGGGTTCGGGGATGCGGAAGTCCGTGCGCAGGATGGCGGCCAGTTCGCGAGCGATCCCGATCATGCCCCACAGGTCCGGGCGATTCGGGTTCACGTCCAACTCCAGCACGGTCTCGCCGACAGGGAAGTAATCCAAGACCGGACATCCGACCTCATGCGATTCATCGAGGAGCAGGATGCCGCCGTGGTCGTTCGAGACGCCGAGTTCGCGCTCGCTCATCATCATACCGTTGGATTCGAGGCCGCGCAGCTTCGCCTTTTTCAGCTTCGTCCCGTCGTCCATGACGCTGCCGGGAAGGACGACCGGGACACGCGCTCCGGGGTACGGGTTCGGGGCTCCGGCCACGATCTGGACTTCTCTCCCGCCGAGGTCCACTTTCGCCACGAAGAGGCGGTCGGCGTTGGGATGCTGCCCGAACTCGACGACCTCGCCCACGACGACCTCGCCGTCGAGCACGCCGAGCCGATGGACGCCATCCACCTCTTGGCTGTGCAAGGAAATAGCCTCGACCAGTTCGTCCACGGAGAGATCGAAGTCCACGTACTCTCGGAGCCAACTCAACGGAACGCGCAAACGAATGCCTTTCTAAGTCTTCTAAAACTGTCGGAGGAAGCGGAGGTCGCCCTCGAAGAAGAGCCGGAGGTCCGCCACGCCGTACTTCGCCATCGCCATCCGGTCTGGACCCATTCCAAATGCGAAGCCGGTGTACTCCTCCGGGTCGTAGCCGACTTCTTCGAGGACAGCCGGGTCCACCATTCCGGCGCCGAGCATCTCCAGCCAGCCGGCACCCTTGCAGACCTTGCACTTCGGGTCCGATCCGCCGCACACGAAGCAGCTCACATCCAACTCCACGCTCGGCTCGGTGAACTGGAAGTAGCTCGGCCTGAGCCTCACCTTCACGTCCTCGCCGAATACATGCCGCGCCATCGCCGCCAGCGTTCCCTTCAGATGCGAGAGCGTGATCCCACGGTCCACCGCGAGACCTTCGATCTGGTTGAACATCGGCGTGTGCGTCGGGTCTGAGTCGCGCCGGTACGTCCGCCCCGGACACACCACGTAAACCGGCGGCTCCTGCGAGAGCATCGTCCGGATTTGGACCGGTGAAGTGTGAGTCCGCAACACCAGCCCTTCATCCAGGAAGAACGTATCCTGCATGGTGCGCGCCGGGTGCCCCGGCGGGATATTGAGCGCCGTGAAGTTGTAGTAGTCGGTCTCCACCTCTGGACCTTCCGCGACCCGGTACCCGAGCCCCACGAAGAAGTCCACGACCTCGTCCACGACTCGCATGGAGGGATGGAGGCTACCCTTCGGATACGGCACGCCGGGCAGGGTCACATCCACCGCCTCGGCACGAAGCCGCGCCTCACGCTCGATAAAAGCGAGTTCTTCCGCCCGAACCTTTATGGCGTCTTCTAGGTCGCGAGAAGCTCGGTTTGCCACTCCGCCCACTTCGGGACGTGCTTCAACTGGCAACTCCCGAACGAGCTTTTTTACTTCTGTGAGTTGAGAGGAACGTCCAAGATACTCGATCCGTAGTCGCTCTAGCTCCGCCAAGTTCTTAGCAGCTCTGATGGCGGCCTGTGCTTGTTCCGTGAACCTTGATGCCTCGGCGACGACTTGCTCCCGGTCAACGCGGCTGGCAGCCTCAGCAGCCCTGCGCGCCTGTTCGGCGAACTTGGATGCGTCGAGGTGCTTGGCGGCCTCCGCAGCCCTGCGCGCCCGTTCAGCGAACTTGGATACGTCGAGGTGCTTGGCGGCCTCCGCAGCCCTGCGCGCCTGTTCAGCGAACTTGGATGCGTCGAGGTGCTTGGCGGCCTCCGCAGCCCTGCGCGCCTGTTCAGCGAACTTAGATGCGTCAGCAAGTCTAGCCGCCTCACGAGCAAACCTTGCCATCTGACTAGGATCGTACATCAGTGGCGGCTATGGTAGCACACGCATATACGCCTCGTAGAGCAGAATTGAGGCCGCGACCGCCGCGTTCAACGAGGCCGCCTGAGATGGTATCGTCACCACCCCATCGCACGCTGAGACCACTCCCTCCGGCAACCCGGAACCCTCTGCCCCGACCACCAGAACGAACTTCCCATCGGGCAGGGATTTCGCTGGCTCTCCCGCCTCCGGCACGGCGGCGATGGTCGTGAAACCGTCGGCGGAGGCTTCTTCCAGAAACCCAGCGGTCTCGATCTCCCGCGCAATCGGAGCGTGGAAGATGGAGCCCATCGTGGCTCGCACGGTCTTGGGATTGTACAGATCGGCGCTACGGCGGGAGAGCGCGACTCCTGCCCCGAAAGCATGGGCCGCTCGAATGATAGTGCCCACGTTGCCAGGGTCCTGGAGGCCGTGGAGCGCGACGATCCGGTCTCGGCTCCGCAGAAGTTCGGCGGCCCCCACGTCCAGGAAAGGGAAGACCCCCACCGGCCCCGTCGGGGTGGTGAGGGTCGAGATTTTTCGCACGTCTTCCGTTTCGATGAAGAGATAACGCGGCGGCTCGGAAGACTCCGAGACCAGATCCTCGCCCTCGGCCAGAAACAACCGCTCAGCTTCCCGATGCTTCTTCCGGGCGAGCTGTGCGGCCCGCTTCGGTGAGAGCGTCGGCTCGCTCCTAGCTCTCTTCGTCGCCAGAGGCTTTCTCTACATCCGATTCCTCGGCCTTGCGCTCCGCAGCATCCGTGTCATCCACCGTAGATGTATTCTCAGCGGACGCTTCAGCCTCGGTAGAAGCCTCAGCCTCTACGAGGGCCCCCGTAGCTTGCATCGGCGCGGGCTCTTGCTTGCGCGGCTCCTCCGGCTTGCGTTCGACTTCGATGCGCCGCTGGACGGGGTCGCCGTTCAGGGCGTTCTGAGCCTGGGCGACTATCGCGCCGAATGCGTCCGGTTCGGTCGCGGCGAGGTCGGCGAGGATCTTGCGATCCAGGTCTATCTCGGCGAGCTTCAGGCCGTGGATGAGTTGCGAGTAGGAGAGTCCATGTTCGCGGGCGCCAGCGTTGATGCGTTGGATCCACAACGACCGGAAGTCCCGCTTGCGCTGCTTGCGCCCCTCATAGGCGTAAACACCACTCTTCCAGACCTGCTCCTTGGCCCTCTTGTACGAGCTGTTCTTGGTCCCCCGGTACCCCTTCGCCTGCTTGAGTATCTTGCGCCGCTTCTTGCGGGCATGGAGGCTGCGCGCGGTGCGAGCCATGCTATTTCACCCCCAGCAGACGCTTCAGACGCTTCTCATCCTGAGGTTCCGCGGACGTCCCGGTATTCAGCCGACGCTTGCGCTTCTGGGACTTCTTCTCCAGCATGTGGTTGTGGCCCGCTCTGCGGCGGCTGACCTTGCCCTTTTTGCTCACCGAGAAGCGCCCGGCGGCGCCTTTGTGGCTCTTCATCTTCGGCACGTTTTCCTCCACGTTTTCTCTCGACAACTCACGAGGCTCGCGGCACGGGAGTCGAAGCCGTTTCGCCTCTAGGACCTCTCCAAGCAAGCTGGAGAGTCCCTCGCCGCTCAGACGGCGGCGGATAGTGTATCAAATTGTTGCGTTAGCTGCGCTTTAGCTGCGGGCCGCGCTCTCTTCGCGCTTCGCCGCAGCTTCTTTGGACTCTTTCTTCGGGGCCATCACCATGACCATGTTGCGGCCATCGAGGTTAGGCTGGCTTTCGATGCGCCCGAGGTCTTCGAGGTCTCCTGAGAGGCGGCGCAGGATCTTCTCCCCAAGCTCAGGGTGCTGAACCTCGCGTCCCCGGAACATGATGGTGACCTTGACCTTGTCGCCCCCGCGCAGGAAACGCTCGACGTGGCCCTTCTTGGTCTGGAAATCATGGTCGCCGATCTTGATGCGGAATTTGATCTCCCGCACGTTCACGTTGACCTGCTTCTTGCGGGCGGCCTTGCGATCCTGTTCCTTCTGATACTTGAACTTGCCGTAGTCCATCGTGCGGACGACCGGCGGATCGGAGTTAGGCGCTACCTCCACGAGGTCCAGGTCCATCCTCTCGGCGTAATCCATCGCCTCGCGGATGTGCTTGACCCCCAACTGCTCCCCACTCGCCGAGATCAAACGCACCGAGCGGGCCCGGATCTGACCGTTGATCCTCGACTCTTCTTCAGCGGCTACTGTGCATCACTCCTCTCGAAATTCTTGTTTGGAGACCGCTGATCTTCCCGCGAATTCTTCTTCGATGCGCCGGAACGGTCGCGGATCCCCCACTACGGCGCATATTATAACGCGCCTCCCCCGTTCCCGCCATAAGAGCCGCGCGATACATCCTCCTCGGCAATTCGACGGGTGAACTCTCCGATCTCCATCTCCTCCTGTTCTTTCTTGCCTCTCTGGCGCACGTTTACAGTGCCGGATTCGACTTCTTTGTCGCCGACGATCAGGAGATAAGGCACCTTCTGGCGAGCGTTCTCCCGGATCTTCTTCTGCATGCTGTTGAGGGATTCGTCCACCTCGACCCTCATGCCATGACTTTGAAGCGTCAGCTCTACGTCCCGCGCGTAGTCCAGATGCCGGTCGGCTACCGGGATGACGACGGCCTGCACCGGCGAGAGCCAGAGTGGAAAAGCGCCGGCGAAGTGTTCGATCACGACTCCCATGAACCTCTCCGTCGAACCCGTGACTGCCCGATGGAGCAACACCGGCGTGTGCATACGCCCATCCTCCCCGACGTACTCGCACCCGAGACGCGTCGGCTGGATGAAGTCAACCTGGATGGTGGATAGTTGCCACTCACGCCCGAGCACGTCCCTCGCCATGAAGTCTGCCTTCGGCCCGTAGAACGCGGCCTCCCCGGCCTCCTCGTCGTAGGCGATGCCGGCCCGGTCGAGGGCGTCGCGCAGTTCCTTCTCGGCCCGGCTCCATTTCTGGTCGTCGGTGATGTACTTAGTGTCGTCCGGGTCGCGCATGGAAAGTTGCACCCGGTAGTCGGCGAATCCATACGTATCGAGGACTTCGCGGACTATATCCAAAGCCCGGGCGAACTCTTCCTGTACCTGATCCTCTGTGCAAAACACATGCGCGTCGTCCTGCGTGAGACTCCGCACGCGGGTGAGGCCGTTGAGTTCCCCGCTCTTCTCGTACCGGTACAACGTGGCGAACTCGGCGTACCGGATCGGCAGATCCCGGTAAGAATGAGCCTGCGAATTGAATAGCGTCATATGACTCGGGCAGTTCATCGGCTTGAGCCGGTAGCGGGTCTCGCCGTCCACCATCGGCGGATACATGGAGTCCACGTAGTGTTCGAGATGCCCGCTCTTCGCATACAAAGCCTCATTGACGAGATGCCCGGTCCACACATGGTCGTATCCGTGGCCGGTCTGTACCTCGCGGACGTATCCTTCCATGAGATGGCGCAGCATTTCGCCTTTCGGCAGGAATAGCGGGATGCCCGCGCCCACGTCCGGGGAGAAAATGAAGAGGTGGAGGTCCTTGCCGATCCTACGGTGGTCCCTCGCCCGAGCCTCTTCCATCCTTCGCAGGTACGCCTTTAGCTCTTTCTCCGTCGGCCAGGCAGTGCCGTAGATGCGGGTGAGCATGGTGTTTTTCTCGTCGCCGCGCCAGTAGGCTCCCGCGATGTTCTGGAGCTTGAAGGCCCCGAGCCTGCCAGTGGAAGGCACATGCGGGCCGCGGCACAGGTCGAAGAAGTCGCCCTGACGATAGACGGTTATGTCGCCGTCCTCCAGGTCGTTGATGAGCTCCAGCTTGTACGGGTTGTCCCGGTACAGTTCTTTCGCTTCGGACTTCGAGACGTCTTCCATGCGGATCGGGAGGTCTCGCTCGGAGATCTCACGCATCCGCTCCTCGATGCGCGGCAGGTCGTCGTCCGTGATCCTCCCGGCTACCTCGATGTCGTAGTAGAAGCCATTCTCTATGGGCGGCCCGATGGTGAGCTTGCTGCCCGGATAAAGCTCCAGTATCGCCTGCGCCATCGCGTGCGCCGTGGAATGCCGCAACACGTAGAGACCCTCGGGAGAGTCCTTCGTGACGACCTCGAAGACCTCGCCGTCCGACACGGGAGCATCGAGGCCCACCACCCGGCCGTCCAGCTTCGCCACGACAGCGTCGCGGGCCAGACGAGGTCCGATCCTCGCCGCCACATCGCGTGCCCGGTCGCCAGATTCTATAGGTAGTTCCTTACCATCGGGTAGCTTAACCGCAGCCATACAGCATCCCTCCGAATTCTATGCAACAACCCAAAACGCATTCCTGCACGCTCACCCCCGCCAGTTTAGTACAGGGTCGGACCTTCCATCCTGCGTAAAAGAACGACGCATCAACTGAATCTCCGCGCCACGATCACCACTGCTAACAGGGGAATCCCAACAGAGGAATCTTATCGTATCCTGGACCGCTGGCGCATAACCACTCGAACGGGCATGGCATCTAACCATCCTCCGGACTGGAAGCGCGCAGCCGCTGGAGGGCGTCTGCCGCCATAGGCGCAGCATTTAGGTATCCCGAATCTATCGCCCGCTGGAGGAATTCCCCCGCCCGCCCAGGCTCTCCTTGGACCGCCAACAGCCGCCCCAGGTTGAGTGCTGCCCTAGGCGCCCACTCTGAATGTCCCGAGTCTATCGCCCGCTGGAGGAATTTCTCCGCCCGCTCAGGCTCTCCTTGCTTCGCCAATAGCAACCCCAGGCCGAATGCCGCGCCAGGCGCCCACTCTGAGTCATCCGAGTTTGCCGCCTTCGTCCACGCATCCTCTGCGGCATTGGGGTTATCTCGAATATATGCCGCCAAACCGACGGCGAGCGCCTCTGCAGGCGCTACCCGGCTAATCACGAAGCGCCACGTGGACTGCGGCACGGCGCGCAGGCTTTGATCCACGTCGCCGCCCGCCCCGTCGCTCCAGTCGCGGACGTAATCGAAGATCTCGAAGGTTTTTGATCGCCCGTTCGTCGCCCCCGTAAGTAGCGCGGCTCGACTTACGAGAGGTTCGCAGGCCCAGGCCAGGCCGTCCTGTTAGTCTTCATCGTTGGCCTCGGACAGGGGAGAAAAGCGTTTCAGGCACAGAGTGTAAAGTTCTCGAAGGTCGGCCTCCGTAATCGGTCGCGTCAGGCTGGCGCGGCGCCAGTCGAGCGCCGCCACCACCACGGCGAAACCGTGATGGTGAACCTCGCGGGCAGCCTTGAATTTGTTGACCAGCTCGCGGGCGGCTGCGAAGTGCTCGCCGATACCCGCATCGAATCGCTGGCCGGGGTAGAGGGCTTCGGCTTCCTCGCGCTCTGCATCGCTGTTTTCGCTCGAAACGGTGATCTCCGTCTCGAAGAGATCCAGGACCTCCCGCACCGACTGGCCGATCTGGCCCTCGCCGCCGTGGAGACGGTCGTAGGCCGTCAACGTCATCGTGGCGAGCACCACCACGCGGTTTCCGCGCTCACCGAGGTCGTCGAACAGGGCTCTGCTCATTCCAGGCTTCTCGAGGTAACGGTCCAGGTCGTCCAGCCAGAGCACACTGGGCCGCGATCGGTCCCCGGGAAGGCCGAGATCAAGCAGCCTGGGTAGTTCTTCGGGCGACGACGAGACCAGCAGGATGGGTTCTGGCTCCATTTTGCGGGCCGCCTCGAAGGCGGTGCGGGACTTACCCGCCTTGGATACACCGGCAACGAGCACGAATTTCTTGGTCTTGAGGGCTTCGTCCAGAATGGCGTCCACCCCTTCCCGGTGGATGTAGGGTGGCTCATGGCCCTCGTGGCCCTGCTCGGCAAGCTTCGAGCTGAAGACGAGCCCCGCCTCGAACGGGTCTACCTCACTTATGGGGCGCCGAATACGTAGGAGCCTCGCCTCTTCCCGATCCTGCTCGCGCTGCTTCTTGAGCCAGTCGATAGCCCGTGGGCCAATCTGCGTCAACACGAGCGCAACCGCGAAAAGGACGCCGCCCCCGAGAAGGCTATTAGTAGCCGTGAGACTTTTGGTAGCTGTCAGGACAATACCGACGGCGACCAGTAGCGCCGCGATCCCGCCTAGCAATTCAAGTCGCGCCATATACCTTCGAAACATGCTGTACGCCCCAGTCTTCGTAACCGGAAGTGTGCCAGATGTAAGCCGCGAGCGCACCTGGGGACGACGGCCGGCGGCCCTCGGCCACGCCGGGTCCAGCATCGTTTACCGAAAGCCGTTAAGTTGGCATGCCGGCCGCTAGAAAAGTGGGCGACAGTGGATTCGAACCACCGACCTCTTCCGCGTGAGACGGCGCCGACATGAGCAGCGGCATCTGTGTCTCGCTCTAAGCTACAATGTGAAATGCGGAGAAACGCCCCGAAATGTCTATAGGAGAGCCACGGATGGAGAGCGTGAGGCGCTACACGGTGATAGTGGAACCCGATGAAGATGGCGTGTACATAGCCACCGTTCCCTCCGTCCCCGGCGTGGTCGAACAGGGCGAGAGCGCCCAAGAGGCCGTGGATCGCCTCAAAGAGGCCCTCGCGTTTCACCTGGAGTCCATGGAGATGGAGGGCGAAGAGATACCGCCCTCCGATGCGCCGGAGCGTAAGGTACGCAACGTAGAACTGGCCGTCTAGGGCAAGCGAAGCTAACGTGGCGGAGCTGCCGAAGTGCTCCGGCGATGAAGCCATAAGGGCATTCGAGCGGCCGGGCTACCAGAAGAGGCGGCAGAAGGGCTCCCACGTGTTTATGAAGCGCGAGGTCAGGCGCTCTATCAGCGTCCCGCTGCACAAGAGCCTCGCAAAAGACACGCTGCGCTCGCTCATCCGGGACGCCGGGATCACCGTCGAAGAGTTCACGGAGCTTCTGTAGACAGGCGTGCGTGAGCCCTGCCAGTTACGTTGCTGCACAAAGGCCCCGGAGGATTCCGGGGCCTCGTCTGTTTTTGCTGCGTTTTATCTGCAAATCAGCGGGTTTTAGCGAGTGGGCGATAGTGGATTCGAACCACTGACCTCCTCCGTGTCAGGAAGGCGCTCTCCCCCTGAGCTAATCGCCCTTTCTTTCGCCCCGAGAGGCGGCACCCGGAATCGAACCGGGGTTAACGGATTTGCAGTCCGGCGCCTCGCCACTCGGCCATGCCGCCAAAAGCCTCGGTCTCCGAAGCGAGAGCGGAAGACGGGATTCGAACCCGCGACCCTCACCATGGCAAGGTGATGCTCTACCAACTGAGCTACTTCCGCAACCCGAGCCTAATTTAGCACGGTGGCTTTGCCCTTACAAGCGTCCCTTGAACCACCGGCGGCGCGAGAAGACCAGGTAGCGCATGATGAAATAACTGATCGTCGAGGCCACCACGATCGAGATGATCTTGGCCGTGTTGCCCACCAGGTATACAGGGATATCCGTCTCGACCAGCAGCGGCCGGATGAGCGCCCAGAATAGGCCGTTGCTCACCGCTATATTCACCAGCGCCTGCAACGCGAAGAGCACCGTCTGCCTGGGACCGTGATCCGCCCTCCCCCGGAACGTCCATAAACTATTCCAGACGTAGCTGTTCGTGTTCGCCAGCACCAGCGCGACGCCGTTGAAGAGGACGAGCAGCATCGGGTCCCGGGTGGGCTGGAGCCACAGGAAGAGGTTCAGCACCCCGATATCCACGACCGCGTTGGAGAGCCCCACTACGGAGAATTTGGAGAACCGCTTGCCACCGCGCTTGAGTCTGTCACGCTTCCTCACGATCTCACGCCATCCTCCGCGCCTGCTCGTAGTAACCACGTAGCGTCGCCGTAGCGTTCTCCCAGCTACGTTCCTCGGCGGCGGCCCGCGCTCCACGGGAAAGAGACTCGCGCCATTCACCGTCTTCTAGTACCTGGCGCACCGATTCGACGAGCGCGTCTTTGCGATTCGGGTCGTAGATCACGCCGCTCTCCCCGTCGGCGACGACCTCGTGGGTCGCGCCGCCCCGAGCCGCCACCACCGGCAACCCGGAGGCGAGAGCTTCGATCATCGCCATCCCTAAAGTGTCCGTCGTCGAGGGAAAGAGGAACACGTCAGCGGAGGCGTATGCCCTCGACAACATCCGTCCGCGCAATGTACCCGTGAATACCGTTGGCGTCCCGGCGAACACCTTTTCCAGATCCCGGCGGGCCGGGCCATCCCCCACTATCGCAAGGCGAGTGTCCGGTATCTCCTCCAGGAGTTCCTTGAGGCGTTCGATGCCCTTCTCGGAGGCGACACGTCCCACGTATAGAAGCAGTCGGCTTTCGGGGTTTTCGTCCGTGAGCTTCCCGCGCCACCGTTTGGAACCGAGGTCGGGGCGGAAGCGTTGCGAGTCAACCCCTTGCGGCCAGACGCGCACGCGCTTTATGCCTTCTTTCAGGAGGTAATCCATTGTTGTCTCGGACGTACAGAGGGTGATGTGGGCCTGGTTGTGGATCAGGCGCGTCACGCTCTTCGCAAAGCCGCTCATGAAATTCAGGTTGTAAAACGCGGCGTAGGCGGCGATGTTGGTGTGGTAGGAGATCACCAACGGCAGCTTCCTCCTCCGGGCCAGATACACGCCACCGACGCCCAGGACCGTGGGGTTGACCGCGTGGACCACGTCGGGCCGGAAACCCCGCAGGGCACGCGTTACGCCAGGATGCGGAGGGGCCAGCTTGATCTGGGGGTACGGTGGGAAAGGGACGCTGTGTACGCGCTTGATCTTGGCCCCCGCATATGAGCCGGGGCCTTCACCGTACCGGGGAGCGA
>Ga0136640_10000260_pt1 | contig 19822 bp, 24 predicted proteins | sample AntDrymUQ8642106_2_FD_105498 | JGI IMG/M metagenome (GOLD analysis project Ga0136640, IMG submission 105498) | Polar desert sand microbial communities from Dry Valleys, Antarctica - metaG UQ864 (21.06) | ecosystem: Environmental > Terrestrial > Soil > Desert | place: Antarctica: Dry Valley...
ACTAGCCCCGAGCGCACCGTTGCAGACGCTGGAGGTCGAGATCGGAGAGTTCTTCCTCGGCGGCCCACGACGACAACCTCGAAGGCAGGCACCATCACGGAAGGAAGCTCCGGTCGGCGCCGCGACCGAGTTCCGCGAGGCATTCGTCAGCCTCGCCCACGCTGACCCTGACGTAGCAGGGACGGCCCAGGAACGCGCGTGAGGGTACGGTGGTGCCTCCGGCGGGCCGGCACGCGGCCCTGCCCTGGTGCAGGCTGAGAGGCGGGAGCGGGGATATGGGTCGAATGCGTGTTCTTGCGGTCGCACTCGCCGTCGTGGTCGGCGCGGGATGCGGCGGCGACTCGTCGGTGAGTTCCGGCGGGGTCACCTCGAAGGCGGTCGTGCAGCGGTTCGCCGCGGCGGGGCTTGAGGCAGGGTCGCCGCGGGCGATGACGGCGCAGGACTTCGGGATCGCGCCGATGAAGACCGATGACGCCACCCGGTTCCTGATCCCGTCGCTTGGCAGCGACAGCGGCGGTCGCGCGTTCGTCTTCGACGACCTCGGCGATCTCGCGGAGACGAAGCAGGTCTACGACGACGCGGGCAAGGAGAGCGGGCTGCTGTTCTCGTGGACGTTCGCCAACGAGGACCGCGGGGTGCTCGTGCAGATCAACGGCGACCTCCCCAAGCGCAAGGCGAATCGCTATCGCGACGTGATCGCCGACCTGTAGGGGCCGGGTCAGCGCGGGCGCGCGGGGGAGGTCCCGCGCGACAGTCGCGCGACAGTTCATATCCGGGCACGGGCGGTCCCGAGCGGTCCCCCGGCGGTCGAAAGCCGCATGCTGAAGCGGAGCCCGGCTCTACGGCGGGGCGGGCTGAGGATGTACTACATCTGAGCAAGATCCGAACGCGAGCCATCCGGTCGCTTCACCGCGGTTGGCACGGTCAAACCGACCGGATCCCGATGTGGGTCGAAGCGGGTGCCGGGGGTGTCCCTCCCGGTACCGTTGATCCGATGAGCGTCAGCTCGATCAGCCGGGCACTACCCGACAACCTCTCCGATCTCGTCGGCGGTACGCCGATGGTTCGGCTGGCGCGTCTGGCGCCGGCCTGCGGTGCCGAGCTGGTGGGCAAGCTCGAGGCCTACAACCCGGCGGGCAGCGTCAAGGACCGCATCGGCGTGGCGATGATCGAGGCGGCGGAGGCGGAGGGGCGCATCGAGCCCGGCCGCACCACGATCGTAGAGGCGACGTCAGGCAACACCGGCATCGCGCTCGCCTTCGTGTGCGCCGCGCGGGGCTACGAGCTCGTGCTGGCCATGCCGCAGGGCATGAGCCGCGAGCGCGAGGGGCTGCTGCGCCTCTACGGCGCAGAGGTGGAGATAACCGAGTCGATGGGCGGCATGAACGAGGCCGTCGACGCCGCCCGGCACATAGCGGCCGACCGCGGCGACGCGTTCATCTGCGACCAGTTCGCCAACCCGGCCAACCCCGAGGTGCACCGGCGCACCACTGCTGAGGAGATCTGGCGCGACATGGACGGCCGGGTCGATGCCCTCGTGGCCGGTGTCGGCACGGGGGGCACCATCACAGGGGCGGGTGGGCGCCTCAAGGAGCGCAACCCCGACATCCACCTGGTCGCGGTCGAGCCCAGGAGCTCGCCGGTGCTGTCGGGCGGGCCGGCGGGCCCGCACAAGATCCAGGGAATCGGGGCGGGCTTCGTGCCACCCGTGCTCAACCGCGAGATCGTCGACGAGGTGATCGCGGTGGGCGACGAGGACGCCATCGAGACGGCCCGCACCTGCGCCCGCCGGGAAGGCGTACTGGCGGGAATCTCCTGCGGCGCCGCGCTGTGGGCGGCGATTGAGGTCGGCTCGCGCCGAGACATGCAAGGCAAGCGGATTGCGGTCGTCATGCCCGACTCGGGGGAGCGCTACGTGAGCACGCCCTTCTTCGCGCCGTCGTGAGGGGGGGTTGCAAAGGGGGGCGGTGCCCCCCTTTGATGTCATCGGGTTGCAAAGGGGGGCGGTGCCCCCCTTTGATGTCATCGGCAGAATCCGGCCGCTGATGCTCGGCCTCGGGACCCTCACACGAGTGGCGCGCGAGCTGCGCGAAGACCTGACCGCGGCGCAGGATCGCGATCCAGCCGCGCGCAGCGTGGGCCGGCTGGAGATCCTGCTGACCTACGGCGGCGTGCAGGCGCTGTTATTGCACCGCATGGCCCACGCTCTCCACGAGGCGGGCGTGCCGCTGGCGCCCCGCTTGCTGGCCAACGCCACCCGGGTCGGCACCGGCGTGGAGATCCATCCCGCGGCCGACATCGGCCAGGCGCTGTTCATCGATCACGGAGCCGGAGTGGTGATCGGCGAGACGGCCGAGATCGGACGCGACGTGACGCTCTACCAGGGCGTGACCCTGGGCGGCACCGGCTTCGCGCGGGGCAAGCGCCACCCCTCGGTGGGCGATGACGTGGTGATCGGCTCCGGGGCGAAGCTCCTCGGGCCGATCGCGGTGGGCGACCGGGCCAAGATCGGCGCCAACTCGGTGGTGGTGCACGACGTGCCCGCGAACTCCACGGTGGTCGGCAACCCCGGACACCCCGTGCGGGTGGACGGAAAGCGCCCCGACGGGCCCGATGCCGACTGGGCCCACCTTCCCGATCCGGTGGCCGATGCGCTGCGCAGCCTGGCCGCCCGGGTCAACGAGCTCGAGGCCATGGTGGCCGACCTCACCGGCAAGCGGCCCGAATCCGCCGAGGTCCGTCCCCTGCGGCGCAGCCGCGGCGGAGACCCCGCCGGCGGCTGAGCCATGTGTCAGCGGAGTCCGGGCGCGCGTTCATGGGCGCCCGGTCCCCGGGGCGACGCGGTCACGGGGCGCCCGGTCCCCGGGGCGACGCGGTCACGGGAGCTCTCGTCACCGCGCCACGGCCGGCCCGGCGATCTCGATCGTCTCGGCTTCGTCGAGCCGGGTCTTGAAGTAGTCGTCAGGCTCGATTCGCCCGAGCGCCGCGAGCACGAGCCGCAGGATCCCCTGGTGCCCGACGATCACCGGGCAGCGGGCGGCCGCGATCGCCTCACCGGTTGCGCTCCGCGCGCGCTCGAGCGCCTTCGGCAAGGGCTCGGTACCGGGCATCGGGGACCCCATCGGGTCCTCGCGCCACGCCTCAAAGGACTCGCCGAAGCGCTCGCGGGCGCTCTCGCGATCGAATCCCTCGAGCGGGCCGTAGTCGACCTCGGTCAGTCGCTCGTCCACCCTCACCGGCGCGCCGGTCGCCTCGGCGATCAAGCCTGCGGTGTCAGCGGCACGGCTGAGCGGGCTCGAATAGATCGCGTCCACGCCGACATCGCGTAGGCGCTCCCCTGCACGGCGCGCCTGTTCGCGTCCGTGGTCGGTCAACGGCACGTCACGGCGTCCGGAGTACGAGCGCCGCGCCGACTCCGCCGTCTCGCCATGGCGCACGACGAACAGGCGGGCCGCCACACCCTCTACGTCCTCCACCTGAACCCCCAGCACATCGCAACCTTCCTTTCATGACACACGAGTCTGCCGTGGCTGACGGGCCGCCAGCGTCTCCGCGGCCCCGATGAAAGCTTGTCTCGCAAGCTTGCGCCTCAGTGCCCCGTAAGGCCGCGGACGGTTAGTAGTAGTGGCGTCGACCCCCAACGGCATGTCCGATCGTGCCGAGAACCGCGAGGATCAGGCCGACGACTAACACGATGAGCCCAATGCCCCACAGGACGGCGAGCTTGGGGACGAGCGCAGCGATGATGAGTAGGACGATGCCGAAAACGATCATAGGTCTCCTGACTTCTATGGGCGCGCTGAGATTACACCGCCAGCCGACTCCGGAGCGGAGCTGGCGCTTCTCTTCGATCACGACGGATGGCAGTCCTAGCATCTGCGGCTCGAGGGGCGTAGGGTGATTGTCAACGTACCCGATCTCAGACGTGACCTGAGATGCCAGACAACCAAAAAGTCTACGAGTCGATAGCCCAGACGATGCGAAACTACGGCTATCGCGACGTTACGGCAGCGATGGTGCGCGAGGTCGACGAGGGTGTGACCGAGGACCAGGGCGTCATTTCGCTGTTCGCCGGCCGGCAGCTGGAAGACGCCCGCGAATCTGGGCTGCTTCCTCCTGTGGCTGGTGCGGCCGAGCCCTCACAGCCGTCGCCCGACGTGGAGTAGCAATCGCCAATCCGGCGCTGCCGAGCCACCGGTTCGCGCTCTGTGCCAGCCACGGTCTCCAGAAGACGGGCGGCCCCTCAGTACCAAACGGTGCGGGTGCGGTGGCGCGGCAGGGCCTTGTAGCGCGCGTCCTGACCCCGGTTCCACAGCCATGTGTCGAGCACGCGAGGGACAACTCTCAGCTGCGGTGCGATCAGCTCGCAGGCGTGCACCGCGCACGCCCGGATCTCGCGCTCCTCGACGCCCGGCTCGAGCAGCTCGCCCGCGTCGATCCGGGCGGCCAGCGACGGCGCGTAGCGCAGCACGCCGTCCACGCGCAGGACATGAGGCACGAGGTTGTCCGCGAAGATCGTGAGCCGGTCGAGGTCTGAGAAGTCGGCCACGCCCGCCAGCGCCAGGTCGTTGGGCACGATCTGGGCCCGCTTGTAGAAGCCGGGGTCCTCGAAGAACGGCATGCCGGCCGCCAGCTGCCGTGCCAGTCGCTCTGCCGACCCGCCGGCGGCCTCCACAGCGTCGAGTGCACTGCGCTCACCGAGAAAGGAGCCGAGGTCGTTGAGCGCACGGGCGTAGAGGGCCATCAGCTCGTGGTCCTGATCCTGATCGAGCACACCCGCGACCGTGGCGGTGTCCAGGGCTCGCAGATCCGCGGTGGACCAGGGCCCCTCGAAGCGGAAGTGGTCGGCCAGGGCCCAGGCCACCGTGTAGTAGCCAGAGCAGCCGGGGCGCTTGCGCAGCGTCGGGAACCATCCCGAGCCGAAGTTGATCGCGCCGAGGGTGAGCAGATAGGCGGCCACGGCTTCGCGGCTGCCGTCCAGGTAGTGGCGCGCGGCATCGAGCACAGGCTCGGGGCCGGGTCCCACCTCGCCCAGGCGGTCCACGTCAATCGTCACCGAGCTCGCCGTTGCGGCGACGGCGGCGCACGACTGGCGCACCTCGTCACACAGTCCCATCCGCCCAGCCTTCCACGGGCGCCCGCCTCCTACACTTCCCCCGGTGTCCGCCGCTCTTGCCGCGACCGGCCTGCAGAAGCGCTACGGGCAGGCCGAGGCGCTCGCGGGGGCCGATCTGCGGGTGGAGGAGGGCGAGCTGTTCGGCCTCCTGGGACCCAACGGCGCCGGCAAGTCCACCCTGGTGAAGATCGCGTGCGGGCTGGTGTCGCCGAGCGCCGGAAGCGTGGAGGTGCTCGGAGCGAGCGCCGGCTCGATTCAGGCCCGGCGCCAGATCGGCTACCTGGCCGAGCTGTTTCGCTTCCCGGGCTGGCTGAGCGCCGACGAGCTGCTCGAGCTGCATCAGCGCCTCGCCGGTTCGGCCGGGGGGAAGGCGGAGCGCTCAGAGCTGCTTGACCTGGTGGGTCTGGGCGACGCGGCCGCGACCAAGGTCGAGACGATGTCCAAGGGCATGCAGCAGCGGCTGGGCATCGCGCAGGCCCTGGTGGGCTCTCCGCGGCTGCTGATGCTCGACGAGCCCACCAGCGCCCTCGACCCCGTCGGGCGCCGGATAGTGCGCGACCTGCTGCTCGAGCTGAAGCGGCGCGGCGTGGCCGTGCTGCTGAACTCCCATCTGCTGAGCGAGATCGAGCTGGTGTGCGACCGGGTGGCGATCATGCTCGCCGGCCGGGTGGTCCGCCAGGGCGCACCCGGCGATCTGGCGCGACCGCGCGGCGTGGAGGTCGAGACGGCGGCGGGCACGCGCCTGTTCGAGGGCGCCGGGCGAGACGAGGCGCCGGGGATCGTCGCCGGGCTGGTGTCCGAGGGACAGCAGGTGTTCGGGGTGCGCGTTCTCTCCTCGACCTTGGAGGAGACCTATCTCGAGGCGGTCGGCGGCGAATGAGCGGTGTCTGGATCGTGATGCGCTACGCCGTGCAGGAGAGCCTGCGGCGGCGGGTGTTCCTCGTGGTCCTGATCCTCACCGCGCTGTTCCTCGCGCTGTACGGCTACGGCGCGTGGCTGGCCTTCCGCGAGGTCGGCAAGTTCTCTGGAGGCGAGGAAATCGTCGAGGAAAAGGTGATCACCGGCTCGACGATCTTCGGGCTGGCCATGTTCTCGATCCTGTTCCTCGGGGCGGTGCTGGCTGTGTTCCTCACCCTCAGCTCCGTGCGCGGGGACGCCGAGCGCGGCCTGCTCCAGCCGCTGGTGGTGCGCCCGCTCGGGCGCACCGAGCTCCTGGTGGGCCGCTTTGCGGCCGCCGCGGCGGTGTGCGCGGGCTACGTGGTGGCGGTCTATCTCCTGGCGATGCTGATCACGGGCCTAGTCGGGGGCTGGTGGCCGGATCGCGTGCTCGAGCCCGGCGTCGCCCTGGCCGCCGCCGTGTGCGTGATCGCCGCGCTCACCGTGCTCGGGTCGGTGTACCTGTCGGCCACGGCGAACGGGATAGCGGTGTTCATGGTCTTCGGCGCGGGCCTGGCCGCCGGCCTGCTGGGCCAGATCGGCGAGGCGCTCGACTCGAACAGCCTCGAGCGCATCGCCAACGTGTCCAGCTGGCTGCTTCCCTTCGAGGCCCTGTACCAGTCGGGGCTCGCCGGCCTGACCGCCGACGCTAGGGGCTTCACCGAGTTCGCCGTGCACCTCGGTCCGTTCGGCGGCGCGCAGGAGGCGAGCGCGCTTCTGTGGCCGTGGGCGCTGGCCTACGTCGCGCTCGTGGGCCTGGCCGCCCGGTGGGGCTTCATGCGCCGCGACCTCTGACGCTCTCAGGCCGGCCGAGCGCTCCGACCCCCGGTCTATCCTCGGATGGGTGACGACCGTGCTCGCTCCGCAGGCCCTGCTCGAGGGCCTCAACGACCCCCAGCGGGAGGCGGTGTCGCACGGAGAGGGGCCGCTGCTGATCCTGGCCGGCGCCGGCTCGGGCAAGACCCGCGCGCTCACCCGCCGGATCGCGTACCTCGTGGGCACGGGGGCGGCCCAGCCGAGCGAGATCCTCGCGATCACCTTCACCAACAAGGCGGCCGCAGAGATGCGCGACCGCGTCGAGGCGCTCGTAGGCGCGCGGGCGCGGGCGATGTGGGTGAAGACTTTTCACTCGGCCTGCGCGCGGATCATGCGCTCCGACGCCGAGCGGCTGGGATACACCCGCGGCTTTACGATCTACGACGAGGCCGACTCGGTGCGGCTGGTCAAGCAGTGCGCCGACGAACTCGGCGTGGACACCAAGCGCTTCCCCCCGCGCGGGCTCAAGCGCCAGATCTCCGACGCCAAGAACGGGCTGCTCGACGCCGAGGCCTACCGGCTGAAGGTGGACTCCTACTTCGAGCAGACGGCCGCCGAGGTCTACGAGCTCTACGAGAAGCGGATCCACGGCATGAACGCGCTGGACTTCGACGATCTGCTGTTTCGCTGCGTCAACCTCTTCGAGCTGTTTCCCGAGGTGCTCGACCGCTACCGCCGCGCCTTCCGCCACGTGCTGGTCGATGAGTACCAGGACACCAACCACGCCCAGTACCGCTGGCTGCGCCTGCTCACCGACGAGCACCGCAACCTGGCGGTAGTCGGGGACGATGCCCAGTCGATCTACCAGTTCAGAGGCGCCGACATCAGGAACATTCTCGACTTCGAGAAACACCACCCCGACGCGAAGGTGATCAAGCTCGAGCAGAACTACCGCTCCACGCAGACGATCCTCGACGCCGCCAACGCGCTGATCGCCAACAACCGGTCGCAGAAGGCCAAGCACCTGTGGACCGACGTTGGCCAGGGTGAGCCGCTACACGTCCGCGAGCTCGAAGACGAGCACGCCGAGGCGCGCTTCGTCGCGGGCGAGATCGAGCGCTACGTGGACGGCGGCGGCTCGCGCGACGACGTGGCCGTCTTCTACCGCGCCAACGCCCAGAGCCGGGTGCTCGAGGACACGCTGGTGCGCTACGGCGTCAGCTACCAGGTGATCGGCGGCACCCGTTTCTACGAGCGCGCCGAGATCCGCGACGCGCTGGCCTATCTCACGCTGCTCACCAATCCGCAGGACGTGGTGTCCTTCCAGCGCGTGGTCAACTCGCCGCGGCGCGGCATCGGCGACACCTCACAGGCGCGGATGGTCTCCCACGCCAACACGATCGGCGAGCCGATCTTCGACGTCGCCATGACCCCGGAGGACGTGCCCGGGCTGGGCTCTGCCGCGATCAAGGCGGTGGGGCGCTTCATGGGCACGATGGAGAAGCTGCGCGACCGGGCCGCGGGCGAGGAGCACCGCACCGACGACTCGGCAGGAGCGCAGCCGGAACGTCGTTCCGGCGAGCACCGCACCGATGAATCTCAGGCGAGCACCGCAGCCAGACCCTCGGTGGGCGACCTGCTCCAGGAGACACTCGACGACTCGGGCTACCTCGCGGCGCTGGAGGCCGAGCGCACGATCGAGTCACAGGGGCGGATCGAGAACCTCGAAGAGCTGGTGGGGGTGGCGCGCGAGTACGACACAAGCGCGGAGGAGCCGTCCGTCGAGGAGTTCCTCCAGCAGGTTGCGCTGTTCACCCAACAGGACGACCTCCGCGACGACGAAGGCATCGTGAAGCTGATGACCCTGCACAACGCGAAGGGCCTCGAGTACGAGCTGGTGTTCATGATCGGGATGGAGGACGGCATCTTTCCCCACTCGCGCTCGATCGAGGCAGGGGACATCGAAGAGGAGCGCCGCCTTGCCTACGTGGGCGTCACGCGGGCGCGCAAGGAGCTGTTTCTCACCCACGCGCGCACGCGGGCTCTCTATGGCGGGCGCGAGTGGAACGTGCCGAGCCGATTCCTGGGCGAGATTCCCGCCGAGCTCACCGATGCCGACTCACAGCCGGGCGCGCGCCGGTCGGCCGGGATGTGGAATGGGGGAGGCACGACCTCCTGGGGCGGTGCCCCCAGCTCGGCCCCATCCACGCCGGCGGCTCCCGGGCCGTCGGCCAGCTTCTCGATGGGCGACGACGTGACCCACGTCAAGTTCGGCGAGGGGGTGGTCACGGGTCTCGAGCCGGGCGGCCTGGTGGTGGTCCGCTTCAGCTCCGACGGGATGGAGCGCAAGCTCATGGCCGACTACGCGCCACTGAAGAAGCGCGAGGGCAATACGGGCTCGCCGCACCAATGAGCGCGGAGATCATCGACGGCAGGGCGGTGGCCGCCGGTGTGCGCGAGCGCGTCGCGGGGGAGGTGCGCGAGCTGCGCGCCGAGGGAGCCGACCCGGGGCTTGCCACCGTGCTCGTGGGCGACGATCCGGCTTCTCACGTCTACGTGCGGATGAAGCGCAAAGCTTGCGAGGAGGTGGGAATCACGCCAAGTCACCACGAGCTCGACGCCGCGACGCCCGCGGATGAGCTGCGCGACATCCTCTCGGCGCTCAACGAGGATCCGGCGGTCAGCGGCGTCCTGCTCCAGCTCCCGCTCCCGGCCCACCTCGACGCCGACGAGATGACCGGCCTGGTCACGCCGGATAAGGACGTGGACGGGCTCAGCCCGCTCAGCGCGGGCCTGCTGGCCCAGGGCCGGCCGCGCCTCGTACCGTGCACCCCTTTGGGGGTGATGGAGCTGCTGGCCCATGCGCGGGTCGAGCTCGAGGGCGCCCGGGCTGTGGTGATCGGCCGCTCCCAGCTGGTGGGCAAGCCCGTCACGCAGCTGCTGCTGGGCGCCGACGCCACCGTCACCCAGTGCCACTCGCGCACGCGCGACCTGGCCGTCGTGTGCCGCGAGGCCGACGTGCTGGTGGCCGCTGTAGGGCGTCCGGGCATGGTGACCGGCGAGATGGTGGCCGAGGGTGCCGTGGTGATCGACGTGGGCACCAACCGCACCGACGACGGCCTGGTCGGCGACGTGGACTTCGGTTCGGTGTCGACCAAGGCCCGGGCGATCACCCCGGTCCCCGGCGGCGTAGGGCCAATGACGATCGCGATGCTGCTCTCCAACACGGCGCTGGCCGCGCGCCTGGCGCTGCACGGCACCCGCTCGGCGGCGCCCGCCGCCGGATAGCCTGCGCGTCGTGGACCTGCGCAGGCTCAGGGCGGGGGAGTGGATCGCCGCGGCGGCGGGTGCTTTGCTGATCGTGTCGCTGTTCGGACCGTGGTACGAGGTCCAGAGGGTCCTCCCGTCGCTACGGGCGCCGGCGCCCACCATGACACTCGACGTGACCGCGTTCGAGGCCTTCTCGGTGGTGGACGTGCTGCTGGTGTTGAGCGGGGCGATCGGCATGGCTCTCGTGGCCGTTACCGCGGTTCAGCGCACGGCGGCGGTCGGGGTCGCATCGGACACGCTGGCGGTGCTGGTCACAGGGCCGATAGCGGTTGCCGCGCTGATCCGGGTGCTCAATGTTCCCGACACACTCGATTCTGGTGGCCTGGTCACAGGGGTCGACCGCACGCCTTTCGCGTGGCTAGGGTTGCTGGCTGCCCTCGGCGTGACCGCCGGGGCTCTGGTGGCCATGCGCGACGAGCGGATCAGCTCACCCGGGGCGCCCACCGACCCAACGGGGCTGCCGATCGACGCCCAGCCCGAGATCGAGACCCTGCCCGCAGGCCCTCGCCGCACCTCCTCGTGAACTTCGGGCGGCTGCTGCGCGCCGATCTGATCGCGGCGGCGGCTGCCCTCGTGCTGCTGTTCGTGATGGCGCTCGACTGGTACAGCACCGTGGCGGGCAAGGAGGCCAGGCGGATCGAGGTACTGTCACAGCCCAGCGGCGCCGCCGGTCAGGTGGAGCGCGAAGTGCGGGAGACCGCCCGATTCGCGGCCGAGGGCGCGGAGCGCAACGCCTGGCAGGTAACGGGCGCCGTCGATCGGATCATTCTGCTCGGCCTGCTCGCCACGGTGCTCCTGGCGCTCGGGGCGGCGTACCTGCGCGCGGCCGGCAAGCGGTTCAGGCCTCGGTCCACGCCCAGTGCGCTGGCCGCGGTGGCCGCGGCTTTGACCGCCGTGCTGGTGGCCTACCGATCCCTCCAGGAGCCGGGCATCGACCAGGCGACCACGGTGGAGGCGGGCCTGCCCCTGGCGCTGGCGGTGTTAGGGGTGATCGCCCTGTCCTGCCGCGCTGCGATGCGTGAGGAGGAGCGGGGCACGGCCTGGCGCGAGGAGCACACCACGTCGGGCGCTTCCGCCTAGCCGGTCCGCCGCCCCCGTCCCGGCTGCCCGCACGGGTACCCCCGGCGAAACGCCTGGCCATGCATCAAAGAGAGCGGCGCGCGAGGCGGGCGCAGTTCACGCAGACGGCGCTCTCGGGCTGGGCCTGCAGGCGGGCCGCGGGAATCCCCCGGGCGCACACGTCGCAGGTGCCGTAGGTACCGTCAGCGAGCTTCGCCAGCGCGCGCTCGACGCGCGCCACGGACGCGTTCAGGCTGTCGACCACGCCGACGTCGTTGAGCCGGCTGACAGCCTCCACCGTTCCGTCGCCCACCCGCTTGCCGAAGCTGATCCCCGACCCGCGCTCGGGCGCCTTCATGAGCCCGGCGCGCCGGGCCTCCAACTCCGACCGGCGCTCTCGGAGCGTGCGTTCGACGGATGCGGTGTCCAGCGTGGCCACAAGCGGATGCTACGCGCCTACACTTGCGGCGTGCGGAGGCTTTGCGCTGGGGTCATCGCAGTGGCGCTGGTCCTGACCGCATCGACTGCGGCCCGGGCCGGGACCGAATGATCGCCGATCCGGGCGACCGCCTGCACGGGTGCGAGCGGGTCACACGCCGACGGCCCAAGGAGTACGACGACTGAGCCGATTCCCGGGCATCACCTCGGGGGCTGCGTTGGGTCCTTCATCACTGCGTCGACGCGTACCCCTCCACGGCGTAGGGATTGAGGAACGACGACTTTTCGCGCATCAGGTGGCGGCCCTAGCGCTTGCTCGGCGCTGCGGCTACCGTCTGCGTGGTGAGCGACGAGGTCCATCTGACAATCCGCTGTCGCTTCGTGAAGCGTCGCGATCTCGACGGCATCTTCGGGACCATGGCTGCCGGTCGGTCCGCGAGGGCGCCTCGCCGCCAGCACCGCTGACGAGTCGGGTATATGGACGAGATGAAGGTCGTCGTCACCCACGATCCCCAGACGTTCGCTCACCATGCCGGCGGGTTCCTGGAGAGACTGCCGGTCGAGCACAACGTGCTGGCGACCGTGCTGGCAACGCTCGATCGGAGCGAGAGCGAGAGCGCGCCTCTGTTTGCATGGGTGGAGGCCGGTGAGGACGGCGAGGTTTCGGCGGCGGCGCTGCGCACGCCTCCACGCCGCCTGCTGGCCTCGACGATGTCGGCGGACTCGGCTGACGCGCTCATGCCAAGGTTGCTCGAACTGGATCCGGGCCTGCCCGGCGTCAACGGCCCAGAGCCGGCGGCGACCCACCTCGCAGATGCCTGGCGGCAGTACACAGGTGGCACCGTCGAGCCCGGCATGAGCCAGGGCGTCTACACGCTCTCACACGTGGAAGAACCGCGCGATCAGCCTGGCGGCCACGCGCGCCTCGCCGTCCGAGACGATCGAGCCCTGCTCGTCGAGTGGCACTGCGCCTTCCATAGCGAGGTGGGGGAACGGGGAGCGGACATCGAGTCCCACGTCGATCGCCGCCTGGCCGATGCCGAGCTCCTCGTCTGGGACGACGAGCGCGTGGTCTCCATGGTGGGAGCGTTCCCGCCGGTCTCGCGCGTTGTCCGGCTGGGACCTGTCTACACGCCGTCCGATCTACGCCGCCACGGCTATGCCACCGCGCTTGCAGCGGAGACGAGCCGCCGTGCCCTCGCGACCGACACGGAGAGCTGCATGCTCTACACCGATCTTGCCAACCCGATCTCGAACAGCATCTATCAGGCGGTCGGCTACCGCCGCTCCAACAACGCTCAGCAATATCTCTTCACCCGCTGAGGCGGCAGCGGGCGTGCGCGAGCCCGGCCCCGCCACCTAGAATCGCCGCGATGATCGATCGCGACCAGGTGCTGCACGTGGCCCGCCTCGCCCGGCTGCGCCTCACCGAGGAGGAGGTCGAGCGGATGACCGGCGAGCTGTCGTCGATCCTCGACCACATCGAGACGATCTCCGCGCTCGACCTGGACGACACCGCGCCCACCTCGCACGTGGTCGAGATGGAGAACGTGCTCAGGCCAGACGAACCGCGGCCGAGCCTCCCCCGCGAGCGCGCATTCGAGCAGGCGCCGGACACCGACGGCGTGGGCTTTCGGGTCCCCAGCCCCGGCGCATGAGCGGCGATCTCATCGATCTGACCGCGGCGCAGGCCGGCGAGCGCGTGCGCGCCGGCGAGCTGTCCGCCTCCGAGCTGTTCGAGGCCTGGCGTGAGCGGGCCGCCGCCGACAGCCTCAACGCCTACCGCTGGGTGGCCGACGCTCCGCCGCCCGAGACCGACGCCGGCGCCCCCCTGGCCGGCGTGCCGCTGGCGATCAAGGACCTCTTCTGCACCGAGGGCGTGCCGAGCGCGGCGGGCTCGCGCATCCTCGAGGGCTACCGGCCGCCCTACACCGCCACGGCGGTCGAGCGGCTGGCCGCCGCGGGCGCGCCGATGCTCGGCAAGACCAACATGGACGAGTTCGCCATGGGCTCGTCGAATGAGAACTCCGGCTTCGGGCCGGTCAAGAATCCGTGGGACGAGAGCCGGGTGCCGGGCGGCTCCAGTGGCGGCTCGGCCGCCGCCGTGGCGGCCGGCCTGGCCCCGTGGGCGATTGGCACCGACACCGGCGGCTCCATCCGCCAGCCGGCCGCGCTGTGCGGAATCGTCGGGCTCAAGCCCACCTACGGCGCCGTCTCGCGCTACGGGATGATCGCCTTCGCCTCCTCACTGGACCAGGCCGGGCCGCTCACCCGCGACGTGACCGACTGCGCACTGCTGTTTCGCCACATGGTGGGACGCGACCCGCTCGACTCCACCTCCACCGGTCTGCCGGACGAGGTGCTCCTGCCCGCCGCCGAGCGCCTCGACGGCCTGCGCTTCGGCGTCCCTCCAGAGCTCACGCGCGGGGGCGTGGACCCAGGCGTGGGCGCCGTGTTCGAGCAGAGCCTGCGCCTGATCGAGGAGCTGGGCGGCACGCTCGAGGAGGTCTCGCTGCCGCACTCCGACCAGGCGATCTCCGCCTACTACGTGATCGCGCCGGCGGAGGCGAGCGCCAACCTGGCCCGCTTCGACGGAGTGCGCTACGGACTGCGCGCCGAGGCCGGCGACCTGGGGTCGATGTACGAGCAGACGCGCGAGCAGGGCTTCGGCGACGAGGTCAAGCGGCGCATCATGCTCGGCACCTACGCGCTCTCTTCGGGCTACTACGACGCCTACTACGGCCGCGCACAGCGCGTGCGCACCAAGATCGCCGAGGACTTCCGCTCAGCGTTCGAGCGGGTCGACCTGATCGTGACGCCCACGTCGCCCACGGTCGCCTTCGGCCTCGGCGAGCGCACCGACGACCCGCTCGCCATGTACCTGTCGGACTTCTGCACGGTGCCGATGCCGCTCGCGGGCATCCCGGCGATCTCGATCCCGGGCGGATTCGGGGAGCACGACCTGCCGGTTGGGATCCAGCTGGCCGGGCCGGCGTTCAGCGAGAACCGCATCCTCGAGGCCGCCCACGCGCTCGAGGGCGCAATCGGATTCGATGGGAGCCCGGCCCGTGGCTGACAGGGGATTGCAAAGGGAAGCGGCTCCCCCCTCTGATGCTCCCGCCGAGCGCGCCTACGAGCCGGTCATCGGGCTCGAGATCCACGTGCAGCTGGCCACCCGCACCAAGATGTTCTGCGGCTGCGAGCTGTCCTTTGGCGAGGAGCCCAACACCCGCACCTGCCCGGTGTGCCTGGGGCTGCCCGGCACGCTGCCGGTGACCAACGCGGAGGCGGTGCACTTCGGGCTGATGATCGGGATGGCGCTGGGCTGTGAGCCCGCGCCGCGCTCGATCTTCCATCGCAAGAACTACTTCTATCCCGACCTGCCGAAGGGCTATCAGATCTCCCAGTACGACATCCCGCTCGCGCGCGACGGGCGCCTCGGCGATATCCGCATCCACCGGGTGCACCTCGAGGAGGACGCGGCCAAGCTGGTGCACGCCGGTGCCTCGGGCCGCATCCATGGCGCCGAGGCCAGCGCGGTGGACTTCAACCGCGGCGGCACGCCGCTGGTGGAGATCGTGACCGAGCCCGACGTGCGATCGGCGGCCCAGGCGGCGGAGTGGCTGCGCCTCCTGCGGGTGACGCTGCGCCAGCTCGGGGTCTCGGACGTGAACATGGACGAGGGCTCTCTGCGCTGCGACGCCAACGTGTCGATCCGGCCGTTGGGCGAGACCACGCTGGGCACGAAGACCGAGCTCAAGAACATGAACTCCTTCCGGTTCCTCGAGCGCGGCGTGAACGCGGAGATCGCGCGCCAGGAGGGCCTGATGCGCGAGGGCGCCGTGGTGAGCCAGGAGACGCTGCACTTCGATCCCCGCACCGGTGCGCTGAGCCCGCTGCGCTCCAAGGAGGAGGCGCACGACTACCGCTACTTCCCCGAGCCCGACCTGGTGCCGGTCGCGCCCACGGAGGCGATGCTCGAGCGCGCCCGCTCGGCGCTGCCCGAGCTCCCGGCGCAGCGGGCGGAGCGGCTGGAGGGCGACTTGGGGCTCGGTGCGGATACGGCGAAGCTGCTCGCGTTTCGTACCGGGCTCGGCGACTTCTTCGAGGCGGCGGTCGCGACGGATGGCGCGGCGGATGCGAGGGCGATCGCCAACTGGGTCGTGGGTGAGCTGGTGGCCAACATCGGCGACGCCGACCCGGCCGACACGAAGGTCGAGCCTGCTTCGCTGGCCCGCCTGGTGGCGATGGTGGGTGAGGGCGCGGTGGCCGGCTCCGCGGCGAAGGAGGTGATGGCGACGCTGGTGGCCGAGGGAGGCGACCCGGCCGAGATCGTGGAGGCGAAGGGCCTTGGAGCCGCAGGGGCCGACGAGCTTGCGGGAATCGTGGCGCAGGCCATGGTCGAGCAGGCTGACGCCGTGGAGAAGATCCGCGCCGGCAACGAGAAGGCGATCGGCGCCGTGATGGGCGTCGTGATGCGAGAGACCAAGGGCCGCGCCGACGGTGCCGAGGTGCAGCGCCTGATCCGCGAGCGCCTGTAGAAGGTCAGGACGGGGTTCCGCTCGGTCGAGGCCGGGCAGGAGTGGCTGCATCTATGGCTGCCGGGGCTGTGCGCTGCTCGTGCTGCTTACGCTGCCCGTACCGGGTCATGCCCCGCGGCTTGTACACCGACAGGGTCGCGGCCACCAGCAACAGCAGCATCCCGACGGCCGCGTGGAGCACGGGGGACGGGCTCCTCACCGCGCTCAGATCGCCACTGGGCAGAGTCGTGTCTGCCGCCCGGTCGGCCAGGTAACCGAGTGTCTGCATGTACATCAGCAAGACGATGCCGGCGACGACGTTTATCAGGAGCTTCACCAGGACCCAGTAGTGGCGGAGCAAGCCCCACTTGGTGCCCAGTGACTGGACGAGGCCGGTGAGCAGCGAGGCGAGGCTCAACGGGACGAGGACGACCCAGCCGGCCGACTCCATCGCGAGGTAGACGCCACGAACCACCTGAGCATCCCGGCTGGTCAGCCCGACGACGGAGAGAGCTAGGAAGACAGCGACCGCGCCGAGCCAGCCGACCGAGGAAGTTACATGCACGGTGAGCACGAACTTGCGCAGGCGGGGCCTCGATGCCATCACGGCGTGTGGCCACCCGCGGGCGGCTTGTGGCCACCAGGGCCCCCGGACCCGGTGGCGGTAGAGGGAGGCTTGTGGCCACCGAGGCCCCCGGCCCCGGTGGCCGTGAAGGGCGGCCTTTGGCCACCAGTGTCACCACCGGAGGTATGGCGACCAGGGCCGTGCCCACCACCACCGCCGGCAAGCATCACGGCGCCGACCAGCAGGACCAGCACGAGGGCGATGATCCCAAGCACCTTCACCCAGCGTGGTGGGCCGGTGGTCGATCCGGCGCCGGACTCCGCCCCGGCGTCGGGGTATGAGTCGGGGTACGGCGACAAGTCAGGCATGTGCGTGTCCTCCTCTGCGTGCATGGTTGTCAGGCGTTCGTTGGCGTTCGTGTCGGGAAGCAGTGTACAAGACATATTGTCGGTCGCCCATACATAGTGTCGTACCACCGCCGTCACGTATCATGCAGCGATGCCGAAGCTGTGGGATGACACGATCGAGGCCCACCGCCGCGCCGTGCGCGACGCGACCTTGGACACCACCGCGGCGCTGGTGGCCGAGCACGGGCTGCTCTCGGTGACGATGTCGCAGATCGCCCAGGAGACCGGCATCGGACGTGCGACGCTGTACAAGTACTTCCCGGACGTCGAAGCGATCCTGTTCGCCTGGCACGAACGTCAGGTCGCCGGCCACCTCGAACATCTCGCCGAGATCCGCGACCAAGCCGGCGACCCCGGCGAGCGTCTCGAAGCCGTGCTCGAGGCCTACGCGTTGATCTCCCACGAGCGCCACGGCACCGAGCTCGTGGCACTCCTGCATAGAGGTGAGCACGCCGCCCGAGCGCAGCAGCAGCTCAGCGACCTAGTCCGGGACCTGCTGACCGAGGGCGCGGAGACCGGCGACCTCCGGAATGACGTCGCGCCCGGCGAGCTCGCGAGCTACTGCCTGCACGCCCTCACGGCAGCCAGCAGCCTGCCGTCAAAGGCCGCCGTCCGCCGGCTCGTCACGGTCACTCTGGCCGGGCTGCACCCGCGCCGCGATTAGTTTCGCCGCGCATCGCCACCGACGTGAGTGCGCGATCCGGTCGGCCAGGCGCCCGCGCGTGGGCGTTGCCCGCGGACCGGTCCACGTACCATCAGTGGACAGGCTCTCCCGAGGGAAGGAACGACATGTCCAGGCTGATCAAGATGGACGCGAGCGGGCACTCGACGCTCGCCGAGTGGACCCAAGAGGACCAGTCCGGCTTCGACGCCGCCGTGCGGGAGTTCCGTACCGCGCTCGACGAGGGCTGCATCGGGGTGCTCGATCAGGGCGAGGGTCAGGCCCAGCAGGTGCGCGAGCTGCCCCGGGACGCCGAGCTGGTGATCCTGCGGCGCCCGATCGCCGGCGGGTAGCTTCCCGTGGCGGCGGAGGTTCTGGCCGAGCTGGGGGCAGTCTCGTGGCGCCAGCCCACCGACGAGCGCTTCCTGCGCCGCTACGCGCGGATCTGGCTGTGCTGGACGGTCGCGTACACCGTGCCCTTCCTGGCCGCGGCGATAGGGCTCGTGGCGCTGGAGCCGCTCGCCTTCCCCGTGGCTCTGGCCAGTCTGGCCCACGCGTGGATCATTCCCGAGCTGTACGCCTTCCGAGGCGCCAGTGTGCTGCGGCCCAAGGGGCCGCGCAACGAGCGCAGCGAGCCGGTGGCGCAAGGGCTGCTCGGCGACCTGCTCGGGCATCTGCCGCGCGAGCTGCAGCGCCGGACCGGGCTGGCGATGCAGCGCAGCAGGATGGGTGTGTGGCTTATAGGCGAGGCCGGGGCCGTGCTCGTGGCTCCCGGAGGCCGGAGGGTGCACTGCTTCTGCGTCCGGACGACCGACCGCGGACTGCCGCCCTCCGACCGTATAGCCCACCTCCTGCTGGCCCTGCGCACCGACGAACAGGGCTTTGCCACGGTGGCCAATCACGCCTTCTGCGGCGCTCCCTGGAGGGTCCGGCGCAGGCTCCCCGTGGCCATGCGCCCGGCGCTGGACGCCGCCTGCGAAGCGGCCCGCGCCGAAGACGGCGAGCGCGCGTGAGCGCCGAGCCGGCTCCGACGCCGACACCGGAGCTCACCTTTCGCGAGGGCGTTCCGGCCGACCTGCGCGGAGCCTTCACGCTGTCCGAGCTGGCGGTGCACGACACCGCCCTCCGGGCGGGGGTCCTCGATACCGCACCGCCTGCCGAGGCCGAGATCGAACAGGACTGGCAGCGGCGGCGCGACCTGCTGGAGTTCACGGTGGCTCAGCCCGGCAGCGGCTTCTGGCTCTGCGAGTACGGGAGCGAGCTGATGGGCTACGGGCGCGTGGCTCGCTTCGGGGAGATGGAGGAGCTGACCGAGTTGATGGTGCTGCCCCGCCACCATGGCCGGGGCATCGGCCGGGCGCTGCTCGAACGGCTGTGGCCGGGTGACCCCACGCCGGACCTGGGCCGGGTCGTGGTGGCGGCGGGCGCCCCGGCCGACCTCACGCTCTACTCGGGCTTCGGGGTGATGCCCGTCGCGGGCCACTGGCACATGCAGGCCCGCCCGGAGGACTTCCTCGAGCGCCGTTCGCGTGAGATCGACATGGCCGAGCCGGCGGTCGTGATGCTCGAGAGCGACCGTGCCGTGGGGGAGTGGAAGCGCCTCGAGCCGCCCGCGATCGGCCACCGCCGGCCGTGCCTGCACGCGTTCTTCGGCCGCACCCGCACCTGTCTCGCCACGATGGACCCCAGCGCCGGTTACGCCACGGCGCTGTGCTGGATCGGCCCCGACGGGGAGATCGGCCCGGCTGTGGGAGCGAGCCCGCAGGATCTGGTGCCGGTGGTCCTCCAGGCCCTCGACCGGGTGGCGAAGACGCGCGAGCCCGACACGCTGTCGGTGTTCTGCGCAACCGACAGCTGGTGGGTGCTGCGACGCCTACGCAGCCTCGGGTTCCGAGTCTGGTGGCCCAGCTGGGTGATGTGCAGCATCCCGCTGCCCGGCCTTGACCGCTACATGCCCACCAGGCCGCCGCACCTCCTCTAGGGAGGAGCGCAGCCGGAACGTTGTTCGGGCGAGCACCGGACCTTCCCGTCTAG
>Ga0136640_10000261_pt1 | contig 19815 bp, 20 predicted proteins | sample AntDrymUQ8642106_2_FD_105498 | JGI IMG/M metagenome (GOLD analysis project Ga0136640, IMG submission 105498) | Polar desert sand microbial communities from Dry Valleys, Antarctica - metaG UQ864 (21.06) | ecosystem: Environmental > Terrestrial > Soil > Desert | place: Antarctica: Dry Valley...
GCTGATATGAGCGGCCCCATCTCCGTCGCCTCGTCGAACGGGTCCCCGACCCGGAGGTTTTCGACGACCGGCTGCATGAGCGAGAGAAAATCATCGAAGACGCTCCGCTGAACGAGGATGCGCGAGCGGGCGCAGCAATCCTGGCCCGCGTTGCCGAAGACGGCGACGGGCGCGGAGGCGGCCGCTTTTTCGAGGTCGGCGTCGGCGAAGATCACGTTGGCGGACTTGCCGCCAAGCTCCAGGGTGACGCGCTTTATCGTACCGGCGGCGCCAGCCATTATTCCCCGCCCCACCGTCGTCGAGCCGGTGAAGGCGACCTTCGCCACGTCGGGGTGCTCGACGAGCCGCCGCCCGACCTCGCTCCCAGGCCCAACCACGACGTTCACGACGCCCTCCGGGATGCCTGCTTCCCGTGCGATGCGCTCGAACTCAAGGGCGGTCAGCGGCGTCAACTCGGCGGGTTTGAGGACGATGGTGTTGCCGGCGGCGAGGGCCGGGGCCATCTTCCAGCTTGCGATGGTGAGCGGGAAGTTCCACGGCACTATGAGACCGACGACGCCGAGCGGTTCGCGGAAGGTCACGTCCACGCCGCCGGAGACGGGGATGGTGTCGCCGAGCAAGCGCTCCGGCATCCCGGCGTAGTAATGGAAGGTCTCGGCGACCATCCCCATCTCGCCTCGCGAATCCCCAATGGGCTTGCCGGTGTTCCGGGTTTCGAGCCGCGCCAGGTTCTCCTGCTCGGAGTCGAGGGCATCAGCGAGGCGGCGCAGCAGGCGCGAACGGTCGGCGGGCTCGACGGCCCTCCATTTCGGGAACGCCTTTTTCGCGCGGGCTATGGCGGCGTCCGCGTCTTGCGCGGTGGACTTTTCGATCCTCTCCACCACCTCGCCCGTGGCGGGGTTCACTACTTCGAGCAATTCAGGAAACCTCCGATACAAGATCCTCGATGATACGGCTTTTCTCGTCCTCTTCGGGGTGCCAGAGAACGCCGAGAACGAACGGGCGACTCGGATCCTCGATGGCCTCGACCGAGCCGTCATCGGCCCATCCGGTGGCACGTAGACCGTCCCCGATCCCCCCAGCCCCCTGATGATGATGCGACTTGACAGTCGCCCTCTCCGATCCCGCGGCGCGGGCCGCGAGGGAGTCCGGCTCCAGGCTGACTTCGTGATCTGCGAACGTGCCAGGCGTATGGCGGTGCCTCTCGTGGCCGAGAACGTCCGGCAGGTGCTGCTCGATGCCGCCGCCGTAGGCGACATTTATGACCTGCATCCCACGGCAGATACCGAGGACCGGCATTCGGCGCTCGATGGCGGCGCGCACGAGGGCCAGTTCGTAGGCGTCGCGGTCCTTCTGGATGGGTCCGGTATCGGAGCGCGGCTCCTGTCCGTAGAGAGCCGGGTCCAGGTCGCCCGCGCCGCCGGTGAGGATCAGGGCGTCGAGGAGATTCAATACGCCGTCCGGGTCTTCCGCATCCTCCGGGTCCGGGATGAGAAGGAGCGGACGACCACCGGCGCGTTGCACGCCCCGCGCGTAGCTCGCGGGGCTGATGATCGCCGGCATCTCCTTCCAGGGACCGTAGCTAATGCTCTCCGTGGCGGCGCTCACGCCTATGGTCGGACGCTCCCGGCTGACGTTTGCGTGGTTCACCGGCGACCGCCGCGAACGAACGCGAGGCCCGCCCACCGATTCTGGGCCTCCCTGCTCACAGGCGCTCGAAGGTCCGGTAACGCTCCCAGTCGGTGACGGCGGCCTCGAACGCTTCGATCTCCACCCGAGCCGCGTTCAAATAGTGCTCGACGACTTCGGTCCCGAAAGCCTCGCGGGCCGCCTCGCTTCCGGCGAACAACTCCCGCGCCTCGCGCAGGTTGGTCGGGACGCTTGGTTTATCCGAGTCGTAGGCGTTTCCGGCTAGCTCGTCTTCTAATGGAAGCTCGTTCTCTATGCCGTGCAGGCCGGCGGAGATCATGGCGGCTATCGCCAGGTACGGGTTCACGTCCCCACCGGCGAGACGGTTCTCGACCCTGAGCGAAGGACCATGACCGACGACGCGCAACGAACAGGTGCGGTTGTCCCTGCCCCAGGCCACCGCCGTCGGGGCGAAGGAGCCCTTCGCGTAGCGTTTGTACGAGTTGATGTTCGGGGCGAAGAGGAGCGTGAACTCCCGCAGGCAGGCGACTTGCCCGGCGAGGAAATGCTCGAACGTCCGGGAGAAACCGTGGCTATCGCCGTCCGCGAAGACCGGAGACCCATCCTCGTTCTGAAGGCTGAGGTGGATATGGCAGGAGTTGCCCTCGCGGTCGTCGAACTTGGGCATGAAGGAGATGGCGCAGCCTTCCTGGGCGGCTATCTCTTTGGCGCCGTTCTTGTAGATAGAGTGTCCGTCGGCGGTGGCGAGCGCGCGGTCGAAGCGGAAGTTGATCTCATGTTGCCCGAAGTTACATTCACCCTTCGCATCCTCGACCGCGAGCCCAGCCCCCGCCATCGAGTTGCGGATGCGCCGCAGCAGCGGCTCGACGCGGGCCGTCCCGAGCAGCGAGTAATCCACGTTGTAGTAGTTGGCGGGATCCAGGTTTGTATATCCCTTGCGCCACGCCTCCTCGTAAGAGTCGCGGAACACGAGGAACTCCAGCTCCGTCCCGACGAAGGCTTCGAGGCCATGTCCGGCGAGGCGTTCTAGCTGGCGTTTGAGTACCTGCCGGGGCGAGGCGACGACCGGAGAGCCATCCTCCCACACGAGGTCGCAGGTGACCATCGCCGTCCCCTCCTGCCAGGGCACGAGCCGCAGGGTGTCCATATCCGGCTTGAAGACGAAGTCGCCATAGCCGCGCTCCCACGATGCCATCGCGTAGCCCTCGACGGTGTTCATCTCCACGTCCACGGCGAGCAGGTAGTTGCAGCCCTCGGCGTCGTGCTCGACAACCTCATCCAGGAAATGCTCCGCGGTGAGGCGTTTCCCTTGCAGGCGGCCTTGCATATCCGTCATGGCTATAAGGACCGTGTCTATCTTCCCGGCCTCGACCGCCGCGCGGAGCGTTTCGAGGTCCAGCCGTCCCTTTTCCCGTGTCTCCATCCCTCTCCCCTCTAACTTCCGGCCAACTCGGACTCGGCCTTCTCTATGGTGGCGAACTCCTCCTCGGGGGCCTGGGCGACGAGATGATGCCGACTGTACAGGCCGAAGTATAGGAGGAAGAGCGCGTAGACGCCGACCATGATGAGCGACGCCCGCACGTCCACGATGAAGGTCGCCACGACAGCGAGAACAGCGAGCCCGAGCGCAACGCCCGAGGTTAGAGTACCGCCCGGCGTGCGATAGGGACGTTCGAGGTCGGGTTCGTTCCGGCGCAGCACTATATGCGAGAGCATCATCAGGGCGTAGCTTATCGTCGCGCCGAAGACGGCTATGTTGATGAGCGTCGCGCCGTCGCCCGTGAGGGCCATGACGAAGCCGACTATGCCTGGGACTATAAGGGCGACCCACGGCGTCCTTCGTCTCCCGGTCAAAGAAAGCACTTTCGGAAGATAGCCTGCACGCGAGAGGGCGAACATCTGGCGCGAGTAGGCGAAGATGATGGAGAAGAACGAGGCGATCAGGCCGGCCAGCCCCACCACGTTGATGAACGAACCGAGGAAGTTGGAACCGCCATACGCCGTCTGAACCGCCAGCGGCAACGGGTTATCCGAGTCCTGGATGGCCGCCGAGCCCGCGCCTCCGGGGCCGAAAACCAATATGAGAGCCGCGAATACGAGGAGCGCCATCATGCCGGCTATGAGACCTTTGGGCATGTCTCGTGATGGGTCGCGGGTCTCCTCGGCGGCGAGCGGCACGCCCTCGATGGCGAGGAAGAACCAGATCCCATACGGCAGCGTGGCCCAGATGCCAACCAACCCGAACGGCAGGAACGCGCTCGCCCCCACCGCGTTCGTCGGCTCAATGTCGAATAAGTTGGCCGGATCGAACAAAGGGATCATGCCTACCACGAAAGCCACCAGCGCCACGACCGCGACCGCCGTGATAACGAACATCAGTTTCAGTGCCTCGCCGACCCCATACAAGTGTATCCCGATGAAGACAGCGTAGAAGAGGAGATAAACGATCCATCCCCCGATGCCGATAAGCGACTCCACGTAGCCCCCGATGAACACGGCGATGGCCGCCGGGGCTATGGCGTATTCGATCAGGATGGCGGTCCCAGTCAGGAACCCGCCCCATGGTCCCATAGCCCGCCGCGCGAAGCCGTACCCTCCACCCGCCGTCGGTATCGTGGACGATAGCTCGGCGAGCGCGAAGATCATCGTCGCGTACATGGTCCCCATCAGGAGCGTCGCGATGAGCAATCCTCCCCATCCGCCCTGGGCAAGCCCGAAGTTCCATCCCGCGAAGTCCCCCGAAATAACGTAGGCTACCCCGAGTCCCGCCAGCAGCACCCATCCCGCCGCGCCCTGCTGGAGCTGTCGCTGCTCCATGTACTCAGTCCCTACGTCCTCGTACTCGACCCCCTGCTTGCTCCGCCGCTCGTGCTCGCTCACCCCAGACTCCCTTCCCCGAAGATACATCGTCCCGGACAAACTACCAACCCCGCCAATTGGCTACAATCGCATCATAACTGAAATCCGATGTCTCATGGAAAGGAGTTCGGTTTGGCGGAGATAAGTTGGGAAGATTTCGAGAAGGTGGATGCGCGGGTTGGAACGGTGGTGGAGGCGGAGCCGTTTCCGGAGGCGAGGAGGCCCGCGATCAAACTGAAGATAGACTTCGGGGGCGAGATCGGTACGCGCCAGACCAGTGCCCAGCTCACCACGCATTACGAGCCGGGGACTTTGATCGGCAAACAGGTCGTCGCGGTCGTCAACTTCCCGCCGAAGCGGATCGCTGGTTTCCGCAGCGAAGTTCTCATCCTCGGGGTGCCGGACGAGGCCGGAGAAGTAGTCCTCCTCTCACCAGATCACGAGGTTCCGACTGGTGGGCGGATGTTCTGATCCACTCGCACCAGATAGCGTCCGAGGTATTAAAGCTGTCGCAAACACTTTCCGATAACTGTTTCGAGAGTTCAACAAGAGACGAGGATGGTTCAGTATGAGCGTTTGCAGCCGGTGCGAGACGTTGCCCACTACTCCTTCGAAGGACGGTGTCCTTCATGTGGCGCCGCCCCTGAGCCACACCAGGAGCACCCTCTGCGGGTTGCTGCGCAAGTCTGGCCTCCCTTTCGACGAACTCATGGACGGCATCCTGACCGTCGAGGTTGCGCCGGATGATCTCCAGGTTCTGAGTAGGCTCATCCGTGGGAAGTTGAGCGAGAAGGAAATGCGGGACTCGCGGGCGCTGCTGGTAGAGAAAGGGATCGAGCCGACGATACGGGAACTGGTGCTCATGCAAGACCTCGGCACCTTCACTGCCGCCGCCGAGGGCGAGTGGTTGCTCGAGATCATGCGGGACGAGCGGCTGACCTCGCACTTCCAGCCCATAGTGTCGGCTTCGGGGGATATCTTCGACCACGAGGCCCTTCTTCGCGGGTTGGACGTCGATGGTTCGCTGATAAACCCGGGCCGCATGTTCGATACGGCGCGTTCAGCGAATCTCCTGTTCAACCTCGACCGTGCGGCCAGGATCAAGGCCATAGAGGAAGCGGCGGATCTGGGACTCGAGAACAACATCTTCATCAACTTCAACCCGACCTCCATCTACGACCCGGTCTACTGTTTGCGGAGCACCATGAAGGCCGTGGATATCGCGGGCATTCCTCCCGAGCGCATCGTGTTCGAGGTCGTCGAGAGCGATGAGATCCGCGACACCAAGCAACTGCTAGATATCCTGGCCTATTATCGCGATGCCGGGTTCCGGGTGGCGCTGGATGACCTCGGCGCCGGCTACGGTTCGCTCAATCTTCTGTCCAAACTGCGTCCGGACTTCGTAAAGCTGGACATGGACCTTATTCACGGCGTGGACCAGGATCCCTACAAAGCCACGATCTCCTCCAGGATCATCGAGCTCGCCAGGGACCTGAAGATAAGCATCGTCGCCGAAGGAGTCGAGACCGAAGGCCAGTGGCGCTGGCTGCGGGAGCACGGCACAGACTACGCTCAGGGTTTCTTCTTCGCCAGACCTGCCTCACCGCCACTCGTCCCGGCGGGCGGATGTTCTAGGAAACCCGTGGACCGGAGTTTCGTATTCAGGTAGCATCATTTCCCACGGCCAGAAAGGGAGGTAGCGCGATGAGCGAGACGAACCTGGAGCAGTTCCGGGAGGTTACGCCTGCGGGGCGGTTCACGTTGCAGAACTCGGCCATGCTCAAGGTTAGCCTGAGTGGGGATGAGATCCAGGCCAAGCTCGGCTCGATGGTCGCCTATCAGGGGGGCGTGCGCTTCGAGCACAAGGGCGGCGGGCTCGGGCGATTCTTCAAGAAGGCCATGACCGGCGAGGGCGTCCAGCTAATGACGGCCACGGGGACCGGTGAACTCTTCCTGGCCCAGGACAAGCGCAAGATCATGATCCTCGACCTCGACAACGACCAGATGACCGTCAACGGCGACAACATCCTCGCCTTCGAGCCCGGCATAGACTGGGACATAAAGAGGGTGGAAGGAGCCGGACGGCTCGCTGGCGGCCTCTTCAACGTCGTGCTGCAAGGCACCGGCAAGGTCGCCGTCACCTCGGACGGCGAGCCCGTGCTGCTCGATACAGGCAGCCCCACCTTCGCCGACCCCGAATCCGCCATAGCCTGGAGCGGCGGCGTCCGCACCAGCGTCAAGAGCGACGTCTCCTTCAAGACCTTCCTCGGCAAAGGCAGCGGCGAGACCTTCCAGGTGGCGTTCGAAGGCTCCGGCTGGGTCCTCATACAGCCCTCCGAAGGCGCGGCGGTTCCACCCCACTCCCACGGCGGCGAGGGCAGCGGAGGCGGCCTCGGCTCGTTCTTAGGGAACGACTAGCCCGGTCAACCCACCACCAGGTTCACCAACCGACCCGGCACGTAGATGGCCTTGCGAACCCCGTTGAGAGGTAGATATCATTAACGGTAGGAGACAAACGGTACGGGGAAACAGAAAGATGCGAAAGTAGCGTCAGTATGTTTTGATTCAAACTCATGTGGAAAGGGATTCTGAGATGGTTGTTCGTCAGTGTCAGTGTTGGCTTACTTCCCGTGGGACTGAACCTCGTGCTGGCTTTGATAACAGAGATACACTTGAGCTTATCTACCCTTTTGGGTAAAGGCGAGTTGCTGATGCTAGCAGCAGGGCTTTCCATAGGCGCTGTTGTGGACCTTACGTTGAGCGAGGAGCCAAGCAGGATCAGAACAGCGGCGATCTGGACCTGCGTAGCAGTGGCTGTATGCGCGGTGGGCGTGTACGGCATGGTCTTGACTGCGCGTACATTCTCGGTCGAAATAGTCGGCTTCTGGGTTGCAGTAGTATCATTGGTACCCTATACGTTGTCAGTGCTGGTCAGCGGTGGCTGTACAATCGCCGCGAAGAGGAGAGATTAATGATTAGCGCAGCGACCTTTGTCATCATAGGATTGGCTTTTTTTCTCGGGATCGGCGTTGGCGCGACCGTCGGCACTCTGTCATTGTTGCGAGCGTCCGACGAGCGTAACAGGGGGCGCCACAGACCCAAGCATGAGAAAGGTAACAGCGTCCCTGAGGCAAGCTCGCAGGCTAATGACCAAGCAGGCTCAGGAGAATACAAATGGGAAGCTACACAGGAAACTCGACAAGAGCTGCCGACGGTGGTGAGTGCGACGACGAAGTGGAGTTTTGGGATGACTAATTTCGCCTCGCCACAACATCACAACACAAGAACGTTTCTCGGTAACTACAAGACTGTGCGCAGCGATGGCATTCCCGACGAGAGCGAACTCGAAGAGCTTTACGCTATAGCGGGCCGTGAGGATGCCTCCGAGTAGAGAGTTCCGGTTTGGATCGGCCTAATCCCTCTGAGCAAATTCCGGCTTTCGGCCGAGGAAGACCTCTCGTTTACGAGTGGGTAGGGGAAGCCGTACTTTTGAGTTACGTCGAAGGTCCCGGATATCCCGCCGACGACATTTATAAGCTCAAACGAGGAGATTTGCAGGCCACGACCGGATTTTACGTGCTCCAAGAGGTAAGTGCCATCGGCATAGTGGTGCGACGAGTAAGAAAAACTGGAGAAGACGAACACGACTTTGGCCCCTCTAAATTTCTTCCCTGGAGTGCTGTCCAGGCTGTACAAGGCATACCCAAAGATGAAGACGAAGAGTAAGGATATAGCGCGCGAGTAAGAGCTTGCGCCAATAGGCGAGTAGCTTATGTAACAAGAGTCAGAGGGAAGGCTATTGAATCGCTCTAAGCATAGCCAAGTATGAAAAGTTGCCAGCCTATTGGCGCGGCCTCTAAGTAGGCTATTATGGCAGATGATTCGGGCGATCTCTCCTTTTTTGCGCCGCCAGTTGTGCAAGCACTACTCAAACCGACTATAGGTCAGCGAACCACTTGTAAGTCCGCTAACTGGCTTAACCCACCACCAGGTTCACTAACCGCCCCGGCACGTATATGGACTTGCGGATCTCCTTGCCGTCCATGTGGGCCTTCACCTTCTCGCTGGCGAGGGCGAGTTCCTTCGCGGCCTCCTCGGAGATGTCGGCTGGGGCTTCGATGCGGTCGCGGAGCTTGCCGTTGACCTGGACGATGAGCGTGATCTCCTCTGCGGCGATGAGGGATTCGTCCCATTCGGGCCACGACTGCTCGTGGACGGAGCCCTCACCCATCGTGGCCCACATCTCCTCGGCGTGGTGCGGCGCGAAGGGTGCGATCGCCAGCACGAGGCTACGGAGCGCATCCCGCCACTCGTCGTCTCCAACTTTGCCCCGAATCGCCTGCAAATAGTTCGTATGCTCCATGAGGGCGGCGATGGACGTGTTGAACCGGAATGTTTCGAGATCGCCGGTGATCTTCTTTATGAGCCGGTTCATCCTGCGGGGAAGCTCGGCGGGATCCCCCTCGCCGGATGAATCACCGCTCGACGTGAGCGCGACGGCGCGGCGGAGCCAGCGCGAGACGCCCTCGATGCCGCGTCCGTCCCAGGGACAGCCCTGATCCCACGGCCCGATGAACATGAGGAAGCATCGGAGCGTATCGGAGCCATAACGATCCAAGAACTCTTGCGGGTTTACGACGTTGCCTCGGCTCTTGCTCATCTTCCAGGCGTCCTCGCCCAGGATGATGCCCTGGTTGAAGAGCCTCTCGAACGGCTCGCCAAAATCCACGAGGCCCATGTCGCGCATGACCTTCGTGAAGAATCGCGCGTACAGCAGATGCAATATGGCGTGCTCTATGCCGCCGGTGTACAGGTCAACCGGGAGCCACTCCTTGCCGCGCTCCGGATCGAACGGTCCCCCGTCGTAGCGCGGCGAAAGATACCGATACCAGTACCACGACGAATCCATGAACGTGTCCATCGTGTCCGTCTCCCGCGTGGCGGGACCGCCGCATATCGGACACTCCGTATTGTAGAAATCCGGGTCGAGCTTCAGCGGGGACTCGCCCGTTGGCATGAACTCCGCGTCTTCTGGCAAGAGGACGGGCAAATCTTCTTCGGGGACGGGGATGGCGCCGTGTTCTGGGCAGTAGATTATCGGTATCGGCGTGCCCCAGTATCGTTGGCGGCTGATGAGCCAGTCGCGCAGGCGGTACGTCACGGTCCCCTCGCCCGCGCCGTTCTCTTCGAGCCAGGAGATCATGCGCCGCTTCGCCTCATCCACCCCGAGATCGTTCAAGAAATCGCTGTTGATCGCCGACCCGTCGCCGGTATACGCCTTGCCATCGAAGTCATCGGGAGGCTGAACGGTGCGGAGTATCGGCAGGTCGTACTTCTCGGCGAACTCCCAGTCGCGCTCGTCCTGGCCGGGGACCGCCATGATCGCGCCTGTCCCGTAGCCCATGAGCACGTAGTCCGCTATGTAGACCGGGATCCTCTCTCCGTTGGCCGGGTTGATGGCGTGCGCGCCCATAAATACGCCGGTCTTCTCGCGGGTCACGTCGGTGCGGTCTATCTCGGTCATCCGGCCGGCTCGTTCGCGGTAGTCGTTCACCTCATCCGCCTGATCCGGAGTGGTGATCCCCTCTACCGCCGGATGCTCCGGGCTGAGGACGAAAAAGGTCGCCCCAAAGAGCGTGTCGGGGCGCGTCGTGAAAACCTCCATCGCGTCGTGGCCTTCGACCTCGAACTTTATCTCGGCGCCTTCGGAACGGCCGATCCAGTTCCGCTGCAACGTCTCGACGCGCTCGGGCCACTCTATCTTGGAGAAGTCCAAAAGCTCGTCGGCGTAGTCCGTGATCTTGAAGACCCACTGCGCCAAGTTCTTCTTGATAACCTGCGTCCCGCACCGCTCGCAACGCCGCTCCGGCCCGACGACCTGCTCCCGCGCAAGCGTCGTGTTGTCCTTCGGGCACCAGTCCACAGGCGCCTCTTTGCGGTACGCAAGGCCCTTATCGAAGAACTTGAGAAAGAACCACTGGTTCCAGCGATAATATTCGGGGTCGCAGGTGACGACTTCGGCCCCGAAGTCGAACATCGTGCCCATCTGCCTGAGTTGTCCGCGCATGTTCTCGATGTTGGACATCGTCCACTTGTATGGATGGATGCCGCGCCTTATTGCGGCGTTCTCCGCAGGCAACCCGAAGGCGTCGAAGCCTATCGGGAAGAAGACCCGGAATCCGCGCATCCGCATGAAGCGCGCGCGGGTATCGGACGGCGTCATGGCGTACCAGTGCCCGACGTGGAGGTCGCCGCTCGGGTACGGGAGCATGGTGAGGGCGTAGTGCTTGGGCTTGTTCCGGTCCTCGTCCGTTTCGTTGAGGCCGGTCTCGGCCCACCTTTCCTGCCAGCGGCGTTCGAGGACCGTGGGATCGTAGGTCTTTCTCTGTCGCGTCTCGCTCACGAGAGACTCCTTCTAAGATGCTGGTGTTGGCTATTGTAAGTCGGAGATGGCGCGGAAAACTATAGTCGGGGACCGGTATTCCAGACTTTGCGAGCCTTCGCGTTCATGCTTTCAATATAACATCGGAGACACCGTTTATGAAAGGAGAGGCCGTCTCCTGCCGCATGGCGCACGCCTTTCATGTTTGGCATGAAGTCGAGACCGGGCAAATAAACGTCAAAGCATAGGCTTGCTTCTGTCGCGGGACTCGTGTTTTCCAACGAGAGAGCGGCCTTCAAATAGAAGGGGTCATGGGTGGCGGGTACGTCTAGTTCTCAGAAGGATGGAAAGGACGCCGGGCGGGCCGAGCAGTTCGGGATCGTGTTCTGGGTGACGGTCGCTATATCGGCTGTGTTCCTGGCGTTTGGGGTCTTCCTCACGGACTCGTTCAGCAGCGTGCTGACGACTTTTGCGGGCGGCATCATCTCGGGGATGGGATGGATTTACATGCTCGTGACGACATTCTTCCTCGGGTTCGCGTTGTACCTGGCCTTCGGGAGATATGGCAAGATCCGGCTGGGCGGTCCCGACGAGAAGCCGGAGTTCGGTCTGTTCGCGTGGTTCGCTATGCTGTTCCAGGCGGGGATGGGGATCGGGCTGATGAGCCCCGGCTCGTCCCTGCGGAAGCTGAAGTAACCCACCACGACCCCGACCACGGCGTACATGGCCCACGGGTGCAGCGCCCAGTGAAAGTAGGAATACTGCATCCCCAACTGGGCGGCCTCAGCCGTGCCAGGGTTTGCCAGGCCGAAAGGCGGGTCGCTGTAGTGAGAGAGCGGTTCGGCGACGCCCCAGAAGATGAGGGAAGGCCCCATCCCGGCCTGGAATAGCATAGCGAACCACGCGAAGCGGCTGAACTCTGGTCTCTCGCCCTCCTTGCCGAGCCGGAGCTTGCCGTAGCGGCTGAGGGCAAGGACGACGACGAACAACAGGAAAAAGTTCCCGGCCAGCAGGTAGAACCAGCCCAGGTTCGATACCACCCAATCGAAAATCGTCTGCGTCACCGCTCCGAAGTTCTGCGGCGCGATCACGCCCCAGAGAATGAAAGCCAGCGCAAACGCCGCCGAAACCCAGAACACAACCCCGATCTCAGACTTGTTCCTCTGCACATTCTGCACCGTGGAACCCCCTCTTTTACCCGATCGTCCCGGCCAGACAAGATACTTGAATGGAGAAATACTACGGACTTCCTGCCGCATTGCAAGTAATTCAAATTCAAGCGCACGGCGCGAGCAAGCACCCGCCTGGTGCGCCATCCCCTATCGCCTCAGACAAACATGAGAGCCAGAACGGCGGCGACGAAGGTGCAGACAAGGTTGGTAAGCTCGTTGCCGAGCCGTGGATACAGTGTCCCGATGAGGCTATCGGCCATGGTACCGAGGAAAGCCGCGAGCGCGACGAAGACCGCGTCTCCCCCACTCCCCACCAGCCCGAGCGCGAACCCCAGCGCGGCGGTCAACGTGGCGGCGCAGATACCGGCGAGTGTTCCCGGAAACGAGACGGCCCCGTCGGTGCCAGGCTGGACCCGCCGCATGGTCGTGACGAGGCGGGGCCACCTGCCGGAGAGCTGTCCCGCCTCGGACTCGGCGGTGTCGGCGAAGGCCGCGCCGAGTGACGCGACGAAGGCCGCGGCGAAGGCTGCGTTTCCCGTGACGCTGGCGAGAATGGCGCAGAGGACGGCGACTGAGCAGTTGGCGATGGCGTTCTTCGCGCCGCGCCTGCCCCCGCTCTCCTGGGCGGTGCCGGATCCTTGCTTACGTCCGTAGCCGATGCGGGTGAGCACCGAACCTCCGACTACGAAGAGAGCAAGGATTGCGAAGCCTTGCGGGCCGAGGCAGGCGTAGATCAAAGCTCCCACGATGGCGCCGCCAGCGGCCCCGCTCCAGCTCACCATCCCCAGAGCGTAGGCAAGCGCGGCGAAGAGGACCGTGATCGGGATGGCTACGAGGAGTTGCGTGAGCAAGCGGTCCCGCTACGCCACCCGGAGCCGCTCCAGGAGCCTCCGAGCGTATCGCTCGCACTCCTCGGGGACGGCATGAAGGAGCGCAGGTTCCACGGCTCCCGGCTTCACGCCGGAGTTCGTCAGGCGCTCGACGCCCTGGTAGAGCAGCGAACCCGCCAGCGGGCTTGCCCGCTCGGGAACCGCCACGACCAAGCCGTACAGGTGGGGCGCGGCCAGATCCCCGATAGCGCCAATGTTGTCTATTGCGTCCGGGTGATCCTGGCCCACGACGAATATGTGGACGCGAGTCCCCTCCGGCTTTTCGGGTGCCCGTGTCTCGCGCAAGCTCTCCCAGAGGGCGGTGGTACTGGCGTGTCCGGCGTCGAGCGCGGCCCACGAGAGTCCGGACCAGACGGCGCTCGCCACCCGACGCGCGATCGGGCTCTCGTAGTCCACCAGGATGCCAACCGTAGCCTTCGACATGGCCGGGATGTTAGCAAATCTCCGGCTCACGCCGAATACGGTAAAGGGCTCGCTGCGTCCGCTGACGCTCCCCGGTTAATCTTCCGCCGACTCCCGCTTCTCGAGTCGGCGCGCGAACACATCTATCTCCTTGATGGTCTGGAGATCGCCGTTCTGTCCGGCTACCTCGCGGCCCTTCTCGAAGACCCGGCGGGCATCGGCATCTTCGCCTAGCTCGAAATGGGCGCGACCGAGCATCCGGTAGGCGACGGAGTAGTCAGGCTTGTTCTCGACGGCCCGGAAGAGGTGGTCGCGGGCCTCCGCGTAACTTCCTTCCTTGAACAGTTCGATGCCGAGCGAGCACAGAACCATCGGGTTGTCGGGGTCCCGATCCAGCAGCTTGCGGAACATGTCAGCGCGTGAGCCTTCCATACGGGACTTTTTAGCACGGCCACGGAGGTACTGTTAGTCTCTCTCATGGATGGACTTACAAAGTTTGCTCGAAGAACTCTCCCATTCCCAGGATCTCAAACCCTTCGCCGGGCTGGTTCGGCCGTTGATCGAATACGACCAGCAGCGCCAAAGCGACCTCGTCAGGACGCTACGTGTGTATTTCGCGTGCGGATCTAACGCCTCATCCGCCGCCGACCGTTTGTTCCTGCATCGCAACAGCATGATCTATCGTCTGGAGCGCATCCGGGAGCTGACGGGTTTGGAGTTGAGGGACCATCGGGTAGCTCTCGCGCTACAGTTGGGGTTGCTGGCTACCGAGAAAGGAGAACCGTATGCAAATTAGCGCCCGTAATCGTCTTCCCGGCACTGTCGTGGAGGTCACGAAAGGCGAGGCCGCCGCCAAGGTGACCTTGCAGGTCGGCGACAACCACGTCGTCGCCCTCATCACCCGCGAGAGCGCCGACGAGCTCGGCTTGGAGCCGGGCAAGCAGGTGACCGCGCTCGTAAAGGCAACGGATGTAATGATCCTCACCGACGAGGGACTAGCCTAATCTTCGAGGTCCGCCGCCTTGCAGAGCAGGAATTTCGACGCCAGGATCACCACGAAGGCGAAACCCAGGACCATGACGGAGAGGGCCACGGCTGCGTCGAAGTCGCTCTGGAGGGCCGAGAAGATGGCGAGGGGGACGGTCTGGGTCACCCCCTGAAAGCTGCCGGCGACGATGATCGTGGCCCCGAACTCGCCCAGAGCGCGGGCCCAGGCCATCACCGCGCCCGCGATGAGAGCCGGAAAAGCCAGCGGTGCCGTGACCCTGGCGAAAACGGAGAATCGTCCGGCGCCGTCCACCATCGCGGCCTCCTCCACGTCGCGGCGCACCTGCGAGAAGCCAACGACCGCCTGGCGCACGTAGAAGTGGGCTGCGACGAAGATTTCGGCCAGCACTACCGCCACGGTGGTGAAGGTTATCTGGATTCCGAAAGCATCGAGAGGCTCTCCCACCAGCCCGAACCTGCCGAACGTCAATAGCAAGGCAATGCCAGCGGCGGAGGGCGGGAGAACCGCCGGCAAATCTATCAGACTGTCCAGCAACCGCTTGCCAGGAAACTGCGCCCGAGCGAGGACATAAGCCGCGGGCGTCCCCACCAGGATGATGATGAACATGGAGATCGCGGTCGTCCTGACGCTCAACAACAAAGCATCCCTCGTCACCGGCGAGGCCATCGCCCGCCAGGAATCCTCGTTCACGGTCCACAGGACGAGGCTCAGGATAGGCAGGCTTATGAACCCTGCGAGCAACGCCAGCGACGCCGCGCCCAACCCGGAGGCCATCGCATCACCCCCGAAGAACCTGCTGACTTTCCGGCGTCGCCTCTTCACGAAGCCGGCTCGAAGTTCCACTTCTCCATGACCCGCTGTCCCTCTTTGCTCGTCACGAGGTTGGTCCAGTTTCGTGCCAGTTCCGGGTTCTTGGCTTCTTTCAAGGTGGCTATCGGATAGGATGCGACGATGTTCAGGTCCGGCGGTATTTGGATGACCTTCACCCGGTCCCTTGTGTCCGGCGTGTAGTCGCTGGCGTATCCGAAGGTGGCGTCGGCGTCGCCCAGGGCCACCCGATTGACGGACGCCCGCACGTCGGCCTCCCGCGAGACCACATTCGAGAGAACATCCTCCTCGAAATCGTCCCCGTACTCGGCTTCGGACTTGCCAAGTATCTCCAGGGCGTAATCGGCGGCTGGAACCCCATCCTCAGCCAGGACCAGTTTGATCCCCGGCGTCGCCAAGTCCCGAAAGTCCATGATGTTCGCTGGATTGTCTTCGGGCACCATGACGACCTCGCGGTTGCGGACGAATATCCGAGGCTCCCCTGACACCAGATCATCTTTCACGGCTGCGTCCATCTCCTCCTGGGCGGCTGAGGCGAACACGTCGGCTGGCGCTCCCTGTTGGATCTGGGCGAGCAGCGTCGAACTAGACTCGAAGCTCTGGCGCACATCCACGCCCGGATGCCGCTTCTCGAAGGTCTCCTCTAACTCCCTGAAAGCATCCGTGAGCGACGACGCCGCGAATACAGTCAGGGTGTCATCTCCCCCACCTCCGGTTCTGTCACCCTCCTGCCCGGAGCTTTCACCGCAGCCTGCCGCCAGGAACAAGCAGCACAGCGCGACCACTCCGGCGAGAACGCGGAAGCGGATGGAGACCAGGGACGCCTTTCTCCAACTTTCGGACATTGGCAACCCATGCTAGAGAACGGCGTCTCGATAATCTTCGGGCAGGTTGCACAAAACCTGGACGCGCTGCCGGGCCAGCCCTGTCAATGCAATCTTATATGTAGGGTCCGACCCGGTCGTCCTTCGCCCGCTGGCGGTAGCTCTCGGCCACGGCCAGGACCTCCATTACGTACCAGTCGGCGTGGTTGTACGAGAAGAGGGCCGCATACCAGTCATCGGGCGCGCCACCAACTTTGAGGTATCCTGCGGCGGCGGGTATGGCGTCTCTGGGGTCCATGATGTTCGCCTTGCCGTCGCCGTTGCCGTCCACGCCCGAGCTTTCCCAGGTCGAGGGCAGGAACTGCATCGGTCCCATCGCGCCAGCGGTCGAAGGCCCCATGTTTTCGCCGTGATTGGACTCGACCTTCCCTACGGCGGCGAGGATGTACCAGTCTTTGGCGAAACCGTACTCTTTGGCTGCTCTCTTGTAGAGTGCTTGGTAATCTTCTTTGGAGACGCGATCCACCGTACTGGCGTACATTCCTCCTCGCGCTAGTTCGAGCTCCACCGGCTGAGTGTTATCGCCGCCGCCGGTAGCCGCTCGCTGCCTACGTATCTTCTCTCGTTCTCGTGCTTCGAGCTTTTCCAGGCGGGCTTCGGCCTGTTTCCTATCCGAGCGCACCCGAGCTACAGCAGCGTCGAGCCGCTCCTCTTGCCGGCGCAGTTTTTCCGCCTGCTCCTTCTCTTCTTTGGACAGCTCGTTGTATGCGCCCTTCTTCTGGTCAAGCTGCCGTATGGTGTTGCTCACGGTCTGCCGGTTGTCTCGATAAGCGTCCAGGCTCTCGCGCCCGTCGAGTAATATCTCAGCCATCCGAAAGTCGGCGGAGAATCCGGACCCTTCGCCACCACCCAGGAAGTCCCCGACCAACGCCGCCAATCCTTCGAGGTCGTTGCCCTTGTAGGCGGCCCGCGCCTGATCCTCGTACCTCGCCTTCGACGACTCGAATATATCTCGATGCACCACGAGGTCGCGGTTCAGTCCCTGCGTCTGAGATCGCAACTCCTGGGCGCGAGCCTGAGCACCATACAATCTGGCCTGGGTATCCTCCAACTCCGCCCCGACAGCCGACAGGTCATCCAGCCCGTCGTCTATCAGAACGTTCTGTTCCTTCACCTGCGCCTCCAGGTCAGCCTGCTGCGCCCGAATTTCCGGCACCCCCGTGATCTGTGCATCAGCAACGCCAGCAAACATCACAACAGACGCCGCAACCGCGAGTATCCCAACGGTCTTCGCCCGACCATATCTCATGCGATCCCCCTCATGGTTGCGCTACTCCCCATCCACAATCGTGACGATGACAGCATTCTACAATACTCACCGTCAAACCTGTGGATAGAATGCCAGTTGAGCTTTTAACTTAACTTGGCACATTTATTACTTGGCTGGTTGATCCTCGCTGGAGGTGAGGAGTGAGAGGATCTCCTCCAGTTCTTCGCGTTCGCGGAAGCGGATCTCCACTCTTCCACCTTTCCTGAAGGGCCGGACTTTGACGGGGAGCGTGAGTGCTTCCTGCATCATCTGGGACGCCTGCTCGAACTCTGTTGGAGGCTCGGACGGTCCCTGATCCGGATTCTCCGACGGCGGCTTTGGTGGTTCCGTCAGACGCTCGCGCACCAATTGCTCCGTCTTGCGAACCGAGAGTTTCTCGGCGTGAACCTTTTGCGCGATCCTCTGCATCTGCTCTTCGGTCTCCAGACTAAGAATCGCGCGCGCGTGGCCCTCCGTTAGCTTTCCGTCGAGGAGCATGACCTGGACGCTCTCGGGAAGCTGAGCTATGCGCAGGGTGTTGGTCACCGCTGCCCGGCTCTTGCCGAGCCTGATAGCGAGTTGCTCTTTAGTGAGGCCGAAGCCCTCCATGAGCGCCTGATACGCGGCGGCGGTTTCGAGCGGGTTGAGATTCTCGCGCTGCAGGTTCTCGATTAGTGCCAACTCCATGGACTCGTTGTCTTCGGCGTGGCGGATCAGGACTGGCACCCTATCCAGGCCAGCCTCCCTGGCAGCGCGCAATCGGCGTTCCCCGGCTATGAGTTCGAACCCGCTGTCGGTGGAGCGTACGACGAGCGGCTGCAAAATGCCGACCTCGCGGATCGAAGCGGCGAGCTCCCTAATGCCGACCACGGGGAAACTGCGGCGTGGCTGGCGGGCATTGGGCCGGATTGCGGAGGTCGGTATCTCCTCGAACTTCAACCCTCCCACGCTCTCACCGGTTGCTATCAGCGCGGAGAGCCCGCGCCCCAGTCCCCTCCTACTCACGGTTCAGCACCTCCTCAGCGACGGCGGCGTAGGCTTCGGCTCCGGAACTTCTGGGCGCATAAAGGGCCACGGGAATCCCGTAGCTGGGCGCCTCACTGAGCCGCACATTGCGGGGTATGAGCGTACGAAAGACGCTATCCCCGAAGAAGGATCTCACCTCCTCGGCTACCTGACTCGCCAAGTTGGTGCGCGCATCGAACATGGTCAGCAGCACCCCGCCTACCTTGAGCGCCGGATTGAGTTCTTCACGCACCATTCGAAGACTGCGCATCAACTGCGTGAGTCCTTCGAGAGCGTAGTACTCGCACTGTATCGGTATGAGGACTTCATCCGCCGCTGTCAGAGCATTGAGGGTGAGAAGATCGAGAGAAGGCGGGCAATCGAGGAGGACCCGATCGTAAGCCCCCGATGGTAGTTTCTCCAGTGCTTTTTTGAGCTTGAATTCGCGGGCTAGAGCGGATACGAGCTCCACCTCCGCCCCCACCAGGTTTATGCTGGATGGCGCTACTTCGAGCCCCGGCACATCGGTCTTTAGCGCCACCTGGTCCAGAGCCATGCCTTCCAACAAAACCTCGTACATGCTCTGATCCAAGTCTGGACTTACGCCGAGCCCACTCGTGGCGTTGCCTTGCGGGTCCATGTCCACGACCAGGATTCTTTCTTCTCGCCCGGCAAGGTATGCGGAGAGATTGATGGCGGTAGTACTCTTGCCTACGCCGCCTTTCTGATTCACTATCGCAATGACGGTCGTCACGAACGGCATCTTAGCACGACGGAACCATCTCCTGGGACGTTTACTTTTTGCCCAACGGCTGCTTTTTCGGCATTCCCGGCCTGCGCGGGTACTTGTGGGGCGTGGCATGAACCTTCTCTAGGATCATTAGCTTTCGGTTCCTGGCGCGCATCTCAGACAATAGCGGAACGTCGATTATCTCCGCCAGGTTCGCCCCCAACTCCCCGGCGGCCTTCTCGCCTTCCGTGATCTCCAGGGGCGTGGGAGTGCCTTTCATGGCGATCACATACCCACCCACTCGCGTTAGCGGCAGACAATACTCCGCCAGAATGGACAGCGGCGCAACGGCCCGCGAAGTCACGACATCGTATTGCTCCCTGTGGCCTGACTCGCGTCCCACCTCTTCAGCCCTTGTAGCCACGACTTCGACTCCACTGATATCCAATGCATCCGCCGCATGCTCCAGAAAACGGGCTTTTTTGCCGTTGGACTCGACCATTGCGACCCTCAAGGAAGGCAGCATGAGTTTCACGGGCAGAGCTGGTAATCCGGCACCTGACCCTATGTCAGCCAGGTTGCTTGCATGTCGTAGCGGTTCGTGAAGCAGGCAACTCAAGGAGTCGAGTACATGGTCTAATAGAACTGCTCGAAAGTCGTGGACACCGATCACATTCGCCTCTTTGTAGCCACACATCAACTCGGCGTAAAGGATCAGCCTCTCCAGCACAGACTCAGGCACGCTTAAACCCCAC
>Ga0136640_10000262_pt1 | contig 19813 bp, 19 predicted proteins | sample AntDrymUQ8642106_2_FD_105498 | JGI IMG/M metagenome (GOLD analysis project Ga0136640, IMG submission 105498) | Polar desert sand microbial communities from Dry Valleys, Antarctica - metaG UQ864 (21.06) | ecosystem: Environmental > Terrestrial > Soil > Desert | place: Antarctica: Dry Valley...
GAGCGGTCGCCGTCGGATCGTCGGCGTAACCGTCGAACAGCACCGGGCCGGCAACCTCGACCCGGCCATCGCCGGCCACCCGCACGCTGACGCCGTCGAGCGGGACGCCGTCGTACACGCAGCCGCCGCAGGTCTCGGCCATGCCGTACGTGCGCACGACCGAGACCCCAGCCTCGGTGGCGGCACCGACCAGGCCGGGGTCGGCGGCTGCCCCGCCCAGCAGGACCGAGTCCAGGTCCGTCAACTCACCGAGCCGGCCGGTGGCCGCCAGCCGGTGCAGCTGGGTCGGCACGAGTGCGCTGTGGCACCGCTCAACTCCGGCTGCCGCCGCAGCGTCTCGCGCCGCGGTTACCGCGGCACCCCAGTCGCCGTCGTGTTCGGCGAGCAGCATCGGCTCGGTGCCTGCCAGCAGCGAGCGCACCAGCACCGCGAGGCCGGCCACGAACTCGGTTGGCACCGCGAGCACCCATACGGCCGGACCGCCCAGCCGCCGCTGCGAGGCCACCGCCGACGCCTGCAGCGACTGCTGGGACAACTGGACCGTCCGTGGCCGCCCGGTGCTGCCAGAGGTTTTCACCAGCAGCGGGCCGTTGGGGCGTTGCCACCACCGGCGCAACTCGGCGAGCAGCTCATGTGGGGGGCCACCGACCGGTTGCAGGGTCACAAGCGGCCAGGCTACGCAGCGGCTGGTTGGATGCGTGTCGTGGCCGACCTCGCGCAGTGGATTGAGGGGGCACGTCCCCGCACCTTGCCGGCTGCGTTCGCACCGGTCGCCGCGGGCAGTGGTGCGGCGGCGTTCATCGGCTCGTTCCGGCTCGGTGCAGCCCTGCTCGCGCTGATGGTCGCGCTCGCGCTGCAGGTCGGTGTCAACTACGCCAACGACTACTCAGACGGGATTCGGGGCACCGACAGCGACCGCGTCGGGCCGCTGCGGCTGGTCGGCTCGGGCCTCGCCGCGCCGGCTGCGGTGCGACGGGCTGCTGTGGCGGCGCTGTTGGTGGCTGCCGCCGCCGGGGCCATTCTGTCCGCGCTGACCAGCTGGTGGTTGCTGCTCGTCGGTGGCGCGGCACTCATCGCGGCCTGGGCATACACCGGCACCGCCCGTCCGTACGGCTATCGCGGCCTTGGCGAGCTGCTTGTGTTCGTCTTCTTCGGCCTGGTGGCTGTCTGCGGGACGACGTACGTACAGGCCGGTCGGATCACCGGCATCAGTGTGCTCGCCGGGGTCGGTGTCGGGGCGCTGGCGTGCGCCATCCTGGTCGCCAACAACCTGAGGGACACCTGGACCGATCGGGCCGCCGGCAAGCGCACGCTCGCGGTGCGGCTGGGCGACACCCGCACCCGATGGCTGTATGTGTCGCTGCATCTGCTCGCGTTGCTGGTGCTCGCGGCAGTGGCCACCCAGACGGTGCTGGTGTTGCTCGCGCTGCTCGCTGCGCCGCTGCAGATTCGGACTTGTCAGGCCGTACTGGCGCGCGTTCATGGGGCCGCGCTGATCCCAGTGCTGCGGGACACCGGGCTGGCCGAGCTGCTGTGGGGTGCCGGGCTGGCGCTGGGGTTGTGGCTGGCCTGAGCCCGGGCCCACCCCGTCCGTCCGCGCGCCTGGCCCGTCCGCGCCACGTAAACGTGGCTGCCGGACCCTTTGCGAGGCGTGCGCGCCACCCAAAGCAGCGCTGCGCCACGTTTACGTGGCGCAGCACACTGCGGGGCGGGCGTGGACGACAGTGCGCAGCAATCATTCAGTGTCTTCGGCACGCCGAGACGCATCGAGTGCGTCCCGCGCCCGCCGAGCCCGGGCCTCCACATGCGCCGCCAGCTCGGCCCGCATGCCGCGCAGCAGCCACAGCGAAGCCAGCGCGGACAGCACCAGCGATGCCAAGGCGAGCCCGAGGACGGTGGTCCCGTCCCAGGCCAGCCACCGAGCCCCCAGCACCCACAACAACCCGAAGGTGAGCAGGAACAGCCACACCCGGGCGACGGTGTACATGATCAGTGCCCGCAAGAGGGTACCTCCCTCGATGTCCCGGCGAGCACGCTCGCCAACCACCCCGCGTCGACGTTGCCGCCGCTCATCACCACGACCGTACGCCCGCCGGGCACCGTGTCAGCGCAGCTCAACAGCGCAGCGGTGGTGACCGCCCCGCTCGGCTCAGCCACCAACCTGGAGCGGCCGGCCAGCACGCGCACAGCCTCGACGATTGCCTGCTCCTCCACCGTCACGATGTCGTCCACGAGCGCGCGCACATGCGGCCAGGTCAGGTCTCCGAGAGCAGGTGCTCGCAGACCGTCGGCGACGGTGCGTGCGGCGTCTGCGACCGCCCACTCGCGCCGCTCGCCGGCGCTCAGGCTGGCTGCGGCATCCCCGGCCAGCCGCGGCTCACAGCCGATGATGCGCACTCCGGGCACCAGCGCACGCAACGCCACCGCTATCCCGGAGATGAGACCCCCACCGCCAACAGGCACCAATACGACCTGCACGTCCGGCAGGTCGGCCGCGATCTCGAGCCCTACCGTGCCCTGCCCGGCGATCACGTCGACATGGTCATACGGCGGGATCTGCACCGCACCGGTTCGCTCGGCGATGTCGGCGCACATGGCGGTCCGGTCCACCGCGTCGACCCGCACCAAGTCGGCACCCGCGGCGGCCACCAGGTCGACCTTGATCTGCGGCGCGCCATGCGGCACCACGACGGTGGCCCGCACGCCCGCCTGCCGTGCCGCGTACGCCAGTGCCCCGCCATGGTTGCCCGACGAGTGCGTCACCACGCCGCAAGCACGCTGTTCTTCGGTCAACCTGGCGACTGCATTGGTCGCACCACGCAACTTGAAGGCGCCGGTCGGCTGCAGCGACTCAGCCTTGACCCACGTCGACCCGCCCGGCGCCCAGGGCACTGGCAGCAGCTGCGTGTGCAGGCAGGTGCCGCGGATCCGGTCGGCGGCGGCGCAGACGTCGCCGAGGCCGACCAGCGGGTGGCCCGTGCGGTCGGGGGACTCGGCCGGCAGCATGCGACAAGCCTGACATGCCACACCCGCACGCCCGCCGACCCTCGGAGGGCCGGCACCGGCCGGGTCCGCCTCGGCCGCTCAGCACAGTCTGGAACGGCGGGTCGGCGCCGATGCGTCGATCCGATCCGCACGCTTGCCGTGGCCGACATACGCTAGAGGGGTGTTGAAGGCGCTCGTGGTGCTTGTGGCGGTGGGACTCAGCGTCTACTGCCTGTACGACATCGTGGCGACCCCTGCCCGCTCGGTGCGGGTCATGCCCAAGCCGGTGTGGGTGTTGGTCGTGCTGGTGCCACTGGTTGGCCCGCTGGCATGGTTGCTGAGCGGACGGCGGGCGCCCAAGTCTGGGCCCCCACCGAAGCCACGGCCGCGAGTCATCGGACCCGACGACGACCCGGACTTCTTGTGGCGGATGGAGCAGCGGGAGCGACGCAGCAAGCGGCAAGGTGGCGACGACGATCCGCCAACGCCGCCGCAGAACGCCTGACCGCGCGGTGGCCATCCGCCCGCTGAGGTCAGCTCAGAAGGCGTAGGAGTGCAGCCCGGACACGAACAGGTTGATGCCGACGAAGTTGAACAAGAACGTGGCGAACCCGATCAGCGCGAGCACGGCGGCGCCTGTGCCCCGCCACCCGGCGGTGGCACGGGCGTGCAGATAGCTTGCGTAGACGACCCAGGTGATGAACGCCCAGACCTCTTTGGGGTCCCAGCCCCAGTAGCGGCCCCAGGCGTACTGGGCCCAGATGGGCCCGGCGATCAGTGCGGCGAACGTCCACACCGGGAACGCGAAGGCGTGCACCTGGAAGGCGAGCCGGTCCATCTGCACCGTGCTCGGCAGCCTTCCCAGCACCCCGGTGGTGATCGGTTGGCCGGCGCGCTGCTCGGCGCGCTGTTTGACCAGGAACAGCGCGGACGCGCCGGCACCGATGACGAAGGCTCCGCCGGCGATGGCGGCGGCGGCGACGTGTACGACCAGCCAGTACGAGTCCAGTGCCGGCACCAGTGGTCCGGCCGGCACGTAGGCCAGGATCGCGAGGCCGAGGACGACGACGGTGAAGCCGGTGACGATGGGTGCCAGCCACTCGATCCCGGCGCGCGCAACCAACCCCAGATAGACCAGCAGCGCGACCAGCGCACCGGTGACGGCGAACTCGTACATGTTGCCCCAGGGGACCCGCCCGGCCGCGAAGCCGCGGGCGATCAGGGCGGCGGCGAGCAATGCGGCGCCGAGCACAGTCAACGAGAGCCCGACCCGGCCGAAGCGGTCCGCCCGCGACAGCGGTAACCCGGCGACCGCCCGCGAACCGCCGCCACCACCACCGGCACCACCAGCGGCCGGCGCGGAGCCAACCGAAGCAGCAGAGCCGCCGCCAGTGGGCGTTGTCGCCGCAGCGTCCACGAGAGCCGCGTCCACGGGCGTCTCAACCACAGGCCTCGCGGAGCGGTCACGCCGCGCCGGTCGCACCTCGCGCGCGGCCGCCCACTCGACCAGGTGCGCTAGCCAAGCAACTCCCAAGACGACCGTCGCCGACGCCACGCCCAGGTTGGACAACTGCGCCAACGCTTCGGTGTTCACCGTCCGGCTCCCTTCGGTGGCGGCGGGTTTAGGGCACTTTTCAACTCGGTGACCAGGTCGTCCAGGTCGCGGCTTGGGTCGACCCGGGCGACCCGGTCGAGCAGCCCCACCTCGACCAATCTACGTCCCTGCTGGGCGGGCCGCGCGCGCACCCAGGCCCGCCGGGGACGGACGTACAGCGAGGCCAGCAGCCCGCTCACGGCCACGATCAGCCCGGTCAACGGCAGCCAGACCAGCGGCGTCGAGGAGATCTGCAGGCGGGCGAACTCGGCCACCGTTTCGAAGGTCACGCTGCCCAACCCGTCGGGCAACTCGGCGGTCTGGCCCGGCTGCAACAGCAACCGCTCGGGCTTGCCGTCGTCACCCTTGACGACCTGCAGGTCGTCGGTGTTCAGGCTGTACACCGACTGCGGCGCGCCGTCGTCGAGGCCGAGGTCACCGGTGTAGACGAACAGCGACAAGGCGGGGTCGGCCGCTTCGGGGAACAGCGAGATCGGCACCCCGTCGGCGTCCCGGCCAGCCGTCGGGAGGAAGAACCCCTCCATCCCGAGCTGGGCGGGCTCCGCGTCGGGCACCTTGAGCACACCCTCGGACACGTACGAGGAGTCCGTCGGCAGGAACGGCACCGGCCCGGACGACACGACGTCACCGGCCCCGTCGCGAACGGTGACCACCGGTGCATAGCCGCTGCCAACCAGGAACACCGAGGTGCCGTCGACCTCGAGCGGATGGTTGACCCGGATGTCGAAGTCGCGGGCCCCCTCGCCCGGTGCGGCGGTGACGGTGCCGGTCGCCTCGAACAGTTTGGGCTGGCCGACCTGCGGTCCGCTGGTCTGGAAGTCCGCGGTCATCTGCTTCAGCGACACGGTGAAGGGCGGCAGCGACGAGGGGCTGGCCAGCGCGCCGGCGGTGAACTCGTCGTACTGCGTGAGGGTGTTGGAGAAGCCGCGGCCCTCGACCACGATCGCGTTGCCCCGGTAGCCCCACAGGCTGCCGACAGCGACCCCCACGAGGACGGCGACCAGGCTGACGTGGAATACCAGGTTGCCGGCCTCACGCAGGTAGCCGCGCTCGGCGCGGACCACGCCCTCGCCCTGGTCGGACGGGTCGACGTCGACCCGGAAGCGACGGCGCCGCAACATCAGGGCGGCCTGCTCCAGGGTGTCGTCGACGTCGCCGCCGGCGTCGGTCTCGAAGGACGCGTACGCAGGCAGCCGGTCCAGCCGGCTCGGTGCCCGCGGCGGACGCGCGCGCAGCGCCCGGGCGTACACGGCAGTGCGCGGCACGATGCAGCCGATCAGGGACACCAACAGCAGCAGATAGATGGCCGAGAACCACGGTGAGGCGTAGACCGAGAACATGCCCAACCGCTCCAGCCACGGGGTCAGGGCTGGGTGCTCGATCTGGAAGCGGGCAACCGCCAGCGAGTCCACACCCTCTTGTGGCACCAACGACCCGGGGACGGCGGCCAACGCCAGTAACAACAACAACAGCAACGCCGTGCGCATCGACGTCAGTTGACGCCACACCCACCGGCCGAGCTCGCGCGGCGACAACGCTGGCGGGCGTGCGGGCCCGTCCGGCTCCACCCGGCCGCCTCCCGGCGGCGGTGTGCCCGCAGCCTCGGCCGAGGTCGGTGCGGTGGTGTCTGCGCTCACGCTCAGACCGCCGTCTCGAAGCCGGGGATCCAACCGCGCAGCGAGGCGACCCACAGGTCCCACCAGCCGGTGAGCAACAAGACACCGACGGCCACCAGCATCAGGCCGCCGAGCCGGGTCACCCACTGCTGGCGGCGGCGCAGCCACGCGGTCGCGCCCAACATGCGCCGGAACGCGAGACCCGCCACGATGAACGGGATGCCCAACCCCAGGCAGTAGAACAGCGTCAGCAGCGCACCCCGCCCGGCGCTGGCCTCGTCGAACGACAACGCCAGCACGGCGGTCAGTGTCGGACCCAGACACGGTGTCCAGCCCAGGCCAAACAGCACGCCGAGCAGCGGGGCGGCTGCCACCCCGACGTCGGGCACCCGGTGCACCCGCAGGTCGCGCTGCAGCCAGGGAAGCAACCCCATGAACGCCAGCCCCATCGCCACCACCACAGCCCCAAGCACCACGCTGATGGTGCGCTGGTTGCTGAGGAACCAGGTGCCCACCGCCCCCATCAGGGTGCCCAGCGAGACGAACACGAACGAGAACCCGAGCACGAACAGACCGGTGCCGGCGAGCATCCGACCCCGCCGCCCGCCGGCCAGATCCGCGCCGGACAGCCCGGTGACGTACGAGACGTAGCCGGGCAGCAGCGGCACCACACACGGGGAGAAGAAGCTCACCAGCCCGGCGATGACCGCGACCGGCACCGCCAACACCAGCGAGCCGCTCAGTGCGGTGGCCTGGAACCACTCACCCACTGTCCTCGACCTCCTCGACCAGGTCGACCAGAGTGCCCGGCGAGGTGATTTCGTCAACCACCCGGGCGCCGACCCGGCCCTGCGAGTCGATCACCCAGGTGGTCGGCACCGCCGCCGAGGGCAGGCTGTCCCGAAAACCGAGCAGCTGTGCACTGGTCGGGTCGTAGATGCTGGGCCAGTCGATGTCGAAGCGCCGCTGGAAGGCGGCCGCACCGTCCCTGTCGTCGCGGATGTTGACCCCCAGGAAGGCGACCCGGTCGGCGCCCAGCCGGCGTTGCGCCTCGACCAGGTCGTCGGCCTCTGCCCGACACGGCGGGCAGTCGGCGAACCAGACGTTCAGTACGACGGGCTGGCCGGCGTAGTCGGACAGCGCGACCCGCCCGCCGTCGACGGACTCGCCTGCCACGGCGGGCGCGTCGGCGCGCTCGGCTGCCGGCACGACGGTGATGCCGAGGTCGCTGCGCACGTACCCGCCGGCGGCGCGCTCGGACGAGATGCCGCCAGCGCAGCCAGCCAGCAGGGCACCGGCGGTCAGCGCGGCGGCCGCCCTGACCCGTCGCCCGCGTCGGTCTGCTCCGGAGCCGAGCAAACCGTCAGGCTCCGAACTGCTGGTCGTCGGCCGGAGCCAGCAGGTCGGCGGCCGGCTCGTTGTATGCCACCGACTCGATGTTGTCGTCCACATAGGTCAGCGAGGTGACGCTGGCCAGCGCGCACTGGCGGCGTCGGGGGTCGTGCACGAAGCGGCGCCCCTCGGCGACGCAGCGGGCGATCCACACCGGCAGCTGGTGGGACACGATGACCGCCTCATGGCCCAGCGCGGCGTCGCGAGCGTCGGCTGCAGCTGCCAGCATGCGGGCGGCGATCTCGGCGTACGGCTCGCCCCAGGAGGGCTGGAACGGGTTGCGCAGCCGCCACCACACGCTCGGGTGCCACAGGGCACCGTCGCCGACGCCAAACGTCTGACCCTCGAACGAGTTGCCCGCCTCCAGCACCCGCTGGTCGATGTGTACCTCGAGGTCCAGACCGGCGGCGGTCGGCGCCGCCGTCTCCTGCGCTCGCTCCAGCGGTGAGGACACCAGGTGGGTGACGTTGCGGGCGGCGAAGAAGCCGGCCGCGCGCTCGGCCATCGTGACGCCGAGCTCAGACAGGTGGAAGTTCGGTCGACGGCCGTACAAGATGCCGGCCGGGTTGTGCACCTCACCGTGACGCAGCAGGTGGACGACGGTGCGGGGAACAGGGCTGCTGCTGGCGGGCCTGTCGTCTGCGGGCCCGCTCACTACGCCGTCCCATTCCCGGCCGCGGGGGTCGCCTGGGCAGCGGCGCGGGCTGCGTGCGGCAGCGCGGACGCCACCGCATCGATGGCAGCCTCATCGAGTGCGGCGTTCACGAACCACGCCTCGTACGCGCTCGGTGGCAGCCACACCCCGTGCGCCAGCATGGCGTGAAAGAAGGCGCTGAACCGGTGCAGCTGCTGGTCCTGCGCGCCGGTGAAGTCGACCACGGCGGTCCGTGGCGGGTCGCCGAAGAAGATGCTGAACATATTGCCGGCTGACTGCGCCAGGTGCGGCACCCCGGCGGCGGTGAGGGCGTCCGAGGCGAGTGCCTTGATGGTGGCGGCCGTCCGGTCGAGCCCGGCGTACACCTCGGCGGTCGCCAACTGCAGAGCGGTCAGCCCCGCGGTCACCGCGACGGGGTTGCCCGACAGTGTGCCGGCTTGATAGACGGGCCCGTCGGGTGCGAGCCGCGCCATCACCTCGGCGCGGCCTCCGAAGGCGGCCGCCGGGAAACCCCCTCCCATCACCTTGCCGAAGGTGGTCAGGTCGGGCGCCCACCCCTCGACGGCACCGTCGAGACCCCACCAGCCCTGCCGATGCACCCGAAAGCCGGTCATCACCTCGTCGCTGATCAGCAGCGCACCGTGTGCCCGGCAGGTGGCGGCCAGCATGGCGTTGAAGCCGGGCAGCGGCGGAACCGCACCCATGTTGCCGGCGGCGGCCTCGGTGATGACGCAGGCGATCCGGTCGCCGTGCTCGGCGAAGACCTGCGCGACAGCGTCGGAGTCGTTGTAGGCCAGCACGATGGTCGTCGCGGTCGCTGCGGTTGGCACCCCTGGGGTGCCCGGCAACCCGAAGGTCACCACCCCGGACCCCGCCGATGCCAGCAGAGCGTCGACGTGACCGTGGTAGCAGCCGGCGAACTTGACCACCAGGTCGCGGCCGGTGAAGCCGCGCGCCAGCCGCACCGCAGACATCGTCGCCTCAGTACCTGACGACACCAGCCGCACCTGCTCGACCGACGTTCGAGCGATGATCTCCTCAGCCAACGCCACCTCGACCTCGGTGGGCGCGCCGTAGGAGGTTCCGTTGGCCGCTGTGCTGCGCACGGCGTCGACGATCGCCGGGTGGGCGTGTCCGTGCAGCAGCGCGCCCCACGACGACACCAGGTCGACGTATGTCCGGCCGTCGGCGTCGGTGATGTAGGGCCCGCGGCCCACGGCCACAAACCGGGGCGTGCCGCCGACGGCCCGAAAGGCGCGGACCGGCGAGTTGACCCCGCCGGGGATCGCCGTGCGGGCGCGGTTCATCAGCGCGGCCGAGGCCGGTGCCTCGTACGGGTGCTCGGTGGTTGGTGCGGCGGTCACCGCCTCATTGTCCCCGACGGCACGAGAGGGCGATCCGGTGGTGGCCCGCACCCACCTCACCCCCGGCCACGATCCGCGCATTTCGTCGGTTGTCATGCGGCGACATGCCGACGCGGCCCGGCGCGTCGCTCATCGACTTCGAGCGCAGCCACAGGCTGATGCGGCCCAGCTGCCTGCGGGTTTCGGATTGCGGAGCACGAAATGCGCGGATCGTGCGGGGGTCGCGGGAGGGTCGAGTCAGGCACGTGTGTGGTTGGCGAGCAGCCCGGCCGCCTCGGCGGCCCAGTAGGTCAGCACGATGTCCGCGCCGGCCCGGCGGATGCCGGTCAGCACCTCGAGCAGCGCCCGCTCCCGGTCGATCCAGCCGCGCTGCGCGGTGGCCTCGACCATCGCGTACTCACCGGACACGTTGTACGCCGCGACCGGCACGTCGACGGCGTCGCGCACGGCGCGGACGACGTCGAGGTAACCCATGGCGGGCTTGACCAGCACGATGTCGGCACCCTCGGCGACATCCGCGCGGGCCTCGCGCAGCGACTCGCGCAGGTTGGCCGGGTCCTGCTGGTAGGTGCGCCGGTCGCCAACCAGCGAGCTGTCGACCGCCTCGCGGAACGGGCCGTAGAACGCCGAGGCGTACTTCGCGGCGTACGCCAGGATGCCGGTGCCGGTGTGTCCCGCCCCGTCGAGCGCCGCACGAATCGCCGCGACCTGGCCATCCATCATGCCGCTCGGCCCCACCTGGTGGACCCCGGCCTCGGCGTGCACCCGCGCCATCTCGGCGTAGCGCTCCAGCGTCGCGTCGTTGTCGACGAGCCCGCTGGCGTCCAGCACGCCACAGTGCCCGTGATCGGTGAACTCGTCGAGGCACAGGTCGCTCATCACCACCAGCGCGTCGCCGACCTCGGCAACGGCATCACGGATGGCGACGCTGAGCACCCCGTCCGGGTCGGTGGCGCCGGACCCCACGGCGTCTTTGTGTTTTGGCACGCCGAACAGCATCACCCCACCGAGACCGAGCCTGGCGGCGTCTGCGACCGCTTTGCGCAGCGACTCCCGGGTGTGCTGGACGACGCCCGGCATGCTGGTGATGGGCACCGGCTCGCTGGCACCCTCGCGCACGAACAGCGGCAGCACCAGCTGCCCCGGACGTAGCGTGGTCTCGGCGACCAGCCCCCGCACGGCCGGCGATGCGCGCAGCCGGCGAGGGCGCTGCTCGGGAAAGCCCACCGCTCAGGTGGCCTTGCGTCGGACCGGGGTGCGCCGCTCCGACGGCCGGGTCACCGGTTCCCCTGCCTCGATCGCCGTCATCCTGCGCCTGGCTCCGAAGTCGGCCAGGCCCTCTGCCAGCACCTCGACCGTCGGAGACTCGGCGAGCACGTCGACCCGCAGGCCGTGCTCCTCGGCGGTTTTGGCGGTCGCCGGGCCGATGCAGGCGATCACGGTGCTGGGGTGCGGCTTGCCGGCGATGCCGACCAGGTTGCGCACGGTCGACGACGATGTGAAGACGACCGCGTCGAAGCGGCCAGCCTTGATGGCCTCCCGCACCGGGGCGGGCGGCGGCGCCGCCCGTACGGTGCGGTAGGCGGTGACGTCCTCGGCCTCCCAGCCGAGCTCTTGCAGCCCCGCCATCAGCGTCTCGGTCGCGATGTCGGCGCGTGGCAGGAACACCCGGTTGATCGGGTCCAGCACCGCGTCGAACGGCGGCCAGTCCTCCAGCAACCCTCGGCCGGACTGCTCACCCGACGGCACCAGATCGGGCCGGATTCCCCAGGTACGGATCGCGTCCGCGGTGGCTTCGCCGACGGCGGCGACCTTGAGCCCGGAAAACGCCCGCGCGTCCAGCCCGTACTCGTCGAACTTCTCCCGCACCGCCCGCACGGCATTCACCGAGGTGAAGGCCACCCACTCGTAACGACCCTCGACGAGCCCGCGGACCGCCTTGTCCATTTGTTGAGGGTTGCGCGGCGGTTCGACCGAGATCGTCGGAACCTCCTCGGCGACGGCACCGTGGCCGTGCAACTGCTCCGCCAGCGGTCCGGCCTGCTCCTTGGTCCGCGGCACCAGCACCCGCCAGCCGAACAGCGGCTTCGTCTCGTACCAGCTGAGTTGCTCGCGCAACTCGACGTTGTCCCCAACGACGATGACCACGTCACCGGTCAGCGGCTCGGACTCCGCCGGGTCCGGTCCGTCCGCCAACGCCACGCCCAGGTCGGACCCGAGGTCGGCCAGGGTGCTGACAGTGGTGGTCTGTGCTGTCGTGGTGCCACCCCTTGTCACCGAGACGGCGGTGGCGGCGGCGCGCCCAGCCGAGACCAGACCGGCCGCAGCAGCGGTTGCGGTGTGCATCAGGTCCGCGCTTGCCGCAACCAACAACACCAGCGTGCTGTCGTCGGCGTAGGCGGTCCAATCGGTCCGTCGGTTGTCGTCGACCCGCACCACCCCGAAGCGCTCGCTGCCTCGGGTCGTCAGCGGCACCCCGGCGTAGGCGGGCACGGCCAGCGCGCTGGCGACTCCGGGAATCACCTCGACGTCAAGCCCGGCTTTGCGACACGCCTGGGCCTCCTCCGGGCCGGTCCCGTGCGTCAGCACATCACCGGCGAGCAGGCGCACGACGTGCGCACCGCCACGGGCGTGCTTGACCACCAGCCGACCACGAACGGCGTGGGTCAACGCAGCGCCAGCGTCGTTGATGCCACCTTCGACGACGGTGAGCTCGCCTCCAAGGGTGTGCCCGGACGAGTCACCCGAGCGGAGTGCGTCCACCAGGGTGCGATGCGCCGGCGACTCGATGATCACGACCTCCGCGGCGCGAATCAGGTCGACCGCACGCACCGTGAGCAACCCCGGGTCGCCGGGGCCGGTGCCCACGAACGACACCTTGCCGGGGCGGCCGGCAGGGCGGGCACGGCGTGCGGTGGTGCTGGTCGTACGAGTGGTGACAATGCTGTTCACAGGGTCCTTCTTCGCGGGGCTCGGCGGTGAGGGGGACGTTTGGGCTGTGGTCACGGCTCGGACTCCGTCCTGCTGGCGAGCAGCGGTCCTGCGCCCTCGGTCAGCATCTCGGCGGCCAGCCGGTGACCCACCTGCTCCGGCTTGTGCGGTGAGCCGGTGGTGGACAACCGGATGGCCGGGAAGCCGGACGGCTCGACGACGACACCACGGAGCCACAGCTCGTCGGTGTCCTCGTCGCCGTCCGGGTCGACCGAAACCCGCTCGGCCAGCGCGCCTAGCGGCGACGAGCAGCCAGCCTCGACCGCACCGAGAAAGGCGCGCTCAGCGGTGACTGCCATCCGGGTGGTGTGATCGTCGAGCACCTGGCGCAGATCATCGACCAGCGAATCACCGTCGCGGCACTCCACACCCAGTGCACCCTGGCCCGGTGCGGGCAACATCTGCAGTGGGTCGATCGTCTCGCTGACCTCGTCTAAAACCTCGAGTCTGGCCAGTCCCGCCCGGGCGAGCACGACGGCGTCCAGCCTCCCATCGCGCACCTGACGCAGCCGGCTGTCCACGTTTCCGCGCAGGTCAACGATCTCCAGCCCCAAGCCCAGAGCGCGCAACTGCGCGGCTCGTCGGGGTGAGCCGGTGCCGACCCGGCTGCCCACCGCCAACTCACCGAGGGTGCAGCCGTCGCGGGCCACCAGCACGTCGCGGGGATCCTCACGGGTCGGCACAGCCGCCAGGCACAGCCCGGCCGTGGCAGCGGTCGGGAGGTCCTTCAGCGAGTGCACAGCGACATCGATGCGGTGCTCCAACAAGGCCGACCGCAATGCCGAGGTGAACACCCCGGTGCCGCCGATGAGGCTCAGCGGTGCGCGATCAACGTCGCCGCGGGTGGTGATGTCCACGAGCTCGGTGGCACGGCCGGTGGCCGCCGCGAAGGCATCAGCAACGGCCGCGCTCTGGGTGCGCGCGAGCCGGCTCGCGCGGGTGCCGACCCGTATGGGGGCGCTCACGACGCGCTCCAGTCTCGGTCGGGGCTGATCTGCTGGTCCAGCTCGACCCGGCTGACTGCCTCGACCGTCCCGGAACGCAGCGAGAACAGCTCCGCTAGGACCTCGGCGTACGACATGCCGTCAGGTTGGCCTGTGAGCTCTTTCACCCTGGTCGTCGGTGCGTGCAACAGCTTGCCGGCTACCCGGCGTACGGTCTGCTCGACCTCGGCGGCTGTGACTGCGTCGAGCTGGGGCAGCCTGGTCAGCAGGCGGGTGAGCTCGGCATCGACCACCTCGGTGGCCATCGAGCGAAGGGCAACCACGGTCGGCGTCACCCGGGCGCTGCTGCGGGCGCCGAGAAAAGCCAACACCTCTTCGGCGACGATTTCGCGCACCCGCGCGACGTCACCGGTGGTCTCCCCGACGGCCAGGTCCTCGGCTAAGGTGCCCAGCCCGACGTAGGCGACGCCCGGCGAGCCGGCGACGGTGGGGTCGACGTCGTGGGGAAGGGCCAGGTCAATGATGGCAAGGGGGCGGCCAGGTGCAGCCGCCGCGGCGGCCAACCGGCCGCCCAGCTGTTCGGCGTGCACCACCACACCGGCCGCGCCGGTGCAGGACACGACCAGGCCCGCAGCGGTCAACTCGGTGGCCAGCTGGTGAAAGGCGACTGCGCGGCCACCGACCGAGCCGGCCAGTCGACTCGCACGGTCGGGGGTGCGATTGACCACCACCACCTCGGCCACACCTCGCCGAGACAGCTGCGTCACAGCCAGCGAGGCCATCGCACCTGCGCCGATGACGACAGCTTTGGTGCCGTGCACGTCGATGCCTTGGGCCGCAACCCGGTCAAGCGCTGCAGCGACCACCGACGGCCCCGCGCGGTCGATGTCGGTCTCTGCATGTCCACGCTTGCCCACGCGCAGCGCCTGCTGAAAGGCGTTGTTGAGCACCGGCCCGACGGACCCATACTGCTGGCCGCGCTGCAGGGCGGCACGCACCTGCGCGAGGATCTGGCTCTCGCCGACAACCATCGAGTCCAGGCCGCTGGCCAGCGCAAAGAGGTGCGCCACTGCCGCGTCGTCGTAGTGCACATACAGGTGCGGGACGACGTCGACGCGACACCCTCCGATCAGCGCAGCCAACAGGTCAGAGATGTCCTCGACGCTGCCATGGAAGCGGTCGACGTCTGCGTAGACCTCCACCCGGTTGCAGGTGGACACCACTAGCGACTCGGTGGCGTTGTCAGACTCAGCCACCGCAGCGGCCAGCTTTGCCGCACCGTCACCGTCCAAAGCCAGTCGCTCAAGCAGCGCCACCGGTGCGGTCCGATGGTTGGCGCCCACGACCAAGATGCTCATGCTGGTCTCACCTGCTGGTCCGTCGGGAGCACCACCGCCGCCAGCGGATCTGGGTGAGCCTTGCGCTGCTCGTGGTAGGCGAGGATCTGCAACTCGATGGACAGGTCAACCTTGCGGACGTCGACACCGTCGGGAACGGTGAGCACGGTCGGTGCGAAGTTCAAGATGGCCGAAACACCCGCCCCGACCAGCCGGTCGGCGACCTGCTGTGCAGCAGCGCTCGGGGTTGTCACGACCCCGATGGATGCGCGGTGTCGGGAAACGACATCTTCCAAGTCGTCCAGGTGACGAACCGGCATCTGGCCGTAGACCTCGCCGACTCGGGCGGGGTCGTTGTCCACCAGCCCGGCGACCCGGAATCCACGGGTGGCGAACCCGCCATAGCCCGCGAGCGCTTGGCCGAGATTGCCCATACCCACGATGACGACCGGCCAGTCCTGCGTTAGACCGATCTCGCGGGCGATCTGATAGCGCAGGTACTCGACCTCATAGCCGACGCCGCGGGTGCCGTACGAGCCCAAGTGTGAGAGGTCCTTGCGCAGCTTGGACGAGTTGACCCCGGCGGCCTGCGCCAACTCTTCACTGGAGGCTGAGGCGACGCCGCGTTCGCTGAGCGCGGTCAGCGCGCGCAAGTACACCGGCAGCCGGGCGATGGTCGCCTCGGGGATGCCCCTGGCGCCCCGCTCGCGGGGCACGTGTACGTCGGTCACGGTGGCGGTCACGGTCCTCACCGGGCCGCACCGGCAGGCGTCCCGGGTGATGCGTCGGCGATGGTGAAGCCGGTTATCGGGCCAACTACGGTCTGCTAGGGCCCAACGAGACAACTGTAGGAACTTGTGAACGCGGGCACAAACTGGCTTATGCGGGGGTCAATGTGGTACCGGACGGAGCCCGGACATAGAGCCCGGCCATCCACCCGTCGGCGCGATCAGCGCAACGCCGCGCGGAGCCGCTGCGGGTCGACCCGCCAGAAGTCGTGCTGTCGGCCGTCGACGAACGTGACCGGCACCTGCTCGGTGAAGGCCGCCACCAGCCGGGGGTCGGTGTCGATGTCTACCTCTGCCCAGTCGGCACCCCGCTCAGCGCACACCGCAGCGACCACCTCCCGGGCGGCGGCGCACAGGTGGCAGCCAGCCCGCCCATACAGCACCACTCGCGCAGCAGAGCTGTGCACAATCTCACCCTCGGGCCCTGTGTCGCTCCCAGACCGGCTCACGTCAAACCCGGCTCACATCAAACCCCGGGCGGACCGTCGCGCTTGCGCGCGCAGCCTGCCCTTGGCGACCTTGCCCGTCGCCGAGTGTGGGAGTCCTTCGACCATGGTGATGTCGCGTGGCCGTTTATAGCGGGCCAATCTCTGCTCGCAATGGGATCGGACCTTGTCGATCAAGACCTCGCTGGCTGGCGCTGCACTGTCAGCGGGCTCGGAATCGGCGGCGACGACGAACGCCACCACTGCCTCTCCGGTGAACTCGTCGGGCACTCCGACTACAGCCACCTCGACCACGTCGGGCAGCTCAGCCACAACCTCCTCCACCTCGGTGGGATAGACGTTGAAGCCGTTGACGAGCACCAGCTCGCGCAGCCGATCAACCAGCACCAGGTCGCCGTCGCCGTCGACCAGACCCACATCACCAGTCGGCCACCACCCGTCGGCGTCGGGACCGTCCTGGCCGTCCGGCCAATAGCCTGAGAACAGGTTCGCCCCCCGCACCCAGATCTGACCTGGGTCGTCGACCAGCACCGCACCCGATGCATCCCGGGCTTCGATCTGGACACCGGGCACCGGTCCACCGACACCATTCGGATGGGGCTGCTGGCCGGAGGCCGACGCACCAGAGGTGAGGGTGGATGTGACGACCGGTGCCGCTTCGGTCAAGCCGTAACCCTGCTCGACTGGCACCCCTGAGGTGTGCTCGAACAGCCCCCGCAGATCGGGGTCCAGCGGCGCGGCACCCGAGACCACGATCCGCACGCCGGCGAACGACTGCTCAGCAGCCGGAAGCCCAGCCCAGGCGGCGACAACGGGTGGCGTCAGCGGGATGTTGGTCACCGCGTGCTCGACAATCGTCCGGAGCGTCCCCTCCGCGTCGAAGCGGTCCACGAGCACCAACCGCGCCCCGGCCGACAACACCTGGCCCAAGATCGCGTTGAGACCGTAGATGTGGAACAGCGGCAGCAGCCCCAGTACTACGTCGTCACGACGGGTGGGCGGGGGCTCGATAGCGGCCACCTGACGCACGTTGGCCAGGAGGGCGCGATGGCTCAGCATGGCTCCTCGCGGACGCCCGCTGGTGCCGGACGTATAGAGCAGCACCGCGAGGTTCTCCCGGTCCGCCGGGCTCATCACCGGACGTGCGGACGCCGCTGCCAAGTCTGCGAAGCCATGTTCGCCTGGCAAGGGTCGGGTCTGGTCGACGGCAAGCACCGGCACCGGGTTACGCGAGCGCAACGCGTCATTGGCGCCTGCAAGAGCGTCCTGCAGACCACCGACAGCGCTGCGCAGCGAGGTAGCGGTGGTCGAGTCGGCAATGACCAACCGGGAGCCGCTGTCAGCCAACATCCGGACGAACTCGCCGGTCGCCGACGCTGTGTTCATTGGCACGGCCACCAGCCCGGCCCGAGCGACCGCAAGATAGGTGAGCACGAACGCGGTGCTGTTCTGCAGGGCGAAGGCGACCCGTTGGCCGGCGACAAGCCCCACCGAAGCAAATCCGCTGGCCAACGACCCCACCTGTGCGTCGAGCTCGGCCCACGTCAACGACGACCCAGTGGCCACCTCGACGAAAGCAATCCCATCGGGTTGGTCGATGGCATGCACAGAGACGAGGTCCGCGACGTTCACTGCGCGGTCCGCGGCAGCGGAAGCCTCGATCACGTACCTGATTGTCCCACACCGATACCCTTCGTACGTGGCCAGCGCACGGCACCCGAAGATCCCGGCCGACGCTGACGGGTGGACGTCGGCTGGCGAAGCCTCAGCCGCGGCCGCCGAGGTGGAGCGGGCACTGGTGGTGCCGGCAGACAGCACAGCTGCGGCCTTCTTCGATGTCGACAACACGATCATTCGTGGCGCGTCGCTTTTCCACCTCGCCCGCGGCCTGTATCAACGAGACTTCTTCAGCACCCGGCAGATCGCCGGCGCCGCTTGGCAGCAGGCGGCCTTTCGGCTGCTGGGAGTCGAGGACCCTCAGCATGTGGCGCAAGCGCGCAGCAACGCACTCTCGTTCATCCAGGGACACCCGGTGACCGAGTTGGAGACCCTCGCCGAGGAGATCTTCGACGAGGCGATGGCGCACCGGATCTGGCCGGGGAGCCGGGCGTTGGCCCAACAGCACCTGGACCGGGGTCAGCGGGTGTGGCTGGTCACGGCCGCGCCCGTCGAGATCGCCCGGATCATCGCCAGAAGGTTGGGGCTGACCGGGGCGCTGGGCACCGTGAGCGAGCACGTCGACGGCGTCTACACCGGGTTCCTGGTGGGCGACCTGCTGCATGGTCCGGCCAAGGCCGAGGCGGTTCGTGCTCTGGCCGACCAGGAGGGGCTCGACCTGTCCCGATGCGCTGCCTACTCCGACTCGTCCAACGATCTGCCCCTGCTGTTGCTGGTAGGAGACCCGTGCGCAGTCAACCCGGACGCCTACTTGCGTGAGCACGCCCAACTCCAGGGTTGGCGGGTACATGACTATCGCACGGGCCGCCGGGCTGCCCGGATCGGATTGGCGGCGGCGGCCATCGGTGGCGCCGTCGTCGGCGGCGCTACCGCCGGCGTGGCACTGCGTCGCCGGCTGCGCTGACCCAGCCCACGGCCAGCTCGACTCGAACAAGACGTGGATAGGCCCAGATTGGCCTACGCTAAGCGAGTTGCGCCTCGGTGGGGACCGAGAAGGGAGCGGTGATGGGGTCGTTGAACAACGACTGCTCTCGCGCGGCCGAGTGCATGTGGCAGGCGCTATATCAAATCGTCCGGCACGCACAGCTCACTCCCGTGGCCGCTGGCGAGAGCGACACTGCCTGGTCAAACTCACTGCTGCTCAGCCAGGTGCGACGGCCGGCTGGCCGCGCTGGCGCAGGCGTTGGTGCAATGCCTTCGACGTCCGGGCTCCCGACGTCCGGGCACTCGGGGTTTGGGTCGGGCACGACCGGATGGCCAGACCCCGAAGAAGACGCCAGCGTTGTCACCTCCCTGGTGGAAAGGGCACGGGGTGGTGACGTGGATGCTTTCGGGCAGTTGTACGACCGCTACGCCGGGACTATCTATCGCTACTGTTACCATCGCACCAGCAGCGTCGCGTTGGCCGAGGACCTGACTAGCGAGACCTTCTTTCGAGCACTCCGCGCCATTGCATCGTTCCGCTGGCAGGGACGTGACTTCGGCGCCTGGCTGACGACCATTGCGCGCAACCTTGTGGCGGACCACTACAAGTCCAGCAGAGCAAGACTGGAGACCACTTCAGACCTGCTGCCCGAGCAACGTGAAAACTCGCCCGGGCCCGAGGACGCCACGATGACTAGGCTCACCCACGAGGTGCTCGCTAACGCACTGGATCGTCTGCCGGGCGAACAGCGCGACTGCGTGGTCATGCGGTTCCTGCAAGGGCTCACGATCGCCGAGACGGCTCGAGTCCTCGATCGCTCTGAGGGGGCCGTCAAGCAGCTGCAGCTGCGTGCGGTGCGCAGCCTGGCTCGTGGTCTGCCCAAGGATCTGCGATGAACGCCTTGCTGCAGGGAGCCGTGAGGTCGCGGACCGTAACCCTGCGCACTTCACGCTCGTTGGATGACTGGACCGATACAGCGGTGCTCGCGCCGCGCGCGCACAAAGTTACGGGGAAATGATGATGCCGATGCTCGCCGATCGCCGCCAAGCGCGGTCGTTCGCCACCGCGGTCGACGGCA
>Ga0136640_10000263_pt1 | contig 19798 bp, 19 predicted proteins | sample AntDrymUQ8642106_2_FD_105498 | JGI IMG/M metagenome (GOLD analysis project Ga0136640, IMG submission 105498) | Polar desert sand microbial communities from Dry Valleys, Antarctica - metaG UQ864 (21.06) | ecosystem: Environmental > Terrestrial > Soil > Desert | place: Antarctica: Dry Valley...
AACGTCGAGGAGGGCCAGACGTTCGGCATGGACCTCGAGTTCACCGAGGGCATGCTGTTCGACAAGGGCTACATCTCGCCCTACATGGTCACCGACCAGGAGCGCATGGAGGCCGTCCTCGACGACCCCTACCTGCTGATCGCCAACTCCAAGATCACCTCGGTGCGCGACGTGCTGCCGGTCCTCGAGGCCGTCATCCAGTCGGGCAAGCCGCTGCTGATCATCGCCGAGGACGTCGAGGGTGAGTCGCTCGCGACGCTCGTCGTCAACAAGCTGCGCGGCACGTTCACGGGCGTCGCCGTCAAGGCTCCCGGTTTCGGCGACCGCCGCAAGCGGATGCTCGAGGACATCGCGATCCTCACCAACGCCGAGGTCATCACCGAGGAGATGGGCCTCAAGCTGGAGAACACCACGATCGAGCAGCTCGGCCGCGCACGCCGCGTCGTCGTCGGCAAGGACTCGACGACGATCGTCGACGGCTCAGGCGATCCGGCCGCCATCAAGGGCCGCATCAACCAGATCAAGAACGAGATCGAGACCACCGACTCGGACTTCGACCGCGAGAAGCTCCAGGAGCGCCTGGCGAAGTTGTCGGGCGGTGTCGCCGTCGTGAAGGTCGGCGCGGCCACCGAGACGGAGATGAAGGAGAAGAAGCACCGCGTCGAGGACGCGCTGCAGGCCACGCGCGCCGCCCTCGAGGAGGGCATCGTTCCCGGCGGCGGCGTCGCGCTGCTGCAGGCCGAGGGCGCGATCGACCTCGACACCTACGAGGACGACGAGAAGACCGGGGCGAAGATCGTCCTGCGTGCGCTCGAGGAGCCGCTGCGCCAGATCGCGCACAACGCCGGCCTCGAGGGCTCGGTCGTCATCAACGACGTCCGCAAGGCCAAGAAGGGTCACGGCCTGAACGCCGCGACGAACGAGATCGAGGATCTCGTCGCAGCCGGCGTGATCGACCCGGCGATGGTCACGCGCTCGGCGCTGCAGAACGCAGCCTCGATCGCGAAGAACATCCTCACCACCGAGGCGATCGTCTGCGAGATCGAGGGCAAGGAGATGTCCCTCGGCGGCATGGGCGACGGCGGCGGCGGCATGGGTGGCATGGGCGGCATGATGTAAGAGGTGCCGTTCGCCCTGAGGCGAACGACGCAATGCAACGAAGGGCCCGTGCCACGAGCGCGGGCCCTTCGTCGTTCAGGGCGCGCCGAGGACCGCTGCCATCGGCCGCGGCGTGATGCCGAGGCCGACAACGTCGGCGCTGCCGCCGCGGCTGGTCATCGAGACCTCGAGCAGCTCGGCCTCGTCCCACGTCGCCGGTGCGTGCGACTTCAGCAGCGTCTGGGCGACGTCCAGCGCGCGGCTGACCAGGGGCGCAGGGACGTTGACGATCCGGCGCGAGCGTCCGGTCGAGCGCAGCACGACCTCGACGATCTCCTGGTGCGACAGCGTCTCGGGCCCGGCGAGCTCGTAGCGGCTGCTGCGCGCCTGCTCGTCGGGCGCCCCGGGCCGCGAGTCGAGCACCGCCATGACGCAGTCCGCGACGTCCTCGCTCCAGATCGGCTGGTACAGCGCCTCACCGCGGCCGCTGACCGCCATCATGGGCGAGAGCTTCGCCATCCGCCCTAGGAACGTCACGAAGCGGTCGTCCGGCGCGTAGATGATCGACGGCGCGAACACGGTGTGGCGCACGCCGGAGTCGAGCACCGCGCGCTCCGCCAGCGCCTTGGCACGCAGGACGCGCGTGCGATCGTGACTCGCGGCGCCGAGCGAGCTGAAGAAGACGAAGTGCTCGACGCCCGCACGCTCGGCCGCCTGCACCATCCGCCAGGTGGCGATCCCGTTGAGCTCCTCGATCGAGCCGACGGGCTGGTCGCGGATCGCGGCCGCAAGATGCACGACAGTGCGCACGCCGCGCAGCGCGTTGCGAAACGAGGGCGGGTCGGCGAGGTCCCCGAGCGCGATCTGCACGCGCACGCGATCGGGTCCCAGCCGCCGCGGATCGCGCACGAGGCAGCGCACAGGCTGCCCCGCTGCGGTCAGGCGGCGCAGCAGCGCGCTGCCGACGAGGCCGGTGGCGCCGGTCAGCAGAAGCACGCCTGGATACTATGTCCGGCCGCCCCACCCCCTGCCAACAAGCGAAGGACAACACACTTCATGGCCTACGTCATCGCGGAGCCGTGCATCGGCACGAAGGACAACTCGTGTGTCGAGGTGTGCCCCGTCGACTGCATCCACCCGACCACCGACGAGCCCGACTACGACAAGGTCGAGATGCTCTACATCGACCCGGAGGAGTGCATCGACTGCGACGCCTGCGTCGAGGCCTGTCCCGTCGACGCCTGCTTCGCGGAGGATCAGCTGCCCGAGGAGTGGTCGCACTACGCCAAGATCAACACGGAGTACTTCACGAAGGGCACCTGAGTCCTTGCCAGGGCGGCTCCGAGCAATCTAGGGTTTCCCGATCAACATTAGATGTTATTATGGGGGGAGACCGTTCGCCTTCCCCTGATGATCGGAGACACACATGGCCGTTCTGGATGACGTACTCGCCGCAAACGATGCATACGCATCGGACTTCGGCGACAAGGGCAGCCTCGCGCTGCCCCCTGCGCGTGGCTTCGCGATCCTGACCTGCATGGACGCGCGCCTGGACCCGGCGAAGTACGCGGGCCTCAGCGAGGGTGATGCCCACGTGATCCGCAACGCCGGCGGCCGCGCGAGCGACGACGCGATCCGCTCGCTCGTGATCTCCTACAAGCTGCTCGGCACGGCCGAGTGGTTCGTCATCCACCACACCAACTGCGGCATGGAGTTCTTCACCAGCGAGGTCATGGGCGACCTGCTCGACTCGAGCCTCGAGACCGCCGCGCTCGGCGACGAGGGCTTCTACGACGTCGGCGACCGGCCCGGCTCACCCGAGGGCAAGAAGATCGACTGGCTGACGATCTCCGATCAGCAGCAGGCGGTCGTCGACGACGTCGAGCGGATCCGCAACCACCCCCTCGTGCCGGGCACCATCCCCGTCTACGGCTACGTCTACCACGTCGAGACGGGGCGCCTCGTCGAGGTCCCCGCGGCGACCAAGGCCGGCCGCGCCACCGAGACGGCCGGCTCCGCCTAGCAGCAGCGACTCCGACTCCGGCCTCAGCCTGCCATCGGCAGGCTGAGGCCCGTCGGGGCCGGCGCCTGCAGGACCGGCAGCTGCACCGGCGACAGCGCGACAATCCCGCGAGCCGCGTGGCGGATCGCCTGTGCGGCCGGGTCGTCGGGATCGCTGAAGACCAGCGGCGTGCCGTCGTCGGCCTGCGCGCGCAACGGCATCGTCAGCGGCACCCTGCCCAGCAGGGGCACGTCGAGCTCGTCGGCGAGCGCCTCGCCGCCGCCCTCGCCGAAGATCGCGTAGCGCTCGCCTGACGGCGTCGTGAAGCCGGCCATGTTCTCGATCACGCCGGCGATCTCGAGCGAGACCTTGCCCGCCATCTGCGCGGCGCGGCGGGCGACCTTCTGCGCCGTCGGCTGCGGCGTCGTGACGATCACGAACTTCGCCTGCGGCAGCAGTTGCGCGAGCGTCATCGAGACGTCGCCGGTACCCGGCGGCAGGTCGACGAGCAGGTAGTCCAGCTCGCCCCACGCGACATCTTCCAAGAACTGCGTCAGCGCCTTATGCAGCATCGGCCCGCGCCAGACGACGGCCGCGTCCTCCTCGACGAAGAACCCGATCGACATGACCTTCACGCCGTGGGCCTCCAGCGGGAGGATCTTGCGCTCCGGCGAGATCGGCGGGCGTTCACCGCCGAGGCCGAACATGCGCGGAATCGAGTAGCCCCAGACGTCGGCGTCGAGGATGCCGACGCGCTTGCCCTCGGCCGTCAGCGCGGCGGCGAGGTTGCTCGTCAGCGTCGACTTGCCGACGCCGCCCTTGCCCGAGCCGATGCACAGCACGTTGGAGACCTGGGCCAGCGCGCCCGCCGGCAGCGAGCCGCGGCCCAGCGTCTTCACCAGCTTGCCCTTTTCGGCGTCCGACAGGACGTCGAAGGCGACGTCGACCTTCGTCACGCCGGCGACGGCGCCGGCCTCGCGGCTCACCGCCTCGACGAAGTGACTGCGGATCGGGCAGCCGGCGGTCGTCAGCGAGACGGTCACGGCGACCTCGCCGCCGTCGGAGATCGTGATCGACCGGACCATGCCCAGCTCGACGATCGACTTGTGCAGCTCAGGATCGATGACCCGCTGAAGCGCGGCCATGATCTCGTCCTTGGTCGTCATGTGCGCTGAAGTCTAGAAGCCCGCCGACCGCGTCCGGGGTCGCCCACGCGACCCTGGACGCCGTTCGCCTCAGGCGCGGACGCCGAGGCGCTCCTGCACGGTCGCCGATGCCCTGGTGGCCGCCGACCGGCCGCTCTGCACCACGTTCTCGACGCGCGCGCCGACGACGTTGACGTTGTTGACGACCGGTGACGTGCGCGTCTCGATGTCCTCGATCAGCGCGCGGACCTCCTTCTCGACACGCGTGCGGCCGCTGCGCAGCTCGCTTCCGACGCGATCGCGCGTCCTGCTCATATCGCGCTCGATCGACCTCAGCGCGCTCGCAGCGCGACGCTCGTAGCGGCCGATCTCGTTCTCGGCCTTCTTGCGGGTCGAGTACGTGGCGCGCGTCTCGTCGATCGCGGCCAGCAGTCGCTCGCGGGTGACCAGCGTCACCCCCACCGGTACGAGCACGGCCTTCTCGGCAAGGCCGCCGACGCGCGCGACGGGGCTCTTGACGGCGTTGCGCGATCTCGTGGCCGAACCGCGTTTGGCGGCACGCGTCTGCGCGGCCTTCTTGGCGGTCGTCGAGCGCTTCGTGGCGTTCACCTTGCGTGTCGCGGCCGCCTTCCTGGCGGCGGTCGCGGATCGGCTTGTCGCGCTTGGCGCAGCGGTCTTGCGGGTGCTGCTCTTCGGGGCGGCCGTATCAGCCATCTGAGGCTCCTTCGAGAAGACTAAGGACATTAGTTGTAAGTCCGAAGAAGCGAAGGTAGCACCCGAACGCATGTTTGTAAAGCGAGGGCGAACGCGTGTTCCCGGCGCGCCCCGGCGGCGGCTACGCCAGCGCGTGCACGCCCGTACGCGCCATCCAGGCCTGCGGATCGCGCAGCTCGGCGACCGTCGGCAGCTGCTCAGGGCCATCGAAGACGCTGTGCAGCGCGGCCGAACCGGCGGACGACGCGATCGTGTCGCAGAAGCGCTTGCCCTCCTCGTACTGGCGCAGCTTGGCGTCGAGGCCGATCAGGCGCTCGAGCAGGGCGAGCAGCGGCGGGCGCTCGCGGCGCCGGCGATCGAGCGCGGAGCGCAGCGCCGCCAGCGACGGCAGCGCCTGGGCGCCGACGACATCCATGACGTGCTCGGCGTGGCCTTCGACGACCCCCATCACGCTCTGGATGCGATCGAGCAGCTCGCGCTGCGCGCCGCCGCCGATCGCAGCGACCAGGCCGCTCTCCTTCACGGCATCGACGGTCTCCCGCAGGTCCTCGAGCGACGGCAGCTTCTTGAGCAGCGAGCGCGCGTCCATCTTCATCTCCAGCGAGCCGAGCAGCTCGCGCACGAGGCCCGCTAGGTGTGGTCGCAGCCACGGCACGGCGGTGAACTGGACCGCATGCGTGACCTCGTGGAAGGCGATCCACTTCAGCAGCTCCTCCGCGTCGGCATCCAGGCGCAGCGCGGCCTGGGCGATGTTCGGCGCCACGAACAGCAGGCGCGTCGGCGAGTTCGGATCGATGATCAGGTACTCGAACTGGCCCAGCACGCGCTGGGAGAGATAGCCGGTGAGGGCTCCCGCCTCGGCCGACAGCAGCGCGCCGGCCGCGACGCGGGCGGGTCCGCGCAGCAGGCCGCCGCCGGCGAGACGCTCGCCGATCGGGTCGAGCAGGGCTCCCATCGAGGTGACGTTCGCGCCGATCCACTCCGGCCGCTGGATGGCCTCGGGGGCCGGCAGAGCGACCGCGGGCCTCAGGCCGGTGTACGTGACGACGCGCAGCTGCGCATCGGTGCAGATGGCGTCGAGGTTGCCGGGCAGGTTCACCGCGGCTGCGGTCTCGGGGCGTCCGGCCGCGCCCGAGCGCGATACGGCGTTGGCGATGCGCTGGGTCAGGGCACGGTCGATCACGCCGTCCATCATGGCGGACGCGGAATCCCGGCCCGCCGGGCCGCCGTCAGGACACGAGCGAGATCAGCTGCTCGAGGCCCTCGGGCGTGCGCGCGCCCACGACCGGCGAGTGCGGCTCGAGGTCCAGCGGAGCGCTGAGCGGATCGGCACACGCAGGAAAGGCGACGAGGGCGCCCGCCTCGCGCGCGATCAGCTGCGCCGCGGCGATGTCGACCGAGCGCGTGCGCCACAGCGTCACCATGCCGTCGACGCGGGTCGGCGCGAGCTGGCACATCGAGATCGCGATCGAGCCGATCGCGCGCACGCGGTGCACGTGCTCCTCGAGGCCCGCCATCGCCGGGGCCATCCATTCGGGAGCGGCGGACTCGAGCGCCACGAGCTCCAGGCGCCCGTCGGCCATGCGCCGCTCGGGAGGCGGGTCGAGGATCTCGTGGCCGTCGAGGTACGCGCCCTCGCCGCGGCGCGCGGTCCATTCCTCGCCGACGCCGAAGTCGTAGACGTAGCCGAAGACGACATCGGCCATCGTGGGCCCATCGGCGACGGCGATCGACAGCGAATAGCTGCGCATCCCGCGCTTGGCGTTCATCGAGCCGTCGAGCGGATCGATGACGACGAACACGTCCTCGCTGCCGTAGTCGACGACGCCGCGCTCCTCGCTGACGGCCCGAAAGCGCGCCCCGGCCGCGTGCAGCGCGTCGAGCTGATGGAAGACGGCGTCCTCGGCCTGCTGGTCGATGACGAGCGTCTGGTCGCCGCCCTCGCCGCGATCGCCGGTCTCGATGACGCGCTCGCGGCTGGTCGGATGCTCGATCAGGACGCTGCGCAGTCCTTGCGAAGCCGTACGGCAGGCCGTCAGCCAATCGGCCTGCAGCGCGGTCGGGATGGGCACCATCGAGGGCATACTAGGCGAGTGTCCACGCCTGGCGGCCCTCCCGCACACGGTGCGTCCGCAACGCCGGGCGCCGATCACCGCCAGGCCACCTTCGATGAGGACCCGGCGTCCTCGGATCTCGAAAGGCCGACGCCTTCCTTCGATCCTGCGTCCTTGCCTGGCGGCGTCGGCATCCCGGCGTTCCGGACGCCCGGTCACGGGAGCACCGCGGGGGTCCCCGCCGCGCCGGCGGACCTCACCGCGGCCCAGACGCGCGCCGTCACGCACCTCGGCGGGCCCCTGCTGGTGCTGGGAGCCGCGGGGACGGGCAAGACCGCTGTCCTCGTCGCGCGCTTCGCATGGCTCGTCGCACAGGGCGCCGCGCCCGAGTCGATCCTCGTGCTGAGCCCGTCGAGCGCCGCCGCGGCAGCGCTTCGCGGGCGTGTCGAGGACGCGTTGCACCGCCCGTACGAGGAGCTCGCCGTGCACAGCGTCCGCGAGCTCTGCACGCGCCTTCTGCGCGACGAGATTGCCGAGTCGGGCGTCGATCCGTTCTTCGCGCCGGCGACCCGTGCCGATCGCCTGGCGGTGCTGCTGGACCGCATCGACGACCTGCACCTGCGCCGCCACGACATCGGCGGCCGGCCCGCGGTGCTGCTGGCCGGCGTGATCGATCGCATCGACCGCCTCAAGGACGAGCTCGTGAGCGCCGCGGACTACGCGGCGTGGGCCGATGCGCTGCCCGCCGCAGACGACGCGCAACGCGCCCGCGCAGCACGCGAGGCCGAGTTCGCGCGGCTGTACCTCGACCACGACCGGCTGCTGGCGCAGGAGGGCGCGCTCGACGCCGGCGAGCTCGTGCTGCGCGCGATCGCGATGCTGCGCGAGCGCCCGGAGGTCCGCGCGCGCGTCGCCGAGCGCTACCGCCACGTGCTCGTCGACGAGCTCGCCGACCTCGGGTTTGCGCCGGCGCTGCTCGTCGAGCTGCTCGCCGCCGAGCACGAGAGCCTGACCGCGACGGCCGACGACGACCAGGCCGCGCGGCGGATCCGCGCGGCCGCTTGCAAGAACGTGCGCGACTTCGAGCGCGCCCATCCTCACGCCGAGATCGTGCGCCTGGAGCGCTCGCTGCGCTGCCCGCAGCGCGTGCTGGACGCGGCGCGCGCGATCGTCGAGCCGATCGCCGAGCGCCTCGGCACGCCCGTCTCGGGTGCAGCCGGCGGCACGGTGCGCTTCTGGCGCGCGGTCGACGAGCGCGCGCAGGCGCAGGCGGTCGCGGCGGAGGTCGAGCGGCTCGTGCGCGACGGGGTCGCCGCCGAGCGCATCGGCGTGCTCGTGCGCTCGCTGCGCGACGAGGGCCGCGACGTAGCGGTCGCCTTCGAGGAGCGGGCGATCGGCTATCGCACGGTCGGCGAGGCAGACTTCTTCGCCCAGACGGAGGTCCGCGACGTGCTCGCCTGGCTGCGCCTGCTGGCAGACCCGACGGATTCGGGCGCGGTCGTGCGGGCCCTCGCCCGGCCGCCGGTCGCGCTGCGCTCCGTCGATCTCGCGCGCTGCGTGCAGATCGCTCGGCGCCGCAAGCTCGACATGGTGTCGGCGCTCGTCGCGGCGACCGAGTCGCCGCAGCTTCCGCCCGAGGCGCGCGAGCGCATCCACGTCTTCCTCAAGCTCTACCGCGAGTCGGCGCGCACGCTGGACTCCGACCGCCCGGACCTCTTCGTGCACCGCCTGATCGAGCGCCTCGGGCTGCGTCGCCAGCGGGTCTTCAGCGCGCAGGCCGACATCGTCGAGCGGCTCGTGCACCTCGCGCGGCTGGGGGAGCTCGCGAGCTCCTACGCGCGCCGCGCGCGGCATGCCACGCCGCGCGACTTCGCGCGCTACGCCGCGGCCGTCGCGGAGACCGAGCTGCGCGACGAGGACGGCGCGCCGCCGCGCGAGGGCGCGGTCCAGGTCATGGCGCTGGACGGCACCGCGGGGCGCGAGCTGGACTGGGTCTTCGTCCTCGGGCTGGCCTCGGCGCGCATGCCCGGGGCACGACTGCGGGCGAGCGAGCCGATTCCCGACGCGCTGCTGCGCGAGGCGCTGGGACCAGACGACCGCGGCGCCCATGTGGCGTCGATGCGCCGGCTGCTGCACGTCGCGATGACGCGCTCCAGGGGCGGCCTCGTGCTCGCCTATCCGGCGCGCTCGGCGAGCGGCGCCGCGCAGCCCCCGTCGCCGTTCGCCGAGGAGGCGCGGGCCGCGGTCGGCGGGGAGTGGACGGAGCTCGAGGAGGAGCTCTTCGGCCCCGCCGAGGCACTGCACGCGACGTTCGGCGCGCTGCGCGACGAGCTGCTGGCGGACGTCGCACGCGTCGGCAAGGGGCTCGGCGACCTGCGCCTGGACACCGACCTCGACGTGACGCACGCGGTCGCGCGCTACCTCGAGCTCGTGAAGCTCGCGGCGCTGATCGAGCGGCCGGAGGGGCAGTCGGTGGCCGACGCGCTCGTGCCGGTCAACGAGCGCCTGCAGGCGTCGCTGTCGCCGATGCAGCGCGAGGTGCTCGCGACCTCGACGCTCGACGACCTGCTGCTGGACGCCGAGCGCGACGACCGCGCTCGCGCCGCCGCCCGCGCGGCGCGCAGCGAGCCGTCGCTGATCGCGTTCCTGCCGCGCCGCGGCCAGGGGCTGGCGCTGTCGGCCTCGGACATCGAGACCTATCGCGCGTGCCCGCTGCGCTACAAGTTCGCGCGCGTGCTGCGCGTGCCGCAGGAGCCGACGCTGAACCAGCGCTTCGGGATCCTCGTGCACCAGATCCTCGAGCGCTACCACCAGGCGCAGGGCGACTCGCAGGCGGACATCCTGGGCCTGCTCGACGGCGCCTGGCGCCAGCACGGCTTCGGCGACTCCGACGAGGAGCGCCAACTGCGGGGCAAGGCGGGGACGGCGCTACGGCGCTATCAGCAGCGTCTCGCCGACGAGCCGGTGCAGCCCGTCTGGTTCGAGCGCGCGTTCACGTTTGCAATGGGCCACCACACGCTGCGCGGCCGCGTCGACCGCGTCGACCGGCTGGCCGACGGCGGCTACGAGCTGATCGACTACAAGACCGGGCGCCCGCGCTCGGCCGCCGCGCTGAAGGAGGACGTCCAGCTGTCGCTGTACGCCGTCGCCGCGCGCGAGGCGTGGCAGCTCGACGCCAGCCAGCAGGCCTACCTGTACGTGCTCGACGACCAGAAGGTCCGCGTTCCGAGCGACGAGATCGACGCCGCCTGGATCGCCGACACCGTCGAGGAGGTCGCCGGCGCGATCCTGTCGCAGGACTTCGAGCCGACGCCCTCGCACGCGGCCTGCTCGATGTGCGACTTCCGGATCGCGTGCCCGGCGGGCGAGCGCTGAGCGGCGGCTCGATGCCCGGCTGGTCTCGTCTTGGTCACATCACGGGCGCCGGTCGGACCTAGGGTCCGACCCTCATGGTTCACGGCGCTCGGAGAGGATCTGCATGCGGGGCAATCAGGCGAAGTGGTGGAGGCAGCGGCTGGCGGTGGGAGTCGCGATCGGCGCGAGCCTCACGATCGCGACGGTCGTGCTGGTGGCCGGAGGCCCGGCCGGTGCCCAGACGGGCCAGACAGTCGTCTTCGCGCTCGGTGACGGCGCAGACAACGGCTCGGCCTCCGTCGCGCTTGCGAACTACGTCAAGGCGCAGAACCCGAACCGCTTCTTCTACCTCGGCGACGTCTACGAGACCGGCACGGCGTCGGAGTTCTCCTCGAAGTACGAGCCGATGTACGGCTCGATGGCCTCGAAGACCGATCCGGTGATCGGCAACCACGAGTACGCCAACCGCTCGACCGGCTACTACGCCTACTGGAAGAGCAAGCGCGGCTGGACCGAGACGCAGGCCAAGCACCGCTCCTATGTCGACGCCGCGTCCGGCTGGCAGATCATCGCCTACTCCTCGGAGACCGACATGGCCGCGGAGGGCAACTGGGTCGCGGGCGAGGTCGCCAAGCGCGGGGGCACGTGCCGGATCGTCATGGCGCACAAGGGTCGCCACGTCGTGCCTGACAGCTCGCACAACGACAACTCCAACCAGGAGCCCGTCTGGTCGAAGATCGTCAACAAGACGGCGATCAACCTCGTAGGCCACAACCACATCTACGGCCGGCTGGCGCCGATCAGCGGCGTGAACGTGTTCGTGTCCGGTGCCGGCGGGCACGGCCTGCGCTCGCTCGGAAGCCAGCACCACACGGTGGCCAAGACGAAGACCGGCGTCGCCACGGCGACGCGACTCGTGCTGCGCCGCGGCGCGGCCGACTTCAAGCAGGTCGACCGCTACGGGACCGTCTACGACTCGGGCACGATCGGCTGCACGCCGGTGTAGGTCTCTCGCGACGGCGGCTCGAGCGTCAGCGCGGCGCTCGAGCTCGCGTCGCGTCAAGCGCGCCGCATGAGCATTCGCCGCGCCATGCCGGTCGTCGTCACCGACGACCCCGACGGCACCGCGAGTTCTACGAGTCGTTCCTCGGCTTCGAGGTCGTCATGGACGAGGACGGCTTCCTCATGCTGTCCTCGCCGAGCGTCCCGACGACGGAGCTCATCGTCTGCTGGGCGAGCGAGACCGCGATCGACCCCGAGGTGCAACGCGTCGACATCTCGATCGAGGTCGGCGATGTCGATTCAGCATACGCCGATGCGGTCGCCCGCGGCCTGCGGATCGTCTACCGCTGACCGACGAGCCCTGGGGCATCCGCCGCTTCTTCGTGCGCGAGCCGAGCGGGACGATGGCCCCGCGGACCGATAGCGCTCAGCCCCTGCTGGCGCCGAAGCGCTGGGCTCCTGGTGGTTCGCAGCCATGCGGTTCACGGGACGAACACGCGGCGACGGCGGCCATGGCTAGCCTGTTCGTGATCACTCCCGTCGCCCCCGCGACCACGATTTGGAGGCGCCATGAGACTGCGGAAATCGGTGCATGTACTTGTCTTCTTTGCGCTGACCGCCGCGGTGGCCTCTGCCGCAGCCCTGCCCGCTCACGGCGAACCGGGGACAGCCGGGGGCAAGACGACGCTCGAGCGCATGATCCTCGACACCGACGCGGACAACCGGCTGCAGTTCGCGCCCGGTGAGGGCTACGTCGTGCGCTCGGACCTCGGCCTCGCGCAGCCAGGGCGATCCCGGCGCCGGGAGCAGCGGATCTTCTTCGGCCAGCTGACCGATCTGCACCAGGTCGACGAGGAGTCGCCGCTGCGTGTCGAGTTCGTCGACAAGCTCGGTCCGCCGCTGACGTCTGCCTACCGGCCGCAGGAGGGCATCTCGCCGCAGGTCCTCGAGGAGATGGTCAAGCAGGTCCGCGGCGCTCGCAGCGCGGTCACCGGGCGCCGCCTCGAGCTCGTGATGACGACCGGCGACAACTCGGACAACTCTCAGCGCAACGAGACGCGGTCGTTCATCGACATCCTCGACGGCGGTGTTCGGGTCGATCCGAACTCGGGGGTCCCCGGCAGCTGCGGGACCTCTGGAGGGCGGCTCTACGACGGCGTGCGCGGCGGCGGGGAGTACTACCAGCCCGACTCCAGCAGGCCAGTGCCGGGCGACGACGTGGAGGACGGCGCCGGCTACTCGCCCGACGAGGACGAGAATCGCCGCGAAGCAGGGCGCTCGAGCCAGGTCCGCGACTTCCCGGGGCTCTTCGAGGACATGAACCGGCCGTTCTCGGCCACCGGCCTGGGCGTTCCCTGGTATGGGATCTTCGGCAACCACGACTCGCTGATCCAGGGCAACCAGCCGCGCAACGCGGCTTTCAACGCGCTTGCCACCGGCTGCGTGAAGCCGACTCGTCTCGCGGATCCCGCGCAGGGCGCACTTGAAGCGCTCGCCGTTGACGGCTTCACGCCGGCCGAGGCCGAGCAGGCCCGCCTACTGCTCGACGAGAGCATGCGCCAGACCGCCGCCGATCCCGGCGCCGCCCTCGCCGAGGGACGCGCCGTGGTCGTCCCGAGCGACCCCGATCGCCGGCTGCTGCGAAAGAGCGAGTACATAGCCGAGCACTTCCGCACGCGCGGCACGCCGGTCGGCCACGGCTTCACCCAGCTCAACAGGGACGAGGGCAACTACGCGCTGCGCCCGCGGGCCGGCCTACGTTTCCTCGTGCTCGACTCGGTGGCGGACACCGGAGGCTCGGACGGCAACATCGACGACGTTCAGTTTCGCTGGATCCACGAGCAGCTGAAGGCGGCCGGGAAGGCGAAGGAGCTCGTGATGCTGTTCGCCCACCACTCGCTGCGAACCATGAACCAGGCGCCGGTGAGCGGCTTCCCACCCGGTGACCAGGGGGGCAGCCTCTCGCCGCTGGTCCACTACGGCGAGGCGCCTCCCGGCTCGGGCGAACGCACGCCCTGCGTGATCTCCGACCCTGCCACACCTCCGACGCCCGACGAGACGCTGCGCTGCCTGTTGCTGCGTCATCCGAGCGCGGTCGCGTTCGTCGACGGACACGAGCACAGCAACCGGGTCACCGGCTACGAGCGCCGGCCTGGGACCGGGCAGGCCGAGGGGGGCTTCTGGGAGATCAACACGGCCTCGCACATCGACTGGGCGCAGCAGTCGCGCACCATCGACCTCTTCGACAACCGCGACGGCACCCTGTCGATCTTCGGCACGATGCTCGATCACGCTGCGCCGGCCGACCCGGGGGGCAGCGATCTCGCAGGGCCGTCGTCGAGCTCACCGAGCCTGCTCGCGTCGATCTCGCGCGAGCTCGCCTTCAACGACCCGGATGCCGACAACGGCGAGGACGGCCACAGCGACCGGCGCGGAGAGCGCGGCGACCGCAACGTCGAGCTGCTGGTCAGGCATCCGCACGCGCGCAGCAGCGCACCCTGACCGCAGTCGTGCTACCGCTCAGGCCCCTGCTGGCGCAGAAAGCGCTGGAACTCGCTGGCGATCGCGTCGCCTGAGGGCAGGTCGCCGGGGCCCAGGGGGCGGGTGTCCTGGCCGGCGGCCTCCTCGAGGCGCTCGACGAACGCCTGGACCTCGGGGTCGGACTGCACGGCACGCGAGACCTGGCGCTCGTAGTCGCCCGTCGCGTTCTCGAGGTCAGTCGCGTCGACGGACACCGCGACGAGGCTCTCGATCTTGCGCACGAGGGCAAGCGCGGCCTTCGGATTCGGCGCGGCGGCGACGTAGTGCGGGACGCTCGCCCACAGGCTCGCAGACGGCAGCCCGGCCTCGGTGCAGGCGGTGTGCAGGACGCCGACGATCCCCGTCGGGCCCTCGTACGTCGTCTCCGCGAGGGCGAGCTTTTCGACGAGCGCCTCGTCGGATGCCAGGCCCGTGATCGAGACCGGACGCGAGTGCGGGACATCGGCGAGCAGCGCGCCCATCGTGACGACCAGCTGCGTCCCGAGCGCCTCGGCCAGATCGATGATGTGCTGGCAGAACGAGCGCCAGCGCATCGACGGCTCAGGACCCTGGACGAGGATCAGGTCGCGCGGCGCACGCGGCACGCGCGCCGCGTAGATCTCGATGCCCGGCCACGTGATCTCGCGCTTGCGGTCGTCGGTGAAGGCGATCTGCGGGCGCGTGGACTGGAAGTCGTAGAAGTCCTCGGGATCGATGCGCGCGAAGCGCTCGGCTCCCAGCGACTCCCCGATGAAGGTCAGGGCGGCCGACGCGGCGTCGCCGGCGTCGTTCCAGCCGCTGAAGGCGCAGATGATCGCGGGGGCGCGGAGCCCGTCGGGGCGACTCTCCCAGATCAACGGCTGCATCCGATTCAAGGTACATCATGGACGAATGCCGTCGGCCACCTGCTCTGACACGTCGCAGCCATGACCGTCGCCACGCTGCGCGCCGGGCAGGAGGTCGAGGGTGTCTTCGCGTGCACGCGCAAGGACCGCCTGCTGTCGCGTGCCGGCACGCCGTACCTCGCGGTCGAGCTGCGCGACCGCACGGGGGCGGTTCAGGGGCGCGCGTTTCGCGACGCCGACGTGTTGTCCGGGCGCTTCGAGCGCGGCGACCTCGTGCGCGTCGCCGGTCGCGTCGAGCGCTTTCGCGACGAGCTGCAGGTCGACCTGCGCACGATCGATCGCGCCCCCGAGGGCGAGGCCGATCCGGCCGCATTCCTGCCAGTCGCCTACCGCGACCTCGACGAGCTCGACGGCTTCCTCGAGCACCTCGCGCGCGAGGTTCACGACACCGGCCTGCGCGCGCTGCTCGCATCGCTGCTCGACGACGGCGCCCTCCGCGCGCAGTGGCGCCTGGCGCCCTGCACGCGAAACGGCCACCACGCCTACCTCGGCGGCCTGCTGGAGCACACCGTCGCGGTCGCGACGCTCGCGCTGGAGACCTGCGCGCTGCACCCGCGGCTGGACTCCGATCTGCTCGTCACCGCGGCACTCGTCCACGATCTCGGCAAGACCCGCGAGTTCACCTACGGCGCGGAGATCGGCATGACGGACGCCGGACGCCTTCTCGGGCACGTCGAGCTCGGCCTCGCACTGCTGCGCGATCGTGCGGCAGGGCTGCCGGCGCTCGACGCGGGGCGCTTCATCGCGCTGGCGCATTGCGTCCTGTGCCACCACGGCGCCGACGGGAACCCGGGCCCACCCACCCGGCGCTTCGGATCCGCCGAGGCGCTGGCGCTGTATCGCCTCAACGCGCTCGACGCCTCGGTCAAGGACGCGCTGGAGCACGGGCTGACGCCGCGCGGCTCCTCCTGATGTCAGGTCCGGGTGTGGCTTTGCGAGCAGTGCGCCTGCGCTGCCCGGTCAGCAGGATCGGCGTACGCGTGCGTTGCCCGCATGGCTGCACGGGCCTTGCGTCCGTCGAGCGCATCGGCGCCGGCACGAAGAGGTTCTCGCTGGCCGCGGGTACGCATGCGCTGCGACTGCGGGTCGCGCTGGGCAGGCGCGCCCGCGCGCGTGTGCGCGTCGAGCTGGGGGTCGACAGCGGTCAGACCAAGTCGGCCCGAATCAGCGTGCGTCGCTGAGCGCGCGCCGCGCGAGCTGCGCGGCGACGAACAGGATCAGCAGCGCGAAGCCGACCTCGAGCGCGCGCTCGGACACGGCGTTCGCGAGCGCGGCGCCGCCCACGGCACCGGCGACGGCGAGCACGCCGAGCGTCAGCCCCGTCCGCAGGTCGACGTTTCCCTGCGCGCGCTGGCGCGACGCGCCGACGATCGCCACCGGGATGATCGCCAGCAGCGACGTCGCCTCGGCGTCGAGCTGGCTCAGGCCGAGGCCGATCGTCAGCGCCGGAACGAACAACGCGCCGCCGCCGACGCCGAGCAGGCCGGCGACGACACCCGCCACGAGCCCGATGAGCATCGCCTCGATCACCGCAGCAGCAGGTCTCCGGCGACGACGACGAGCAGTCCCGCGAACAGCAGCGAGATTGCACGCGTCGAGATGCGCCGTTGCAGCCCCGTGCCGGCGAGCACTCCCGCGACCGCGGGCAGGCCGACGAGCATGCCCTCGCGCAGGTGGACGTTGCCGTAGGCGCCGTGCACCGCGGTCGCGACGACGGCGATGATCGCGATCGCAGCCAGCGAGGTGCCCGTCGCCTCGCGCTCTCCGAATCCCAGCCAGAGCACCAGCAGCGGCACGATCACGACCCCGCCGCCGACGCCGAACAGGCCGCTGAAGAGGCCCGCCGCGGTTCCGATCGCCGCGAGCCTGAGCGTTCGGCGCGACGGCATGCTCGGCATACTAGAAGCCATGTCCGCCGCCGCCGCGATCGCCGAGGCACTCGCTCCCATGCGCGCGGATCCCGACCGCGCGGCCGTCCTGCTCGACATCGACGGGACGCTCGCGCCGATCGTCCGCCATGCCGACGACGCGCATGTCCCCGAGCCGACGCGCACACAGCTGATCGCCGTCGCCAAGCGCTACGCCGTCGTCGGCTGCATCAGCGGCCGGCAGGCGTCGATCGCGCGCCGGATCGTCTCGCTGGGCTCGATCGCGTACGTCGGCAACCACGGCTCGGAGCTGCTGGCGCCGGGCGGCACCGAGGTCGAGATCGATCCGGAGATCGCCGCTCACGAGCCGGCGGTGCGCCGCTTTGCGGCCGCCGTCTACACGCGGGAGCTGCAGCGCCTGCGGGTGCGCGCCGAGGACAAGCGGGCGATCGCGGCCTTCCATTGGCGCGGGGCTCCCGACGAGGCCGCCGCGGAGGCCGCGGTCGAGGCGATCGCAGAGCAGGCCGAGGCCGAGGGGCTGTACATCCACTGGGGGCGCAAGGTGCTGGAGATCCGCCCGCCGGTCGAGATGAACAAGGGCCGCGGGGTGCGCCGTCTGCTGGCCGGCCGCGAGCTCGCCGTCGGCCTCTACGTCGGCGACGACAAGACCGACCTCGACGCGTTCGACGGGCTGCACGAGCTCGTGCGCGAGGGCGAGCTGGGTGCCGCCGTCTGCGTCGGCGTGCGCTCGGACGAGACGCCCCAGCAGCTCGAGCAGGCAGCCGATTTGCTGGTCGACGGGCCCGTCGGCGTGCGCGAGATGCTCACCGCCCTGCTGGCGTAGCTTGGACGGATGCGCTTCGTCGACTTCCTTCGCGCGGCGGTGCTGCTGTGTGCCGGGGCGGCGACGTCGCTCGCTGCCGTCACCGTCCTGTCGTCGGGCTCGAGCGCCTCGGGTGACACGCTCGTGCTCGTGATCGCCGGCTGGTGGCTGATCGCCTCGCTGTACGGCGCGTGGCTCGGCCGCCAGGCGCAGACCAACTCGCCGATCGCGCGCCTGCTGGCGAGCGCGAAGTCGACGACCTCGCTGCCCGAGCAGCGTCCCGGCGCGCTGCTGCTCAACCGCATGTGGCCGCTGCTGCTGTCGACGGTGCTGGCGCTCGGGCTCGGCCTGTTCGCGCCCCAGATCCCGGGGATCGCCACGGGCTTTGCGATCATCGCCGCGCTTGCCTGGCGCCGCCAGGAGGCCGCCGTGTCGGCGATCGAGGAGCGTGACGGGGTCGCGTTCTACGTCGAGCCGACGTCGCCGCTGAAGCCGATCAAGCTGATCCGCGCGCCGGGCTTCCGGCGCGACATGGTGTCGGTCAACGGCGCCGCGCGCTGACCGTCAGCGCAGCAGGCCGGCCAGCCCGACCAAGAGCGGTGCGAGCACGAGCGCGGGCAGGAAGTTGCCGACCCTGACGTCCTTGAGGTCGAGCAGCTTCAGCGAGATCCCGATGATCAGCACGCCGCCGGTCGACGTCATCGCGTCGAGCGCCTCGCCGCGCAGGACGCCGTCGAACAGGCCCGCGCCGAGCGTCAGTGCGCCCTGCACGAGGAGCACGGTGACGGCGGCGAAGGCGACGCCGAAGCCGAGCGTCGATGCGAGCGCGATCGACGCGAAGCCGTCGAGCAGGGACTTCGTCGCCAGCGGCTCGAGGTTGCCGCGCAGGCCGTCCTCGAACGAGCCGATGACCGTCAGCGGGCCGACGCAGAACAGCAGGCTGGCGGTGAAGAACGCCTCGCTGACCGTCGAGCGCGAGCCGTCCTTCTGCACCCGGGCCTGCAGGCGATCGCCGAGCCGGCTCAGGCGTTGCTCGATCTGCAGCGCCTCGCCGATCAGGCCGCCGAGCAGGATCGCCCCGAGCACGTAGAGCGGGCTCGTGGCGCGCCACGCCAGCGCGAGGTCGATCCCGACGACGGCGGTCACGAGCCCGAGCCCGGCAAGCACGCGCTCCTGCAGCCCCCTGCCGAGGCGGCTGCCGACGGCGACGCCGATCGCCGTGCCGGCGAGCACAGCGACGACGTTGATGACCGTGCCCATCACGCGATGCAGGAGGATGGCAGGGTGGGTGGGAACGCATAGGGGCCGACGTCCTCCTCGTCTCGCTGGGCTCGACGGCCGGTCTGCGCGCCGCCGACGCCGAGCTCGCGGATGCCCTGCGGCGCGCCGGAGCGAACGTGGCGAAGGTGACCGCGCGCGCGCCGCGCGAGGTGCGCACGCTCGCGCTGACCGACCTCGGCTGGGCGCGCGCGGCACGGGCGGCGGCGATCGCCGGCATCGCCGAGCACGCCCCGCGGGTGATCGTGTACTGCACCGGGACGGCCGCGCTGCTGTGGCCGCGCCCCGGTGCGATTCGCTACGACGCCCCGGCGGCCGCCAACCGCCCCGGCCGCCATGGCGTCTGGCAGCGCCCGCTGGAGCGCCGCCGCCTGTCGGCCGCGCCACTGCTGGTGCCCGTCGACGCGGGCACGCTCGCCGAGACGCCGTCCCCGCACGCCCCCGCCGTCGTCGTCCCGATCCCGGTCGAGTCGTCGGGCCCGGCCGCCGCCGAGCGCGACATCGCCGTGCTCACGTACGCCGCCAACCCGCACAAGAAGGGCCTCGACCACGTGCTCGAGGCCTGGTCGCGCGCTCGCCGCGACGGCGAGCAGCTCGTCGTCGCCGGCGCCGACCTGCGACTCGATGCGCCTGGCGTGCGGGTCGCGGGGCGCCTGGAGCCGCAGGCCTACCGCGCGCTGCTGCGCCGCGCGCGCGTCTTCGTCTGTGCCCCGCGGCGCGAGGACTACGGGATCGCTCAGCTCGAGGCGCTCGTCGACGGCTGCGTGCTCGTCACGACGACGGCTCCGGGACCCTATGCGGCCCTGCCGCTCGCCCGCGCGCTCGACCCACGCCTCGTCGTCGAGCATCCCGGCGCGCTCGGCGCGGCGCTGCGCGTCGCGCTCGACACGCCGGCGCCGGACTACGCCCGGCGCGCCGGCGCCGCGATCGAGCCGTTTCGACGCGCCGCGGTCGACGCCGTCGTTCGTGACGAGCTGCTTCCGCGATTGTTGGAAGGCGGGTGAGCCGTCAGGTCGCCGCCACGCCGTCGGCCGC
>Ga0136640_10000264_pt1 | contig 19758 bp, 19 predicted proteins | sample AntDrymUQ8642106_2_FD_105498 | JGI IMG/M metagenome (GOLD analysis project Ga0136640, IMG submission 105498) | Polar desert sand microbial communities from Dry Valleys, Antarctica - metaG UQ864 (21.06) | ecosystem: Environmental > Terrestrial > Soil > Desert | place: Antarctica: Dry Valley...
ACGGTCGACGGGTTCGGCAACCGGGAAGAGGCGCTGGCGGTCATCGCGGCTGACCACAAGCGCTTCGCCGAGATGGACGACCCGCCGGTGATGCCGTAGGCGGCAGCCTATGGCTCGGTGCGCGCACGGCGAGGTCCGCGTGACGGGGTGCGGAAGCGGACACGTTGGTCCGGCCGTGCACCCGCTCGGTGAGGTCGTGAGCGATCGGGTGCGGAAGCGGACATGTTGGTCCAGCCGTGCACCCCGCTCGGCGCGGGCCTAGGTCGCGGTGAAGCCCAGCCCACCCTCGGCCGCGACCGTTCGCAGGTTGCGCCGATCGGCCTCGGCCGTCGCCCGGGCGAGCCACTCTCGTGCGGCATCCGGGTCGAACCCGGCGCGGGTGACGCGCGAGTCCCGGCCGGCGTCCAGCGCGATCCGCACGCGTCCTCGGACTCGGACTCCGCGTAATCCTTCGATCGCCGCCCATCCCACCTGCGCGACCTGCGCGCCGTCCTGTATCACGACGCCCAGGTCGCCCATCGCCAGGCGAGTAGCGCCCTGGAGCGCGGTGCGCACCACGACCATCGCCCCCAACGCCACCAGCACCGCCGTCAACGGCACGCCCGCCACACGAGGCAGAAGCGACCAGGCGGCCATCGCGGCCAGGACCAGCGTCGCGAGCAACAGCGAGGCCAGCGAGTGGTGCAGGCGGACGTTGGCCGTCACTGGTCGCAACCACAGCCAACCCTGTTCGCTCGCCACCTGCGAGCGGGCCGCCAGCACGCGCATCCGGCCACGCTACCCGTGGATGGCGGACGAGTTGGTGGACGGTTGGGTGACGGTCGGCGGATGGGTTGGTGATGCCCGGGTCGGGGCCGCCGACCTCAAGTTGCGGCTGGCCATGACGAGGTTCCGAGCGTGGGAAACGTCAATGCAAGGGCCTGCCGCCGCTTCGTCGGGGCCGCGCTGGTGCTGGCCTGCATGGGCGGACCGCTGCTGCCGGGACCGATCGCTGGTGCCTCGACCGATCCGCAGGTCAAGCGGGCCGGTGCCGAGCTGGAAGCGGCCCGGACCCGCGCCGGCAGGCTCGCGGTCGACCTGGAAGCGGCCGCTGGCGAGTACGAGTACGCCCGCGCCCATGTGGCGCGTTTGAACAACGAGCTGGACGAGGCTGCGGCCACCGTCGCCCAAGCACGGACCGGAGTCGGTGTCGCCACCGACGCGCTCAACGGGCGGTTGGCCGCCGCCTACATGCGTCCGGGCGCCGAGGTGGCCATGGCCGACGCCATCATGCTGTCGCCCGACGCCTCCACCGCACTGCACCGGGCGGCCTTACTGGGCCGGCTGGTCGACCGCAGCGCTCGGGACGTCGACGCCGCCGCCGACGTCCGTGTCAAGGTCGACGACGCGGTGCGACAGGAGCGAGTGATCAGCGCGGGTAGCACCGCGGCGGCCGCAGTGCTGCGCAGCCGGGCCACGGCCTTGAACGCCGACCTCGCCAGGGCGAACGACGATGTCAGCGGCGCCGAGCAGGGCGTCAGGCAGGCCCGCGCCGATGCCCGCCGTGAGGCTGCCCGTCGTGCGGCTGCCGTCGCTGCTGCTCGGGCCGCGGCCGCCGCGCAGGCTGCCGCTGCTGCTCGGGTCGCCGCTGCCGCCCAGGCTGCCGCTGCCGCCCAGGCTGCCGCTGCCGCCCAGGCTGCCGCCCCCACCACGGTTCCGCTTGCCGGGGCCGGCGCCGCGCCCGCTCCCGCCGCTGCCGTCCCCGTGTCGTCTGCTGAAGTCCCTGCGGGCGGTGTCAAGGTGTGCCCCGTCGGCGGTACCACCGGCTTCATCGACTCCTGGGGCTTCGCACGCTCCGGCGGACGAACCCACGAAGGCGTGGACATGTTCGCCGAGTACGGCACGCCGGTGCTGGCCGTGGCCGACGGCGTGGTAGAGAACGTCTACAACAACACCCTGGGCGGGCTGGCGATCAACTTCATCGACGACAACGGCGACACGTACTACCACGCGCATCTGTCGTCGGCGTCGGTCTCCAGCGGCCAGCGGGTCACCGCCGGCACGGTCATCGGTGCCGTGGGCACGTCGGGGAACGCGGCCGGCACGCCGCCGCACCTGCACTGGCAGTACCACCCGGGCAACGGTGACCCGGTCAACCCGTATCCACTGGCCAGCGCCCTTTGCCTTTAGGCCAGTGAGGCGCTGGCCGACCTGTACATCCGCCCGCTTGCGGTCACCTCCTGCCGGACGCGGCCACCTTGTTCCAGACGGGTTTGTGGTCGCCTAGCGGACGTCGAGTCCGGTCGGTGTCCACGAATCCCTGACTCCACCGGTCGACCACACAGGGGGCGGGTGTTCGATGGCGGCGGCCTGGCCGACCGAATCGACGCGATCACCCCGCACGTCATGTCCGCCCTAGCCGGCAGCAGCGCGAGGCAACGCCTTGTGGAGCACGACGATGCGCTCGACGGGGGTGAAGCCCAGTCGCTCGTACAGCGCCAGAGCGCCGCTGGCGTTGCCGGTGTCGACCATCAGCGACGCCACGTCCAAGCCGGCGTCGGCGATGGCGCCCAGCGCCGCGCCGAGCAGGGCCGTTCCGACTCCGCGCCGGCGGAAGGCTGGCAAGGTGCCGAGGCGGTCGATCCATCCCTCGCTGTACCCCTTGCATGCCGTGTCTTGCAGGTAGTGCGAACCGAGGCAGTAGCCGGCGAGCTGCTCGCCGTCGTAGGCGAGCAGACTCAGATCCGGGCGGAAGTGGCCGGCGCCCGTGTAGCTGTGGCGCCACGCTTGGGCCTCCACCGAGGTCGTGCCCCAGTGGCCGGCGAAGGCCAGATTGTGGGCGATCCTCGTGGTCTCGTCGTCGTCGGGCGACCACGGGCGGATGCTGATGCCCGCAGGCAGAGCGACGTGCGCGGCCGTCGCCGCTCGCAGGTCGCGCTGCATCTTGCTGAACCAGCGCACCGGCACGAAGCCGGTCCGCTCGAACAGCCGGATGCGGTCACCCAGGGCGATCTCGGCGGCAACCTCCAGGACGGCCGGCAGGTTCGGCGGCAGGTCGGCCGCGATCTGTTGACCCCGCGCCTGTAGCCACGCCAGCAGAAAGCGCCCGAGGCCCCGCCTACGCCACTCGGGGTGCACCTCGCCCCACAGCCGGACGCGGTGGAGCTGCACGGCGCCAGGCGTGCACTGCACCCAGCCGAAGGCGAGTAGCGACCCGTTGTCGTCGAAGCCGAACAGCGCGTCGCGCCGCGGATCTGTCCAGGCGGTGTCGAACTCGTCGGCGAGCTCTTCGTCGTCGGGCACCTCGCCCTGGCCCTCGACGGCATCCACCGCGGCCAGCAGCCGCTGCCACGCCGGCACGTCGTCCCGGGTGGGCGCTCGCCACCGCAGTGCCGGCATGGCTGGCATGGCCGGCATGGCCGGCGGGGCAGGCAACCCCGTCATGCGCGCACCGTCCACCGCTTCAGCTCCCTGATCCCGCCCGCCGCCGCGAGGCTAACGCCCATGCCCTGCCCGGTTCGCGCGTCGGCATCCCGTGGGCGGGTATGCCAGCCAGGTGACCGTGCTCGTCGGAACGTCCGGCTGGCAGTACCGGGACTGGCGAGGCGCCTTCTATCCCCGCGAGCTGGCGCAGCGGCAGTGGCTCGACCACTACGCCGCCCGCTTCGCCACGGTCGAGATCAACACCAGCTTCTACCGGCTGCCACCGACCGAGCGCTTCACCGCCTGGGCCGCGACGACTCCCGCCGATTTTGTGCTGTGCCCCAAGGTCAGTCGCTACCTGTCCCACATGAAGAAGCTGCGCGACCCGCAGGAGCCGGTCGAGCGCTTCGTCGCCGCCGTGCGCGGCCTCGGGAGCAAGCTCGGCCCGGTGCTGCTGCAGCTGCCCGGCACGTTCCCGCTACATCTGGACCGCCTGGACGCCGCGCTGGCGACGTTCCCCGCCGGCGTCCGGGTAGCGGTCGAGCTGCGCCACCCCTCCTGGTTCACCGAGGACACCCGGCGGCTGCTGACCCGCCGACGTGCCGCGCTGTGCCTCGCTGACCGCGGATCGGTCGAGTTGACGCCAACCTGGCGCACCACAGATTGGGCCTACATCCGCTTCCACGAGGGGCGTGGCACGTGGCCGTGCTACGGGCGCACCGCGCTGGCCGCCCGGGCACGGATGCTCGCCGAGCGCTACGGGCCGAGCGCCGAGATCTATGCCTTCTTCAACAACGACCCGCGGGCCTGCGCCGTACGGGACGCCCGCTGGTTCGCCGCCGCCTGCCGGCGCGCCGGGCTGGTGACAACCAGGGTGCCGGCCGCCGGTGACGTCCGGGTGGTCGAGGCGAGGCAGCGCGGTTAGTTACCCTGCGGTCCCCGCCGAGGCCGGGCCACGTCCCGCGGTCGCCGCCGAGGCCCGGGTGGTCAGTGTTCCCGCGATCGTCGCCGAGCAGGAGGAGGCCGTGCCCGTGCGGGTTCGCGGCGCCCGCCGCCGAGCAGGAGGAGGCTATGCACGACGTGCCCGTGCGGGTTCGCGGCGCCGCCGCCGAGCAGGAGGACGCTATGCACGACGTGCCCGTGCGGGTCCGCGGCGAGGTCGCCGACGCCCTGGCACAGCATGAGCCCGTCGTCGCGCTGGAGAGCACGCTGGTCGCGCACGGGCTGCCGCGGCCGGACAACCTGGCTGTGGCCGTGGAGGTCGAACAGCTGGTACGCGATGCCGGCGCCGTCCCGGCCACCATCGCTGTCCTCGGCGGCGAGGTCGTGATCGGGCTGGACGCGGCCGAACTGGCGCGGATCGCGAGCAGCCCCGACGTCGCCAAGGTCAGTACCCGCGACCTCGCGCCGGCGATCGCCGCTGGCTGTGACGGCGCGACCACGGTGGCCAGCACCGCCACTCTGGCAGCGCGGGCCGGGATCGCGGTGTTCGCCACCGGCGGCATCGGCGGTGTGCACCGGGAGGCGGCAACGACCTGGGACGAGTCGGCCGACCTCGGCGCCCTCGCCCGCACGCCGATCGTCGTGGTCTGTGCCGGCGTCAAGTCCATCCTCGACGTTGGCGCCACGCTCGAGCGCCTGGAGACCCTCGGCGTCACCGTCGTCGGCTACCGCACGCGTGCGTTCCCCGGCTTCTACCGCAGCGACTCCGGTCACACGGTGGACTGGACCGTGGACGATCCCGCCGGCGTCGCCGCCATCGTGGCCGCACAGCGGGGGTTGTCGGTCGGCGCCGGCGCCGTGGTCGTCGCCAACCCGCTACCACCCGACGAGCAGGTCGACCCCGAAGTGCACGACCGCGTGCTTGCCGAAGGCATGGCGGCTTCTCGGGAGCAGCGCATCTCCGGCAAGGCGGTGACGCCGTTCCTGCTCGAGCATTTCCACCGAGCGACGGGCGGCGCGAGCCTGACCGCCAACGTCGCCATCATCCGGCGCAACGCCCTGCTGGCGGCCGAGATCGCCGTGGCGATCGCACGGTGAGCCGGTCCGGGGTGATCGTGGTCGGTGACGTGGTCGTCGACGTCCTGGCTCGCGCCCTGGAGCCGCCCGCGGTCGGCAGCGACGCCACCGCGCGGGTCCGTGTCACCGGCGGTGGCTCCGGGGGCAACGTCGCGGCGTGGCTGGCCCGCGCCGGTATACCCGCGACGCTCGTGGCCCGAGTCGGTGACGACTCCTTCGGTCGCGACCAGCGCGCCCAGCTGCAGGCGGCGGACGTGGACTGCCGCCTGGCCACCGACGCCGCCCTGCCGACCGGGGCGATCGTGGTGATCGTCACTCCCGATGGCGAGCGCACGATGTACCCGGACCGTGGCGCCAACCTCGCCTTGGCCCCCGCCGATGTCGAGGCGGCGCCGTTCGATACCGCCGCCCATCTGCACGTCGCCGGCTACACCCTGCTGGCGAACGGCTCGCGTCCTGCGGCGCTGCACGCCATCCGCCGCGCCCGCGAGCAAGGGCTGTCCGTCTCGGTCGACCCGTCCTCGGCGCAGCCACTGCGCGTCGCCGGCGCCGACGCGTTCCTGCACTGGACCCGTGGCATCGCCAGCTGCCTGCCCAATCTCGAGGAGGCCCGGGTCCTCACCGGCTGTCACGACAGCAAGGACGTGGCTCGCTGCCTGGCGGGCGCCTATCCCGAGGTCGTCGTCACCCTCGGCGCGGACGGGGCGCTGTGGTCCGACGGCACCAACATGATCCATCGTGACGCCGCCGTGAGCGAGGATGCCCCCAACGTCGACTGGACGGGCGCCGACGGGAGTAGGGGCGCGCACGGCATCGACTCGACAGGAGCGGGTGACGCCTTCACCGCCGGCTGGCTCGCCGCGCGTCTGACGGGTGCCGAGGTGCACGCCGCGTTGGCGGCAGCTGCGGCGCTGGCGGCGGTCGCGGTCGCCACCTCCGGAGCCCGCCCGCCACCGAGGGCGCACACCCGCCCGCCTTCGGGATGAAACAGACCGTGATCATGTCCAAGTGCAGCCGCGAACGTGTCATCGGGTGCGGATTCCGTCGCCGGCGCGGCTCGTCGCGCACGGGCGACAACCGTGTGCGGATTCTGTCGCCAGCGCGGCTGATCGCACACGGTGGCCGTGGAGCTGTCGGCGGAAAGGTCAGGCGTGGCGGATCTCGAGCAGCTCCCCAAGCTCATCCAGCAGGCGAAATCACGCGCCAGTACCCCGCTCCGCGGGTACCATCCGGACAATAGCCGCGGCCACGGCGACGACGGCCACCACGACGATAAAGGGGACTGCCATGGAGCAGCGGCGCCGCCGAATCGATCGTGTGACAGCCACCGACTTCCTCGACGGTCTCAACGACCGCCCGGCTGACGAACTACGCGCCATGCGCGACGACTGCCGCGACGAGGAGGCCACGCTGTCGTTCACCCGGCGGGTGGTGCAGGGCCAGATTGACATCACGCGCGCCGAGCAACACCGCCGCAGCGCCGGTAGTGACGCCCACCTCGTCGACGAGCTCAGCGACATCCTGGCCGAGAAGACCGACGGCGAGCGCGACCCACTCAAGGCCCGGATTTCACCGATGTTCGACCCGGACGACCAGCCCTACGGCCACCGCGCCCAGGACAGCCCCGTCGACGATGCCAGTCTGAGCCGTATCCCCGACCTGGACGACGCCGAGTTGCGTGCGCTGCTCGAGCGTCTGCAGGCCAAGGAGGCGTCGGTGTCCGAGCTGCGGCGCAGCGTGCTGCACGCCCTTGACGCCCTGCAGGCCGAGCTCGTCCATCGCTACCGCGACGGCGCCCTGGACGTCGACGCCGTCGTGGCGTCGACGGTGCGCGAGCCCGGGGGGTCCGCCGCAGCCGGAGGTGCCGCCGAGGCAGGAAGGGCCGCCGGAGCCGGACCGTCCGCCGAGGACCGCTAGGCAAGCTCGGGCGGCCACCCCGGTAGGCTGCGCCTCCATGGTCGGTTCCCGCGCCGTCCCCCTGCTCGATGTGGTACGCGACGGCGTGCTGGAGTCCCAGCACGGCGGCCACGTCGTGGTCTGCGACACCGACGGCACCGTCGTGGCGCAGCTCGGGGACGCCGAGCTGCCGACCTACGTCCGCTCGGCGGCCAAGCCCTTCCAGGCGCTGGCGACCCTCGACCTGCTCGCCGAGGCCGGCGTGGCCCTGGACACCAACGGGCTGGCGATCGCCTGCGCCTCCCACGACGGCACTGCCACGCACCAGATCGAGGCCGCACGCCTGCTGGCCGAGGCCGGCCTGGACGAGACGGCACTGCAGTGCCCGCCGGCGCTACCCACCGACGTACCGACAATGCTGGCCCAGCGCGAGCCCCAACCATTGGCGCACAACTGCTCGGGCAAGCACGCCAGCTTCCTGTTGGCACACAGCGCCACCGGGGGTGACCCCGCCGACTACCTGCGGCAGCACACACCGCTGCAGCGGCGGGTCTACGAGCGCCTGGCCGAGGCCAGCTCGGCGACGCCGACCGGGCCGGGGATCGACGGGTGTGGCGCGCCGGCGTGGGTCCTGTCGCTACGCGGCTTGGCGACGGGGTTCGCCCGGCTGGCCGCCGGCCAGACGCCGGAGCTGCGCCGCATCCGCAGCACCATGACCGCACGGCCCGCCTTGATCGGTGGCGACGACGCCTTCGACACGCAAATGATGCGAGCCAGCAACCGGGTGGTGGCCAAGCGGGGCGCTGAGGCGGTGTTGGCGGCAGGCCTTGAGGGCGAGACGGCGTTGGGCATCGCGGTCAAGATCGCCGACGGTGGCAAGCGCGCCGACGGGCCGGTGCTCGCCGCGGTCCTGGAAGGTCTCGGTGCGTTGGTCCCCGCGCCGGTGCGCCACCCGGTGGTCCTGGGGGGTGGCCGTCCTCATGGTGCGCTCGAGGTGCGCCCAGAGGTGCTCACCCTGCTGCGGTAGCGGAAGGCAGCGAGGTGGAGAGTCCAAGGACGCGACGACGGCGACGGCTGGTGTTGGACGCGGCCTCGGCGAGTTCATCCGCGAGCAGCGGCTGGGGGCGGGGGTGCCGTTGCGCCAGCTCGCCAGCCAGGCAGGCGTATCCAACCCCTATCTGTCCCAGATCGAACGCGGGCTGCGCCGGCCGTCGCCGGACATCCTGCAGCGGGTCGCTTCTGCGCTGCGCATCAGCGCCGGGACGCTCTACGTCAAGGCCGGGATGCTCGAGGAACGCCGGGACGATCTCGCCAGCCGGATCCTGACCGACGCCTACTTGACCGAGAAGCAGAAGTGCGCACTGCTCGAGGTCTATCCCTCCTTCCGCCGTGAGGCAGGGCCCACCCGCGGCTGTCGTGGCTAGCATGGCCGGTCGGGTCGACGACAGGGAAGCCGATGCAGCAGGACTGGGGCGACAGCCGTCCATCCGACCGCGCGGGACCGCGGCGCGTCGGATTGCTGTCGGTGCACACGTCGCCGCTGGAACAGCCGGGCACCGGCGACAGCGGCGGCATGAACGTCTACCTCTTGTCGCTGGCCCAGCGCCTCGCCGCCGCCGGCGTCGGCGTCGACATCTTCACCCGAGCCGCTGGTCGCGACCTTCCCGCCACCGTTGCGACGGCAGGTGGCGTCGCGGTCCACCACCTGGAGGCCGGTCCGGCGGGGCTGGCCAAGGACGACTTGGCGTCCCACCTGTGCGCGTTCTACCTGGCTCTCGCCGCGCATCCAGCGACCGCTGCGCTTGATCTGCTACACGGCCATTACTGGATGAGCGGCTGGGTGGGGCGACGGGCCGCCCGGCGGCTGGGACTGCCGCTGGTGCAAAGCTTCCACACTCTTGGCCGGGCCAAGAACGACACGCTCGCGCCGGGTGACCTGCCCGAACCGCCACTGCGCCTTGCCGCCGAAGAACGGATCGTGGCCGACGCCGACGCCATCGTCGCGCCCGCAGCCAGCGAGGTCACCATCCTGCGGCAGCGCTACGGCGCCGCCCCTGGCAAGATCCACCTGGTTGAACCTGGGGTTGACCTCGAGGTGTTCTCCGCAGCCATCGACCGCCATGCCGCCCGCCAGTCGCTGGGCGGCGGGCGCATTGTGTTGTTCGTCGGCCGCTTACAGCCGCTGAAGGCACCGGACATCGCGGTGCGCGCGCTGGCTGCGCTGGACGCGCTACTGCCAGCTGACGGTGTGCCCACGCGGCTCGTGGTCGTCGGCGGCGCCAGCGGTAACGGCGCCGGCGTTTCCGATCCCAACACCCTGCGCCGGCTGGCCGTCGACCTCGGCGTGGATGACCGGGTGGCCATCTTGGCTCCACGTCCCCATGCCGAGCTGGCGCCGCTGTACCGAGCTGCCGACGTGGTGGTGGTTCCCAGCCACTCGGAGAGCTTCGGCCTGGTCGCGCTGGAGGCCCAGGCGTGCGGCACGCCGGTGGTGGCCTCCGATATCGGTGGCCTTCCCGCCGCCGTCGACGGCGGCGGGACCCTGGTGTCGTCGCGCGATCCCCGCGACTTCGCCGCAGCCCTGCTGCCCTACCTGGTCGACGCGCGTATCCGGGCCGAGGCCGCCGAGGCCGCCCAACGCCATGCCGCCCGCTTCAGCTGGACGGTCACCGCACAACGCACCTTGGCGGTGTACCGCGAGGTGCTTCGCCAGCACCGGGCCGCACAGGACCCAGCTGGTCTGGGCGTGGCGGTGCCGGAGGCCGAGGCCAAGGGCGCCTAGTGGAGGCGCACGCCGCGGTTGACGCCTGGTTCGCCACTCAGCCTGAACTCGACGTCGAGCGTCTCGGCGCACCGGCCAGCGCTGAACCAGCCGGAGGTGGTAGAGGCGGCAGCGCTCCCTCATGGTTCACGCTGCTGCGCGGCGAGCGCAAGCGCACGATTCCCGTCTATCTGGAACTGGGCGCGCACAACCTGGTGGTCGAGTCGTTCTTCATGGCGGCCCCCGACGAGCGCTCCGACGAGGTCTATGCCTACCTGCTGCAGCGCAACCTGCGCAGCTACCTGCTGCGCTTCGCTCTGCACGACGCCGGCGACGTGCTGCTCGTTGGCGTCCTGCCGCGCCACGCCGTCACCGTCGACGAGCTCGACCGGATGCTCGGCCAGCTGCTCATCGTGGCCGACGAGTCGTACTGGCAGGCGATCCGGCTCGGCTTCGGCGGCTACATCGAACGCGAACAGGCCTGGCGCGCCCGCGTCGGAATGGGCCCAAACCCCATCTCCTGATCCGACTATTCCGCACGTCCCATTCCTGATTGACTCGTGATGGCCGCTGGATGACTAGTTCGGCTGGGCTAAGAAAACCGTCCAGGAGGACCATGGTGGACGGGCGACGTATCGCCGATCCTGATAACAACGTCCGACTGTCGGCGCCGGGTCATCGGCGTCGTGCTCACGGGCCTGCGCGCGGCCGCGTAGGCTCAACGGCAACGGGTCGGCGCGCCACCGCCTCGAAGTTGCGCGCCTGGGCCCGACGGGCGGGTAGGCCCGCGACGCCGCGTCGCGGGCCTCCTGCGTGTCGGCCCCTGGCTCGTAAGCCTGGAATGCATTGGCGACGGAGGGAACAGCTGTGCAGGCCTTGATCGTGGTCGACATGCAAAACGGCTTCCTGCGAGAGGGCAACCTCGCCAGCACCGACTGCCTGGCGGTGCTGCCCGCGGTGGTTCGCGAGGTGGACGCCGCGCTGGCCGCCGGCCAGCGGGTGATCTTCACGGCCGACACCCACGAGACCGACGATCGCGAGTTCGACGTGTTCCCGACCCACTGCGTGCGCGGCACGCAGGAGGCGCAGCTCGTCGACGAGCTGCTCGGCTACCTCGACCGTGCCGAGGTGCACCTGCTGCCCAAGCGTCGCTACTCGGCGATGTTCGAGACCGAGCTGGAAGGGCTGCTGCACCGCTTCGACATCGACGAGGTGCGCATCTGCGGGGTGTGCACCGACATCTGCGTCCTGCACACCACCGCCGACCTGCGCAACCGTGACATCGCCGTCACTGTCGCAGCCGAGGCGACCGCCACCTTCGACGCGCCCGAGCACGACGCGGCCGCGATCCGGGAGCAGTCGCTGGACCACATGGCGCAGATCCTGGGCGCGCGGGTCGAGCGGACTCAGGACGCCGCTCATGCCTGACCTCCTGCGCAACCTGCTGATCAGGGCCGGTGAGAACAAGCCGCTGGCCAAACAGGTCACCTCGCGCCGCCTGACCCGGTCGCTGGCGCTGCGCTTCGTCGCCGGCGAGACCTTGGACGACGGCCTCGCGGTCACCCGCCGGCAGGCCGCTAAGGGCAAGACGGTCACGCTGGACTTCCTCGGCGAGAGCGTGACCTCGCAGGACGACGCCAGGGCCGCCGCCAAGGTCATCGTCGAGGCGGTGGGGCGCATCGGTGACGAGGGGCTGCCAGCCGGCGTGTCGGTCAAGCCCACGCAGCTGGGCCTGAAGCTGTCCGAGGAGCTGTGCACCGAGTTGTGCTGCGACGTGGCAGAGGCCACCGCGCGTATCGGCGAGCACCTCACCCTTGACATGGAGGGCCGCGACGTCACCGAAGCCACCGTCGCCCTGGTGGAGCGCCTGCAGCAGGCGGGCCACGCCCACGTCGGCTGTGCCGTGCAGTCCTACCTGCGCCGGACCCGGGCGGACGTGGAACGACTGTCGCGCGCCGGTGCCAGCCTGCGCCTGTGCAAGGGCGCCTACGCCGAGCCGGAGCGGGTGGCCTACCAGTCGCGGACGCAGGTGAACGCCAGCTACGCCGAGTGTGCCGACTACCTGCTGGCGCACGGCAACTACCCGCGCATCGCCACCCACGACGACCGGCTCATCGACCACGTCAAGGTTGTGGCCAACCGGTTCGGGCTGTCGCGCGACGACTTCGAGTTCCAGATGCTGCACGGCGTGCGGGCCAGCCTGCAGGACGCCCTCGTCGCCGACGGGTACCGCCTGCGGGTGTACGTGCCGTTCGGCCACCAGTGGTACCCGTACTTCATGCGCCGCCTCGCCGAGCGCCCGGCGAACGTGCTGTTCTTCCTACGCTCGCTGCGTGACACCTAGCCACATGCGCGCTGCCGGTTACTCGTCGCTGTGGCGGCGGTGATGGACGCCACCCTCGCCATCCTGGGTGCGGGACGGATGGGCGAGGCCCTGCTCGGCGGTTTACTGCGCTCGGGCTGGGCCACCGCCGACCAGGTCTTGTGCGCGGTGCGCACCGCCGAGCGAGCCGCTGTGCTGACCAGCACCTACGGCGTGCGCGCCGGCACCGACGCCGCTGTCGCCGCGGCTGCCGCCGACGTGCTGGTGGTGGCGGTCAAGCCGCAGAACATGGACGCGCTACTGGTACAGATCGCCGGCGACGTGACCCCCTCGCACACCGTCATCTCAGTTGCGGCCGGCGTCCCCACGGCCAGGATCGAACAGGCCCTGCGCGACGGCGTGCCCGTGGTGCGGGTCATGTCCAACGTTGCGGTGCAGGTCGACGAAGCGATGAGCGCGATCTCGCCAGGGCGCCATGCGGGCCCCGAGCACCTCGCCACCGCCGAGTCGGTGCTCGGCCACGTCGGCAAGGTGGTGCACCTGGCCGAGGAGCACCTCGACGCCGTCACGGCCCTGTCGGGCTCAGGTCCCGCGTACTTCTTCCTGCTCGCCGAGGCCATGATCGACGCCGGCATCCTGCTGGGACTGCCGCGCGACGTCGCCACGGAGCTGATCATCCAGACGATGGTCGGCAGCGCCAAGATGCTGCGCGACACCGGACGGCATCCCGTCGAGCTGCGTGAGGCGGTCACCAGCCCGGGTGGGACCACGATCGCGGCCATCCGCGTGCTGGAGGAGCAACGGGTCCGCGCCGCCTTCCTTAACGCCATCGAGGCCGCACAGCGCCGCTCGACGGAGCTGGCCGGCGGCTGAAGGGCAGGGACGTCCCCAGCTGGCGAAGCGGTAGGACAAGGCCAGTTCCGTTGCGGCCAGAGGGGGTGGGGGTAGTTTGGAGTGGGCTATCGCCGCGAAGACCGGAGCTGGATAATGACAGGGACCCCGTCCGCCGTCGCCAGTACGTTGACCCACCAGTTCGAGGGGGCCTGGCGCGACGACACGCCCATCTTCGGCTGCTGCCGGCGGTCAGTCGGTGTCGCCATCGAAGGCACCGACGTGCTCGCTGTCGCCACGCTCGACCCGGCGGCCCGAGTGCGTGCCCTCCGCCAGGCCGTGGACGCGCAGCTGCCGGGCCACCTGGACACCCACCGCTGCTGCGCAGGTCACCTCGCCGACCTCGCCTTCGATCTGCCCGACCTGCTCGCGCCTGCCACGGGACCCTAAGCCGCCCCTGCATGGGTCGGCGCACGGGCCGCACAGAGCCCGTGGCTGCAGCGTCGCTCCAGCGGCGGTGACGGGGACGTACCCGGACGTTGCGCTGACGTTCTCGGTTCGCGGCGCCTGACCCACCGGCGAAAGGACCCATCGGCCGTGCGTAGCTTTCTCGCCATCCGGCGCGGCACGCTGGCCGCTGGGGTGCTGAGCCTGTTGCTCACTGGTTGCTTCGGCGACGACCTACCGGTGGTCGAGGTGCAGCGCGTCGGTGACGGCGAGGTGACCCAGACGGTGTCGGCTCCGGCCACGATCGAGGCCGCCGCCAGCCAGCAGGTGGCCGCTGGTGTCTCCGGCGTCGTCGTGGACCTCGCCGTGCGCGATGGCGAGAAGGTGCGCAAGGGCCAGACGGTCCTGCGGCTGTCCTCTGAGCAGGTCCAACTCGCCCGCGAGCAGGCGCGAGCCGCCGAGTCGGCCGCTGCGGGCGCTGGCGGTGTGGCGGTCTCAGGCGCCGGTGACCAGACCCTGGCCAACGTGCAGGAGGCGGTTGCGGCGCTGGACCGGCGGACCGAGCCGCGGGTCGCCGAGGCCCGCCGCAACGCGAAGCGCATCAAAGACGCCGACCAGCGCGCGGCGGCACTGTCGGCGGTCGACGCCGTCGAGGCCTCCTATGAGGCCACCCGGGCGGCGCTGCTGACCTCGGGACAGGCCCTGGCGGCGCAACAGGACGCGACCGCCGAGGCGCTGTCAAGCGCCCTGAACCAGGCGGCGTCCTCGGCGACCGCGGCGCAGCGGCTGCAAGCCGAGGCGGCCGCTGCCGCCGCCAAAGAGCAGGCTTCGCAGTTGGTCGTCAAGGCCCCATTCGCCGGACGCGTGCAGCTCGGCGACGCGGCGGTGTCGCAGGCGTCGCCCCTGCCTGGGCAGCTACCCGATGACCTGTCGGGCGCGGCCGGTGCCCTCAGCGGACTAACGGGAGGCGGTGAGCCCGGCGGGACGCTGCGGGTCGGGGCGCCGGTCAACCTCGGTCAGGTCCTGTTCAGCGTGTACGACCTTTCCGAGCGCTACGCCGCAGCCGACGTCGACGAGGTCGACGCCCCGCAGGTACGCAGCGGACAGCGGGCGACGGTGCTGGTCGACGCCTTTCCCGAGGCGACGTTCGAGGGCATCGTCGAGCAGGTGCAGGTTGCGGCCGATCGCACCGAGACGGGCGGCGTCGGCTACCCCATCCGCATCCGGATCATCCCCGAGAACGAACGCCGCGGTGGCACGTCGCGGCGGCTGCGAGTGGGCATGACGGCCAGCGCCGAGATCGTGACCAAGAACCAGCAGGCCGACCTGGTGGTGGCGTCTCGGGCGCTGCTGCGTCGTGAGGGTGGCGACATCGTCTACGTCGTGCGCGACAGCGTGGTGGAGGTCGTCGACGTGCGCGTGCTGGCCCTTGGCGAGGAGCGCGCCGCCGTGCGTGGCGACCTCGAGGTCGACGACCAGGTGGTGGTCACCGGCTACGAGGACCTGTCGGCGGGTGACGAAGTGACCTTGCAGTGACGGTCTGTCGTGGACCGGGCCAGCTGCGGTGACGCCCCCGCCCGTCGTCGAGGCCACCGACGTCACCCGGTCCTACACCCTCGGCAAAGGCGCCGACGCTGCCGTCGTCCACGCGTTGCGGGGTGTGTCGTTCGCCGTTCGGCCGGCCGAGCTGGTGGCCATCATCGGGCCGAGCGGTTCGGGCAAGTCGACGCTGCTGCACCTGCTCGGAGCGCTGGACCGCCCCACCACCGGACGGCTGCGTTTCTTCGGCCGTCCTGTCGACGAGATGAACGACGCCGAGCTGGCGCGCCTGCGCAACACCGAGATCGGCTTCGTGTTCCAGCAGTTCCAGCTGCTGACGAGGACCTCGGCTCTGGCCAACGTCGCGCTGCCGCTGGTCTACCGCGGCACGCCTAGGGCGGAGCGCCGTGAGCGGGCTGCCGCTGCGCTGCGGTCGGTGGGCCTTGGTCACCGCCTCGACCACCGGCCGTCGCAGCTGTCGGGCGGCGAGCAACAGCGCGTGGCCGTGGCCCGTGCCCTGGTCAGCCAGCCCCGCCTGCTGCTGGCCGACGAGCCCACCGGCAACCTCGACACGGTCACCGGGCAGGAGATCATGGACCTGCTGCGCGAGCTCAACCGCGAGCGGGGCGTGGCCGTGGTGGTCATCACCCACGACCCGGAGATCGCGGCGCTGACACCTCGCCAGATCCGCATCCGTGACGGCGTACTGGAAGGCGCGGCCGTTACGCCAGCGGGTCCCGTGGCGCGCGAGCAGCCCGTCTCGCCCGTGGCGGCCCGCCGGGAGCGCGGCGCGTGAACCTGCCCGAGGCGTCCCGGGTGGCGATCACCGCCATCGGCTCCAACCGGTTGCGCTCGGCACTGACGGTGCTCGGAGTGGTCATCGGGGTGATGAGCGTGGTCCTGCTGGTGGCCGTCGGCACCGGCGCACGCAACGAGGTGACCGCCGGGGTGGAAGACCTCGGCTCCAACTTGCTGCTGGTCGTGCCCGGCTCGTTCGACTTCGGCCAGGCCCCGACGCTGAGCAAGTTCACCATCGACGACGTCGAGGACATCCAGCGTGACCTCGGCGATCAGGTGTCGGTCAGCGGCAACCTCGCCAGCGGCGAGACGGTGCGGGCCGGCAGCGTGTCGGCGTTTTCCAGCGTCCTCGGGGCCACCGCCGAGTTCGATCAGGTGCTCAACCGCGAGGTGGTGCGAGGCGAGTTCCTCACCGAGTCCGACGTCGCGACCGGCCGCCGGGTGGCGGTGCTGGGGTCCAGTGCCGGGGCAGCGCTGTTCCCCGACAGCGACCCCATCGGCAAGTACGTGACCGTCGCGGGGCTGCGCTTCCGGGTGATCGGGGTGTTCGACGAGCTCGGCGCCGCCCTCGGCGTCGACCGCGACAGCCAGGTGGTGGTGCCGATCACCGCGGCACAGCGACTGTTCGGCACCCGGCGGGTCGACACCATCTTCGTCAAGGCACCCGACGCCTCGCAGCTGGATCCGATTACCGAACGGCTGCGCGCCGTGCTGTCCGAACGGCTCGACGAATCCGAGTTCAGCGTGCTGACTCAGCAGGAGATCCTCGGCGTCGCCGGCGAGATCCTCGACACACTGACCCTGGTGCTGGCCGCCATCGCCGGCATCAGCCTGCTCGTCGGCGGGATCGGTGTGAGCAACATCATGCTGGTGTCGGTGCAGGAGCGGACCCGCGAGATCGGCCTGCGCAAGGCGCTGGGAGCACGCACGCGGGACATCACCACGCAGTTCCTGGTCGAGGCGATCGTGCTGTGCGGCGTCGGCGGGGTGCTGGGCATCGCACTGGGCATCGGCCTCGCCGAGATCGCGTCGTCGTTCACGCCGCTGCCCGCCGCGGTGACCGGCTGGAGTGTGGCGCTGGCCTTCGGGGTGAGCGTCGGCGTCGGCATCGCCTTCGGGACGTTCCCCGCCCGACGCGCGGGGCGCCTCGACCCGGTCGTTGCCCTGCGCTACGAGTGACCGCGCACGCCTCCTGGCCATGCGCGGTTGGCGCCGCCTAGGCATGCCTAGGCCCGCCATCGCCCGGTCCTAGGCAAGACGGCCCACGAAAGATGCGCACTGCTGCCGATGCGGCTGGCTACCTCAGAGGCACATGGTGGTCGTCATCGGGTTGCAACGACCCCGAGAAGGCTGGAAGGAGGCCGACATGCTGCACGACCCGCATTTCGCGGCGGTCATGGAGACCGCACGCGTCGAGCGACTCCGCGCCGGGTTCACGCGACGTCGCCGTCAGAACAAGACGGCGACGTCCGCGTCCCGTCCGGCCGCCATCGCGCCTCGCCCCGCCGCCACCGCGCCGCGGCCGGCCGCCACCGCGCCCCGCGCAGCCGCCACCGCACCCCGCGCAGCCACCGCCATCGTCGACCTCGAGGAGCGTCCCGCCTCTGCGGCCAGCGCGGCGCGCTGACCTCGGCCTCTACCCTGGAGGCCATGTGGGTGTCGCGCCCCGGTCTCAGCCCCGTCATGGTGGGACGCCAGGCTGAGCTCATCCAGCTGCGCCGGCAACTCGACGTCGCGCGGGACCCGCAGGTCGCCCTGGTCACCGGCGAGGCGGGCGTTGGCAAGAGCCGCCTGGTGCGCGAGTTCGTCACGCTGCTCCCGCCCGCCACGATCGTGCTCGGCGGGCAGGCCGAGGAGGGTGACCTGAACCGCCCGTACGAGCTGCTACGAGACGCCGTCGAGCCGATCGTGGTCGGCTGGGACGACGTGCCGGCGCCGCTGCAGTCCCGAGCCCACGCCCTGGGTCACGTGCTCGCGCCGCTGGTCGGTGACCCCCACCACGTGGACGACCACGGCCACACGGCCGACGAGTTGCTCCGCGCCGGCCTCGAGCTCGTCCGCTACCTGACCGGCGGCCGGCCCGCCGTAATGGTGCTGGAGGACCTGCATTGGGCGGACGCGGCGAGCATCGCGCTGTTCGGCCGCCTCGCGACGACGCCCGACCTGCCGCTGCTGATCATCGGCACCTTCCGCCCGGAGGACTTCGACCGCCGCCACCCGCTGGCCGCCCTGCTGCCGTCGCTGGAACGCCAGCGCCCCGTCACCCATCTGTCGCTGTCCCGCCTGCAACGCCACGAGCTGGCGGCGATGCTCGAGGCCGTCTACGGCCGCGCCCCCTCCGCCGAGACCGTGCTGACGCTGCACCGGCGAACGCAGGGCAACCCGTTCTTCGTCGAGGAGCTCATCGCCACCGCGGGCACCGACGATCCCGAGGCCCTTGACCGGGTGGCCCTGCCGTGGAACGCCGCCGAGGCGGTGCTGCGCCGCCTCGATGCGCTCGCGCCGCAGGAGCGGGCCGTCGCCGACGCGGCGGCGGTGCTGGCCACGCGGGTTCGCTTCGACCTGCTCGCCGCCGTCTGCGAGATCAGCGAGGATCGGCTGATTGTCGCCCTGCGTGACCTGGTGGCGCGTGGGCTGTTGGTCGAGGGCGACAACGACAGCTTCACCTTCCGCCACGCGCTCACTCGCGAGGCGGTCGCCGACCAGCTGCTGGGCCGCCAGCGCCGCCGGCTGCACGAGAAGGCCTTGGCCGCGCTGCGTGAAGCCGGTGAGACCGACGACGCACTGCTGGCCCATCACGCCGCTGGCGCGGGACACCACGCCGAACTGGTGACCCACGCAAAGGCCGGCGCCGCGCGCTACCTGCGGGAGGGTTCCGGCCTGCTGGCCCTCCGCCTTGCGGAGCAGGGGCTGTGGGGAGCCGACGAGCTGGCAGAGCCGCTGATCGCCGACGAACTGACCCTGCGTTCGGTGGCAACCCGAGCCGCGCTCGCGGTCGGTTTGCTGGATGTGGCGACCCGCCACGCCGGGCAGTGGCGCCTGCTGGCCGAACAGGCGCAGGCCCCGGTTGAGGAGGCGGCCGCGTTGCGTCACCTGGCGTTGCTGGCCTTCTACGGCGGCGACCTGCCCGGTTACTGGCAGCGCATCGGCGAGGCCTTGGAAGTCGCCGACCGGCTGGGCCCCAGCGAGGAGACGGGCTGGGTCCTGGCCTACCGCTCACAGGGCCACATGCTGCTCGACGAGCACGAAGCGGCGATCGAGTGGGCCGAGCGCGCCATCGCCGTCGCCGACCAGGTCGACGCGCCGGCCGTCCGCGCGTACGCCCTGGTCAACAAGGGCACCGCGCTGTGTTCGCTGCCGGGACACGCCGACGAGGGGGCTGGGCTGCTGGCCGAGGCCAGGGACACGGCTCGGCGCAGCGGTGACATGCTCACCCTGACACGCGGCTACGTCAACGGCGTGCTGTTCGAGCTGGAGCAGCGGCGCTACCCCCGCGCCCGCCTGTTGCTGGAGGAGGGCTGGGGTGTGGCCGACCGCCACGGACTCGACAGCGCCGCCGCCAGCATCGCCGGTCTCGGGGTCCATCTCGCGCTGTGCGAAGGTGACGCCGCCGCGGCCTACCGCTGGCTGCGGCTGGGTCGCCGCGTGGTGGCGGCTCCCGGCAGCGACCTGTGGCTGCTGGCCATGGACGGTCTGATGGCCACCGAGCGCGACGACGTCGAGGCCGCCGCCGGTGTGCTGG
>Ga0136640_10000265_pt1 | contig 19726 bp, 17 predicted proteins | sample AntDrymUQ8642106_2_FD_105498 | JGI IMG/M metagenome (GOLD analysis project Ga0136640, IMG submission 105498) | Polar desert sand microbial communities from Dry Valleys, Antarctica - metaG UQ864 (21.06) | ecosystem: Environmental > Terrestrial > Soil > Desert | place: Antarctica: Dry Valley...
CCACCACCGTCCCGGGCCCCGAACCGGGTGACCCACCGACCAAGGAGCAACCATGACCCGACCCCGCCCCCGATCTCGACCCTTCAGCCGAGGGTTGCTGGCCGTTCTGTCCTGCTTCGCGCTCGTCGCGGGGGCCTGCGCCAGCCGCGACGCCGACTCCGACAGCAGTGGTGGCGGCGGAGGGGGAGGAGGCGGCGCCGGTGGCGGGGGTGCGGCCGAGGGCATCGACACCGAGGACTGCATCAGCGATCCGAGCGCCGAGATCGAGGGCGACACCATCAAGCTCGTGTCGTCGTACCCCCAGTCGGGCCTCACCGGTGCCTTCGCCGAGATCGCCCGCGGCTGGGCCGCCTACTTCGACACCGTCAACGCCGACGGGGGCGTCGAGATCGCCGGCAAGAGCTACCAGATCGAGTTCGAGGACGCCGATGACGAGTACAACCCCCAGCAGACGGCGTCGAACATCGAGGAGCTGGTGGGCCAGGAGGGTACCGATGCCTTCGCCGCCTTCAGCGTCGTGGGCACCGCCAACAACATCAACATCCGCGACTTCCTCGGCGAGCGCTGCGTGCCCAACCTCTTCGCCGCCACCGGCTCGGTGGCGTGGGGCAACTCCGAGTACCCGTGGACGATCGGGTCGAGCCTGAGCCCTTACACCCTTGAGGCCCAGGTCTTCGCCGACTACCTCGAGGAGAACCAGCCCGACGCCAAGGTGGCCATGTTGCGCCAGGCCGACGACTTCGGAGAGACCTACGAGCAGGGCTTCATGCAGGCCATCGCGGACACCGACATCGAGCTGGTGGCCGTCGAGGAGTACGCGGTGGGCTCCGACCAGGTCGGCGCCCAGATCACCACCCTGGCCGACAGCGGGGCCGACGCCTTCTTCAACGGCGGCACCCTGCTGGCCTGCCCCAATGCCCTGACCGCCCAGCAGAGCGAGGGCTGGGACGTCACCACCTGGGTGTCGGGCACCTGCATCTCCAAGACCCTCACCGGCATCGCCGGCCAGGCCGCCGACGAGGTGCTGAGCATGACCAACCTGAAGGACCCGCAGAACCCCGCCTACGACGAGGACGAGGACATGATGGCCTTCAAGGCTGCGGTGGAGGAGAACCGTCCGGAGTTCAAGGGCCGGGAGCTCGATCTCGAGAACGGGATCGTCGGCTACGGCTGGACCCAGGCCGACCTGCTCGTGCAGGCCATGGAGGCGGCCGAGGCCCCGACCCGGCTGGCGATCATGGAGTCGGTCCGCAACCTCGACGGTTTGACCAGCGGACTGTTGCTCGAGGGTGTCGAGGTCACGACCGGGCCTGACGACTCCTACATGGGCGAGAGCGTCACCCTCATCCAGTACGACGCCGCTGCGCAGCACTTCAGCGAGCTCGGCGAGGTGATCGACCTCGAGGGCGAGACCACCGAGCTCACCCCCGAGGAGCTGATCACGGCGTGAGTGGCGGTTCGTTCCCCCTCCCCTAGTGGCGGAGGCTGCCCGTCGCCGGCGACGGGCAGCCTTCACCGCTTCAGGGAGGGATCCGGGCGATCGTCGTCACGGGTGAGCCACGCCGGTGCTGGTGCAGCCTCGGCCAGCAGGACTCGCAGCCGGTCGATCTCGGCGACCTCTGCGAGTCGGCCCGACAGGCCGCGCAGGTTTCCGGCCACCCCGGCGTGGGGTCGTCGGCCCCGGGCCAGGGCCCACACGAAGCGGGCGGCCGCGCTGATCGACACCGGGACCCCGGCGTCGGCCAGGCCGCCTCGCAGGCGTGCCCGGGCGGCAGCGGCCTCGGGACGCAGGTGGCGGGCCCGACGGGGGAGGGCGAGGCGGCGCAGCACGAACACGGTCGCGGCGATGACGAGGCGTCCGGCTGCGGCGATGACGAGGGCACCGACGGCCAGCACGACGAGCGGCCAACCGGGATCGACCGGGATGCTGGCGCCGAGGGCGACGATCCCGAGACCGGCGACGATCCACGCGACGAGGGCGAAGCCGGCCACTCGCTGAGCCACCAGCTCGGCGGCGATCCACCGGGCGAGCAGCAGGCCCTGGCTGGCCGTCGCTGGCCACCCGCCTGAGCCATGGCCCTCGGCGTCGAGTCCTCTCGCGGTCATCGGGTTAGGTCCTCGGCGGCCTGGCGGACCTGCCAGTCGCGATCCTCTGCGGCCCGTCCGAGGGCGGCATCCACCTCGGGACCGTCGAACGGGGCGAGGGCCAGCACTGCCCGGCGCCTCACGGTCGCCTTGTCGCCGGTCGCGGCCAGCACCGCCGGCAGTCCGGCTACGTCGCCGATCGCCCCCAGGGCGGCCACCGCCGCCTCCCGCACCAGGGCATCTGAGTGCCCGACGGCCAGGTCGGAGAGCAGCGGGACGACACCGGCCTCGGCGGGGTGCCGCTCGCCGCAGGCCCAGGCGGCCACCTCGACCACGGTGGGATCGTCGTCGGTCAGCAGCGCGAGCAGCGAGGAGCCGCCGAGCCCCTCGCCCGTCCCGTCCGGCCCGGCGAGGGCGGCGACCTCCTCGGCGGCGCGGCGACGGACCGACGGCTCCGGGTCCGCCAGCGCTGAGGTGAGGTCCTCGGCCCTCAGCTCCCCGGCTCGACGCAGTGCTCCCAGGGCGGCGGCCCGCACGCCCGGCGCCGGGTCGGTGAGGCCGAACCGGGCAACGCTGGCGTCGCCGCGGTGGCCGGCCTCGACGACCTCTGCTCGGCGCGCGTCGACATCGGGATCCATGACACCCAGTCGAGCATGCCGGGTGACCCGGGGTGGGCTCCGGCGGCTGGGTGCGGTCTGGCAGGCTCTCTGGCCCGTGCATGCTCCCGAGCCCTCCGCACCGCCGACGGGGTCGTCCCAGCCGCCTCCCTCGCCCGACCTCTGGATGCCCGGCCCGCCCCAGGTGCGGCTCGGCTGGCACCCCATCTGGTCGGTGCTCGGCGTGGCCCTGCTCCTGTCGACCGCCGTCATCGCGATCGGCGCGGTGGTCCGGGCCCCCTATGTCGTGTTCGCCCCCGGGTCGGCCATCGATACCGAGCCCATCATCTCCACGCCCGGCACCGAGGCCTTCGAAGACGACGGAGAGGTGCTGTTCCTGACCGTCTCGCTGCGGGGGGCGTCGCAGCGCGTCGGCTACGGGGAGGCGGCGTTGGGCTGGCTGCGCGGCGACGAGGACGTCTTCCCCCGCGACGCGATTCTGGGCGGCCAGACCGGCGACGAGAGCCGCGAGCAGTCCCTGCAGGAGATGACCGTGTCGCAGGAGGTCGCGGCCAAGGTCGCCCTCGAGCACCTGGGCTACGAGGTGGCCAGCCGGGGCCGTGGCGCGGTGGTGACCAGCACCGTGCCCGGGTCGCCGGCCGCCACCGACCTGCGACCGGGTGATGTCATCGTGGCCGTAGACGGCACCGACATCGACCTCGATTCGCAGCTGCGCGGGGAGCTCGACGGGAGGGAGCCAGGCGATCAGGTCGCCCTCTCCGTCGACCGCGGGGGCAGCCAGGACCCCGTCGATGTGACCACCCGGCTCATCGCCGATCCCGACGGCAGCGACCGAGCCCTGCTCGGTGTGAGCGTCTTCACCCGCGACCTGTCGTTCGACCTTCCGTTCACGGTGCGGATCGACACCAACGACGTCGGGGGTCCCTCGGCCGGGTTGGCCCTGACCCTCGGTCTCATCGACCACCTCACCCCCGGCTCGTTGACCGGTGGACAGGTGATCGCCACCACCGGCACGATGGACCCCGACGGCCGCGTGGGCGTGGTCGGCGGGGTGGCGCAGAAGGCGGCGGCCGCCATCGGGGCCGGAGCCCGCCTCATACTCGTCCCGGAATCCGAGGCCGATGAGGCACGGGCCCACGCCGGCGACGTCACCGTCGTCGGGGTCGCCACCCTCGACGACGCCCTGGAGGCCCTCACCGACATCGGCGGCAACGCCGACGAGCTCGACCGCGACGGTGGCCCCTGATGGCAACCACAACCCGAACTGGTGTCGATCGCGCCGGCTATGGCCGGTCAGATCTTCACCACTTCGGCTGCTGCTGATGCAGTGACCACCACCGCCACCCTCGTCCAGCTCGCGGCCGAGCTGACGCTGTTCCTGGTCGCGGTGGCCGGTGCCGGGCTGTCGATCCGCAACGGCCTGCTGGGGGTGGATCGGGCCGCCCGGCTCCTGCTCGCCCTCGGATTCCTGGTGCTCGGGACAGGGGCGTTCCTGGTGGGCTCCCTCACCGTCGATCGCGTCGAGGAGGCGACCGCCCTGGCTGTGCTGCGCAGCGCCGGCGCAGCCCTCGTCGCCTTCGGCGCCGTTCGCTGGGCCGGGAGCCGGGTCGGTCGCCCGGCGCTGCTCATCGGCCTGCTCCTCGTGATCGTGGCCGCCGGTCTCGAGGCGCGTGGTGTCGAGCTGGGGTCGATCGGTGCCGGCTGCGAGCCGTTGGTGCTGTCGGGTGCCCTGGTGATGGGGGTGGCTCTGGTAGTCGCCGGCCGTCACACCATCCCCGGCCGCATGGCGACCAGCGTGGCTGCGGTCCTCCTGGTGGTCATCCTGCTCGTCTCGGTCTCGCTGTCGACGGTCATCAGCCGAACCGTCGAGGACCAAGCTCTGCGTCGCAGCGGGGCTCGCGCTGTCGCCGACGCCGCCGCGGCGGTGGCCGAGGGCGAGGGCGCCCTCGACGAGGCCACCCTGGTGGGGGCTTCGCTCTCCGCCCGGCTGGGTCCCGAGCTGGCCGTTCTGGCCGAGCCCGGGCGCTCTGCGCCCGAAGCCGAAGCGGCGCGCGAGGCTCTCGCTAGCGAGGTGCGCGCCTTGGTCGGCCCCGACGGCCTGTCGATAGACGATCCGGTCGTCGTCGTGAGCCGCTCCGGTGCGCCCGAGCTGGCGGTGCCCGCTTCGTTCGGGGAGGCGGCCCGCCTGTCCGTCGGCGGTGACCCCGTCGTCGGGGAGGCCCTGGCGAGCGACGGTGCCCGCCAGGGGGTGACCGTGGCCGGGCGATCGGCCTTTGCCGTGGCCGCCGTCCCCCTGCGGGTCGTCGGCGACGATGGCCGTGCGACACTCGGCGCCGTCGTCGTCGCCCGGCCACTGGACGACACCTTCTTGAGTCGCCTCGAGGTCTCGGGCGATCCGGCCGAGTACGCCCTCATCGGGCGAGACGGCGTCATCGCCGCCTCCGCCGGGCTGGTCGGCTCAGGTGACGTTCGCCGCGCCGCCCGAGCAGTGCTCGACGGCGACGACGGCGGCGCGTTGGATGCCACCGGGCGGCCGCGGGTGGTCGTCGCTCGGCCCGTGGCTGCCGAGGGGCTCCCGCCCGATCTGGCCCTCGTCCGGACGACGTCGACCGCCGAGGTCGTCCGCACCCGGGAGGACCTCTTTCGCGCGCTGTTCCTCGTCGCCCTGGCCGCCGGGCTGGCTGGCATCGCCCTCGCCGTCCTCGTCGGCGAGAGGATCGGAGGCGCGATCCGTCGTCTCACCGCGGCTGCCGTGCGCATCCGTGAGGGCGACCTGGGGGCTGAGGCCGCCATCGACCGCGAGGACGAACTCGGCGAGCTGTCCACCACCTTCGACCAGATGGCCGGGTCACTGCGCGACCTCACCGGCGACCTGCGCCGGTCCGCCGAGGCGGAAGGAAGTCTGCGAGCTCGCCTGGAGACGGTCTTCGCCGGGGTGACCGACGCGGTTGTCGCAGCCGACGACGAGCGCCGGGTGACCGAGCTCAACCGGGCCGCCGAGGAGCTGCTCGGCCTGGCCCCCGGCCACCACGCCGTCGGGCGACCCCTGGACGAGGTCGTGGCCCTGAGCGGCGCTGACGGTCGCGTGCTCGTGCCGACGGCGTCGCCCGGACGGCCCCGGTCGGTGTCGGGGCTCGTAGCTCGTGTCGGGCCCGGAGCCGCGCCCTCATCACCCGTGCCCGTCGTGGGCACGGCGGCGTCGCTCGTTGATGTCGGGGGCGCTGCTGCGGGGCTGGTCGTGGTCTTGCGCGACGTTCGAGCCGAACGGGCGCTGGAGGTGGCCAAGCAGGAGTTCCTGGCCAACATCGGCCATGAGCTGCGGACCCCGCTCACCCCCATCAAGGGCTACGCCGGGGTCCTGCGGCGACGGGCCCCCACCGCGGATCAAGCGCGTGAATGGGCCGACGGGATCACGAGCGGTGTCGCCCGCCTCGAGCACCTCGTGGAGCGGCTCGTCACGTTCGCAGCCGTCACCGCCGGGCCCGAGCTGGATGCCGGGACAGGTGAGGAACGCATCGAGGTCGGCCCCCTGGTGGCGGCGGTGGTCGACGGGTGGCGTGACCGGCTCGAGCTCGGACGGGTGATCGAGCCCGACCTCATTGGCGCTCAGGTCGCGGTGTCGGGCCGCCAGGCCCACCTCCGCCTGGCCCTGGACGAGCTGATCGACAATGCCGTCCGCTTCTCGCCGGCCGGCGCTCCGGTGCGCGTCGAGGCGCGAGCGGAACCGCCGGCCGACCAGCCTGGCCGAGGCGCCCCCGCCGCTCAAGAGGCGAGCACCGCAGCCGATGGGCACGATGTGGTCGAGCAAGGTCCACCCGACAGTCGCGCCGCGACGGGCCCGGCCGAGCCCGTCGCCGGGTCGAGGCTCGGTGCTGTGAGGCTTACGGTGCGTGACGCGGGCGGGGGCGACACCAGCGCCCTGACCTCCGCCATCGGCGCCTTCGCCCAGGGCGACGCGTCGACCACCCGTAGCCACGACGGCCTGGGCCTCGGGCTCGCCCTCGTGGATCGCATCGCCCGCGCCCACGGCGGCCGTCTGGCGGTCGACGCCCCTTCCCAGGGCCCGACGGCGGTCTCTATCCTGTTGCCCGTGGTCATCGACGAGCCGGGCGCAGGCGCGCCCGACGAAGGGCCGTCCTCCGACGCGCCTGCGGAACCGCCCCCCCCGGCCGTGGTCAGCCCGTCATGACCGCCGTCCTCGACCGGTCATCGCCCAACACGCCACCGCGCCCCGACGGGGCCGGTGGCGTCGTCACGCACCGATCGGCCGCTGCGTCCGAACCGGCCTCCGGCCCTCCCCGCCGATCCCGCCTGCCCGTACGTCGCCTGTGGATCCTGCCCGCCGCTGCCGTCTTGGCCGGCGCCCTGGCCCTGGTACCTGCCGTGCGCGACGACGGCCCCGGACCCGGTGAGGCCGACGTCACCGTGGACGGTTCTGCGATGGTCGGGCGGGCAGGGGGCGAGCGACGATCGATCACCGACGACGCCGTGAGACTCCGACCCGGCGACTCGCTGGAGATCACCGCAGGCACGGCCCACTTCGATCTCGCCCGCGACGTTTCCTTCGAGGGCCGCGCCGGGGCCACCGTCGGCGGGCGGTCCGGGACCACGGTGCGCATGGCGAGGGTGCCCGAGCTGGTCGCCGGACGACTGCTCGTCGTGGCGCCACAGGCCACCCGGATAGAGGCCGCCGGAACGACGGTTCGCGTCTCGCAGGTCGGCGACGACGCCGGCGCCGTTCGCCTCGATCGGCGCCTCGGCCTCAGCGTCGGTTCCTACCGGGGACAGGTTGGTCTCGAGTCCGCCGGGCGTCGCGGTGAGGTCCTCCCCCTCCGCCGTGCCGAGGTCGCGAGCCCGGGAGACTTCGGACGGCGCGACCTACCCGTGCGCTACTCGCCCTCCGACGACTGGGATCGCCGCTTCCTGGGCGATGCCCTGTTCGTCGACCGCCAGCTCCAGCCTCTCCTTCAGGGTCTGGCCGCCAGCGACGCTGCCGATCTGACCTCGGCGGCCGGGTTGCGGACAGCTGTGCCCGGCCTGGCGTCGGTAGCCACCCTGCGACCGCTGCTGGCCGAGGTCGCCTCCGGTGGTGAGGCTCTCGTCCTTGCGGTCGTCGCCGAGCAGGGTCCGGGCGCCTCGTTCCGCAAGCAGTGGCAGGCCGCCGCCGGGTTCAGAGACGATGGGGCGGAGTGGGGTCTGGTCGCCCTCGACCAACGGGTCGATCCCTCCGAGCTCCTCGATGGCGTGCGCGCTGCGGTCGACCGGATCGGGCTCGACTTCGATCCCGGCCCGGAGCCCGATGACGGAGTCGCACCCGACGCCGGGGCCGGGCCCGGCGACACGCCTACCGCGGCGCCGGCCGCGACGAGGCCGTCGCCGACCGCGCCCGACGCGCCGGCTCCGGCCGCCGCGACCAGCGCAGCCCCCACCGGGGCCGCCGCACCCGGAACTCCTGCGCCCACCCCGACCACTCCGCCGCCGGGCGGCGGGGGCGCAGCCGGCCGGGGCGGGCCATCGGTTGCCTCCGGAGGCGCGGGCGGGAGCGCCAGCCCGATCGGAGTCGGAGGGGTGCCCGGCGGCGGCGGCCCGCCCGAAAGCGGTAGCAGTGGCGGTTCCGGGGGTGGGAGCGGTTCGGGGGACGGCAGCGGTTCCGGTGGAGGCGGCACTGGCGGGCCGGGGGTCGGCAGCGCCGGCGGCGGTGGTCCGGTCGGCGGCGGTGGCGTCGCCGTGCCCGGCGCTGGGGGCGTGGTGTCCGGAGTCGGAGGCGTCGTCGGCGGGGTCACCGAGGGCACCGCTGGTGTGGTGGGTGCGGTCGTAGGTGTAGTCGACGGGGTCGGTGGCATCGGCGAAGCCGTGGTGGGTGGAGCCGGAGGAGTGGTGGGCGGGTTGAGCAGTGGGGCCGGTGGGGTCGTCGGTGGTGTCGTCGACGGGGTCGGTAGCGTCGGCGCAGGCGCGGTGGGCGGTGTGGTCGAGGGGGTCGTCGGCGTCGGCGCAGGCGCGGTGGGCGGTGTGGTCGAGGGGGTCGGTGGCGTCGGCGCTGGCGCGGTGGGCGGAGCCGAGGGAGCGGTGGGCGGTGCTGGAGGCGCGGTGGTCGACGGCGTCGTCCTCGGCGTCGGCGCGCTGGTGCCGGGCGCCTGACAGCCCATCGCACCGATGCGGCTGCGGCCACGTCGCGATTGACCCGATCCAGCAGGGCTGCGGTCGTAGCATCGCGAGCGATGTCGCCCTCCTCCGATCACAGCGCGTCCTCCATCACCGGTCGCGCGTTCGCGTTCCGGCGCAAGGGCTTCGATCCCGACGAGGTCCGGGCCTACCTCGGTCAGCTGGCGGAGATCGTCAGCCGCCTCACCGCCGAGCGAGACCTGGCCAAGGCTCGGGTCGTCGACCTCGAGATCGAAGCCCGGAGCCGTCCCGCCATCGACGAGGACCAGCTCACCGAGATCCTCGGCGAGGAGACGGTTCAGGTGCTGGCCGCAGCGCGCAAGGCCTCAGCGGAGTTGAGGCAGCGAGCCGAGGAGAGCGCGGAGGTCGTGAGGCGCAAGTCCAGCGAGGAGGCTGAAGCGATCCGTCGCCGCTCCGAGGCCGACGCCGCTCGCCTGCGCGACGAGGCCCAGCGGGTGCGCTCGGAGGCCGATGAGGCGCGCCGCCAGTTGGAGGATCAGGCCGAGGCCGAAGCCGTCCGGATCCTCTCCGAGACCGAGGCCGAGGCGGAAGCCGTTCGGGCGGCGGCGGCGGCCCAGACAGCGACGGCGCAGACCGAGGCGGCCGAGATTCGGGCCCGAGCGGACTCCGACGCCTCCCAGGTGCGAGCCGCGGCCGACGAGGTGTTGGGTGTGCGCAGCGCGGAGGCCGAAGCGGAGGCAGAGGCCATTCGTTCCCGGGTCGCGGCCGAGGCCGAGGCGATGCGCACCGAGGCCGAGGTCCGGGCCGCCGCCATCCGCGCCGCGGCCGATGGGGAGCGGGACGCTGCGCAGGCCGAAGGTCGCGAGATGGTCGCCGAGGCCCAGAAGGTTCGCCAGCGGATGCTGGCCGACCTGGCCGGTCGGCGGAAGGCCGCTCGCGTGCAGCTCGAGCAGCTCCAGGCCGGGCGCGACAGCCTGCTCGCGTCCTACGAGGACGTGCGTCGCAGGCTCGACGAGGCAACCGCCGGTCTGCGAGGCGCCCTACCCGAGGCTCGAACCGCTGCGGAGGCGGCTCGCATCCGGGCTCAGGCCGAGCCCGAGGGCAGTGTCGAGCAGCTCGAGGCGCACATCGTGGAGGCCCGGGCCGCCGGCCTCCCGCTGGTCGGCGATGACTTGGTCGTCGGCGACGACACCGAATCGGAGGTCGACTTCGCCGAGGTCACCTCCGCCGCGCTCCCGGTCGACGACCACGCCGCTGCGGCGACCGGCTCCGCTCCCGACACCCCGGCCGGGGCCCCCGCCGACGGCGACGCTGCGGCTGTGGTCGAGTGGCGACCCGAGACCGCAGAGGAGTCGCTGGCTCTGGAGTCGACCGCGGATGCCGAGGCCGGGGACGGCGAGTCGCGGGTCGAGGGCCTCTTCGCCCGGTTGCGGGCCTCTCGTCAGGCATCCGATGACTCCGATGCTCCGGAGGTCGCCGTCGACACGACCACGTCCGACACCGACGCAGAGGTGGTCTCCGTGTCCACCGATGTCGATCCGGCGGCGTCGCCCACCGCCGGCGACGAGCTCGCCGCCGCGCCGGAGGATTCACCCGACGACTCCGCCGACGCAGGGGACTCCGACGGCGCAGAGGCCGACGACGATGTGGCGGACGACGACCCGACGAGCGACGTGCTGACGATGCTCGAACGGCGCGACGGTGCGATCGAACCGATCGAGGGGCGTGTCGCCCGCAAGCTCAAGCGAGTGCTGGCCGACGAGCAGGGTCGGGTGCTCGACGGCGTCCGGCGCCATCGGGGTTCTTCCCCGCACCTAGACGACATCTTGAGCCTCGACGACCAGGTCGCCAACTACGCCGTCGTGGTCGCTGACGACCTGCTGGCGGCGGCCGAGGAGGGCGCCGCCTTCGAGGGAGCGGCCCTGCCGCCGTCGACGTCGCTGTCAGGCGTCGCCGACGAGCTGGCCCGCACCCTGGCCGGCATGGTCCGGCCGCGGGTCGAGCGATGCTTCGACGGGGGTGAGGACGCCGAGGAGATCTCCGACCGGCTGCGAGCCACCTACCGCGAGTGGAAGACCGACCGTCTCGTCGAGACGACCCGTCACCTCGTGTTGTCCGCCTTCGGCGAGGGCCAGGTGGCGGTGCTGCCCACGGGTGCGCCGGTGCGGTGGGTCCACGACCCGACCGAGTCCACCTGTCCCGACTGCGAGGACGACGCCTTGGCCCACGTGGGCTCCGGCGACCCGTTCCCCACCGGCCACGCCCACCCGCCGGCCCACCCCGGCTGCCGGTGCCTGGTGGTGGTCGAGCGGGTCGCCGCCTCGGCCTGACCCCCTCCCTCACCAGTCCCTAGGTGGCCGGAGGTTCCCTGGGGTCGTCGTTAGGCTGCCGCCGGTATGCGCCCCCCCTCCGACATGCCGCGGCGAGCGCCGAAGCGCCGCCGGCACCTGCCCACGGGCCGGGGCCGGGTCGTCCTCGTCGTCGCCTTGGTCGGGCTGTTGCTGCTGGTCACGTCCCTGCGAGGGATCGCCGGCTTCTACACCGACTACCTGTGGTACGAGTCCCTCGACCTGAGCAGCGTCTGGCGGGGCGTCCTCGGGGCCAAGACGTCTCTGGCGGTCATCTTCACGGCCGTGTTCTTCGCCCTGGCGTGGATCAACCTGACCGTGGCCGAGCGGTTGAGCGGGCGCACCATCCGCTTCGGCGGGTCCAGCGAGGACGAGCTGGTGCTGCGCTACCGCGAGCTGGTCGGTCGACGCTCGCTGTTGGTTCGAGGGGTCACCTCGGCGCTGCTCGCCCTGGTCGCCGGGGTCGGGACCAAGTCCCAGTGGAACAACTGGATCCTCTTCACCAACAGCGCGACCTTCGGGCGCCGCGACACGACCTTCGGCTACGACATCGGCTTCTACGTCTTCCAGCTGCCGTTCCTGCGGTTCGTGGGCGGATGGTTGTTCACCACCCTCATCCTGGTGCTGCTAGTCACCGTCGTCTCGCACTACCTGAACGGCGGGATTCGACTGCAGGCGGCCAAGGACCGGGTGAGCCCGCACGTCAAGGTCCACGTCTCGGTCCTGCTCGGGGCCCTGGCTCTGGTGCGCGCCGGGCAGTACCAGCTCGACCGCTACGAGCTGGTCTTCTCGAAGCGGGGCCCGGTCGACGGAGCCACCTACACCGACGTCAACGTCCAGCAGAACTCCATCCAGCTGCTGGTGTTGATCTCGTTGTTCGCAACTGCCTTGTTCGTTGCCAACGTGTGGCGGCGAGGCTGGGTGCTGCCGGTCATCGCGGTCGGGCTGTGGGCTTTGGTCGCGGTCCTCGCCGGCGAGGTCGTGCCCGCCCTAGTCCAGCGATTCCGCGTCGAACCCAAGGAGTCGGCCCTGGAGGAGCCCTTCATCGAGAACAACATCGAGGCCACCCGGGCCGCCTACGGGCTCAACCGCATCCGCGACCGCGCCTACGAGCCGAGCTTCGAGCTCACCGGCCGCGACCTCGAGGACAATCCAGAGACGATCCAGAACATCCGGCTGTGGGACACCGAGGAGCTGCGAGACACCTACCAACGGCTGCAGGGCCTGCGCGACTTCTACGACATCCCCGACGTCGACGTCGACCGCTACCAGGTCGACGGCGACACCCGTCAGGTGATGATCGCTACCCGCCAGGTCGAGGACGCCCGGCTCCCGAACCGCAGCTGGGAGTCGTCGCGGCTCGTCTACACCTCGGGCTACGGCGTGGTTCTCGCCCCGTCCAACGCCAAGACGAGCAACGGAGAGCCCGACCTGGTCGTGCGCGACATCCCTGTCGATACCGACGAGGGCTACCCCGTCGTACGCCAACCCTCCCTGTACTTCGGTGAGGGCCAGCCCGGCTACAAGATCGTCAACACCGATCGTGACGAGCTCATCTTCGAAGACGACGACGAGCGGCGCGAGGAGGGGAGCTACGAGGGCGCCGACGGGGTTCCCCTCGACAGCTTCGTGCGGCGGGCGTCGTTCGCCTTGCGGTTCGGGGAGATCGAGCCGCTCATCTCCTCCAGCATCCGACCCGACTCCAAGGTGCTGCTCCAGCGCGACGTGCTCGACCGGGTGCGGGCCCTGGCGCCGTTCCTGGCCTTCGACAACGATCCGTATCCGGTTGTGCTCGACGGCAAGGTCATGTACGTGGTCGACGGCTACACCACGACCGACCGCTACCCCAACGCCCAGCAGGTCGACCTGTCGGCCGACCTCCCCGATGGGAGCGGCCTGGAGGGCCGGAGCTTCAACTACGTGCGGAACCCGGTGAAGGCGGTGGTCGACGCTTACGAGGGCAGTGTCGAGATGTACATCACCGATCGCAGCGACCCGCTGATCCGGGCCTACGACGAGGCCTTCCCCGACCTGTTCACGTCCGTCGACGACGCCCCCGACGAGCTCCAGGAGCACTTCCGCTACCCCGAGGACCTGTTCCGGGTGCAGACGTCGATGTGGGGCAAGTACCACGTCGACGATCCCGACCAGCTCCTCCAAGGGACAGGGGCCTGGACCGTCGCCCCCGAGCCCGACACCGATGATCAAGACGAGCCCACCACGACGACGACGGCGCCAGCCAACCAGGCGCCCGTCGCTCCCTCGTCGGAGGTGCGGGGCGGCATCGATCCCACCTACCAGCTCCTCCGCCTCCCCGGCGAGGAGGAGGAGTCCTTCGTGCTCCTCCGTCCCTTCACGCCTGCGTCGCGGGGGCAGCTGGCTGCGTTCATGACCGCAACCCCCGAGGGCGAGCTGGTCAGCTTCAACGTGCCGTCGGGTCAGTCGCGCGATGGGCCGGGCCAGGCCGCCGCGCAGATGCAGAACGAGGAGGACGTGGGCCAGATCCGGACCTTCTTCGGTCAGGAGGGCAGCCGGGTCACGTTCGGCAACGTGCTGCTCGTCCCCATCGAGGAGGCGATCCTGTACGTCCGGCCCGTCTACGTCACGGTCAACTCGTCGCGTGCGCCACTGATCAAGGCGGTGATCGTGTCGTACCAGGACGAAGAGACCAACAGCCGGGTGGTGGTGGGCGCCACCCTCGATGAGGCGCTCAGCGAGATGTTTGGGACGTCACCGGGGACGCTGGAGGCGCCATCGGAAGACCCCGCGATCCCCGGGGGGTCCGGCGATCCCACGGCGGGCCCCAACCCGGACGAACCGGATCCGGACCAGCCTCCGCGCGACCCCGACGTCGGCGAGCTGACCGACGACGAGCTGCTGGCCGCGCTGGGAGAGGCATTCGATGACGCCGACGCGGCCCAGGCCGACGACGACCTGGGCGCCTACCAAGATGCCATCGATCAGGCCGAGCTCTACGTGCGAGAGCTCGAAGCCCGACGCGAAGCCGGCTCGGGCGGCAACGGCGATCCGCCCTCGACCACCGATCCGCCCTCGACCACCGATCCGCCCTCGACCACCGATCCGCCCTCCACCACCGAAGCCGGCGGGACGACGACCACCACCGGGCCCTCGGCCTGACCGAAGCGTGCCGGGGCCGCTCGACCTCCGCTTCGTCACCTCCGCAGACGGCCTGGCCCGGCTCCCGCCGACCCGCGCCGAGATCGCGGTGGTCGGACGCTCGAACGTGGGCAAGTCCTCGCTACTCAACGCCCTGGCCGGGCGGACCGGTCTGGCGCACGTGTCCAAGACCCCGGGACGGACCCGCTTGCTGAACTGCTTCTCGCTCGGCGACAGCGACGCGACCGTGGTGGACTGTCCCGGCTACGGCTACGCCAAGGTGCCGAAGTCGATGCGGGCGACGTGGCCGCAGATGATCGAGGGCTACCTGCTGGGCCGGGCCGAGATGGTGACGATCCTGGTGCTCGTCGACGGCGAGATCGGACCCACTCCACTCGACGTGCAGATGACCGAATGGCTCGGCCACCACCAGCGCCCGTTCACGGTCGTCGCCACCAAGCACGACAAGGTCAAGGCCTCGATCCGGGACCGCCGCAAGCGTGATCTGGCCGCCGGAGTGGGGATCGAGCGCGCCGAGGTGATCTGGGTCAGCGCCAGCAAGGGCACCGGGATCGACCGACTGCGAGGGTTGGTCCGAGGTTCGCTCACACCCTCACGACCCTGAGCCTCTAATACTCTGGATTGTGAGTATCTAAGCCTCACTTTCGGTAGGGTTGTGTGGTGCCAGAGACCCAGTCGCCGTTCCCCCACCAGGGCCCGCTTCCTCCCGAGATGGTGTCGGGCCGTGACGAGCTGGCCCGCGATCTGGCCGAGCGGCTGACCGAACGGCGCCTGACTGCCCTGCTGGGACCGCGCCGGTACGGCAAGACGAGCGTGCTGCGGCGGGTGATCACCGACCTCGAGGCGGTCGGCCCGGAAACCGTCTGGATCGACCTGTACGAGCTGAGCTCGATGGCCGACCTGGCCGGAGCAGTCGATCGGGGGTTGGCCCGGGTGCGTGGGCCGGCGGGCCGGCTGGTGCACGATCTGGCCGGCTCGCTGTCGCTGCGGCTCGGGTTCCTCGGAGTCGAGCTCTCGAGGGGCGCGCGCGACCGGCCCGATCCGGTGCTCGCTCTGCGGTCGCTGCTGCAGGTGATCGTGCGGGCGGCCCAGACGCGCCCGCTGGTGCTGGTGTTCGACGAGTTCTCCGGCATCGCCGGGGTCGAGCACGCCGCAGGGGTCCTGCGCACCGAGCTCCAACACCACTATCGCGACCTGGCCATCGCCTTCGCCGGGTCGCAACCCTCGACCATGCGTGCGCTCTTCTCGGATCGGGCCCAGCCCTTCTTCGCCCAGGCCGACCTGATCGAGATCGGGCCCATGGACGACTCCGACCTCGTCGACATCATCGAGGCCGGCTTCGAGCGCACCGGGCGATCGCCGGGACAGGTGACCCCCCGGGTCGTCGCCCTCGCCGACGGCCACCCCCAGCGGTCGATGCAGCTAGCCGACGCCCTGTGGCGGGCAACCGAGGAGGGTGGCAGCGCCGACGACGAGACCTGGAGCGCGGCGCTGGCCGACGTGAGGGCGAGCGTCGACAGTGGCTCGGAGCGCCTGTTCGCCTTCCTCTCGGCCGGCCGCCAGCGCGTCCTGCGCGTCGTGGCCTCGGGCGGCAGCGTCTACGGCACCGCGGCCGATGTCGTCGACCTCGGCCCCGGATCGGCCCAGAAGGCGGTCGCGGCACTGATCGACGACGGTGATCTCGTGCGCCGCGACCAGCGGCTCACCGTGGTCGATCCGCTCTTCGCCGACTGGCTCCGCCGCCGCTTCCCGGTCTGACCCGCTCGACGACGCCTGACGGCGTGCCGTGACGAGCCGCCGCGAACGGCCCGACCTCGACCAGCTCGGCGGTCGGCTCGTGCCCGGCGGCGAGGCCGAGCCAGGCCACGGTGTGCACCGGCTGGCGGCGACGTTGCACCGGAGAACCGGGGTTCACGAGCATTGGACCGCCGGGTACCCGCTCGACCAGGGGGTCGTGGCTGTGGCCGAACACGATGACCTCCGCGGTCGGGAAGAGGCGCGCCATCCGCCGGGCCCGGCCGGTGCGCGCTCCGGAGTCGTGCACCATGGCCACCGTCGTCCCGCCCAGCTCCAGCTCCAGGGTCTCGGGCAGCTCGGGTAGGAGGGCGTGGTCGTTGTTGCCGAGCACGGCGTGCGCGGGCGCCCTCGACGCCAGCTCGACCAACACGACCGAGGCCACCAAATCGCCGGCGTGCAGCACGAGGTCGGCGTCCGCCGCCATCTCCCACACCTCCGGCGGCATGCGGTCCAACGTCGATTCCGTCAGGTGCGTGTCTGCTAGCACCAGGATCCGGATCGCGTCAGTCATCGGCGTGGCACACCGGCGGCGGACTCATCAGCGTTGGCCGCGCCAAGCGTTGTCCCCACCGACGAAGGGGGCCCGAGGCTGGCGAGCACGTAGGCGACGGCCGCGCCGAGGTTGTCCTCGATCGGGTCAGCGGAGATCAGCGCAGCAGGGAGCGAGCGGGCCACGGCCCCGGCGACCGTGCTCCTGCCAGTGCCCGGGAGCCCGGTCACAACCACCAGCATCGGGTCATCCTCGCAGCAGAGTGGTCGGCCCGGCGCCCCCCGGCGCCTGGGGCCAAGGACGTTATGATAACGCCATGAACTTGCGAACCAGACTCGGTCTCACCCAAGCGGAGTTGGGCGATCTGCTCGGGGTCAGCCAGCCGGCCGTGTCCGCATGGGAGGCCGGGCGTCGGACGCCGACCGGCGGCTCGGCGCGCTTCTTTGCCAGGCTGCGAGCGGCCGAGCACGGACCGGTGCGGTCCTACGGCTGGTTCCGGGCCCGGGAGATCGTGCTGCCGGCTGCCTGGTGGGAGCCGGTGGTCGACCGGGGTGCGACGGTGCGGCTCCCTATCCACCTCGAGTGGACGCCTCGCGCTGCGTCGGCTCGGGACCTAGCCGATCCGGTCCAACGGTCAGCGACCTACGCCAAGGTGCTCGACGCTGGCGAGCCGTTCGACGTTCGGGTCTGGATCGACCCCGGCCAGCTCGTCGCGGCGTGGCCGGACCTCCCGGTCGCTCGCCATCTGGTCGCTCCGGTGGCCGATCTTGTGGCCACCTTGAAGGCCGCTCGGGTGTCGGTCGATGGCTGACCGCGCCCTCACCGACGCTCAGCGCCGGGCCGCATCAATCGTGCTACAGACCTTGGAAGACGACGGGTTCGTCCTGGCGGGTGGCGCCGCGCTGGTGGCCTCCGGAATCTCGGTGCGTCCCACTCGCGACATCGACGTGTTCACGCCGCGACCGGTCGACGTCGCCGCCGCCGCCGCACGGGTGGAGAACGCGCTGAACGCCGCAGGTTTCGATGCTGTGGTCCGCCGCGCCGACGGAGAGTTCGCCACACTCGTGGTCAGTGCGGGGCGACGCCGAAGCCAGTTCACCGTCGATCTCAGCCGCGACAGCATCGAGTGGCCGCCGGTCGACACCTCGTTGGGCCCGACCCTGTCGTTGCGAGAACTGGCCGCGAACAAGGTGCTGGCCCTGTTCGGCCGCATCGAGACGCGGGACCTCTCCGACCTGCATGCCCTCGCCGCCCACGTCGAGATCGACGGCGCCCTCCACGACGCCTTGACCAAGGACGCCGGGTTCGACCCGACGGTGCTGGCGGAGATGGTCGAGCGGGTCATCGACTCATCCGATTCGGAGTGGCCGGCCGGCGCCGATGTCGCAGCCGTGCGCCGGTTCGGGCGTGCGCTGGTCACCTCCCTTCGACCGCCGGCCTGAGGGCTCTAAGTGACACGGCACTCTAGGTCGGACCTGGCCCTCGACGGGGCAGGCCGGCGCCTGTGAAGCGGGTGCCTTCAGGGTCGGTGGCCCAGGGCGCGCTCTCGCCCCAACGGTCGTCGTAGACCAGTTCGGCGATCGGCCGGCGTCGCACGGGGCCATGGTTTCCGATCGGGCGGCCGAGGCAGATCGTCGCTGCGATCACCACGTCGTCGGGGAGCTCGACCGCGATGCGCAGCTCGTCCTCGACGAAACGGGACCAGGTCGTCATCACCCCGCCGTAGCCCATGGCCCTGGCCGCCAGCAAGAGGTTCTGGCACGCCGGGTAGATCGAGGCACCCTCGAGGGGATCGGGGTCGCGGTGGCGCCGGTAGCAGACCAAGACGATGACGGGGATCGCCTCGACGTGGTCGACGAAGTGCTGCATGGTGGCGGCCATCCGGCTCTTGGGGGACGGCCCGTCGGTGCCGGAGCCGGACTGGTAGCCGTCGGCGGCCTGCTTGGTCTCCCACGCGGCGCGAAAGCCCTCACCGAGAACCGCACGCGCCCGTCGTGCAGCCGGTCCGTCTCGCAGGACCAGGAACCGGAACGGCTGGCGGTTCGAGCCCGACGGGGCCCGGGTGGCGTGCCACAGGATGCGGCTGAGGTCGTCGTCGCCGATCGGTTCGGAGCGGTAGCGCCGGATGGCCCGAGTCGTCGCCATCGCTTCGAGGAGGTCCATGGCGCCCGGCCTACCAGACCAGGTGCGATGGGGACCGAGCTGGGTGAGAATGGGCCGGTGGACGCCGAGACGGTCATGCGGTGGGTCGCCAACTACGAGCGGGCGTGGCGGGCCGAGGACCTCGCCGGCGTGGAGCGGCTGTTCACCGAGGACGCTCACTACCGACCCTCGCCCTATGAGCCCTCGAAGGTGGGCCACGACGCCATCAAGGCCTTCTGGCTCGACGACGACGGCAAGGTGTTCACCATGAGCGCCGCCCCTGTCGCCGTCGAAGGCCGGCACGCCGTCGTGCGGGTGGAGGTCGGCTACGGGGAACCGCTGCGCCAGGAGTACCGCGACCTGTGGATCATGCGGTTCGCGTCGGACGGTCGCGTCGAGGACTTCGAGGAATGGGCGTACTGGCCAGGCCGCTCGTACTCGGCGGAGCACCCCTCGGGCTGAGGCCGCTCAGATCCGACGGGCCAGGCCGATCACGGTGGCGGCCAGGACCGCCGAGCCGAGGATGCGGCGCCACGGGTTGACGCCGCGGATGATCTCGTCTGCCGCCCACCAGATCGCGGCCGCCGGTGCGATCACCGAGGCCACGTCGTGGATCGTCGTCCCATCGTCAGCCAGTCGACGGATGACCGCCGCAGCGAGGAACAGGCCGAGGCTGAGGTTGGGACGCTGACCGATCGTCCAGCGTCCCGTCTGGCGGTTGCGGAACAACCAGTCCGCAGCCTCCTTCACGATTCCGCCCGGGCGCCCATGACGGCACCGTAACGACCTCACTCGGACCTGAGCCGGGCGTCGCGGACGACGCCCCGTCCGCTCGGCAGGGCGGTCGCCTACGGTCGGTGACCGATGACCGCTCCTGAACCCACCGGACCCCCCACCCCACGCCTCGCCCCGCTGGAGCCCGAGGAGATGGACGAGCGCCAGGTCGAGCTCATGGGCCAGGTCGGCCTGGGCGGGCCGACGGTGAA
>Ga0136640_10000266_pt1 | contig 19703 bp, 17 predicted proteins | sample AntDrymUQ8642106_2_FD_105498 | JGI IMG/M metagenome (GOLD analysis project Ga0136640, IMG submission 105498) | Polar desert sand microbial communities from Dry Valleys, Antarctica - metaG UQ864 (21.06) | ecosystem: Environmental > Terrestrial > Soil > Desert | place: Antarctica: Dry Valley...
CGCCCACCGCTCCGCGGACAATGTCAAGCCAAGACCGTTTGCGTTCCGCTGGTGGTCACCGACGGCGACTCCTACCGGATGAAACAAGCCCGAGGACGAGGAGGAACCAACATCAAGACCAGCTGATCAACCACACGAAGAGTGGGGACTTTCAGTTGGCCACCAGCGGGGACCACGAACTGGCCGTTGACAGCGACAGCCCGGGTGCCGGCTGTCGTCGTTCCGTACCCGCCCAACGGAACCCGCTTGCGGCGCCACTCCCCGCACCCCCGCTACGCAGGGCGCTCACACCTGCTGCATGTCCACGAACCGTGAGTAGTGCCCCTGAAAGGCGACGACGAGGGTGGAGGTCGGGCCGGCGCGGTGCTTGGCGACGATCACGTCGGCCTCGCCGGGCCGGGTGGACTCACGCTCGTACAGGTCCTCGCGGTGCAACAGGATCACCATGTCGGCGTCCTGCTCGAGGCTGCCGGACTCACGTAGGTCGCTGAGCATGGGCCGCTTGTCGGTGCGCTGCTCGGCGCCACGGTTGAGCTGGCTGATCGCCACCACCGGCACGTCGAGCTCCTTCGCGAGCAGCTTCATCTGCCTGGAGAACTCCGACACCTCGACCTGGCGGCTCTCGACCCGCCTGCCGGATGTCATCAACTGCAGGTAGTCGACCACGATCAGCCGCAGGTCGTGGCGCTGCTTGAGCCGGCGTGCCTTGGCGCGGATCTCCATCATCGTCATGTTGGGGCTGTCGTCGATGAACATCGGCGCCTCGTTGACCTCGGCCATCTTGCGCGCCAACCGGGACCAGTCGTCCTCGCTCATGTTTCCGTTGCGCATGTGGTGCAGCGGGATGCGCGCCTCGGCCGACAGCAGCCGCATCGCGATCTCGTTGCGGCTCATCTCCAGGCTGAAGATGGCGCTGGTCATCTGGTGGCGCAGCGAGGCCGACCGGCAGATGTCCAGCCCGATCGTCGACTTACCGACGGCCGGCCGGGCAGCGATGATCACCATCTGCCCCGGGTGCAGGCCATTGGTCAGCGCGTCCAGGTCGGCGAAACCCGTGGGCACGCCGACAAGGTGCCCGTCGCGGCCCTCGATCGCCTCGATCTCCTCCAGCGTGGCCGGGATGATCTGCGACAGCGGAACGTAGTCCTCACTCGAGCGTCGCTCGGTCACCGCATAGACCTCGGCCTGCGCGCGGTCCACGACGTCGTCGACCTGGCCCTCGCCGGCGTAGCCGAGCTGGGCGATCTTGGTGCCCGCACCGACCAGGCGGCGCAGCACCGCCTTCTCCCGGACGATCTCCGCGTAGTAGCCGGCGTTCGTCGCGATCGGCACCGAGGCGACCAGCGTGTGCAGATAGGGTGCGCCACCGACGCGGGCGAGCTCACCGCGCCGGTTCAACTCGGCCGATACCGTCACCGCGTCGGCCGGCTCACCGCGGCCATACAGGTCGATGATCGCGTCGTACATGGTCTCGTGCACGGGGCGGTAGAAGTCGTCGCCACGCACCACCTCGACCACGTCGGCGATGGCGTCCTTGGACAGCAGCATCGCGCCCAGCACACTCTGCTCGGCCGCGTAATCCTGCGGCGGGGTGCGGTCGTTGCCTCCGCCGCCGCCCGACCATTCGTCAGGGCCCGGATCGTCGGCGCCGGCACGGCCGTTCCCGCGAAAGTCAGTGACGCTCATCGCGTGCGGCTCACAGTGCTGCCCCCTTGAATTGCGTCGGTCGACCGTCAATGGCTCAGACCCTCGTCAACGGACAACGTAGGCGCCAGCACCGACAGTCAGACCGTACGCAGCATCGAGCGGCAGGGACAGGCGCCCGTCCACACGGCATGTGGACGGCTAGCGACTTTCAGTGGACAGCAACCCGTTGCACTGTGCACAGCCTGTGTGGCCTGCTGTGGACAAAGGCCGTTAGCGCACCTCCGTCTGCCGGCTGACCTGCGCGAACTCCTATCCGCAGGTGTGCAGTTGCGAAAGATGCGGCGGCAATTGCACTCCATGCACACCGCCGCCAGATGTGCTACGCGGTCGACGAGCAGTCGGGGTCCGGGGCCCCTGCAGTCCATGATGTTACGCTCACTATCCCAATCTACTCCTTACTTGTTGGAGCGTGTCGCCGTGCTGCACGTGCGCCGATACCGGCTGCACGACGACGACCGGACCATGTTCCGGTTGGCCGTGCCCGCCTTCTTCGCGTTGGTCAGCGAGCCGCTCTTCCTGCTCGCTGACACCGCGGTGATCGGCTTCCTCGGGACCGCCCCGCTGGCGGCGCTGTCCGTCGCCGGGGCCGTGTTGCAGACCATCGTCGGGCTGTGCGTGTTCCTGGCCTATGCCACCACCGCAACAGTCGCGCGCCGGCTCGGCGCCGGTGATCTGCGGGGGGCGCTGAGCGACGGGGTGGCCGGGTTGTGGCTGGCACTCGCCCTTGGGGTCGTGCTGGCCGCCTGCACGCTCGCCGCTGCCCCACAGGTCATCGAGCTTTTCGGCGTCGGCGACGATGTGGTGGCGCCGGCGAGTCACTACCTGCAGGTGTCCGCTGCCGGCATTCCGAGCATGTTGCTGGTGCTGGCCGCCACCGGCGTGCTGCGCGGCCTGTTGGATGTGCGCACCCCGCTGGTCGTCATCGTGGCCGCCACCATCGCCAACATCGGGCTCGACGTCGCACTTGTCTACGGTGTGGGGCTTGGCCTGGTCGGCTCCGCACTCGGCACCGTCATCGCCCAGACAGGGGCAGCGGTCGCCCTGGTCGCGGTCGTCATCCACCGCGCCCGCCAACACGGCGCAGCGCTGCGCCCCGCCGGCCGCTCGGTCCTGGCCTCGGCGAGCTCCGGCGCCCCGCTGTTCGTCCGGACCCTCACCTTGCGGGCCGTGCTGGTCACCGCAACGGCCGTTGCCGCCACCCTGCCGGCCGCCTCGCTGGCCGCCCAACAGATCGCGGTGACGATCGTTGCGCTGCTTGCCTATGCACTGGACGCGGTGGCGATCGCGGCCCAGGCAATCATCGGTCGCCACCTGGGTGCCGCCGACATCGGCGCCACCCGGCGCAGCACGCGCAGGATGATCGGCTGGGGGGTCGCCGGCGGCACCACCGCCGGTGCGGGGTTGCTGATCGTCGCCCCGTGGCTGCCGCGCTTATTCACTCCCGATCCCGACGTCCGCAGCGCAGCGGTCACCGCCCTGGTGGCAATCGCCCTGGTGCAGCCGGTGGCCGGGATTGTGTTCGTGCTCGACGGTGTGCTCATCGGTGCCGGCGACGGCCGCTACCTTGCGGTCGCCGGGTTGGTGACGGCGGCGGTCTATGTACCGGCCGCGCTGCTCGTGGTGTCCAGCGGCGGTGGTCTCGGGGCGCTGTGGGCGGCGTACGGGCTGTGGATGCTCGCTCGAGGTCTCACCCTCGGGGTGCGCGCGCGAGGATCGGCGTGGATGCGCACCGGCGCAGCACCGACCGGGCAGGCCGTGCCCGCTAGCTAGAGTCTGAGGGTGTACCCCCTCGCCCACGCCGTCTTCGGCTGGGTCTTTGTGATCCTCGCGGTGCAGCCCTTCGGCGGCGCACTGGACGTCGGCGTCGACGCCATCGGTTGGTTGGGCATCGCGTGGGGCTGGCACCAGTTGGTGGTCGTCGAAGCTGGCTTTGCCAGCGCACGTGCGGTCGCATTGACTGGCGCCGGTACGGCCGTGCTGCGCCTGCTGCCAGGACCCGAGTTGCTGGTGGTCACCGCTGAGCTGGTCGCGGTGACTGTCGTCGCACTGGGCGTGAGCCTTGGGTCGGCAGCCCTGCTGCGGGCAGCCGAGGAGAACGGTGCCCCGCTGGTCGCCGCCCAGTGCTCATTCCTGCGCTGGGCGGCGGTCGGGGTGCTGGTGATCGAGGTCAGCGCGGCGCTCGGCAGCCTCGCTGTGGTTCAACTGACTGGCCTGGCATCGTCCGCGGTGCTGATGGGCCTGGGGTTGGCGGCCTACTTCACCCTGCTGCAGTTGGTCAGTGCTGGCCGCCCCTGGCTGCGGGTGATGGGCCGGCGATAGCGCACGACGTCACGGCCGCCCCCGCACCAGCACCTCAGCCTGCTCAGGCAGGCACAACCTCGACGGTGACGTCAGCGCTGGCCTCGTCGTGCACCCGCACAGTGACCGTATGGCTGCCCAGCGACTTGATCGGCTGCCGCACGTCGATGCGGCGCCGGTCGACCTCAGGACCCCCGGAAGCCGTAATCGCCTGAGCGATGTCGGCGACGGTGACCGCCCCGAACAACCGGCCGGTGTCCCCGGCTCGCACCGGCAACTGCACGGTCATGGCCTCGAGCTGCGCCCGGATCTCCTGGGCGTGGCCCAGGTCGCGCACCTCGCGGCTCTGGCGCGCCTTCTTGAGGGTGTCGATCTGCTTGGCGGCGCCTTTGGTCCAGCGCACCGCGAAGCCGCGCGGCATGAGGTGGTTGCGGCCATAGCCGTCCTTGACCTCGACGATGTCGCCGGGCGCACCCAGCCGCGACACCTCGTGGGTGAGGATGAGCTTCATCGTGGCGTCCCCTCTCAGCGGGTGGTCGAGGTGTAGGGCAGCAGGGCCATTTCACGGGCGTTCTTGATCGCCGACGCGATCTGGCGCTGCTCCTGCACGCTGACGCCAGTGACCCGGCGGGCGCGGATCTTGCCGCGGTCGGAGATGAACTTACGCAGCAGCGTGGTGTCCTTGTAGTCGATATAGGTCACCTTGGCCGACTTGAGGGGGTTCTGCTTCTTCTTCGGCTTGCGGAGGATGGGCTTGGCCATTGTGGTGCTCCCTTCAGAGCCCGGCTGGCGCCGGAATGGGCCGACGGATGATGAATGCTGATCTGGTTGTCACTGGTGGTGGTCGTTGGTCGTTGGTCAGAACGGGGGGTCGTCGGTGCCGCCGCCGGGCCCGCTGGACGCCCACGGGTCGTTGCCGCCACCGCTGGAGCCGCCGGACGGAGCTGGGTTGGCCCACGGGTCGTTGCCCGCCGCCGATCCCTGGCCACCCGATCCCTGGCCACCCGAGTCCTGGTTGTTTGAGCTTTGGCCGCCGCCGAACCCGCCGCCGCCCGCGCCGGAGCGTTGGGTACGCGCCACCTTCGCAGTGGCACTGCGCAGGCTGGGGCCGACCTCGTCGACGTCGATCTCGTAGACGGTCCGCTTCTCGCCCTCGCGCGTCTCGTACGACCGCTGCTTGAGCCGGCCCTGGACGATGACGCGCATCCCCTTTTGCAGAGACTCCGCGGTGTTCTCAGCGGCTTGCCGCCACACCGAGCAGGTGAGGAACAGGCTCTCGCCGTCCTTCCACTCCCCGGACTGGCGGTCGTAGGTGCGCGGGGTTGAGGCCAGCCGGAAGCTGGCCACCGCCGCACCCGAGGGGGTGAAACGCAGCTCAGGGTCGTCGACGAGGTTGCCGACGAGGGTGATGACTGTCTCGCCTGCCATGAGTTCTCTCCTGCTGATCAGAGTCGGTGGATGTCCCGGGTTGGGACGCACGCTGCGTAGTCAACCGCACAACGCCGACAAGCGTCGCGGCTGTCCACAGCCTCAGCGTGCGTCGGGCCGGATCACCTTCGTGCGCAGCACCGACTCATTGAGGGTCAGCTGACGGTCAAGCTCCTTGACCGCTGCCGGCTCGGCGTGCAGGTCGATGACCGAGTAGATGCCCTCGGCCTTCTTCTGGATCTCATAGGCCATCCGGCGACGGCCCCACACGTCGACGCTGTCGATCGTGCCGCCGTCGTTGGTGACCAGGCTCAGGTAGCGATCCAGCGACGGCGGGACCGTCCGCTCCTCGAGGTCAGGGTCGAGGATGATCATCAGCTCGTAGTGACGCACAGCGATATCCACCTCCTACGGACTCAGCGGTCACGGTCCTTCCGTGACAGGAGGATGTGTGCTCCGGTCGTGCCACACCCCGAGAACCAGGATGGTGGGGTGGGCCGCACGGCAGGTCGGGCTCACACCCGACCAACCGGCAATGCTAGCCGAGCGCCCGCTCCATGAGCCAATCGAGGCCAGTGCCAGCTTGGTTGTCCGACGCACCAGACGCAGGATGGACGCATGCAACCTCGTCGGGCGCTCGTCAGCCTTGCCCTCGCATTCGCGCTGCTCGCACTCGCCGGGTGCGGATCGGCGGCGAGCGAGCAGCGGGCTGACACCGACACCGGCCAGACCCCTAGCACTAAGCAGATGCCCGACAGCAAGCAGAAGGGCCACCCCGGTCCGGCCGACGACCCCGCTCCGAGCACGAGTCAGGAGTCCAAGCAATCAGAGAAACCGGAGCAGACGGATCCGGCGGTTCCGGACCAGCTCGACTTCACCGCCGCCCAGGTGTCCGGTGGTCAGTTCGACGCCCGCGGCCTCGCCGGCCAAGACGTCGTCTTCTGGTTCTGGGCACCGTGGTGCACGGTCTGCGCAGGCTCAGCCGCCGACGTCGACGTCGCGGTCAAGGCGCACCCCGATGTGGAGTTCGTCGGCGTTGCAGGCAGCAGCTCGGACCTCAACTCGATGCAGTCCTTCGTTGACCAGCACGGCCTCACCGCCTTCCCGCAGCTGGCGGACACCGACGGTTCGCTGTACACCCGCTTCGGGGTGACCCAGCAGCACACCTTCGTGCTCGTCGGCGCAGACGGTCAGGCGACGACGGTGCCGGCATACGGTGGGTCGGTCGACCTCGACGCCACCATCGCGCAGCAGTTCGGCTGAGGCCGGCCGTGGACAGCGGTCTGTACGCGCTGGCGCTCGCGGCAGGGCTGGTGGCGGCGTTCAACCCGTGTGGCTTCGCGATGCTGCCGGCATACCTGTCCCTGCTCATCGCCGGTGGCGACGTGGGCCGAGCCGGTGGCGACGTGGGCCGAGCCGGTGGCGACGTGGGCCGAGCCGGTGGCGACGTGGGCGGGCGGTTGCCGGCGGTGCTCCGTGCGCTGCGCCTGACTGGCGCTATGACCGCCGGGTTCGTGCTGGTCTTCGGCGCGTTCGGTGCGGTGGCGGTCCCGCTGACGCTGTCGATCGAGCAGTACCTGCCCTGGGCAACGATCGTCATCGGCGTGGTGTTGGTCGGGCTGGGCTTCTGGCTGCTGGCCGGGCGCGAGCTGGCGGTGCGCTCTGCCCGAATCAGTGGCGGGGCGCCGTCGACGACGGTGTGGTCGATGACCGGCTACGGCATGGCGTATGCGATCGCCTCGCTTTCGTGCACGATTGGGCCCCTGCTCGCGATCCTCAGTACGACGGTGCGCGCCGGTGGGATCGCCGGCGGTGTGTTCGCGCTGGTGGTCTACGGGCTCGGCATGGGGCTGGTCGTCGGAGTCGTCTCGGTGGCGGTCGCGCTCGCGCAGGACACGGTGGTCGCCGGTGCCCGCCGGGTCATGCCGTACGTGAGCCGATCCGGCGGTGCGCTGCTGGTGATCGCGGGGGCGTACGTCGCCTACTACGGCTGGTACGAGCTGCGAGTCTTCAGCGGCGGCAGCGTCGACGACCCCGTGGTCGGTGCCGCCCTGCAGGTGCAGGGTGCGCTCAGCCGCGCGGTCGCCGAGACCGGCGCGGCGACGCTGACCGTGGTGCTGGGCGTGCTGGTCGTCGCCGGGCTGGCGTTGGCTCAGCTGCGCCGGCGCCGCGTCCTGCGCTGACGGCGAACTCGCGCGAGGCCACCAAGCCATGAACTGACGAAATGCGCGGATGACGGATTGGGTGGGGCGCTACTCGGTGCCGATGGCGGTGAGCACGTCGAGGCGAGCGGCCCGTCGCGCCGGCAGCACCGCAGCCAAAACCCCCACCAGCGCAGCCACCACCACGAACACCGCCAGCTGGAGCCAGGGGATCTGCAGCACCTCGATGCCCTGGTCAGCGATAGCCTGTTGCAACACCACCCCGAAGATGACGCCCATCACGACACCGAGCACCGCGCCGAGCACGGCAATGGCCACCGACTCCAGCCGCACCATCCGCCGCAGCTGGCACCGCTGCATCCCGATGGCGCGCAGCAGGCCAACCTCGCGAGTGCGCTCGATCACCGACAACGCGAGAGTGTTGACTATCCCGAGCACGGCGATCACGATCGCCAGCGCCAGCAACGCATAGATGATGTAGAGCAGCTGGTCGATCGGGGCCCGCTGCTCCTCGGCGTAGGCCGCCTGGTCCTTGACCGACACCAACGGGATGCCGGCGACCGCCTCGTCGACGTCGGCCTCCACAGTCTCGAAGGTGGCCCCCGCCGCCAGCGAGACAAACACGAAGTTGTCCTGCGGCCGCAGGCCGCCGGACACGAACTCGTCGAGGGTGAACAGGTACGGGACGCCGACTGCCGGGTTCTGCTCGTAGATGCCGGCAACGTCGACGTCCTGCTCGCCCTTGGGCAACCGCAACGTGAGGGTGTCCCCCACGGCGATTCCCTCGTCGTCGGCGCGCTGCTCCTCGACCAACGCGGTGCCCCCGGTGAAATCGCCGAGCGAACCGTCGCGCAGGTTCAGCGTGATCATGTCGGCGAACGCGTCGGGGTCGGTGGCGGCGATGAAGTCCTCGCGGCCTTCCACCGTGCCCGGTGCATAGCGGAACGGCGCCACCTGCTGCACGCCGTTGACAGCGGCGACATCGTCGGCGATCGACGGGGAGAACGGCTGCCCGATCGCGTTCGAGACCACCAGGTCGGCGGCGAAGTTGGTGGCGATGATCTTGTCGATGCTCGCCTTCGACGACTGGCCGAGCACGGACATGGTGGCCACCAACGCCAGCCCAATCATCAGCGCCGACGCGGTCGCCGCCGTGCGGCGCGGGTTGCGCAGTGCGTTGTCGGCCGACAGCTGACCGATCGTGCCGAAGGTGCGGCGATAGACCACCCGCAGGAGTGCCAGCAGCGGGCGGCCGATCACCGGGCTGGACAACGCGACACCGAGCAGCACGGCGAGTATGCCGATGCCGACCAGCAGAGCCGCCCGCCCGCCCTCGCCGATCAGGCCGGCCGCAATCGTGCCGGCGCCCAGCGCGGTCAGTGCGATGCCGACGATCAGCCGGCGGCGGATCGTGGTCTCGGGCATCGCAACCCCGTCGCGCAGCGCCTCCACCGGCGCCACCTTGGCCGCCCGCCTGGCCGGCAGGTACGCCGCGACCATGGTGACGCCGATGCCCACGCCGTACGACCAGAGCAGCGTCGTCGCGGTGAACACCAGCGGCGACTCGGACAGATCGAGCCCGATGGCGCCGAAGATTGCCTTGATGCCGCCGGCGATACCGAAGCCCACCCCGATGCCGATGGTGGAGCCGACCAGGGCGATCACGAATGCCTCTAACAGCACCAGCCGGCGCACCTGCCGGCGCGAAGCACCGAGGGCGCGCAGCAGGGCCAGCTCGCGGGCCCGCTGGGCGACCAGGATCGAGAACGTGTTGACGATGAGGAACGAGCCGACGACCAGCGCGACGACCACGAACACGTACAAGAAGATGTTGATGAACTGCAGCACCTGGCCGATGGCGTCCTTCTGCTCCTGCGCCACGTCGTCCCCGGTGAGTGCCTCGACGTCGGCGGGCAGGCCGGCGGCGACAGTGTCCCGCAGCTCTTCTGGGGACGTGCCTTCGGCGCCGGTGACCCAGATGTCGGTGTAGACGTCATTGCCGTCGAAGAAGATCTTCTGCATGGCGTCGGTGCCAAAGAACGTCAGCGTCGCTCCGTTGAGCCCCGCGGAGAACTCGTAGGTGCCGACCAGCTCTGTCTCCAGCTGGGAGCGGGTGCTGGCGGTCACCAGTGGCACCGAATCCCCAATGGAGTAGCCCGCACGCTCGGCCGTGCCGACGTCGAGGGCGATCTCGTCGGGCCCCTCAGGCGCCCTCCCACCGGACAGCGAGCCGGGCACCTCACCAGCCGCATTCGGAGCCTCGTTGAAGTTCAGGCCGATCCCGGGCGGCCCCTGGCCGCCGACGACCTGCCCGTCGGGGTCGACCACGAAGACGCCCTCAACGGCCAGGTTGCCGTCCGCGCGGACAGCGCCGTCGGCGGCGGCGAGTTTGTCGACCAGATCTCCTGACAGTGTTCTGGCGTCGAAGCCCCCACCCTGAGGGTCCCCGTCGGTCTGCGGTCGGACCACCACCTCACCGACTGAGGCGTCGACGATGGCGTCGAAGGAGTTGCCCAAGGTGGCGGTGAACACCGAGGTGCCGGCAACGAAGCCAACGCCGAGAACGATTGCGAACGTGCTCAGCAGCAGCCGTAGTTTGCGTGCGAGCAGGTTGCGCCAGGCGGCCCGCAGCACGCTCAGGCCCGCATCTTCTCAAGCACCGCGTCGGCGGTCGGGTCGAGCAACTCGTCCACAACCGTGCCGTCGGCAAGGAAGATCACCCGGTCGGTCCAGGCGGCCGAGGTCGGGTCGTGGGTGACCATCACGATCGTCTGGTCGAACTCCTCCACGCTGCGGCGCAGGAAGCCCAGCACCTCGTCGCTGGCGGCGGAGTCGAGGTTGCCGGTCGGCTCGTCGGCGAAAACGATCGCCGGCCGGCTCATCAGCGCCCGGGCACAGGCCACCCGCTGCTGCTGGCCGCCGGACAGCTCGGTCGGCTTGTGGCCGAGCCGGTCGCCGAGCCCGACCGCGGTGATCACCGTGTCGTACCAGTCCTGGTCGGCCTTGCGGCCGGCGATCGACAGCGGCAGCGTGATGTTCTCGTGCGCGGTCAGCGTCGGCACCAGGTTGAAAGCCTGGAACACAAAACCGACCTGGTCGCGTCGCAGCGCCGTCAGCTTCTTGTCCGAAAGCCCCGCCAGGTCGGTGTCGCCCACCTGCACCGTGCCACTGGTGGCGGTGTCCAGCGCGGCCATGCAGTGCATGAGCGTCGACTTGCCCGACCCGGAGCGGCCCATCACCGCAGTGAACTGCCCCCGCCAAAAGTCGACCGACACGTCGTCCAGCGCGCGCACCTCGGTCTGGCCGCTGCCATAGACCTTGGTCAGGTTGCGCGCGCTCGCCGCGGCGCCGCCGCCATGCCTGGACTCGGTCTGCACCACGGCCGTGGTGTCTTGCGCCATGGGTCTCCCCCCTGGCAGCCGTCTGCTCGACCGCCCCGCTTTCCCGACGTAAACGTAGCGCCCTCAGGTGACAGCCAAGGGAACACCTTTTTGGTTGTCGGCACTGACTCCTAGGGTGCAGTCATGACTGGCGCGCTGCGACTCGGAGCCCACGTGGACCAGGCCGACCCGCTCGCCGAGGCCGCCGCGCGCGGCGCCGACCTCGTGCAGCACTTCCTCGGCGACCCGCAGGGGTGGAAGAAGCCGACGGTGGCGTATGCAGGTGGTGCTACCGGGCTGCGCGCTGACGCGGCGGCTGCAAACGTGCACCTCTACGTGCACGCGCCGTACGTGCTGAACGTGGCGACCAGTAACAACCGCATCCGCATCCCCAGCCGCAAGCTGCTGCAGCAGACCATCGACCTGGCCGCAGAGATCGGCGCGCAAGGGGTGATCGTGCACGGCGGGCATGTGCTGAAGGGCGACGATCCACAGGTCGGCTTCGGCAACTGGACCAAGTGCGTCGAGCGGGCCGACCTGAAGGTGCCGCTGCTGATCGAGAACACCGCCGGCGGTGACAACGCGATGGCCCGGCGGCTGGAGCGCATCGAGCGGCTGTGGCAGGCGGTCAGCGACGCTGGGGGCGACCCGGTCGGTGCCGGCCGAGTGGGGTTCTGTCTGGACACCTGCCACGCACACGCAGGCGGCATCGCGGTGTCCGAGGTGGTGGGCCAGGTGCGGGCTATCACCGGGCGGATCGACTTGGTGCATGCCAACGACAGCCGGGACGCCTTCGACTCCGGCGCCGACCGGCACGCCTCTCTTGGTGCCGGGCAGCTCGACGCCGACGATCTGGCCGCCGCCGTGCGGGCCGCCGCGGCGCCGGTGGTGTGCGAGACGCCGGGTGGTGCGGACGGTCAGGGCGCCGACATCGAGTGGCTGCGCGAGCGGCTCTGAGCCCGTCCGGGGCGGTGCGCGGCTGGGTGGGCGCGGTCACCGAACAGACGATGATGCATTTGCGGTGCGCCGCCCCCCGCAATGCCTCACCTCCGACTGCGGGCTCGCCCGGCTCCGCTAGCCTCGCTGCGCGTGACCTCCTCTGCCCGCACGGTGCGCACGATCGACCCCGCAACGCACGCGGAGCACCTGCGCACGTTGCCGGCGGCGAGCTTTCTGCAGACCCCGGCTTGGGGCCGGGTCAAGGCAGAGTGGCGGGCGGAGTCGCTCGGCTGGTTCGACGGTGACCGGCTTGTCGGCGTCGCGTTGGTCCTGCACCGAGCACTGCCCCGGACCGGCCGGACGTTGGCCTACCTGCCCGAGGGGCCGGTGATCGACTGGGCGGGTGCCGCGGAGACCGACGGGTTGGCGTCATGGTTGGACCCGATGGTGGCCCACCTCAAGGCGCGGAAGGCGTTCGCGGTGCGGATGGGGCCGCCGGTCCCGGTGCGCCGCTGGGCGGCAGCGACGGTCAAGGCGGCGATCGCAGACCCGGCCCTCGGCCGGCTGGGGGATGTGCCGCCCGATGTCACCGACAGCGGGGGGGTCGCCGCGGTGGAGCACCTACGGGCGGCTGGCTGGCGGTTGCAGGCAGCGACCGGCGGCGGGTTCACGGCAGGGCAGCCGCAGTACGTCTTCCAGGTGCCGCTCGCCGACCGCGACGAGGACGTGTTGCTGAAGGCGATGAACCAGCAGTGGCGGCGCAACATCAAGAAGGCCGCCAAAGAGGGCGTCGAGGTGCGCGTCGGCGGCCGTGACGACCTGGCCGCGTTTCACACCCTGTACGCCGAGACCGCCGGCCGTGACGGGTTCACCCCGCGCCCGCTGGCGTACTTCCAGCTGATGTGGGACGAGCTCACCGCCGAGGACCCTGGCCGGCTGCGGCTCTACCTCGGCGAGCACGACGGTGACCTGGTCGCCGCGACCACACTGGTGCGAGTCGGCGAGCACGCCTGGTACTCCTACGGCGCATCATCGACCGCAAAGCGGGAGGTCCGCGGCTCCAACGCGGTGCAGTGGCAGATGATGCGCGACGCCCGTGCGGCCGGTGCGACCGTCTACGACTTGCGCGGCATCACCGACACTCTGGACGCCGACGACCCGCATCTGGGGCTGGTGCAGTTCAAGGTGGGCACCGGCGGCGAGGCCGTCGAGTACGCCGGCGAGTGGGATCTGCCGCTCAACCCGCTGCTCTACCGCGCGTTCGACCTCTACCTGCGGCGGCGGTGAGGACATGCCACTGACCCTGCGCGTGGATGGCGACCGTTGGCGTGCGCACCTGCGCCGCACCGCGGCCGCATACGACGGGGTGGTGCCGGTCACCAAGGGCAACGGGTATGGCTTCGGGTTGGTCAGCCTGGCCCGGCGAGCCGAGTGGCTGGGCGCCGACAGCGGTGTCGACACCGTCGCGGCCGGGATGTATGAGGAGGTGCCTGGGCTGCTGTCTCGTTTCACCGGCGATGTGCTGGTGATGTCACCGTGGCGACCCTTCTTGGCCGGACCGGCCGCGGATGTGATGGGAAACGACCGGGTCCTGCATACCGTCGGCCGGCTCGACGACCTGGCCGCGTTGGCAGCCCAGCGCCCCGGAGCGCGGGTCGTGGTCGAGGTGTTGACGTCGATGACGCGGCACGGCATGGGCCGGCACGATCTGGCAGCCGCCGCTGGTCTGGTGCGCGCTGGTCGGTTGCGGCTGGAGGGGTTGGCCCTGCATCTGCCGCTGGTCGGCGACCGGGAGCCGGAGGCCGAGCAGTGGTCTGCGGTGCTGGCAGCGTCCCAGCTGAACACCGACACGCTGTGGGTGTCTCACCTGGACCCGCAACAGGTGGCTCGGTTGCGCGCGGACCGGCCGGGGTTGCGAGTGCGCCCGCGGGTCGGCACGGCGTTGTGGCTGGGCGACCGAGGCGCCTTGCAGGTGCAGGCGACCGTGCTGGACCGACACGCGGTGCGGCGTGGGCAGCGGGTCGGCTATCGGCAGCGCCCACTCCCCCGTGCCGGGCACCTGATGGTGATCGCCGGCGGGACCGCGCACGGCGTGGCCCTGGAGGCGCCGGCAACTGCAGGGACGGCTCGCCAGCGTGCGGTCGCGTTAGCCAAGGGCGGCCTCGAGTCGGCCGGGCTGGCGATGTCACCCTTCGTCATCGACGGGCGTCAGCGCTGGTTCATCGAGCCGCCGCACATGCAGGTGAGCCTGGTGTACGTACCGGCCGGGGCCGCCGTGCCCGATCTCGGCGACGAGGTTGACGTGCGCGTACGCCTCACCACCACTCACGTCGACCGGGTCGAGCTGGTCTGACCCTGCCCCGCCCCTGCCACTGCGCCACGTTTACGTGGCTCGCGGCGCGGGCGGCTGGGTGGGTCGGGCCGGGCTAGGTGCGCGCGGGGTCATGTCCGGGATGCAGTACATCGCGTGCCACCGTGGCGACTAGCCACAGTTGAGCGGCAACCCGGACGACGATGGCGAAGGCGTAGGTGTCATCGACCCCCCCGGCGTCGGCGGTTGCGCCGGCCAGCGTCCACCAGATGGCCAGGTGATAGAAGACCTCACCGGTCTGCCAGATCAGCAAGTCTCGCCACCGGGGGCGAGCGAGCACCGCAAAGGGCAGCAGCCAAAGCACGTACTGGGGAGAGTACACGGGCCACACCAGCAGGCCACCCACCAGAAGCAGCAACACGAGCTGGGCCAGGCGCGGTGGCCGGCGGGCAGCAACAGCTAGTCCCAGCACGGCCATCGCGACCACGGCGAGCCCGACAACCACCGCACCCACAAGCAGCGCCGAGGAGACCGGAACGCCGTACGAGGTGGCCAGTCGCCACAGCGACCCGTAGCCGACTTGACCGTCCAGCGAATGATTCACGGTGCCCCACCACGTGCCGGTCGCGAGCACCAGGACCGGCAGTTGCCAGGCTGCCCACGCCGTTGCAGCAACCGCCGACACCACGGCCCAGATCCGCAGGCCCCGTGTTCGATATGCGATCGGCAGCATGGCGACCAGCACCACCAACGGCCAGACCGCGACCGCGGTTGCCGTGCCAAGCCAGATCCCCGCCACGACCCGTCGGCCGCAAGCAGAGGCAGCAACACCGGCAACCGTTGCTGCCACGCCCAACAGATCCCACCCGATGGTCGCTGACAGCACCAGCACTGGCGCAGCAGCGAAAGCAGCACCGTCCCAAGGCCGCCACCCCGACAGCCGCACCAGCAGCACGGCGATCAGCAACATCGCGAGCAGCATCGCCATCGCGTACACGCCGTAGGTGTTCACCGCTTCGCGTTGGACCTGCCGGTCACGAGCGAGGTCTGCCACTGCCATGGTGGCGCGATCACCAGAGTCATCACTGCCGGTGAGGGCACGTCCCGCGGTGGCGACCGACCACGACAGCGCCGCGATCGGCGCCGGATCGGTGGTGACCGGATAGCGCGAGGCAGTGTCTGTGTACGGCAGCACACCCTCGGCGGCACCGGACCCGGCGTAGGAGAGCGGGACATCGCTGTAGCAGAGGTCGGCGTATGCCGCGTTGCTCCACCAAGCACCGGCCTGGCAGGGGGCGGTATGCACGATATTGAGCATCCCCGCCACAGTGACCAACAGCAGGACTACCCGCAGCGGGGTCCACCACGGGTGTGGACGATTGTGCTCACCAACCGGGCCGCCAATGGCATGGCTGCCGGACGCGACAACCGGGTCTTCCCGGGACGGCGCGACCGCGCCGTCAGCCGCCACCGCCACCGCCGGCTCCGCCAGATGTCGTGGCAGGCGCCGAGCTGGTCGGCTGCGGGTCAGGGGGATTCGGCGAGTTCGAGGTCGTGGGCTTGGTCGTGGTGGGCTTGGTCGTGGTGGGCCTGGTGGTCGTCGGCTTCGTCGTGGTGGGCTTCGTCGTGGTGGGTCTGGTCGTGGTGGGGTTCGTCGTGGTGGGGTTCGTCGTGGTGGGCTTCGTCGTGGTCGTCGTCGGCTTGGTCGTCGTCGGCTTGGTCGTCGTAGTCGTAGTCGTAGTCGTCGTCGTCGGTTTGGTCGTTGCGGACTCCGTGGTCGTCGGCGGCTGCGTGGTCGACAAGGGCGGGGTCGTTGACGGGGCTGAAGTCGTGGCCGACGTCGAGCTGGTTGGAGGCGAGGTCGTCGCCGTCAAAAACGCAGGCTCGGGAAACTCGACGCACGGAGTGTCCGGCAGTGCCTCCTGCATGTATGAGGCAAAGGTGCGCGCCGGAAACTCCCCGCCATAGAAAGTCGGCAGGAATCCCTCGAGCTCGTCGTTGCCGTCACCACGGACGTACATCACCGCTGTCGACAGGGTCGGCGTGTAGCCCACGAACCACGACGAGGTGACCTCACCCTTCTCGCCAGTGGCAGTGCCGGTCTTGCCGGCAACTGGACAGCGCACCGTCGAGGCGTTGGTGCCGGTACCGACTTCGACCACCTCTTGCAATGCATACGACACGTCGCTGGCCACCTTGGCCGAGAAGGTGCGCTGAGTGCTGTTCTTCGGCTTGTAAACGGTGTCACCGTCAGCGTTGACAACCTTTTCCACCACGTGCCAGTCGGTGCGCCGTCCGTTCGCGGCGAAGGTGGCATACGCGTTGGCCATGTCGATCGTCGGCACCGGGGCGTAGCCCAGCGGAACCACCGGAACCGGCGAGAGCTTGTCGGTTGCCGACCTGGGGATGCCGGCCGCCTCAGCCGCCCGAATCACCTTGCGTCCGCCGTTCTCCATCGACAACGTCAGGTCCACATACGCGGTGTTGATCGACTCGATGGTGGCGGTCAACAGCGACACCGTGCCGAACGAGCCGCCACCTGAGTCACCCTGGTTCTCCACATCCTCACCGGTCGCTTCGAGCACGTACGGCGAGTTCCCGTCGAAGGTGTCGCGCAAACTAATGCCGTCCCGCAACGCTGCCAGCAGAGCGAACGGCTTGAAGGATGAGCCCGGTTGGCCACCCGCCAATGCCCAGTTGAAGTCACTCTTGACGTAGTCATCACCGCCATAGACGGCGCGCACCTTGCCTGTGCCGGGCTCGACCGACGCAAGCGCCACGTGCAACTGCTTGAGGTCGCCGAGCTCTTGGGCACGCACGGCCTCCGTCGCGGCATCCATCGCCTCCCGGCTGAAGGTCGTGGTGACCTGCAGGCCACCGGCGTCCAGGTCTGCCTCGGTGAAACCGTTGTTGCGCAGCTCTTCGCGGGCCATCGCCAGCAGGAAGCCCTCCGGCCCACCCAGCTTGTCGGTCTCAGTGGCCTTGATGGTGCGCGGCAGTCGGCGTGCCAGACGCTTCGCCTCCGCCTGCTCCACGTCACCAGCCTGAGCCATCCCGTCGAGCACATACCGATACCGCACCAGCGCGGCCGCCTCCTCGGCCTTGCCCTGGCGTGGGTCGAGCGTGCCGGGGGAGTTGAGCACGGTGGCGAGCAATGCGGACTGTCGCGCGGAGATATCAGCGACGTCGGCGTCGAAGTACGCCAGCGATGCCGCCTGGACACCGTAGGCGCCGCGGCCGAAGTAGATCGTGTTCAGATAACCCTGCAGGATCTCGCCTTTGGACACCTCTCGCTGCACCTTGAGGGCGAGGATCCCCTCGCGTGCCTTGCGGGTGTAGGTCTGGTCCTGGGTGAGGTACAGGATCTTGACGTACTGCTGGGTGATCGTGGACGCGCCCTGGGTCGCTTCGCCACGGATGTTGTTGTAGGCAGCCCGGGCGATCCCCTTGAGGTCGATGCCGGCGTTCTCATAGAAAGTGCGGTCCTCGGCGGCGATCACCGCCTGTTGCATGTGCGCGGGCACCTCATCCAGTGGCACCAGCTGACGATTCTGCACCGCGAACGAGCCGAGCTCAGTCTTGCCGTCCGCGTAGTAGACGAAGCTCGACTCAGCTTGGAAGTCCTCGTTGGGGTCGGGGATGTCGACCAATGTGTAGGCGACGAGGAATCCGCCCAGCACGAGGATCGCCCCAGCGAGCATGGCAACACCCAGCCAGCCGAGCACCCGTCGCCAGAGTGACCGGCGTGCCGTACGGCTGGATCCGGCACCCGTGCCTTGCTGCTGACTCACTCGTGGTGTCTCTCGTCGTCGGTGGACGGGGTCCGTCGCGGGCTCCCTGGTGCCGGCTACCGCGCACCGGCGCACCATCTGTCGGCGCCGGGCACAGGATACCTGTACCACCACTTCGGCGATTCGATGTATCGGTTCGATACATGCAAGCGCTACGCTTGACCACTATCCGTGGTAAGAGCCGAGGGGCAGGTGAGATGGCCGGGCGTGGCGTCGCACTGGAGATGGCCATGCTTGGCCTGCTGCAGGATGCTCGGTTGCACGGCTATGAGCTGCGCAAGCAGGTGACCGCCCTGCTCGGCTGGGGACGAGTGTTGTCGTACGGCACGCTGTACCCCTGCCTGAAGGCGATGGCGCGCAACGGCTACCTACAGATGGAGACACCCGGTGCGGTCGGCGGGCGCGGTCGGATCGCCTACACGATCACCGCTGCTGGCCGGGAGCGGTTTGCCCGCCTGGTATCCGAGGGCGGGCCGTCCGCTTACGACGACGAACTTTTCGGCGTGCACTTTGCCTTTTTCGCCCGGGCGGACACCCCCACCCGGGTACGCATTCTCGAGGGCCGGCGCAGTCGGCTCGAGGAACGGCTGGAACGGCTGCGGCTGTCCGCGCTGCGCAGCAGCGAGCACCGCGATGCCTACACCCTGGAACTGCAGCGGTACGGCGTGGAGTCGGCCGAGCGAGAGGTGCACTGGCTGAGCAGGCTGATCGACGCCGAGCGGGCCGGCACCGCCCCCGGGCGACCCGCCCAGCCGGAACCCACACCGACCGACAGCAAGTCTTCAACAAAGGAGGAGTCCTGATGGGCAAGGTCAAGGTGGCCATCATTGGCGTCGGCAACTGCGCGACGTCGTTGGTCCAAGGTGTGCAGTACTACGCCGACGCGGACCCCGAGCACACCGTGCCGGGTCTGATGCACGTGCGGTTCGGTGACTACCACGTCAGCGACATCGAGTTCGTGGCGGCGTTCGACGTCGACGCCAAGAAGGTCGGCTTCGACCTGGCCGAGGCGACCCGCGCCAGCGAGAACAACACGATCCAGATCTGCGAGGTGCCACCCACCGGGGTGACCGTGCAGCGCGGCCACACCCTCGACGGGCTCGGCCGCTACTACCGCGAGACCATCGAGGAGTCGGAGACCGATCCGGTCGATGTGGTGGCGACGCTGCGCGCCAGCGAGGCAGACGTCCTGGTCTGCTACCTCCCGGTGGGCAGTGAGGACGCCGACAAGTTCTACGCCCAGTGCGCCATCGACGCCGGCGTCGCGTTCGTGAACGCGCTGCCGGTGTTCATCGCTTCCGACCCAGAGTGGGCCGCCAAGTTCGAGACCGCGGGCGTGCCGATCATCGGCGACGACATCAAGAGCCAGGTCGGCGCCACCATCACCCACCGTGTGCTCGCCAAGCTGTTCGAAGACCGCGGTGTCGTGCTGGACCGCACCTACCAGCTCAACGTCGGCGGCAACATGGACTTCAAGAACATGCTGGAGCGCGACCGGCTCGAGTCCAAGAAGGTCTCTAAGACCCAGGCGGTCACCAGCAACGTCGAGCACGACCTCGGTGCCCGCAACGTGCACATCGGCCCCAGCGACTACGTGCAGTGGCTCGACGACCGCAAGTGGGCTTACGTCCGGTTGGAGGGCCGCGCCTTCGGTGACGTCCCGTTGAACCTGGAGTACAAGCTGGAG
>Ga0136640_10000267_pt1 | contig 19683 bp, 15 predicted proteins | sample AntDrymUQ8642106_2_FD_105498 | JGI IMG/M metagenome (GOLD analysis project Ga0136640, IMG submission 105498) | Polar desert sand microbial communities from Dry Valleys, Antarctica - metaG UQ864 (21.06) | ecosystem: Environmental > Terrestrial > Soil > Desert | place: Antarctica: Dry Valley...
GCCGTGCAGACCGCCGGCCATGGCGTGCTGGTGGTCTCCGATAACGGACCTGGCGTCCCCGAGTCCGCCCGAGAGCGGCTGTTCGACCCCCCGGCCGCCACGCCTTGGGCTGCCAGTCCCTGGGCCGTCGCTCGCCAGGCCTCGCAGCCAGGGGGGGCCCGGCGCGTCGGGTTGCCGCTGGTCGGCGAGCTGTGCACGGCAATGGGCGCGCGAATCCGTCACGAAACCCCGGCCGCCGGCGGCGCGCGTTTCCTGGTGGCCTTCCGCCTGGCTCCCAGCGCGGCCCCAAGCGCCGACGATGAGCCGGGCGCGCAAGCACCGCCAACCACGCATTCGGACGTGGCGGCCTCCTGAGCCTGGCAAGTCGCGCCGTTAGACTCGCCTCGTCGAGTTCCGCCTGCGACCAGGACCTTCCCGTGCCCAGCTTCGGACGAATGCTTACCGCCATGGCCACCCCCATGGCTGCCGATCATGCGGTGGACTTCGACGGCGCGCAGCGTCTGGCGCGGCACCTGATCGACCACGGCAACGACGGCCTGGTCGTGTGTGGCACCACCGGCGAGTCGCCGACCCTGTCGCACGACGAGACGCTCGACCTGATCCGCGCCGTCGTGGAGGCGGTGGGGGACAGGGCCACGGTCCTGGCCGGCACCGGCAAGAACGACACGGCCGCGACCGTGGCGCTCACCCGCGAGGCCGCCGCCCTCGGGGTGGACGGGATCCTGGCGGTAACGGGCTATTACAACAAGCCGTCGCAGCGCGGGCTGAGCGCCCACTTCCGCGCGGTCGCCGCGGCCACGGACCTGCCGCTGATGCTGTACAACGTCCCCTCGCGCACGGCCAACGAAATTTCTCCAGAGACGCTGCTGGACCTGGCCCGCGAGGTGCCCAACATCGTCGCGGTCAAAGACGCGGTCAGCGACGTGGTCAAGGCCGCCTGGCTGGCTGGGCGAAAGCCCGACGACTTCGACATCTACTCAGGCGACGACGCGTCGTTTCTGCCCATGCTGTCGGTCGGCGCGGTCGGCGTCGTCAGCGTCGCCGGCCACCTGGTCGCCGATGACATCGCCCGCATGGCCGAGATGTTCGCCACCGATCCTCGCAAGGCGTTGGACATCCACCTTCGCCTGCTGCCGCTGTTCACCGGGTTGTTCGCCGACACGTCGCCCGGTCCGTTGAAGGCCGCGCTGCGGATGGTCGGTTTGCCCGCCGGCCCCGTGCGCCTGCCCCTGGTCGACGTTGACGAGCGCGTCGAGGCGATTGTGGCCGATGCGCTGGCGGCCGCGGGCGTCGAGCGGTTCCGATGAGCGGCGCTGACGCGGGCACGACCCAGACGGGCAGGCGCTCCCAGACGGCCGCACGGCCCCAGACCCGCAGCCAGGCCGTGGAGGTTGCCTTCTACGGCGGCCTCGGCGAGATCGGCGCCAACATGGCCAGCGTCGAGGTCGACGGGCGCATCGCCCTGATCGACGTCGGCCTGACCTTCCCCGACGCCGAGCACTTCGGCATCGATCTGATCCTGCCTGACTGGTCGCGGCTGCGTCCGCGAGCCGACGACCTGCATTGCGTGGTCATCACTCATGGGCACGAAGATCACATGGGTGCGCTGCCGTTCTTCCTGCGCGAGTTCCCCGGCGTGCCGGTCTACTCCACCCGGCTGACGCTCGGGCTCATCCGCGCCAAGCTGGAGGAGCACCCCGACGTCGAGGCCGACCTGCGTGAGGTCGAGGCCGGCGAGCGGCTGGAGACCGGGCCGTTCGACATCGAGTTCGTCGGCATGGCCCACTCGATCCCCGACGGGCTGGCGGTGGCGTTCCACACCCCGCACGGCATGATCCTGCACTCCGGCGACTTCAAGCTTGACCAGACCCCCATCGACGGGCGCCCCACCGACCTGCCCCATCTGGCACAGCTGGGTGACGAGGGCGTCGCGCTGCTGCTGGCCGACTCGACCAACGCCGACATGCCCGGCCACGTGCCCAGCGAGCGCCAGATCGGCAAGACTCTGCGCGACGTGTTCGACGAGGCCGACGGCCGTATCGTCGTGACGACCTTTGCCAGCCACGTGCACCGCGTGCAGCAGGTCATCGACGCCGCCGTCGAGGCCGGCCGCAAGGTTTGCTTCGTCGGGCGCTCCATGCTGCGCAACATGCCGATCGCGCGTGATCTCGGCTACCTGCGATACGACGACGCCGATGTCGTGGAACTGTCCGACGTCGAGCGGGGCAGCCGCTCGCGCGCGGTGATCATCTGCACCGGCTCGCAGGGTGAGCCCTACGCCGCGCTGTCGCTGATGGCCGCGGGTCAGCACCGTCAGGTGCAGCTCGCCGCCGGCGACACCGTCGTGATGGCCTCGTCGGTCATCCCGGGCAATGAGTCGGCGATCTACCGGTCCATCAACGGCCTGTTCCGCCAGGGCGCCAACGTCGTGCACAAAGGCATCGCCGACGTCCACGTCTCCGGCCACGCCGCGGCCGGCGAGCTCAAGTTCTTCCATAACATCGTGCGGGCGCGCGCGTTCGTGCCGGTGCACGGCGAGTACCGCCACCTGCTGGCGCACGCCCGCCTGGCCGCCGAGACCGGGACGCCCGACGATCAAGTCCTCGTCTGCGGAGACGGCGACACCGTGTTGCTGCGCGACGGGCGGGTCACGCGCGGCGAACCGTTCGAACCGGGTCGGGTGTACGTCGACGGGCTGGGGGTCGGCGACGTCGGCAACGCCGTGCTGCGCGAGCGCGGCAAGCTGTCCTCGGAGGGCATCTGCGTGGCGGTGGTGCAGGTCGACCAGCACTCACGCATCACCGAGGAGCCGCGGGTCTTCCAGCAGGGTGTCATCTACGAGCCAAACCAGGCTTCCCTGCTGGAGCTCGCCGCCAAGACCCTGGCCGAGGAGCTGGCCCGCAATCACGGCGAGAACGACCCGGCCGTGGTGCGCCGCACCACCTCGACGGTCCTCGGCCGCTTCTGGAAGGACCAGACCGGTCGCCGCCCGGTGATCCTGCCCATCCTGGTGGAAGTCTGATGTCGCGGTCGCCGACCAAGAAGCTGCCCACCAGCAGGTCGAGCAAGTCGACGTCACGGTCCACGTCGTCCGCTCGCACCTCGTCCGCTCGCACCTCGTCACGCGCACCGGTCCGCGCCAACGGCGCCCGTCGCGCCGGCTCGGGACCTGCCAGCAGCAGTGCGCGCGAAGTGTGGGGTATCGGGCTGCTGGTCTTCGCCGTCCTGGCCGCGCTCGGGGTCTGGTTCGACCGGGCCGGTGGTCTCGGCACCTACCTGTTCCTGTTGTTCCGCGGGCTGTTCGGCGTGTTCGGCCTGCTGGCCCCGGTCGTGTTGGCAGCGGTCGGCGTGACTCTGCTACGCGCCAAGCGCCGGGGCAACGCCCGGGTGGCGGTGGGCGTGGTCATCACCCTGGTCGCGACCTCGGGTCTGTGGCATCTGGCCGCCGGGGCCCCGTCGTTCGACGCGCGGCTGCGGGCGCTGCACCGCTCCGGTGGCTGGCTCGGGGCGCTGGCGTCGCTGCCCTTGCAGTCAGTGGCGGCGACCGCAGGTGCGGTGGTGCTGCTGCTGGCGCTGCTGTGCCTGGGGCTGCTGGTCACCACCGCCACGCCGCCCGGAACCGTCATCCGCGCCGTCACCGACGCCTGGTCGTCGCAGCGGGACCGCGTGGCGGAGCGCCGCGAACGGCGCAGGCTGGCGGCCGAGGAGGCTGCCGAGGCGCGGCAAGCCCGGGAGGCGGCGCAGGGTGGGGATGAGACAAACGCGCGCGGCGAAGGGGCCGGGGCGCCGTCGCCAGCGGGTGACGGCGTCGGCGCCGACGGTGGCGGTGGCGATGGCGACGCCGAGGATGCCGGGGATGACGAAACGGTCATCGTCTATGACGACCCGGACGCCACCGGGCCGATCTACACCGACCATGTCGACGCCGGCAAAGCGGGGGCCGTCGCCGCGGGGGCCGTGGTAGCCGGCGCCGGGGCCGACGGTGCCGGGGGGGATGGGACCGAGTACGACGCAGCGCTATCGGACACCCGCCTGCTGCCCGTGGGCCTGCGCACCGGTGACGCGGCGGCGACCAAGCTCGGTCCGCTACCCGCGCAAGACCCGTGGGCCGACTACGAGCTGCCGTCGCTGTCGGTGTTGCGCAGCGGCCGCGCCGCGCCGGGCAACAAGCGCACCTTGGATCAGATGACGCGGGCGCTGGAGCACACCCTGCACCAGTTCGGCGTGGACGCGCGCGTCGTGCGGGTGACGCGTGGGCCGACGGTCACCCGCTTCGAGTTGAGCCTCGGCGAGGGGGTCCGCGTGGGTGCGGTCACCAAGCTGGGCGACGACATCTCCTACGCGCTAGCCACCGCAGAGATCCGCATCGTGGCGCCGATTCCAGGCAAGTCGGCGATCGGCATCGAGGTGCCGAACCGCGACCGGGACCTGATCACGCTCGGTGACGTGTTGCGCTCGCCGGAGGCGGCCCATCAGCACCATCCGCTGACCGCCGGCATCGGCGTGGACATCGCCGGCAACCCGGTGCTGGTGAACCTGGCCACGATGCCCCACCTGCTGATCGCCGGTGCCACCGGGTCGGGCAAGTCGGTGACCATGAACGACATCGTCACCAGCGTGGTCATGCGGTCCTCGCCGGCGCAGGCCCGCATGATCCTGATCGACCCGAAGCGCGTCGAGCTCAACCACTATGAGGGCGTGCCGCACCTGCTGACGCCGGTGGTGACCGATCCCAAGCGAGCCACCGAGGCGCTGGCCTGGACGGTCAAGGAGATGGAGGAGCGCTACGAGCGCCTGGCGCTGCTGGGCTATCGCAACATCGACACTTACAACGCCGCGGTCCGTGACGGCACCGTTCGCGCCGCCCCCGCTCTGTCGGGTCGCGGCGATGAGACGTGGCAGTTGTTGCCCTACATCCTGCTGGTCATCGACGAGCTGGCCGACCTGATGATGGTCGCGCCACGCGACGTCGAGGGCGCCATCGTGCGCATCGCCCAGATGGCTCGGGCGGTCGGCATTCACCTCGTGGTGGCGACGCAGCGCCCGTCGGTCGACGTGGTGACCGGGCTGATCAAAGCCAACATCCCGTCGCGCATCGCCTTGGCGATGGCGACGCATGCCGACAGTCGCACGATCCTGGACTCCGGCGGTGCCGAGAAGCTCGTCGGCCACGGCGACATGCTGTTCATGCCGGCCAACGCCAGCAAGCCGCACCGCATCCAGGGCTGCTACATCGACGAGGCCGAGATCGAGCCGATCGTGCGCCATTGCAAGGCCCAGCGGCACGCTGAGTACACCCCCGGCATCGTGCGCTCGGGCGCCCAAGCGTCGTTCGCCGACGTCACCGGCGATGACGCGTCCGATGAGGATCTGACCCGCGCGGCGATGGACCTGGTGGTGCGCTCTGGCCTCGGCTCCACCTCGATGCTGCAGCGCAAGCTCAAGGTCGGCTTCGCGCGCGCCGGTCGGCTCATGGATGAGCTGGAGACGATGGGCGTGGTCGGTCCTTCCGAGGGCCCCAAGGCACGTACGGTGCTCATGACCGTCGACGAGCTCGAGCAGCGCGGCGGTCAGGGCGCCTAGGCCGCCGTTTCGCCCGGCGTCAGGTAGCGGTCGGTGGCGGCTGTGTTGTGCTGTCTCCGTATCCGGAGGCAACGCTTCCGGCGCGCCATCCGGCCGGCGGCCGGCAGCGCGGCGCTAGCCGACTCGCGCCGGTTGGGTCGCTGGCGGCATGGCGCCGGCGGTCGCGGGAAGGCGCACGCTGAACGTCGAACCAACCCCCAGCATCGAGTCGACAGCGACGTCACCACCGAGGGCGCGTGCCAGCGCCCGCACGATGTACAGGCCGAGGCCTGCTCCGCTGGTGGTCATCACCAGCGGGTCCTCCACCCGCTCGAAGCACTCAAAGACGCGCTCGCGGTCCTCAGGCGGGATGCCACGACCACGGTCGCTCACCGCCAGCAGCAGCCACTCGCCCTCGTCGGCAAGGCGGACATCCACCTGTGTTCCCGCCGGCGAGAACTTGCAGGCGTTGCCGACCAGGTTGTCCAAGATCTGGCGCATCCGGGTGGCGTCGGTGACCGCCGACAGCGTCTCGGGCGCGTCCACGGCGATCTCGTGGTCGGGGTGCACCGCGGCGAGCTGGCCGCTGGCCTCGCGGGCGAATGCCGCCAGATCGGTTCGCGCGGGACGCACGTGCGGCGCGCCGTCGCCCGTCGAGGACAGCTGGCCCACCAGCAGCAGGTCCTCTACCAGGCGGGTCAGGTGGTCGGCCCGCTGCTCGATCTGGGCGAGTAGCTCCTCGCGGCGGTGTGCGGGCACTCGCTCCCAGCGACGGCGTAGCAGCTGCGCGCTGCCCTTGATGGGCGTCAGTGGCGTGCGCAGCTCGTGGCTGACGATCGACAGCATGTCGTCCTTCATGCGCGCGACCCGCCGCTCTGCGGTGACGTCATGGACGACGGCGACGCGTAGCTCGCCGAGCGCACGGTCCCGGACGGTCGAGACCGACACGCGCCACACCCGCTCGCTGTCACCGTCACCGCGCGCGACATCGTGGACGCCCTCGCTGCCCCACGGCCCGTCACCGAGCACGTCGGCGACGGGAAGGTTGAGCGCCGCGTCCCCGTCGAGTTGGGCCAGCGCCGCCATCGCCGGGTTGCACAGCCGCACCAGTCCGTCGGCGTCCAGCACGAGGATGCCATCACCGGTGCCGTCGACGACCGCCCCAAGGGTGGCCCGTTCCTGCCGTAGGAAGGTGGCGGCGACCGAGCGCTGCGCGTGCACCCGCCCGGAGGCGGCCAGGCGCTCCAGCCACTCACGCCCCTGACCGTGGGGGTCCAGCTCACCCGCCCAGGCGACCAGCACGGCGTCGCCGAGGCTCAGGGCGACGCACTCGCCGGCGACCGCGGGGCCCAATACCCGTGCCTGCGTGACCAGCGGCAACGGCATCGTCGCCTCGACCGGGCACGGGCCGCTGCCGGGCGGGATGTCGCCGAGCCACACCCCGTCGCGCCACACGGCCGCGCTGCTGCCCAGGATCGCCCCAACGCCGGAGATCAGGGCGGTCAGGACCTGGTCCGGGTCGGCAGCGTCACCGAGGCGATGCTCGACCTCGACGAACGCCTGCGACCGCTCACGGTCGACGCGGGCTCGCACCTCTTGGCGGTAAGCGGCATGCAACAGCACCAACGGCACGGCCAGGGTGGGTAGCGCCCAGGGATGGAAGGTGAGCAACAGCACCGCCAGCAGCCCGAGGCAGGCGTTGCCGGCGGCGAGCAGCGCGGCGGTCCCGATCATCCGGCGCACCGTGACGGTGAAGCCGTCGCCGCTGGTGGTCGCGATGATGCCGGCGACGGTGACCGTGTTGACGACCAAGAACAAGGCGACGCCGATGGCGGCGGCAGCGACGGCCGAGGGTCCGATCGCACCGGGACGCGGCGCCAGTAATTGCACCACCAGGGTCGCGGCGGCGGCTCCCGCCACGTACTGCGCGACGTTGAAGGCGAGCTTCACCAGTCGCTGACGCTCCAGCAGTTGCCAGGCCGTGATCGCCAGGACCGCGGCCGCGATGACGGTGGTTGGCGGCGCCAGCAGCAGCCCGGCCGCCAGCGTGGCGTCACCGAGGGTGAAGCGGGCGGTGCCCCCGCGCCGGTACGGCAGGTCGACGCGGACAGCCTCCCCGCCCGCGATGGCGATGGCCAGCATGGCTACGTCGACCGCGGATGGCATCGCCACGTCCGTGGCGATCGCCAGAACGGCCAGGCCGACCGCGGCGGCGGCGGTCGCTACGATGAGCCGGCGCGCCGCCGGAGGCAACGCCGCCACGGGTGGGCGGGGCGACCGCGACAGCGCCGGGATCACGAGTCGCCGGTCATCGACCGGCTGTCGCCAGCCCGGCTCTCGCCAGCCCAGCGGACCGCCGCCCAGCCGTCGCCGGCCCAGCTGTCACCAGACGGACTGTCGCCGGCCCAGCGGACCGCCGTCCAGCGGACCGCCGTCCAGCGCACGGCTGCCCAGCGCACGGCTGCCCAGCGCACGGCCCCGAAGTCCTCGCCGTTCCACTCGCCGGCCACCCAGTGGTCCCCGGCCCAGCGGACGGCTCCCCACTGCGCCAGCTCCCAGTCCTCGTCGCCCCAGTGGTCGCCGGCCCAGCGGACCGCGGTCCAGCGCACGGCCGCCCAGCGAACCGCCGCCCAGCGCACAGCCTGCGGGGAAGCGAAGTCGTGGTTGCGGCCGTGGCCTCTGCCCTTGCCGTGGCCACGGACCCCGTCGTCGTCCTTGCCGCCGTCGTCGCCCCTGTCGCCCCTGTCGTCGCCCCGGTCCTTGTCCTTGTCCCGGTCCTTGCCCTTGCCCTTGCTGGCGTCGGCGGCCAGCGCTGCTGCCACGGTGTCCACCGCGTCAAGTTCCCCGCCGGAGACCAACAGCGCATCGCTCAGGGCGTCGCCGTCCAGGTCGGGACGGGCCGAGGAAGCCAGCGCGGCCACGCCGGCTGCCAGGGCGGTCGACATCGAGGTGCCGCTGCCGCGGAACAGCCCATCGTCGGTCACGGCGTCGGGGTAGCTGCGCGCGATCACCGAGTCAGGTGGCAACGAGCCCACGTTGCGCACGCCGGAGGCGTGCAGGTCAGGTTGCGCGACGCCATCGCGGTCGACACCCGAAGAGGAGAAGGCGGCGGGCACGTCGTCGTCGCGGTTGGGCGTGCCCTGATCGTCGGTGGCTCCCACCGACAGCGAACCGGGACTGGTGGCCGGCGAGGTGAGGGCACCAGGGCCGGCGTTGCCCGAAGCGGTGATGACCAGGACGCCGTCAGCGGCCAACCGCTCGGTGGCCCGGTCAAGCAGTTGTGCGGCTTCGGTGTCGGGGTCGACGGCCAGAGCCAGTGCGGCCACGCGAATCCCGGCGGCTTGGCCAGGCCCGTCCAGCCACTGCAGCGCCGACAGCACTGACCCCAAGGTGGTGCTGCCGTCGGGACCGGCCACCTTGAGCGACAGGATGCCCGCTCGTGGTGCGACGCCGGGAGCAACCGGTCCGCGCCCGGCGATCAAGGAGGCCAGGAAGGTGCCGTGGCCGTAACCGTCGCCGCCACCGCTGCCGCTGCCGCTGCCGCTAAAGTCGATCTCGCCCGCGACCGCGTCCCGCAGTGCCGGGACCGCGGCCACTCCGGTGTCGATCAGGGCGACCACGGCATGTTTGCCCGCGTCCGAGTCCGCCCAGGCCTGCGACGCCCGTGTGCTGGCCACGCCACTGTCGGTCTGCGCGTCCAAGGCCGGATCGGCTGCGCCGCCGAGCGACTCCCACCGCAGCCGCGCGTCGGCGTCGATCGCGGTGTCGGGGGCCCGGGATCCGCTGACCACGACCGCGCCGGCCACCGAGAGGCGCTCGATGATTCGCGCGCCGGCCGGCACAGGGTCGCCCGCATGCTGCAACCAGGTGACGCCCTGATTTTCGAAGGGAACCAACAGGGCAGCCACCAGCGTCAACATGAGTGCAGCGGCGATTGCCGGCGATGGCCGTAGCGGCCGTGCGATGAGCTCCATGGCGTCTCCCCTTGGACGAAAGGGTCGGGTGTCGTTACGGAAAGTAATCGGGAGGCGAGACCGAGCGCTGCAGTGCTATTCCCGCAACCATCCGAAATGGCTAGTCCGTTTTGCACTACATAGGGAGATTGTGTTGAGTAGGCTGTCAAACCAGGCCTCCAGCGGGACAAGCCGCAGACAAGGGTCGCCGATGCGCAAGGCCATCGCCGTGGCTGCGCTACGAGAACAGCGCACGGCCACCATCTCGCTGCTGGCGTCGCTGCCTGACGCCGCCTGGCAACATGCGGTCTACACCAGCGCTGGCGACGCGGCCGGCGTGCACGGCTTGGCCGCCCACCTGGTGGTCGCCGACGAGGCGCTGCTGGTGAGTCGCTGGCTGTCGGGCCGCGAGGGTGCTCGACGGCTGGCCAGCGTGATCGGCTGGCACGACGGCGGTGTTGCCGCCTGGGCGAACGCCTCACCGGGCGAGGTGCTGGCCGCCCTGGCTCGCCATGGTGACCGGGTCGCTGCTCTGGTGCGCGCCACGCCCAGTGCCGCCGTGAATGTGGCGGCTCGTGGCACCCAGGGGCGTCGCCAGTTCCTGCTGCAAGCGTTGTATCGGAGGGTGTTCCACGAGTTTGCCCACTCCGACGACATGGCGGTAGCGGCTGGTGTCGTCGATGATCTCAAGGATCCCAGCCGCCCTGTCGCGGCCGCGCTGGCGTTCACGGTCCTGCAGCGCCTGCCCGTACAGGTCCTGCCGGCCGTCGCCGCCGACGCCGGGGTGGTGCGCCTCGTCGTCGATCCGGCGGCTGCCGACGATCGTCCCCCGCAGCTGCGCCACGCCGCTGTGGCAGAGCCCCTCCCGCCGTTGTCTGCGGCACCGCCCGTTACCTGCGGCCGGCAGACTTGGAGCTTCGACTTTGCCCGCAAGCACTACGGCCCGAGAGTGTCAGCACGGCCCGACGCCGTCGTCGTCGCCGCGGCCGGGCCACTGGCGCTGCTGCATGCCGGCCGTCGTGCCTGGCGGGAGCTCGCGCCGGCGCAGCTGTCCATCACCGGCGATCACGAGTTGGCCGCCCTCCTCCTCGACGCGGTCGCCAGGCCACCGCCGGCGGGCAGCTGTGTGGTGTTCTCCGCCGCCTGATGGACGGTCTGCCAACCGGGCCGGCGGGATCACCACTCCTATACTGACGTTGTCGCCCCCTGGGCCAGCAGCCGCTGGAAGGAAGTCGTCACAGCCACCATGGCCACCGGTATTGGCGAGACGCTGCGGACCGCCCGCCGTCAACAAGGTGTGGCTTTGTCGGATGCCGTGGCGCAGACGCGCGTGCGGGAGTCCTACCTGACCGCGTTGGAAGAAGAGAACTTCGCCGTCCTCGGCGGACACGTCTACGCCAAGGGCTTCTTGCGCAGCTACGCCCGCTTTCTCGGTCTGGATCCCGAGCCGCTGGTGGACGCGTACCGCGCCGAACACGAGCAGCCCGACGAGGTTTCGCCCCTGGCGCAGCAGCAGCCGGCCTTCGCACTGCCTACCCAGCGGCGTTCAGGACTGGTCGTCGGCCTGGGCGTGACGGCCCTGGTGCTGGTGGTGTTCTTCGTGATCGGCCTGGGCGCCGACAGCCGGCCGGGCTCCGACGTGGCCCTGCGGGCGCCCCAGCCGGTGCCGACCTCCGAGCCCGCCTCGGCCGCCGCGCCGTCGCCGAGCAGGCAGACCGAACGCGCACGTTCCAAGAAGCGCTCCCGGCCTGACAAAGGCCCTCGATCCACGCAGCGTCCCCGGTCCAACCAGGAGCCTGCTCGAGGGCCGAACACCGTCCCCGCGCCCAACAGCGACCCTACCGAGCGGGTGACCGGCAACGACGTGGACCTGGAGCTGGCCAGCACCGGCGGTGATTCGTGGATGCGGGTCACGGTCGACGGCGTTGAGCGGTTCGAAGGCGTGCAGTCCGAGGGGCAGCGCGAGTCGTATTCGGGACAGTCGATCACGGTGCGCATCGGTGACGCGGGGGTGGTCGACGTCACCGTCAACGGGCAGGAGCGCGGGCATCTCGGCGAGCGCCGGCAGGTGGTGGACAAGACCTATACCGTCGCGGGGTCGGCGTGACCCAGCCGGAGCAGGCCGGGGTGGGCACGGTCGCGCTGGTGACGCTGGGGTGTGGACGCAACGAGGTGGACAGCGACCAGGTCGCGGGGGCCTTGGCTGCCGCCGGCTTCCCGCTTGTGGCCCATCCTGACGAGGCCGACCTCGTCGTGGTCAACACCTGCACGTTCATCGCCCCTGCCCGCCAGGAATCCATCGAGGTGGTGTTGGATGCCGGCGACAGCGACCGGCCCGTCCTCGTCATCGGCTGCATGGCACAGCGCTACGGCGCCGAGCTGCGTGCGGCGCTGCCGGAGGTCGCCGCTGTCCTCGGCTTCTCCGACTACCCGCGGCTGCCCCAGATTGTGGGCGCGGTGGTGGCCGGCCAGCCGCTGCCGGCGCCCGCCTCCCCGGCGATCGAGGCGCGGCACGGCCTGCCGCTGCTGACCGCCGCTCCGTCGGCGCCCACGGTGACCGGCATCGCCTCGCCTCGGCAGCGCCCATCCCCGCCCACCGCTGCCTTCCCCGTGCGCACCGTCCCCCGTGGCCCCTGGGCCCATCTGAAGATCGCGGGTGGTTGCGATCGGGTCTGCACCTTCTGCGCGATCCCATCGTTTCGCGGGCGCTTCGCCTCGCGACCGCTGGCCGAGGTCGTGGCCGAGGCGCGCTGGCTGGTCGACCAGGGGGTGCGCGAGCTGGTGTGTGTCAGCGAGAACACCACCAGCTGGGGCAAAGACCTGCCCGACGGTCGGAAGGGTCAAGCCGATCTCATCCGTGCCTTCGGGGCCATCGACGGGCTGGAGCGCGTCCGACTGCTGTACTTGCAGCCGGCCGAGATCATTCCAGAGCTGCTCGACGCCATGGCCGCCAGTCCGGTGGTCGCCGGCTACTACGACCTGTCCCTGCAGCACGCCAGCCCGCGCGTGCTCGCGCGGATGGCGCGCAGCGGTGGTGCCGAACGCTTCCTCCGGCTGATCGCCGACATCCGCGCGCGGGATCCGCGGGCGGTGTTCCGCTCCTCGTTCATCACGGGGTTTCCTGGCGAGACCGAAGCTGACGTCGACGTCACCGAGCAGTTCCTGATCGACGCCCGTCTGGACTGGACAGGCTTCTTCCCGTTCTCCGTCGAGGACGGCACGCCCTCGGCGACGATGCACGACCAAGTGGCTGCCCCCGTCACCCGCGCCCGCCGGGACCGCCTAGCCCAGGTGGCCGAAGCCGTCGCCGCCGCGGCCGCCGACGGGTTTGTCGGACGAACGCTGTCGGTGCTGATCGAGTCGGCAACCGACTCGCAGGCGGTCGGGCGGTCCTACCGGGAGGCGCCCGACACCGACGGCGAGATGCGCGTGGCGGGTTGCGCCACCCCCGTCGGACAGATGATGGCCGCGCGGGTGGTCGCCACCGACGGCGTTGACCTGATCGCCGAGGCCGTGACCACGGTGGGGGCTTGAGCGAGCCGGTGGCAGCGGCTGGGCAGACCCGGCGATCGCCGCCACCGCCGGAGCCATCGTGGCGGAACTGGGCCAACGCGCTGACGGTGCTGCGGGTGCTGCTGGTCCCGGTGATCGCTTGGTTGCTGGTCGCCGGCGGTGAGTCGCGGCAGTGGTGGGCCTTCGGCATCTTCGTCTTCGCCGCGCTCACCGACTCCATCGACGGGTGGGTCGCCCGCCGCTCGCTGGGCGTGACGCGCTGGGGGCAGCTGGCCGACCCGGCGGCGGACAAGGCGCTGATCGTGGGCAGCCTGACGGTGCTGGCCTTCCTGGGCCGGCTCCCATGGTGGGCGGTCGCGATCATCGTGGTGCGCGAGGTGGCTGTGACGGTGCAGCGCACGGTGCTACTGCGGTCCGGCTACGTCATGCCGGCCAGCCGCTTCGGTAAGGCCAAGACGGTGTCGCAGGTCATCGCGGTCACCCTCTACCTGGCGCCGGTAGGGCCCAGCTGGTTCGCCGACGGCGCCCTGATGGTGGCGATCGCGTTGACGGTGGCCTCGGGGGTCGAGTACGCCTTCCGGGGCAGGAGGTTGCTGCGCGGTGCCTGAGACCTCCGCCGAGATCGTGGCCGTCGGCAGCGAGCTGCTGCTGGGCCAGCACGTCGACACCAACTCGGCGTGGATCTCCTCGCGTCTGGCCGAGGTTGGGGTCGACGTCTACCGCCACACCACCGTCGGCGACAACGTCGGGCGGATGGTCGAAGCGTTGCACCAGGCCTGTGGCCGGGCTCGCACGGTGATTGTCACGGGGGGCCTCGGCCCCACCGCGGACGATCTGACCCGGGTCGCCGTCGCCCGCCTGGCGGGAGCGCAGCTGCAACGCCACGACGAGATCGTGGCCTACCTGCGCGACCACTTCCGCCGTGGCGGCCGCCAGATGCCGGCCAGCAACCTGCTGCAGGCCGACATCCCCGCCGGCGCGCGCGTGCTCGAACCCGTCGGCACGGCGCCGGGTTTCGCGATCGACGTCGACGGGTCGACGGTGTGGTGCGTGCCCGGCGTCCCGCGCGAGATGACAGTGATGGTCACCCGCGACATCATCCCGGCGCTGCAGCGACTCGGTGCCGCCGCGGCCACCGTGAGCCGGGTCGTGCGGACAAGCGGGATGGCTGAGTCGGCCGTGGACGAGGCCTGCGCCGAGGTCACCCGGCGCCTGGAGGCCATGGGCAACCCGACCTTGGCGTTCCTCGCCTCGCGTGGTGAGACGCGCGTCCGGCTGACGGCCAAGGCGGCTGACCGTGAGGCGGCCCTGGCGCTGCTCGACCCGCTCGTCGACGAGTTGGTGGAGGTACTGGGCGCGAACGTCGTCGGCCTCGACGACGAGGGCGTGGAGTGGGCGGTGGCGCGGCAACTGCGTCGCCTCGCACTGACGCTGGCCGTCGCCGAGTCGGTCACCGGCGGAGGTGTCGGCGCGCGCCTGGTGACGGTTCCCGGCGCCAGCGACTGGTTCGCGGGCAGCCTGGTGACCTATGCCACCGAGGCCAAGATGCGCCTGGCCGGCGTGGACCCGTCCCTGCTGGAGTCCTGCGGACCGGTGTCGCAGGCGACGGCCGTGGCCCTCGCCGAGGGCGCCCGTGCGCGCTTGGCGGCCGATGTCGGGTTGTCCGTCGTGGGGGTGGCGGGTCCGACGACGCAGGGTGGGCAGCCCGTGGGGCTGACCTGGGTGGCGACCGCGCTGCCCGACGGCTCGTCGGAAGCGAGCAGCCGCCGGCTGCCAGCGCGGTCGCGTCCCGACGTGCAGGAGTTCGCCGTGTCCATGGCGCTGGACTTTTTGCGCCGGCAGCTGGCCGAGCTGAGCTGATCGGTGCGCTACGCCTTAGTGGAGCGTTGGGTGCCCGGGCCGGCATCCACCGGTGCCAGATCGTTGCCTGCACCGCCCGTGAGTGGCACCATCACCGCCGCAACTCCCAGCGGCGAAACGAGACGGGGATGGCCAACACCGGACGCAACCAACCGTGCGCCTGCGGATCGGGGCGCAAGACCAAACGCTGCTGCGGCACCACTACCGGCCCGTCGCCCGATCAGCTCGACCGCGCGTGGCTGAGCACCCAGGCGCACGAGTGGGCGCCGGAGCTGAGCAGCTGCACCACCGCCGACCTTGACGAGCTGCTCGACGAGGTCATCGACCTGCCGTTGCTCGACCTGTCATTGCACCTGCCGTTGCCACGGCTGCTGCCCCCACCCCTGGAACGGCTACGTCACGCCGCCGCGGCCCAAGACCCCGACGCGGCTGCCAACGCGGCCGCAGCCGCCCTGCCAAGCATCGACACGCCGAGCCTGCGGGCCCACCTCGCGCGCGCCGTGCTCGCGCTGCATGACGACGATCACCGCATCGACTGCGACGTGACCGCCTACGCCATCATCGACCTGGCCGACAACGACCCGTCCTACTTGTTGTTTGCCGCGCTCGTCCAGACCTTCGCCGTCACCGCCGGCGCCGCCCGTACTCCCGCCGGGCTCGTGCTCGCCAGCCGATGACCTTGCGCTCGCTCGGCTAGCGCCGTTGCGGCTGTTTGTGGCGGTTGCTGTGGCCGCCGAGGTGCGCGTCGCCGTCGACGCGGCGCTGGCACCGGCTCGTGCGCGCCACCCCGAGTTGCGGTGGGTCGATCCGGGGCGCTGGCACGTCACGCTGGTGTTCCTCGGCAGCGTCAGCGATCCCGTCGCCGCCGAGGTGCGCGCCGCCGTCGGGGCGGCCTGCGAGGACGTCGCGCCGCTACCGCTGGCCCTGGAATCCGACCTGGGGACCTTCACGTCGGGCGTGCTGTGGGCGGGGCTGCGCCCGCAGCCGGGCCTGGCCACCTTGGTGGAACGGCTGCGCCAGGCGTTGCGTGACGTGACCCCGCTGCCCGACGCCGGCCGCGAGTTCCATGCGCATCTGACGCTGGCTCGAGCCGGCCGGGGCAGGCGGATCCCGGGCGGGCTGGCGGCAGCGGTGCGGCTGCCACCGCGGCCATGGACCTGCGACGAGGTGGCGCTGCTGCAGTCGCTGCCGTCCGCCGCGCGGGGCAACCGCTACGTTCGCGTGGAGGCGTGGCGACTAACGGTGGCGAATGCGTGACGACCGAACATGTGTTCGCTAGGATGCCATCTGGTGTCCTACCGGTTCGCTACATGAGAGACGCATCCACAGCAGCGAGCAGATCGTCGGACTTTCTGTCACACCCCCCGACTACGGTGATGCAACACCTTCCAGACCACACGAAAGGCACGCCGGTGGAGCGCGACAAGGCCCTGGACATGGCGCTCGGGCAGATCGAGCGGCAGTTCGGCAAAGGCTCGATCATGCGCATGGGCGCGGACGCGATTGTCAAGATCGCGTCCATCCCCACGGGTGCGTTGAGCCTCGACCTGGCCCTTGGGATCGGCGGGCTGCCCCGCGGGCGCGTCATCGAGATCTACGGACCGGAGTCGTCGGGCAAGACGACGGTGGCGCTGCACGCCATCGCCGAGGCCCAGAAGGCCGGCGGGATTGCCGCCTTCATCGACGCCGAGCACGCGCTTGATCCCGGCTATGCCCAGAACTTGGGCGTGGACGTCGAGGCGCTGCTGGTCTCCCAGCCTGACACCGGCGAGCAGGCGCTGGAGATCACCGACATGCTGATCCGGTCGGGCGCCATCGATATCGTGGTGGTCGACTCGGTGGCGGCACTGACACCGCGCGCCGAGATCGAAGGGGAGATGGGCGACGTCCATGTCGGTCTCCAGGCCCGCCTGATGAGCCAGGCCTTGCGCAAGCTCGCCGGCACCCTCAGCAAGTCACACACCAGCGCGGTTTTCATCAACCAGCTTCGCGAGAAGATTGGCGTGATGTTCGGCTGCTTCTCCTACTCCACCCGAGTCACGTTGGCCGACGGCACGCGGGAAAAGATTGGCAAGATCGTCAACCAGCGCATGCCGGTCGAGGTGCTGTCCTACGACCCGGCCGCAGGCAAGGTCGTGCCCAAGCGAATCGTCAACTGGTTCGACAACGGGCCGGCTGAGCAGTTCTTGCAGTTCACCGTCGCCAAGGGAGGCGGCAACGGAAGAGCTCAGTTCGCTTGCACGCCCAATCACCAGATCTCGACGCCTGGAGGCTGGCGAGAAGCCCAAGAGCTGAGCGTCGGAGACCGGGTCCTGCAGTCAGTGCCCTATCACTTGTCGGACTTCCAGTGGCAAGTGGTGCTGGGGGGCCTTATGGGTGACGGGGCGCTGTCGCCGACCCGTAGTGGCCACGGCGCTCGCTTTCGCTTCGGGCACGGGGCCCGACAGGCCCAGTACGCCGACTGGAAGGCAACGCTGTTCGGCAACGTCAATGTCAGCCGTAGCACCAACGCCAAGGGCGCGGTCTTTCATGACGTGCAGCCCCTGCCGGAGCTGGCAGGTCTGCGTGAGGCGGTGTACATCGGCGGGAAGAAGGTGCTCAGCTACGACTACCTGAAGCAGTTGACCCCGCTGTCACTCGCGATCTGGTACGCCGATGACGGCTCCTTTTCGCTGCACGCCAAAGGCCTGCAAGAACGCACGCGACACGGCAGCGGCCGCAGCGAGCTGTGCGTTGAGGCCATGGAGGCTTCCTCCCGGCGCCGTCTTGCCGACTGGCTTGCCGACGAGTGGGATCTGCACCCATCACTGCGAAGTGCAGGGGGCAAGGCTGTCCTGGTGTTCGACAAGGAGCAGACGGCAAAGTTGCACGTGCTCGTTGCGCCCTTCATCCACCCGTCGATGGAGTACAAGCTCCTGCCGCGTTTCCGCGGCCAGTTCGCCGTCGATGCCGTACTCGGGACCCCTCGCCAGGAGTTGGTGCCGATGCCGATCATGTCGATCGGCGTCAAGCCACCGACGCGGAGCATGCACCGCTTCGACATCGAGGTGGAGGACACTCACAACTACCTCGTCGATGGTGTGGTCGTCCACAACAGCCCGGAGACCACTCCCGGTGGCCGCGCGCTCAAGTTCTACTCCTCGGTGCGCTTGGACGTCCGCCGCATCGAGTCCCTCAAGGACGGCACCGAAGCGGTCGGTAACCGCGTCCGCGTCAAGGTGGTCAAGAACAAGTGCGCTCCGCCCTTCCGCCAAGCCGAGTTCGACATCCTGTACGGCGAGGGGATCTCCCGTGAGGGATCGATCCTCGATGTCGGCGTGGAGCACGGCCTCGTGAAGAAGGCTGGCGCTTGGTACACCTACGACGGTGAGCAGCTCGGTCAGGGTCGGGAGAACGCGCGCAAGTTCCTCAAGGAGCACGACGAGGTCACCGCAGAGATCTACAAGAAGGTCACCGAATTGCTCGGCCTGGTACCGACCGACGTAACGGGTACGCAAGACGACCTCGATGCGTGACGGTTCTTTAGGCTCTGTCGGTGAGCGCTTCCCCGCTTGATCCCTTGCCTGAGCTGGAGCCTGACCCAGGGCGGTCGGCGGTGGAGGTCCGGCCGGCGGATTCCGACGGCGGCGACGCGGTCTCGGCAGCGGTCGCCTTCCTGCTGCGCAGCACGCAAGCCCGGCCGCAGACCGAGGCAGAGCTGCGCGACAAGCTGGGCAACCGGCAAGTGCCGGCCGATGTCGCGGAGCGGGCGCTCGATCGTGCGCGGAGCCTGGGCGCCGCCGACGATGCAGCGTTCGCTCGGGCCTGGGTGGCCGATCGCGGCGTCAAGCGCGGCTATGCGAACGCGCGCCTACGCGACGAGCTGCGCCGCCGGCGCGTGCCCGATGCGCTGATCGAGACGTCACTGGCAGCGGTCGGGGAGCGCGATGAGCACGCGACCGCCACACAGCTGGCGAGCAAGCGCGCGGCCAGCATGCCGTCCAGGCTGGAGCCACCCGCGGTGGCCCGCCGGCTCCAGGGCTACCTCGTCCGCCGTGGCTACGGCCCGGCGCTGGCACAGCGCGTGGCCATCGACGTCAGCGGGCTGGACCGCTACCGCTCCTGGGATTGATCCCCGGTTCCGCTCCGCGCAGCGACGAGCCCCGGCCCACGTACGGGCCGGGACTCGTGCCTCCCCCCCGGGATGGCCGGACGGTGCCTACCTGATCGGGCGTCCCCCCGTCACGCCAGATCGGGCGATGTGGTGTGAACGGACACCTGCGGTTCTCAATGTGCGCCAGCCGTTCGAGGTGGCATGGGGCTACCTTCCCCACCAGTGAAGTGGATGCCTCCTGGCCAGACGTCCATGCGGCACGGCCGGGCGTAGGCTGCCGAGGCAGGACGCAGCGTCGAAGGGGAGTACGTGAACGCGGTGCAGGCCTGGCTGCTGGTGGGGATTCCGGCGCTCATCCTGGCCTGTGCGCTGTTCTATGGCCGTTCCCGCCTGCGCACACGGCTCGGGTATGTGGTGCTGTTAGGGGCTTTCGCCGCTCTGACCGCCGTTGATCGCGCGTCGGGCGCTGTGGTTGGCGGGGTCATCGCGCTGCTGTATGCCGCCGGCAGAGGCGGTCAGATGGAAACGGAGGCCAGCAACAGCAGCCTCGTGGCCATGCCGGACGCGGTGCGTAACCCTGTGCGCGAAGAGAGGCCATAAATCCGCATTGACGTGCGCTGGCCGCACGGAATGGCCCCCATCTGGGGGAAGGACTAGCCACCACAGGTGTCCAGCGGGTAAACCGAGTACCCCCCGCCCCCC
>Ga0136640_10000269_pt1 | contig 19589 bp, 21 predicted proteins | sample AntDrymUQ8642106_2_FD_105498 | JGI IMG/M metagenome (GOLD analysis project Ga0136640, IMG submission 105498) | Polar desert sand microbial communities from Dry Valleys, Antarctica - metaG UQ864 (21.06) | ecosystem: Environmental > Terrestrial > Soil > Desert | place: Antarctica: Dry Valley...
CGTCGATGACAAAGACTGCGCTCACGCGGTCGACCCTCCGGCTCTTCCCCCGACACTTTCCCCGACACTTTCCCCGACACTTTCCCCGACACTTTCCCCATCGATCATGGGGATGTGTGGCCCGATTTGAACCATTTGCCCCGATTCGGCTGCCCGGATCTTCATGATCGGCCGCCGGAAGGAGCAGGTGAGGCGGGAGCGGGGGCGGGGGCGGCATCCGGGTCGGTGTCGGGGTGCTCGACCAACCAGGTCAGGCCGGCGTCGGTGATCACCCGGTGATCCCCGTCGGCGCGCAGCAACGGGGGGTCGGTCTTGTAGAGACCGGCGACCGCGCGCGGCGTGCTGCCGACCTCACGGGCGATCTGATGTACCTCCAGCTTGTGCAGCTGCCCGTCGGGGGCGGCGGCCACCCGCGCCAGCAACTGCCGTTCGGCGGTACCGGGTGCCGACTCGGAGTCGTCCTCGCCCGAGCCGAGCAGGAAGTCGATCTCGCGGACGAAGGTATGCACGAGGTCCCGGATCCGGGAGGTCTGCGTCGCGGCAGCGACTGTGTCCGAGGCCACCTCGGCAACCGTGTCCGGTGGCGGTGCACCCTCGGGCCCGCTGCCCTGCCAGGTCCGCTGCGGATGACGGCGCAGGTACTCCTGCTCGAGTTCGAGCATCCGGTGCGTATGGGTGCGGAACTGCTCGGCGGTCCCGTGCAGGAACACCCAGTGCCGGGTCGCGTGGGCGTGCACCCCCTGCCGTTCCAGTTCCTCGTCGGTCAGCTCATGCGCCGGGACGCCGTGTTCCATCAGGCAGCCTCCTCATCGAGGTAGATCCGCAGTGCGTTCCCACTCAACACGAGTTCGACCGTCTCGTCGTCCGGGCACAGCGCCGCGACCGCACGGGCATTGCCGGCGATGCTCGGCACTCCCGGCCAGTCGGTGCCGAAGATGAAGCGCCGGCACAGCCGGGTGAAGTTCGACCGTGCGTAATACTGCGGCAGCCGGGCCGGTGGCAGGCCGGACAGTTCGATCCACACGTTCGGGTTGGACAACGCGAGGAACGCCGCCGCGTCATACCACCACCCCCGCCCACCATGGGCCAGTACGACGTCCAGACCGGGGAAGTCCCGAAGCACGTCGTCGAGCAGCGCGGGGTCGGCCAGTGCGTTCATCGAGCCGGGAAAACTGCTTGTGCCGCAGTGCACGACGACCGGCCGGCCGGCCGAGCGGCACAGCTCGTACGCGGCGTACAGCGCCCGATCGTTCACCGCGAAGCCGCCGTGCACCGGGTGCACCTTGAGCGCGATCGCGCCGAGGTCCAGCTGTCGCTCGAGTTCCTCGACAATGGGGAAGTGCAGGTGCGGGTTGAGGTTCGCGATCAGATGGATCCGGTCGGGGTCGAACTCGGCGATCGGCAACAGGTCCTCGATCGGCTGGATACCGGTCGCCTTGGGGCTGTACTCGCACATCAGGAACGCGTGGTCCACGCCCTGGCCGTCCAGCAGCCTGCTGAAACCGGCCGGGTCGACGTACCCGTCCGCGCGATAGACCAGGTCGAGGTCGGCGGCGTCGCCGAAATCCTGTGCCCACTGCCGCCAGGCCAGCTTGAGCGTGGGCTGGGCGGCAGCGTGGATATGCGCGTCGACGAGGACGCGGCCGTCCAGCATCAGGTCTCGGATCCGGCGACCAGTTCGGTGTCGACGCCTACCGGGCCGAGCGCGGTGGCGCCGCCGGGGTTGCCGAGCGGTGCGTCGCGGCCCGGCAACGTGGTGGTGAAGAACGCTGCGTTGTCGGCGACGTGCTCGCCGTACTCGGCTGCCACCCGGCGGTCCTGTGAGATCGCCTCGACCGGGCAGACCGGCTCGCACGCGCCGCAGTCGATGCATTCCTTCGGGTTGATGTAAAGCTTGCGGTCGCCCTCGTAGATGCAGTCGACCGGGCACTCCTCGATGCAGGACTTGTCGGTGACGTCGATGCACGGGGCGGCGATCACGTACGGCACGGGCGCTCCAGCTCAGGCGGGGACGGCGTCGGAGGAGTGCCCGGGGAACAGGTGGGCGGACGGATCGATGAGCACAGCGGCATTGTTCACCGCGGTCGCCACTTCACCGAACCCGACGGCGATCAGCCGCACCTTGCCGGGGTAGTCGGCGATGTCACCGGCGGCGAAGACGCCGGGCAGGTCGGTGAGCATGGTGGTGTCCACCGGGATGTGCCGGTGTGCGACCACCGTCATCCCCCAATCCTTGAGCGGCCCCAGATTGGCGAGGAACCCCAGCGCGGCGATCAGCGTCTGCGCCGGCAGGGTGCGGGACTCACCGTCGATGCTGATGTCGACCTCCTCGACCCGATCAACGCCGCGTACCGCGGTGACCTGGGCAGGGGTGATGATCTCGGTCCGCGAGGCACGGACCTGTGCGACGGTGTGCGCATGCGCCCGGAAAGCGGGCCGCCGGTGCACCAGGGTCACGCTACGGGCGATCGGCTCGAGGTTCAGCGCCCAGTCGAACGCCGAGTCACCACCGCCGACGATCACGATGTCGCGGCCGGCATGCTCGGCGAGGGACGGCACGAAGTAGAACAACCCGCGGTTCACGTACTCTCCACCGGCTGGCAACGGACGCGGCGTGAACGTGCCGATGCCGCCGCTGATGATCACCGCGCGGCAGTTGATGGCCGTGCCGTCGTCCGCCGTCACGACCATGGCCCCGTCAGGCTGCTGCTGCAGAGCCACCGCCTGCCGCCCGAGCAGGTAGCGCGGTTCGAACGCGGCGGCCTGGGCTACCAACCCCGCGACCAGTTCCCGGCCCTTGATCGCCGGGAAGCCGGCGACGTCGAAGATCAGCTTCTCCGGGTACATCGCCGTCACCTGACCGCCGGCCTCCGGCAGGGAATCGATCAAAGCCACCGACAGTCCGCGGAAGCCGGCGTAGTACGCGCCGTACAGGCCGACCGGTCCCGCACCGACGATCAGTACGTCGACGTCTACCGCGGTGCTCATGCCGCTCCGCTCAACCGGCGACAGCGGACCCAATTCCGCCGATTGTGGTCAAACGCACCTCTCAGCGACAGGGTGACGTTGATCTGTCCAAGACCGGCGGGCAATGTGCGGCGCTGAATCCCGCCGGCTAAAGCCTTCACGCCACATGAACGTAGTCGTAGTCGAAGGGCTTGCCGTTGATGCCGTTGCGGGGCGGGGCGATCCAGCTGGCGATCTTGCCGCGTTCGTAGACCGGCTGCATCAGGGAGCGGACATGGGTCTTGTCGGTATCGGTCGGCAGCCACTGCCCCGCCTGGACATCCCACTCCTCCTTCGACACCACCTGGCCGGCCGGAGTGACGTGCAGGCCGGCGAACACGCCCACCCTGCGGTTGAACGCCCGATGCGGAAGCGCCAGTCGCTGCGGCAGGCCGGCCTCCTCCAAGACTCGGTTCCAGCGCGTCAGGCCGTTCTCGCAGTCAGCGACGTACTCGGTCCTGAGATCCTGGTTCAGCCCGAGCAGCGCCGGGATCTCCGTCGAGCTGATCCGGCCGTCCTCCACCGCGTCGACGACTGCGGAGTCGGACAGCAGGGTGTGGTCGTCCTTGCGCCGTTCCTCCATCCAGCGGCCCTTGATCCCCGCGGTGAAGTAGTTGGCGACATTCGTCGACTGCTCGCCGCCGAAGAGATCGAGGGACACGGTGTAGTGGAAGTTGATGTACTTCTGGATGGTCGACAGCGGGATCGCGCCGTACGGTCCGGGGTCGTCAGTGTCGTGCTCGACCATCAGCTGCGCGGTGCGCTCCACGATGCGGTCGATGCCCGTTGTACCGACGAACATGTGGTGCGACTCCTCCTTGAGCATGAACTCACACGTCCGCGACAGCGGGTCGAAGGCCGACTCCTTCAAAGTTCCCAGCTGGTACTTGCCGTCGCGGTCGGTGAAGTACGTGAACATGAAGAAGCTCAACCAGTCCGGCGTCTCCTCGTTGAACGCGCCCAGGATGCGCGGTGCGTCGTCGCTGCCGGAGTTGCGCAGGAGCAAGGCTTCGGCCTCCTCCCGCCCGTCGCGGCCGAAGTAGGCGTGCAGCAGGTACACCATCGCCCACAGGTGCCGTCCCTCCTCCACGTTCACCTGGAACAGGTTGCGCAGGTCGTACAAGCTCGGAGCGGTCGCCCCGAGGTTGCGCTGCTGCTCGACGGAGGCGGGTTCGGTGTCGCCCTGGATCACGATCAGCCGGCGCAGGTCGGAGCGGTACTCACCGGGCACCTTCTGCCAGGCCGGCTCGCCCTTGTGCTGGCCGAAGGAGATCTTGCGCTCCCCGTCGCGCTCGGCGAGGAAGATGCCCCAGCGGTAGTCCTTCATGGCAACATGCCCGAAGTGCGCCCAGCCCTCGCGGCCGACGTTCATCGCCGTACGCAGGTAGACGTCCTCGGTGGGCAACGTCGGTCCCATCGTCTGCCACCAGCCGAGGAAGCTCGGCTGCCAGGATTCCAGCGCCCGTTGCAGCCGGCGGTCCTCGTGCAGGTCGACGTTGTTGGGAATCCGCTCTGCGTAATCGATGCTCATCGCTCGCTCCCGCAGGCGTCGGCTTCGGTACTCATCGCTCGCCTCCGCAGGCGTCGGCTTCGGTACTCATGAGATCTAGACCCGCTTCCGGTCGAAGGTCGCCCGCTGTCCGGTGCCGAACCTGCGCAGGGCACCGTCCGCGCCCGAGGCGTTGGGGCGGTTGAAGATCCAGTTCTGCCAAGCGGTGAGGCGGCCGAAGATCTTCGTCTCGAGGGTTTCCGGCCCGGCGAAGCGGTAATTGGCCTCCAGCCCGGTCAGGGCGTCGGGGCTGAAGCTCGCACGCTCCTCGACGGCCAGGCGCACCTCGTCCTCCCAGTCCAGGTCGTCCGGGGCGAACGTCACCAGACCCAGGTCGAGCGCGTCGTCGGCCTCGATCGGTACGCCGGCCTCCCGCACGCGGCGTACGGCGTCGTCGTCGCCGAGGAACCGGGTTCCGAGCCGGCTCAGGCCGTTGCCCATAGGAAGCAGACCGTCGTTGAGCGCGGTGACTACGAGCGCTGCCGGTGCGGCGGCGGAACCACCATCGGCGTCTTCGAATGTCCCGCTGAGCATGTACGAGCGGTCCGCCGCCAGTGCGAGCTCGAGCAGCGATCCGGCGAAGCAGCTGCCCGGCTCGATCAGCGCGATCAGGCTCCGGCTGGTCACGTCCAGTCGCTTGAGCGTGCGCTTGACGTAGTGCAGCACCTCGGTGGCCAGCCAGTCGCCGGCGTTGTCGATCAGCACCTGATCGTGGGCCAGCACCCGCCCCGCGTCGCCGTCGGTGCGCAGGAGCCAGGTGCCAAGTTCCAGCTCGTTGGTGCGCAGGTGCAGGATCAGGTCGTCCAGTTCGCGTACCACCGCGAGCGACCAGAAGTCCGCACCCTGCTCGTGCAGAGCCGCCAGCGTCGGCGCCTCCCCCGTGGTCGGACCGCTGACCGTGATCGACACGGTGCCCACACTGCGGTCGAACTGCGCCCGGACGTGCCGGTACCGAACACCGTCGTCGGTCGCCGCGCACTCCAGCGGTGTCAGCGGGATACCGGTCGCGCCGCCGGGCCGACTGGATCCCTCGGCGGCCTGCTCGGCGCATTCCCGGACCCGCCGGGCGAAGGCGTTGCGCGGGACAGACTCGTCGACGAGCCGCCAGCGGACGGCGGTCTCACCACGGACGCCCTCGGGCAGCGTGGCGAAGACGTCGGCGAGATCCCGCCGGACATGCCGCTTGTCGACGATGCGGGTCAACCCACCCGTTCCAGGCAGTACTCCGAGCAGCGGCAGCTCGGGTAGGGATACCGCCGAGGAGCCGTCGTCGACCAGCAGGATCTGATCGCAGGCCAAGGCCAGCTCGTATCCGCCGCCGGACGCGGTGCCGTTCACCGCGGCCAGGTAGGTCTGCCCGCTGCTCGCCGTGGCGTCCTCGATGCCATTGCGGGTCTCGTTCGTGAACTTGCAGAAGTTCACCTTCCAGGCGTGCGAGGAGGAGGCGAGCATCCGGATGTTCGCTCCGGCGCAGAACACCTTGTCCAAGCCGCCGGTGATCACCACCGCCCGGACCTCGGGGTGCTCGAAGCGCAGCCGCTGCACCGCGTCGTACAGCTCGATGTCGACGCCCAGATCGTAGGAGTTGAGCTTGAGGGCGTAGCCGGGGACGAGCGCCCCGCCTTCGTCAACCGCCATCGTGAGCGTCGCGACCGGCCCGTCGATGCCGATCGACCAGTGCCGGTATCGATCCGGCGTGGTCTGGAAGGACACGACGATGGCCTGCTCGTCGACGTGGGGGGGCGCGGCCTCGCCGGTCGCGCCGGCCTGCGCCGTCGGTTTCACGATGGTCACGATTCGCACCTCCGGCCGACGATAGCCTTATTCTACAAACTGATAAGCAGACGTCAAGGTTTCGTAGCACGATACGCCTCACAGTGCCGTCCCTAGACTGTGTCAGGTGCCTGCCGACGTACCACCCGCGCTCACCCGTCGACAGGGCATCGGCTCGGCCAGCGCGCGGTCCCTGCTGCTGACCGTGCTCGGGGAGTTCGTGCTTCCCGCCGACCCCGGCGTACCGGCCTGGACGTCGGCGTTCATCGAGGCGCTCGCGCTGGTCGACGTCGAGGAGAAGTCGGCCCGGCAGGCCTTGGCGCGGACCGCAGCCGACGGCTGGATCGTCTCGGTCCGACACGGCCGCCGGGCAGCGTGGGAGCTCACCGCGGCCGGTAGCCGCCTGCTCAGCGAAGGTGCCGCCCGGATCTACGGCTTTCACGGCGTAACGAAGAACTGGGACGGGCGCTGGCTATTCGTGCTCGTCAGCGTTCCGGAGACCGACCGGCGCCGGCGGCATCTGCTGCGCAGCCGGCTCGGCTGGGTCGGGCTCGGCAGCCCGTCGCCCGGTCTGTGGGCCAGCCCGTACCCGGAACGGCAGGACGAGGTGCGGCAGATCCTCGCGGAGGCGGGTGTGGAAGGCACTGCGAGTTCGTTCGTGGCCCGGGCGGCCGAGATCGGTGACCCGATCCGGATGGCCCAGCAGGCATGGGACCTGTCTGCTCTGGAGCGTCGCTACGACCAGTTTCAGGCCGCCTTCGACCGGCTTGCGCCGAGGTCACCGCAGGAGACGCTGCGCTCGCAGATTCAGCTCGTCCATGCGTGGCGGCGCTTCCCGTTGCTCGACCCGGCGCTGCCGGCCACCCTGTTGCCCCCCGGATGGTCCGGCCGGAAGGCAGGAGCGCTGTTTCGCCGCCGGCATGACCAGTGGTCGGGGGCGGCGCAGACCCAATGGCAGACGCTGGTGACGGCCGGCGCAGCCGCCGAGCGCACTAGACCGGGGTGAGGTAAGCGGCCGGGATGCCGCTATCTACAAGGCACTCTCGCAGTGCCTAGCGTCCCGGCCGAGTCCGGCAATCACGGCATCGGACAGCTTTCCGAGCGCCTCGACCTGCTCCGAGGTCAGGCGATCGAAGAGGTGGCGGCGGACGGAGGCCACATGGCCGGGCGCGGCTGCCGCGAGGACGTCGAACCCGGCGTCGGACAGTACGGCGAACGCTCCGCGGCGGTCGGTCGGGCAAACCTCCCTGCGAGCCAGCCCACGGTCCTCCAGCCGGGTCATCTGGTGCGACAGCCGACTCTTGGAGATCATCGCGCCCTGCGCCAGTTCGGTCATCCGCAACCGTCGCCGCGGTGCCTCCGACAGCCGCACCAGGATCTCGTAATCGGCAAGGGTTAGGCCGGATTCTCCCTGCAGGTCACGGTTGAGCCGGTCGTCGAGCAGTCGGACGAGGCCGAGGTAGCCACGCCAGGCCCGCATTTCCTGCGCGCTGAGCCACCGTGGTTCGTCCATAGTGCCCACCTTAGCCGGTTTCCAGGGAATAGTTGACGTCTCAACCTCCTTGGCTTAGAGTCTAGTTGACCGTTCAATCAAAGGAGTATCATGACCTCTGTCATCGCCCCGGTCCAGGGCCTGCGGGCCGGCACCTGGACCATCGACCCCTCGCACTCCGAGGTGTCCTTCACCGTCCGGCACCTCATGCTCAGCAAGGTCCGCGGCGCCTTCCGCACCTTCCGCGGGGACATCACCGTCAACGAGGACCTGCAGACCTCCTCGGTCACTGCCGAGATCGACATGGACTCGATCGACACCCGCGACGCGAACCGCGACAACCACCTGCGGACCAAGGACTTCTTCGAGGTCGAGAAGTTCCCCACGATGACCTACCGCTCGACCGGCGTCCGCACCGAGGGCGCGGACTACGTGGTCGACGGCGAGCTGACCCTGCACGGCGTCACCCGCCCGGTCTCCCTCGCGCTGGAACTCGGTGGCGTCGGCCCCGACCCGTACGGCGGAATCCGGACCGGTTTCAGTGCCAGCACGACCATCACCCGCAACGACTTCGGCGTGGACATCAAGATGCCGATGGACGGCGGCGGCGTGGTCGTCGGCGACAAGATCTCCATCCACCTCGAGATCGAGGCAGTGCTCGACCAGAGCTAGCTCCCGTTCGCCCTCCCCGTCGTACCCCCATGGCGACGATGGCCCTGTCGCGACGATCATGGAGATCCGGCACGCTAAGCCGGGCATTTCGGGCAAATCGGGCCACACATCTTCATGATCGTCGCCAGGAGTGGCCGGCGTCGGGCCGGCGTCGGGCCACCGAGCACCGCCCAGGCACCATAGGTGTTGTGACAGAGGTGACCGTCGGGGTCGGAGATGGCGCCGCCGGTGTAGCGGGCCGGCCGGCAGCAGACATCGTGCTCAACATCGGCGCGCAGCACCCGTCCACGCATGGCGTGCTGCGGCTGCGGCTCGTGCTCGACGGCGAGCGGGTGCGCACCGCCGAACCCATCGTCGGGTACATGCATCGAGGGGCGGAGAAGCTCTTCGAGGTCCGGGATTACCGGCAGATCCTGGTGCTGACCAACCGGCACGACTGGCTGTCGGCGTTCTCCAACGAACTCGGGCTTGCCCTGGCCGTCGAGCGGATGCTGGGCCTGGAGTTGCCGGAGCGGGCGACCTGGCTACGTACGCTGCTCGCGGAGCTCAACCGGGTGCTGTCCCACCTGATGTTCCTGGGCAGCTATCCGGTGGAGGTCGGAGCCGTGCCCCCCGCGCGCTACGCCTTCGGTGAGCGGGAGGCGATCCAGGCGGTCATGGAGGAGGCCTCCGGGGGCCGGATGCACTTTATGTTCAATCAGGTCGGTGGCATCAAGGCCGACGTGCCGGCGGGTTGGACGGGCCGAGTACGGCAAGCAATCGCCGACGTCCGCCGTCGGATGCCCGACCTCGACCGGCTGATTCGCTCCAACGAGACCTTTCTGGCTCGCACCGTCGGCGTCGGAGTCCTCGGCCGGGACACCGCCGTACGGTACGGCGTCAGCGGTCCGGTCGCCCGGGCCAGCGGACTCGACATCGACCTTCGCCGCGATGAGCCGTATCTCGGGTACGCCGAACTGGGCGACTCGCTGCGGGTGGTGACCCGTACCGCCGGGGACTGCCACGCCCGCTTCGAATGCCTGCTCGAGCAGGTCTACGTCTCCCTCGACCTCGCCGACGCCTGCCTGGACCGGCTCGCCACGGTGAGCGGGCCGGTGAACGTGCGCCTGCCGAAGACCGTGAAGGCGCCGGAGGGTCACATCTACGCTTGGACCGAGAACCCGCTGGGCATCAACGGCTACTACCTGGTCTCCCGCGGTGACAAGACGCCCTGGCGACTCAAACTCCGCTCAGCGTCGTTCAACAACGTGCAGGTGCTCGGCGACGTGCTGCCCGGCACGCTGCTGCCCGATCTCGTCGCGATCCTCGGCTCGATGTTCTTCGTCGTCGGTGACATCGACAAGTAGCGGCGTCAGCGCAGGTAGGAAGCGCCGTTCAGATCCAACACCGCTCCGGTGGCCCACTCCGCCTGCGGCGAGGCGAGATAGACGACGGCGGCGGCCACCTCCTCCGGGCGGGCGACCCGGTCGAACGGGCTCTGCGCGCGAACCCGGTCTCCCTCGGGCCCGGACAGGACGTGGCTGGCCATGTCCGTGGCCACGAAACCCGGTGCCACCGACGTGACGGCGATGCCGTGCGCGCCGAGGGCGACGGCGAGCGACTGGCCCATCGCGTGTACCCCGGCCTTGCTGGCGCCGTACGCAGGAACCTCCGGCTCACCGCGAAACGCCCCGCGCGAACCGACGTTCACGATCCGGCCTCGGGGCAGCCCGGCGGACGGGTCGAGGGCGAGCATGTGCCGCGCCACGCACCAGGTCACGTTCGCCGTGCCGAGCAGGTTGACCTCGACCGTACGGCGCCACACCGCCACCCAGTCCTCGTACGACGTGTCCGTCACCGGATGACCCAGCCGCCGGCTGCCGGTGACCGGTGGGTCGGCGTACAGAGCCGCGTTGTTGACCAGTACGTCGATCCGGCCGAGGCCGTCGACGGCCGCCTGCACCATGTCCGCGACGGCGGCCGGGTCGGCGATGTCGGCGCCCACCAGCAGGTGCCCGCCGCCCGGCAGCGAATCGAGCACCGCCCCGGCCAAGTCGGTCGCCGTTCGGTGGTGCACCGCCACCCGGTCGCCGCACTCGGCGAACGCCCGTGCGATCGCCGCGCCGATCCCACGCGAGGCGCCGGTAACGAGAATTCCCCGCGATGCTGTGCTCATGGCAGCCGACCATAGGGGAGGCTTCGACGATGACGCTGACCCTGCTCGGCTGGCGGCGCGAGGTTGCCCGGTTGTACGCCGACGTACGCGCCTCCGACTCTGATCCTCGCGGCGCCTGGGAGCGCTGGCGGGCCGGCCGTGACCGGCTCTTCGCCGAACATCCGGACTCACCACTGGACCGGGCCGCTGCGCGCAGCCTCCCCTTCGCGCCGTACGACCCCTCGCTTCGCTTCGTCTCTGAGCTGGACGGCGGCGTCGAGGACGTCCGGATGGAGGTACCTACCGCGGCCGACGGCGCCGTCCCCTTCGTGCGGATCGGCCGGGTCACCCTCGGCGATCTGGGCAGCCTCGACGTGTGGTGGCTGGACTCCTACGGCGGCGGGATCTTCCTCCCACTGCACGACGGGTCGTCCGGGGACACCCAAGGATCAGCGCAGTCCTACGGCGGCGGTCGCTACGTGCTGGACACGGTGAAGGGCGCCGATCTCGGCGGTACCGACGGCCGGCTCGTCGTAGATCTCAACTTCGCCTACCACCCGTCGTGCGCCTACAACCCGCAGTGGAGCTGCCCGCTCGCACCGGCCGGCAACCGGCTGCAGGCGAGTGTCGCCGCCGGGGAGCAGCTGCCTCCCGGCGGCTGGTACTAGCCGAACCGCTGCGGCTGGTACTAGCCCTGCGCGAGGCTGCCGTCGGAGGAGAACACCAGGCCGATGCTGACCTGCCCGGTCGTCAGGGCGGTCTTCGTCAGCGGGCCGCCCGCGTCCAGAGCGGTGAAGGAGTCGAACTCGAGGCCGTATTGCTGCAGCTTGAGGCCGGCTGGGTCGCCGTATTCGACGGGTCACGGTTCCTTGGTGTGCTCACCCCGGAGTCACTGCACGCGGCGCTGCGCCGGTCGGTCAACGGGGTCGAGCCGGAGACCGCCGGAGCGGTCTGACCCAGCGGCTCGCGCATGTGGCCCAGCAGGGCCGGCGCTACGCTGGGCGGGCGGGCTCGTCGTCCCCGGGCTGGTCCGGCGCACGGCAGCTGTACTCCAACCACAGGCCTGCAGCCGCCAGCGCAACGGCGCAGATGACACCGATCACCCCGGTGCGCGAATCCCCGGCCGCGGCGGCCAGGAAGTCGACATTCGGGATGGCGTACAGGAGCAGGCCGGCCCAGAAACCCGCTGCCGCGGCTCCCACCAGTGACGACGCCTTGGCCAGCGCCACCGCGCGGGCGGCGACGAGCGGCTGCACCGGCGCCGTACCGGGCCGCCGGCCGATGCGTGAGCGCAACTGCCAGCCCAGCATGAACTCCGCGGCCGCCAGGACGGCGAGGGACACGGGCACGTACGCTGGGAACGGCGGCAGGTCGCCGTACACCTGCCTGATGACGAGCCAGGAGATCAGCGCAGCCACGAGAGCCAGGCCGGCGAGGTCACGGATCCGGGTGAACGTCACGGCCGGATGTCCACGTCGGAGCAGCGGTGTATTCCTGCACTGTCCACTGTGGACAGCCACTCGCGGATGGGACGGCCGGACAACTCTGCGGCCGGGTCGACGTCGAGCCAGGGCAGCAGCACGAATGCCCGCTCGTGCGCGAGGGGATGCGGCAGGCGCAGATCCGGAGCGCTGCTCACGATGCCGTCGATGTGCACGATGTCGACATCGAGGGTCCGCGGTCCCCACCGCTCCGCACGTTCCCGCCCGCCGGCGGCCTCGCCATGGTGAGCACGAGCGAGCCACTCCACTGGCGTGTGGCCGCCCTCGACGAGAAGGATGGCGTTGAGGTAGGGCTCCTGCGGTACGCCGCCCCATGCCGGCGTCTGGTACACCGGCGACGCCGCGACCAGTACGTCGAGGAACTCCGCGACCGCCGTCCGCAGATGTGCCGCCCGGTCGCCGACGTTGGAGCCGATCGACAGCACGGCCCGGCTCACTGCTGCCCAGCCGCTCGGCCGGGGCGGGACCGCCGGATCGTCACGGCGACGTCGGTGAATGGCAGCGGGATCGGGGCGGCCGGCTTGTGCACAGTCACCGCCGCCGTCTCCACCCGCGCGTCGGCGAGGCAGACGTCAGCCAGCCGCCCGGCGAGGGTCTCGATGAGATCGACCGGTTCGCCAGCCACCACAGCGGCCAGTCGCTCGGCCAGTTCGCCGTAGTGCACCGTGTCGGCGACGGCGTCCGAGCGCGCAGCCGGCGACAGGTCCAACTCGAGGCGGACGTCCACGACGAAGTCCTGGCCGTCACGACGTTCGTCGGCGTGCACGCCGTGGTGCCCGCGGACCCGGAGACCGGTCAACGAGATGACGTCGCTCATCCCGGCGGCCCGGCCGCTCGCCAGGCGGCCGCGACCCGCACCGCGTCGCAGGTGGCCCTGACGTCGTGCACCCTGACTCCCCAGACGCCAGCCGCCGCCGCCAGCGCAGACACTGCGGTCGTCGCGTCGTCGCGATCCTCGGCCGGCCGGTCGGCTCCGTCCGGATCGGCGAGCAGCCGGCCCAGAAATCTCTTGCGGGATGCGCCGACCAGCAGCGGGAACCCCAGCTCATGCAGTCGGTCGAGACGGTGCAGCAGCTGCCAGTTGTGCGCGGGCTCCTTCGCGAAACCCAGCCCGGGGTCGAGGATCAGCTGTGCGGCGTCGACGCCGGCTGCGACCGCGGCCTCCACTCGCTGGGTCAGTTCCGCCCGCACCTCAGCGACGACATCGCCGTACGACGCCAGCAGGTGCATGTCCCGGCTGTGCCCGCGCGAGTGCATGAGCACCCACTGCGCTTCGGCGGCCTTGACCACTGCGGCCATGTTGTTGTCGGCCTGCCCGCCGCTCACGTCGTTGACGAGCAGAGCACCCGCGCTCAGCGCCCGCTCGGCGACGACGGCACGCGTGGTATCGATGCTCACCGGCACTCCGGCAGCGCACAACTCGACCATCACAGGGATGACCCGGCGGACTTCCTCCTCGGCATCGACCCGGTCAGCGCCCGGGCGGGTGGACTCGCCGCCCACGTCCACGATGTCGGCGCCGGCGGCGCGCAACTGCAGTCCTTGCCGCACGGCGGCGTCCACGTCGGCGTACCGGCCGCCGTCGGAGAACGAGTCGGGGGTCACGTTCAGCACGCCCAGGACGAGAGTGCGCTCGAGCGCAGGAAGACCGCGGAAGGCGTCGGCCATCGCTCAGCGGCCGAGGATCAGGCTCATCGCCTCGGCTCGGGTGGTCGGGTTCTGCCGCAGGCTTCCGCGTACGGCGGAGGTCACCGTACGCGAGCCGGGCTTGCGGATGCCCCGCATCGAGATGCACAGGTGCTCGGCGTCGATGACGACGATCGCCCCGCGTGGTTCGAGCCGGCGCACGAGGGCGTCGACGATCTGGCTGGTCAGCCGCTCCTGCACCTGAGGGCGGCGGGCGTACAGGTCGACGAGCCGGGCGAGTTTGGACAACCCGGTGATCCGGCCGGCGGAGTTGGGGATGTAGCCGACGTGCGCCGCCCCATGGAACGGGACCAGGTGATGCTCACAGGTGCTGAAGAGCTCGATGTCCTTGACGATGATCATCTCCTCGTGACCCTCGTCGAAGACGGTGTGCAGCACGCTTTCCGGATCGGAGTACAGGCCGGCGAACATCTCGTTGTAGGAGCGGGCGACCCGCGCCGGGGTGTCCTTCAGCCCCGGCCGGTCGGGGTCCTCCCCCACGGCCAGCAGCAGTTCGCGTACTGCGGCCTCGGCCCGGGGGATATCGACCCCGGTGCTCACGGCCGCGCCCCGCACTGCGGCGCGCACGGCTACTGCGACTTCTGCAACGACGGCGCGGGAACCTGCTCGGGCTCGGGCACGTGCTGGGAATGCCCGTTGCTGGGCGTGCCGTTGCGCTCCGCTTCCTCCGACGGCGTCTGCACCGGGGGCTGATCGGAGGGCGTGCGCTTGCCGAAGCCGTTGAACGGCGCCAGCGGCGGCCGCTTGTCCACCCGGCCGGCGATCCGCCGCATGTCCTCCTTGTTGAGGGTCTCCTTCTCGATCAGCTCGAGGACCAGCTCGTCCAGGACATCGCGGTATTCGACCAGGATCTCCCACGCCTCGTCGTGCGCGGCTTCGATCAACGCGCGGATCTCGCCGTCGATGTCGGCGGCGACGGCGTCGGAGTAGGTCCGCTGGTGGCCCATGTCCCGGCCGAGGAACGGCTGGGCGTCTGACGAGCCGTACTTCACCGCGCCGAGCTTGGCGCTCATGCCGTACTCGGTCACCATCGACCGGGCCAGCGCGGTCGCCTTCTCGATGTCGTCGCCGGCGCCGGTGGTCGGCTCGTGGAAGACGAGCTCCTCGGCCGCCCGGCCGCCCAGGGCGTAGGCCAGCGTGTCGATCATCTCCGAGCGGGTCTGGGTGTACCTGTCCTCGGTGGGCAGAATCAACGTGTGCCCGAGGGATCGGCCACGCGGCAGGATCGTCACCTTGTGCAGCGGCGCCAGCTGCGGCAGCGCCCAGGCGACCAGCGCGTGCCCGCCCTCGTGGTAGGCGGTGACCTTCTTCTCCTTCTCACTCATCGCCCGGGTCTTGCGCTCCGGGCCGGCGATGACCCGGTCGATCGCCTCCTCCAGCGCGGCGTCGTCGATCAGGGTGCGGCTGAACCGTGCGGTGAGCAGGGCCGCTTCGTTGATCACGTTCGCCAGGTCGGCGCCGGTGAACCCCGGCGTACGGCGGGCCACGGTGTCGAGGTCGACAACCGGGGCCAACGGCTTGCCCTTCGCGTGCACCCGCAGGATCGCCTTGCGGCCCTCGAGGTCGGGCCGGTCCACCGCGATCTGCCGGTCGAAGCGGCCGGGTCGCAGCAGCGCCGGGTCGAGGATGTCGGGTCGGTTCGTCGCAGCTATCAGGATGACGCCGCTCTTGACATCGAAGCCGTCCATCTCGACGAGCATCTGGTTCAGCGTCTGCTCACGCTCGTCGTGCCCGCCGCCCATGCCCGCACCGCGGTGCCGCCCGACTGCGTCGATCTCGTCCACGAAGATGATCGCCGGGGCGTTGTTCTTCGCCTGCTCGAAGAGATCCCGAACCCGACTGGCACCGACACCGACGAACATCTCGACGAAGTCCGAGCCGGAGATGGAGTAGAAGGGGACGCCCGCCTCACCGGCGACGGCGCGGGCGAGCAGCGTCTTGCCGGTCCCGGGCGGGCCGAAGAGGAGCACGCCCTTGGGGATCTTCGCGCCGATCGCCTGGAACTTCGCCGGACTCTGCAGGAAGTCCTTGATCTCGTACAGTTCCTCGATCGCCTCGTCCACACCGGCGACGTCGGCGAACGTCGTCTTCGGGGTGTCCTTCGTGACGAGCTTGGCCTTGCTCTTGCCGAAGTTCATCACGCCGCGGCCACCGCCCTGCATCGAACTCATCAACCAGAAGAGCAGGAGCAACAAGATGATGAATGGGACGATGCTGATCAGAATGGACACCAGCAGGTTGTCCTGGCTCACCTCGGTGTCGAACGACCCGGCGGCTCCGCCCTCGGTCTCCCGGATCAGGTCGAAGATGTCGCGGGACGCCTCGGCCGGGTAGGAGGCAGTGACCTCTGTGTTGCCGTCGACAGCTTCCTTGAGCGTGACGTTGAGGGTCTGTTCCTTGTCGTTGATGACGATCGATTCGACGTTGCCGTCCTCGATCTGAGCCAAGACGACGGAGGTCTTGACCTCCTCGAATCCACCGTCGCCCTGGAACAGCGACGGCAGCAGCAGCGCCAGGAGCACTGCGGTCACCACCCAGAACCATGGGGAGCGGACGATGCGCTTTCGTTCCATCGACGGTGCGGGAGCCTGCTGCCCCCGGTCCTCCTGCCTGACTGGTGCGCATCGAACGCGCGAGGGACCTGCGGACTACCCCGAAACGGGATCTCCCGGCAGCTGAACGGTACACCGGGTCATCCCGAGGTAGCTGTCCTGCCAACGCCCGCACACCCGCAGACGTTCCGCCCGAGTGGGCGGAACCGGCCACCCAGCCGCAGCTCAGCGGGGCACTCCGCCGGCAGCTCAGCCGGCAGCTCAGCCGGCGTAGACCTCCGCCTTGAGCAGGCCGATGTAGGGCAGGTCGCGATAGCGCTCGGCGTAGTCCAGGCCGTAGCCGACGACGAAGGCGGTGGGAATGTCGAAACCGACGTACTTCACCGGCACCTGCACCTTGATCGCGTCGGGCTTGCGCAGCAGCGCACAGACCTCCAGGGACAGCGGCCGTCGGCTGCGCAGGTTCCTCAGCAACCACGACAGCGTCAGGCCGGAGTCGATGATGTCCTCGACGACGAGGACGTGCTTGTCGGAGATGTCACGATCCAGGTCCTTGAGGATCCGCACGATCCCGGAGGAGGAGGTCGACGAGCCGTACGACGAGACCGCCATGAAGTCCAGCTCGGTCGGGCGGGACAACGCCCTCGCCAGATCCGACATGAACATGACCGCGCCCTTCAACACCCCAACGAGCAGGATCTCGCGGTCGGCGTAGTCGGCGGAGACCTCATCGGCCAGCTCGACGGTTCGCGCGGATATCTGCCGCTCGTCAATCAGCACCTTCTCGATCTCACCGTCGTACACGTGGGGGCTCCCGGCTCGGCTGGAAGTGCAGGTGCAGCCTGCCAGACGACCGGCGCACCTCACAGCCACCCGGCAGGGCAACTGCCTGCTGCCCGTGCCAGTCGGCAACCAGGGCGTCCACCGCGGCCAGGTGCACCGCGGTCAGCCCGCCGACATCGTGGAGCCAGCACCGGAGCAACCGGCGTCGAAGGGCGGGGGCAAGGCCGATGAAGACGCTCACCTCGGGATCGGCATGGCTGAGCCGTCCGGCCGCCAGCTCGGCGACGATCTCATCGAGGGCGTCGCAGTCTTCCCGCAGCAGATCGGCCGTGCGGGCCAGCGCGGCGGCCACCCCGCCGTTCAGCACGTCCTCCATCAGCGGCAGCAGCTCGTGCCTGATCCGGACCCGGGTGTACGCCGGCTCGTCGTTGTGCGGGTCATCCCAGACCGGGAGATGCTGCGCCGCACAGGCGGCCCGGGTCGTCGTGCCGCGTACGGTCAGCAGCGGTCGCAGCCAGGGAAAGTGGGCCGGGACCATGCCGGCCAACGACCGTGGGCCGGACCCGCGGGCGAGTCCGAGCAGCACGGTCTCGGCCTGGTCGTCCAGGGTGTGCCCGAGGGCGACCCAGCCGCCGCGCGCGGACTGCACCGAACGCAGCGCGGCATAGCGGGCCCGTCGCGCCGCCGCCTCGGGGCCCCCCGGTCCCTCCACCGCGACCGCGCAGCTGGTGACCGGCTCGAATCCGAGTCCGCGCAGTACGCCGACCACGTCGGCGGCGCGCTCGGCGCTGCCCGGCTGCAGTCCGTGGTCGACGGTGACCGCTCCCGCCGCGAGCCCGGCGCGGGGCGCCTCGAAGGCGACCGCCGAGGCGAGAGCGAGGCTGTCGGCGCCGCCGCTGCAGGCCACGGTGACTGGGTCTCCGGGTCGAACCACCGCCAGTGCGGTACGCACCGCCACCCGTACCTCGGCGACCGCCGGGTCGGGCCGGCCGGGGCGCTGTGACGTCACACCCGGGGTCGGCATCGAGCCCGTCCGGGTCAGGCGTTGATGGCGTGCGGGCGGCCGTGCACCCGGCGTACCCAGTCCTCGGGCGCGCCCAGCTCGTCCTTGCGCGGCAGGGTGTCGGGAGAGGTCCAGACCGCGTTGAACCCGTCCATGCCGACCTCGGCCACGACACCGGAGACGAAGCGGCGGCCGTCCGCGTACTGCTTCATCTTCTGGTCCAGGCCGAGCAGGCGGCGCAGCATCCGGTCGAGCGTGCTGGTGCCCTCGCGGCGCTTGCTGAACCGGCGGCGGATCGTCGCCACTGACGGGACGACCGACGGGCCGACCTCGTCCATGACGTACTCGGCATGCCCCTCGACCAGGCTCATCATCGCCGTCAGCCGGTCGAGGACGGCGCGCTGCTCCGGGTTCTGTACGAGGGCAAGGATGCCCTCGCCGGCCGCGTCGCCCGCCGCCCCGCTGTCGCGCACCGACGACATCACACCCTTGAGCAGGGTCTGCAGCCGGTCCTTCAGAACCTCGGGATCCAGGTCCGTGGCGGCGACGAACTCCCCGATCTGGGACCGCATGTAGTCGGCCAGCCAGGGGACGGCGGTGAACTGCAGGCGGTGCGTGACCTCATGCAGGCAGACCCACAGCCGGAAGTCCGACGGGTTCACGTCCATCCGCCGCTCGGCCTCGACGATGTTCGGTGCCACCAGAAGCAGTTGTCCACCACTCGGTCCGAGCGCGTCGTACTGGCCGAGCACCCGCGCGGCCACAAAGGCGAGGACCGCCCCGGCCTGTACGCCGGTCGCCCGCGAGCCGATCGCCATGGCGAGGGAACCGGGTGGCTTGTCCTGCCGCTCCTGCAGCCGTTCGACCAGCGGCGTGAGCACGGCCGACATCCCTGCGCAGTTGACGTCGATCCAGTCGGCTCGATCGACCACGCGCAACGGCGCAGGCGGCGCGTCGGAGGACATCCGGGTCAGTTCCCGGACATGCACCTCCGCCACGTCGGTAGCCGCGCGCAGTTCGGTGACAGCCGCGGTGGCCTCCTCGAGGGAGACCTCCGGGCCGGGGCGGACCAGCCGCCGGCCGGTAGCCGCTGCCAGATCCCAATCGACCATCGAACTCACTGCTGGTCCGCCTCGTGCGCTGCTCGCTCCGCTCGAGCGCTCCGCTCGTCCCTCGCTGCGATGCTCACTCGCTCTCGGCTCATGCCGCCACGGTACGCCGGGCGACTGCGTCGACCGCACGACAGCCTGCCCGGGCGGGTGCTCATCGGCAGCGGCAGCCGGCAAGGGCGGTCGCCACCTCGTCCAAGGCGGCCTCCCTGGCCGGGCGGGTGCTCATTGGCAGCCGCAGCCGGCAAGGGCGGTCGCCACCTCGTCCAAGGCGGCCTCGGCCGGAAACCGGCCGCCCAACGGGACC
>Ga0136640_10000270_pt1 | contig 19573 bp, 12 predicted proteins | sample AntDrymUQ8642106_2_FD_105498 | JGI IMG/M metagenome (GOLD analysis project Ga0136640, IMG submission 105498) | Polar desert sand microbial communities from Dry Valleys, Antarctica - metaG UQ864 (21.06) | ecosystem: Environmental > Terrestrial > Soil > Desert | place: Antarctica: Dry Valley...
AGTGCGACGTCCCGGCGGACCGCGAGGTGTGCCGCCAGCTCCAAGCCAGTGGCGCCGCCACCCACGACCGTGACCGTGGCGGCCGAGGACGGAGCTGCATTTCGCAGCCGGACATCCAGTTCAGCGAGACCGCTCAAAGGCTTCACCCTCAGGACGGTCGGATGGACATGTATGCCGGCCGGCGCCACCACGCTGCCGATGCCGACGGAGAGCACGTCGTACGGCAGTTGAGCTCCGTCTGATGTGGTCGCGATCCGTAGCTCCGGATCGAGGGACTCCAAGGTGCCTTCGTGGAACTCCACGCCACTGACCCCGACCAGCGCCCGTACATCGATCCGCCCGGCGTCGCTGTCCAGCGCGCCCGCGGCCGTCGCCGACGCAACACCGCTGTAGTCGAAGTATCGCGGAGCAAGGAGGTGCACCCGATACCCGGCGGCACCCAGCTCCCCGGCGCGCTTCACGACATGGAGGTGTGCGTGGCCGGCCCCGACCAAGAGCAGGACCGGCACTGGCGACCTCGGTAACTAGATCGAGAACGTGAATCCCGCGGCCCAATGCGGGCTGGCGGCTGGCACTCTTGAGGGTACTCGGAGACCGAGCAAGCCCTGAGGGTCCAGTTAACGGGATCTCGCGGTAACGTCACGCCGTCACGCCGTTCCGAGGCAGTGAAGGTTCGAGGTGACGCGATGAGTGGGTGCGGCGTTAAATGAGTCTATGGGCAGCCCCGGCGGTCGACGGGACCAGGTCTCGAAGAGGCAGAACGGGTGGACTGAGGGATCTGCGAGGACGTAGAGCGGCTCGTTCGAGTGATCGGTTTCGGTCTAGCACGCGAGAAACGGATCGAGCAGATCGTTACGGCCGGCTAACACCCGGCAGAGCCCGCTGCCGCTCGAGCAGATGCGCCCGCTCGGTGTCATTGCGGCACACCGCGATCGCCTCGTTGTAGGCGACCCCGGCCGCGGCCGGGGCGCCGCAACGGGACAGCAGCTCGGCCCGGACGGCGGCGACCCGGTGGCTGCCGGGGATCTCGATCCCATCGAGCGCGCCCAGTCCTGCCTCGGGGCCCGACGCCTCGGCAACCGCGACCACCCGGGCCAGCCGGGCACTCGGAGAGGGAACGAGCCGGAGCAGCTGGTTGTAATGGCCGACGATCCTGTCCCAGCGGGTCTCCTCCGGCGAGGCAGCGTTGGCGTGCTCGGCGGCGATGCGTGCCTGGACGATGTACGACGCGGCGACCTGGCTGACCGGCCCCGCCAGGACCGGGTCGGCCAGCAGCGCCAGGGCCTGATCGATTTCGTCGCGACGCCACTTGCGCCGGTCCTGGTCGGCGAGCAGGACCAGCCGCCCGTCGTCGCCGACCCGCGCATCGCGTCGGGAGTGCTGCAGCAGCATCAGCGCTAGCAGGGCCGCCGTCGCCGGCTCCCCGGGGCGCAGCTGGCGCACCACCCGGACCAGCCGAATCGCCTCACCAGCGAGGTCGGCGCGCAGCAGGTCGGGACCGCTGCCCGGGGCATAGCCCGTGGTGAAGGCGAGGTAGGCCGTCTGGGCGACCGTCTCCAGCCGCTGCGGGAGCACGTCCGCGGCGGGGACCGCGAAGGGGATGCCGGCCGCGACGACCTTCTTCTTGGCGCGGGTGATCCGTGCGGCCATGGTCGGCTCGGTGACGAGGAAGAGGCGGGCGATGTCATGGGTGCTCACACCCAGGACCAAGCGCAGTGCCAGGGCGCTGGCAGCCTCGGGCGCAAGGGCGGGGTGGGTGCACATCAGGACGAGGCGGAGCAGATCGGTCACCAGGGTCGGCCATCGCTCCCTGGCCGTCCTGACGGTGCTCGGCTTCAGTCACGAGCAGGGCGGCCTTGCGGTGCGCCATCCACTCGGCCCGCTGCCGGTCGAGGACCCGCCGTCGCGCCGTGGTCAGCAGCCACGCGGGCGGGTTGTCCGGTGGGCCGGTCGATGGCCAGCGCCGCGCCGCGGCCTCGACGGCGTCGCCGAGGGCGTCCTCAACGAGGTCGAGCCGGCGGTACTGCGCAAGCAGCAGCGACGTCAGCCGCCCCCACTCCTCGCGCACGACCATCTCGAGGACGGCCTCGGCAGCCCCTGTCACACCGACTCGTAGCCCTCGATCGTCACGGCCGGGCGGATTTCTACCGCGTACGACGACGGCAGCAGACGACCGGCGGCGATGGCGGAATCGAGGTCCGGCAACTCGATGTCGTAGTAGCCGCCCACCTGCTCTACGGACTCGACGAACGGCCCATCCGTGACGGTAGCGGCCCCGTCGACGTGCCGGATGGTGGTGGCCGTGTCAGCACCTGCCAGAGGCGCCGAGCTGATCCGGCACCCGTGCGCGTCGACGTACTCCTCGAAGGCGTGGTGCGCCGTGAAGTACTCCCGTCTGACCGCTTCCGAGGCCGACTCCCAGCGCCCCGGCTCATAGGCCACCAGGACGACGTAGCGCCTCACGAGGGCCGCTCGGCGGGGTCAACCGTACGACGCACCTCGATGCCGTCGCCCACGGCGGCGATGATCTGGCAGCAGTCGAGGAGGTTCTCGAGGTCGTCGGTCTCGACGAGGTAGAAGCCACCGACATGCTCGGCGGTCTCCGTGAACGGGCCGTCGGTGACCACGAAGCTGCCGGGCCGGATCGACCTGGCCTCGGAGGTCTGGTGGAGCTCAGCGCCGCCGGTGACCTTGTGGCCGCGCCGGGCCAACTCCTCGCCGAAGCGGACGTACTCGGCGTAGCCGTCCTGGCGTTCCTTCAGGCTCATCGAGGTCCACCAGCGATCGGCGTCCCCGATGACCAGCACCACGTATTCAGTCATTACGTTCTCCTTCACTCGGCCAGGCGGCGGAACTCGATGAGCTCGCCTCGCGCGGCGAACCGCTCGCACGCGGCGCGGAGGTCGGCCTCGTCGTCTGTCTCGACGAGGTAGAAGCCGACGATCTGCTCGGCGGACTCGGTGAACGGGCCGTCCGTGACGAGCGCCCCGGCATGTCCGTCGGGACGCATGGACGTCGCCTGCACCGACGGATCGAGCGGACCAGCGACAAGCAGCCGGTGTCCACCCTGCCCAGATCCGCCTGGAACTGCCCGAGCGACCTCATCCCCTTCTCGTGCTCGGAGTCGGGCAGCGCCGCCCACTCCGCCTCGGGTGCGGGCAGCAGCACAAGGTAACGACTCATCGAGCTTTCCTCCTGGCTGTGGGTAGGGCCGCGGGTGCGACCTCACCAAGATGACGGATGGACTGGCGGCCATTCGACAGCGCTACCAGACTTCTTGGGTATCCGCACCCTTGTACACGGGAACCAACCAGCGCAACGCGCCCCCATCTTTCGAGTTCCAACGGCCACTCGGCCGTGATAGGCGCGTCGGAGCTGCGTAGCATGGCGCTGTGACACTCATCGGAAAGAAGGTCCTTCTGCTTGCCGCCGACCTGTTCGAGGACATGGAGCTGCTGTACCCGCTCTATCGCCTCGGTGAGGAAGGCGTCGTGGTGACGGTGGCAGGGCTCGACGATGGTCCGGTCACGGGAAAGAAGGGGCATGGGCCGGTGACGGTGGACACAACGGTTGACCACCTGTCGGCCAAGGAGTTCGACGCCCTCGTCATCCCGGGCGGGTTCGCCCCGGACAAGTTGCGGCGCTCGGAGGCCGTGCTCACCTTGGTACGGGACTTCGACACCGCCGGAAAACCGATCGCGTTCATCTGCCACGCGGGCTGGGTGCCGATCTCGGCGCAGATCGTCAAGGGCCGTCGCGCGACTAGCGTCAGCGCCATCCGGGACGACATGGTCAACGCCGGCGTCGACTGGGTCGACGAGTCTACGGTGGTCGACGGCACGCTTATTTCAGCTCGAACGCCGGCCGATCTGGGTCCGTGGATGAAGGCCCTGCTGACCGCGCTGCACTCGTCGGGCCGCGGATAGCCGTCGGCCAGCCGGGGTCAAAGGACCGTAAGGTTCGGCATCCGTAGGATCAAGTCGGTGCGAATCGCGATTGCGAGTATGGCGTCGAGGCCGAGCGAGTTCTCAGACGACGACCGCATTGTCGAGCTGCTCCGAGCTAGGGCGGTGGATGCCTCCGTCGAGGTCTGGGACGACGACCGCGTTGAGTGGCGGGATTTCGACCTGGTCGTTATCCGCTCGACGTGGGACTACGCACGTCGGCGCGAGGAGTTCTTTACCTGGGCTGACAAAGTCGGCGACCGGTTGCACAATCCGGTTCCGCTCGTTCGCTGGAACAGCGACAAACGCTATCTGCAAGACCTCGACACGGCGGGTCTGCATGTCGTCGAAACCACCTACGTCGATCCTGGTGAGCCGGCTCCGGTTATCGAGCGTGATTCGGTCATCAAGCCCACTGTCTCCGCTGGCGCCCGCGACACCGGCCGGTTCGGTCTAGACCAGATAGATCAGGCGACGAAGCTGATCGCGGCAATCGGGGCATCCGGACGTACGGCGATGGTGCAGCCTTACCTTCCCTCAGTCGACAGCGAGGGGGAGATCGCGATTGTCTTCATCGACGGGGAGCCTGCTCACGCGCTGCGCAAACGCGCCGTGTTGCGCCCCGGCGAGATCGCTCCGGTTCGAGCCGATCCCGTCGGCGCCGCGGAGGCCATGTACGACCCTCACCTTGTCCGTGCCGCCACGGCGACCGAGGCCGAACTGGAGTCGGCCACCGCTGTCGTTGCCGAACTTGCTCGCCGGTTCGCAGGTGTTCCGCTTTACGTCCGCGTAGACCAGCTACACGACAACCAGGGCGTCCCAGTGGTACTCGAAGTTGAGGCCGTTGAACCCAATCTCTATTTCGACCAGGCACCGGACTCGGCCCACCGGTTCGCCGACGCGATTATCGCGCGAGGAGCATCACTGTCCTGACGCTCCAGGGAGTGTTGTTGCCCCCGACAGCGGTGATGATGAGACGGACTCCTCGGTGGGAGGAAGCCGGCCCATCCGGGCGGGATCTGGGGTATCGGCTACTGCCGAGCCATGAAGCGAAAAGCTTGCACCCCCTGGGACCTCTCGAAAGAAGGCGGCCAGCTCTTGGTAGTCGGCTTGCTGTGCGTCGAAACAACCTCGAGCGCCTCCCAGCATCTGCGGGAGCGGGATGGCTGCGACCCGCGCACGGCGAGTGATGCGCTTCGGTAAAGGTGACTCGCGGCATCGGCTTCCTGTTGTCCGCTGCAGGAACGTCCGCCTGACCCCGACTGGCTCAGCTCACTCTCCGGGAGTTGCTCAAGCCGCAGATCACCGTGAGCCGTGACGCTCCAGCCAGCGCTCCAGGTCGATGCCGGCCCGACGGGCCGCGGCGCGGGCCACCGGCGTGGTCAGGTCGGGCGCCAGGAAGGACTCGGGCTCGATCGTCCGGTCGCGCTGGGCGTAGCGCTGCTGCTGGGCGGCCAGCTTGTCGGAGGAGGCTCGGGCGCTCTGCAGCGTCGAGGCCGTCACCTTGGTCGACGTACCGGTGAGCAGCCGGCTCACCACCGGCTGGTAGCCCTTCGCTTGTCCGTCCCGGTTCGGGTGGTAGCTCTCGTCGGTCGGGTTCGACAGCCCGTTGATCCACTCCACGTCGTCGCAGACGGCGTGGCCGACGAACCGCTTCGTGGGGTTGGCGAAGGAGAAGCCGGCGGCGCTCACTGCGGATGACGTTCGGTTGTTCAGCAGGTTCGCGGTCTCGTTGAGCCGCTGCATCTCCGCGGGCGAGAACCAGGTGCCGGCGTTGCAGTCCTCCCCCATGAAGATGCGGGGGTAGCCGGACACGACGACTGTGGCGTTCGGCGCACGGTTGCCGATACGCTGGTACAAGGTGGTCAAGGCGCCGGGCAGGACGTTCTTGATGTAGGACTGCGCGTCGTCGATCGCGCCGTTGCAGTCGCCGGCCCACCACGGGGTCGCGCACTCGGTGAGCACATCGGCGAAACCGGCGTCGTTGCCGCCGACGGAGACCGTGACGTAGCTAGTGGTCGACGACAGCGCACTGAGCTGGAGGTTGGTGACGTCGGGGACCGTCGCGCCCGAGCAGGCGCGGAAGTTCAGCGCGTAGCCGCGCTGGGTGGCGATGAGGCTGGGGTGGGCGTAGACCGACCGCTTGCACGAGGTGCCGTCGTCGAGGTAGCTGCGGGTGCCAAGCCCCGAGGCATAGGAGTCACCGAGGGCGACATACGACGGAGCAGCGGCGCCACCTGCGGACGCCGACACCAGCGGCGCCGCGATCAGTGATACGAACAGCGACCAGATCAGGGATACCAGCAGCAGGACCAGCCCCAGCCGCTCTCTGCCCCGCAGCACGCGCGAGGTCGAGGTGACAACCGCCATGAGCGCCTGCGGATTCTGGGCCACCCATGCGTGGCCGAGATCAGCGTATGGCGAGACGTAGCGGAGATTCAACGGCGCGACGACGCTCCCCTAGACTCGCGAGGTGAGGGAGGCGTCGGCCTGAACAACGACAACTGGGCGTCGCCTTTTTGGCGCGCTTCCTTGAGGCTTGCCGAGGTCCGCCCAGCAGATCTCGCCACGACGGATCACCAGTCACCTTCGCTGAGGCGACGACGGCCTGTCCACCGCTACCGCGGTTTGCCGAGCCGTGCGGGTCGCTGACCTGCGCGAATATTGGAGCGGGTGACCGGGATCGAACCGGCATGGCCAGCTTGGAAGGCTGGGAGTCGCGAAGCATAAACCCACAGGTCAGATGCCCTGTAGCGACGCTTTCAACCGGCCGCGTGGGTTAGTGCTGGGTTAGCCAGCGCATCAAGCGGCCGTGCAATCTCCGAGTCACGCTCGCTCACGGCGTGCTGGTACGCCAGTGCAGCAGCCGGTGAGGCGTGGCCGAGACGACGTTGCAGGAGTTGAGTCCAGCAGAGTGGTGTACGGCGTGGTGACTGCCCCGGTTGTGGACATGGGTGCGGTCACCGAGTGATTCTTCGAGAGATCTCCTACAACCGACTCGAAGAGAAAGACACTGCGATGACCGCGAGGACCAGTATTGACCCTGCAGAGTTTCTGCATGAGCATCTGGCTCAGGCCAGCCCGGATTTGCTGCGGGATCTGATGGAGGGGTTCGTCAACACGTTGCTGTCGGCTGACGCCGACAGTGTGTGCGGCGCTGCTTACGGGGCCCGTGACCCCGAGCGGACCAACCGCCGTAATGGGTATCGTCACCGCGACCTGGATACCCGGATCGGGACGTTGGATGTGGCTGTGCCGAAGCTGCGGGAGGGTGCGTACTTCCCGGAGTGGCTGTTAGAGCGGCGTCGCCGTGCCGAAGCTGCGCTGACCAGCGTGGTGATGTCGACGCGAATATCGACTTTGACGTCCTCGCACAGGCCGCGCCACGCGTCGTAGATCGCGCGATCCCGGTCTCCTTCAGGCGGTCGAAGCACGCCGGCCGACGCTCGTCGGAGCAGGTCGATCTCGTCTGTGACCCCGCCCATCCCGCCGAGCGGCCGTGAGCCGTCTGCGACGACCAGGATCCTGATGTAGCCCGTGGGTGACTCGAGGCGCCGACCGCACCGACTGACCCGTGCGCTCGTCGCGTTCACCGGCTGACCACCCCGATCAGGCCGAGCAGCCAGCCCGGGGCGACGCCGAGCAGCAGCGTGAAGGCGGTGGTCACGAGCATGGGTGCCAGCACGAGCGCGCCGGGCTCCCTGACGGTCGGGACGCGCATGTGCCCGGAGGCGTCGCCCGAACCCGCAACGGGCATCGTCGCCGGTGCGTCCACAAGCGCCGAGCGCAGGATCCTGAGGTAGTAGCCGGCCGAAAGCACCGTCGAGACCGACAAGACGGCCAACGCCGCCCACTGACCGTTCTCGATGGCACCGAGGAACAGGAAGTACTTCGCCACGAAGCCGACGGTGGGCGGCAGGCCGATGATCGAGATGGCACCGATCGCGAACGCGACCATCGTCCACGGGAGCTGGCGGCCGATGCCCCGCAGCTCGCTGACGAGCGTCCGGTGGGTAGCCAGGTAGATCGACCCGACGGCGAAGAACAGTGTGATCTTGCTGAACGAGTGCCCGACCAGGTGCAGGACGGCACCAGTCCGGCCGCCCGGCGAGAGCAGCGCAACTCCCAGCATCATGTACGAGAGCTGTCCGATGGTCGAGTACGCCAAGATGCCCTTGAGGCTATCCAGGCGCAGCGCGTACAGCGACGAGACGAGGATGGTGACAGACGTCAACACCAACGTGAGGACGCCTAGCCCGAGGTCGCCGACGAGATCGGAGCCGAACACGTCGAGCACGACGCGCAACACGCAGAACACGCCGACGTTCACGACAGCAACCGCATGCAGCAAGGCACTGACCGGCACCGGCGCAACCATCGCGGCCGGTAGCCAGGAGTGCACCGGCATCAGCGCCGACTTTGCGATGCCCAGCAGGAAGAGCAGGTAGATGGTCACGAGCAGCACGCCGCTCGAGCCCGCGCTGAAGATTCCTCCGGGGACGAAATCGAAGGTTCCGGCCTCGACGTAGGTCAGCACGATCGCGGGGAGCAGGAACACGATGGCGGCGCCGAGCTGGTAGGCGAGGTAACGCCGACCTCCCCGGATTGCTTCGGGAGTGCCTGCGTGGGTCACGAGAGGATACGTGATGACCGTCAACGCCTCGTAGAACAGGTACAGGGTGATGAGATTCGCAGAGAAAGCAACCCCGACCGTGGCCGACATGGTCAAGCAGAGGCAGGCGTGGAAGCGGGTCAGCTCCGGCACGGGCGCGGTTCCGAAGTACCCCATCGCGTAGAAGGTGGTGAGCACCCACAGGACGGCCGCGGTGCCGGCAAGCACAACGCCGAGCGCGTCGGCGCGCAAGGAAATCGACGCCTGCGGCAGGAACGTCGACAGCGTGAACGAGACGGTACCGCCGTCACGTACCGCGGGGATCAGAGTCGCGACCACCCCGACCTGCACGATGCCCGCGACGACTCCGCACAGCTCCCGGGCAGGCGTGTGGTTCCGCAGCAGAACCACCCCGGCTGCGCCGAGGACCGGCGCCAACAGCGCGAGCAGCGGGGCGATGCCCGTGACGTCCATGCGAATGCCCCCTAGTCCTTGGTTGCGGCGGTCGTTGACGGGTCGAGCCGACTGACGAGGTCATCGACCGACCCGCTGGTGTAGTCCAGGATGACTGATGGGAAGAATCCGAGCGCCACGATCATGACGCTGACGACACCCGCCGTGAGCGCCTCCCGCAGCCGGAGATCCGACATGGCGTCCACGGTCGTGCTGCGGATACGCCCGTGGAACGCCCGCTCGAAGTAGACAAGGACGTACGCCGCAGCAAGGATCACGGTCGTGACCGCGATGGTTCCGAGCCAGACGTTGGCACTGAACGCCCCCAGCAGGATGAGGAACTCGCCCGGGAAGCCACTGGTGCCGGGAACCGCGAGGGCACCGAAGGCGGCGATGAGGGCGAACGTCGTGAGCGTGGGTGCGCGTTGCGCGAGGCCACCCAGGGCTGCGATGTCGGTGCTTCCGACACGCTCGTGGATGAAGCCCGCGGCGAGCAGCATCCCGGTCGAGACCAGACCGAGGTTCACGATCAGGAACACCGCGCCCTGCAGCCCTGACGCGTTGAGGCTGGACAGCCCGAGCATAGCCAGGCCCACGTGGCTGATGCTCGCGAAGGCGAGGAGGCGCCGGAGGTCAGTCTGGACGAGGGCGATCAGCGCACCGTAGAGCACGCCCACCACCCCCAGGACCGCGATCAGCCAGCTCCACGTTGAAAAGGCGTCCGGAACCAGCGGCAGCACGAAGCGCAGGAACCCGAACACGCCCATCTTCAAGCCGATGAGCAACACGCCCATGCCGACAGGGCCTTCAACCAGCGTGGCTGGCAGCCAGGCGTGAAAGGGAAACATCGGGGCTTTGAGCGCAAACGCGAACACGAGAAGGAAGAACACCGCAGTTTGCGTGCCGAGTGCCGGGGGCGACTCCATGAGGACCAGCAGATCGAACGACAGCTCACCACCGGATCCACTAGCCGACCTGGAACCAACCCCCAATAAGACGAAGCCGATCAGCAGTGCGGCCGACCCCAGCAGCATCGACAGGACGTAGCGCAGCGCCGCCCGGTCGCGCCGCGCCCCGCCTCCCCAGACCCTGATCAGCACGTAGGTCGGAATCAGCATGAGTTCCCAGAACACGAAGAACAGGATCAAATCCACCGACGTGAACACCCCGATCGCGGCGCACTCGAAGCCCAGCACCGCCATCAGGTATGCCTTTGGCTGATGCCGTACTGAAGCCCACGAGGTGAGCATGACCACGACGACTAGCAGGGCGGTCAGCGGCACGAACAGGACACTGACCCCGTCTACCGCGAGGTGATAGCTCATCCCCATGGACTCGACCCAGGGAACCTGCTCACCGAACTGGAAGTCGCTCGAGCCCTGTTGGAACTGCACCGTGAGCACGAGTGAAAGGCCGAGCACGACGACCGCACCCGCCAGGGCGACCCGGCGCAAGGCTCGCTCGGTGCGGATGAAGCCGAGGAGGATCATGATGACGCCAGGCAGCAGGACGAGCGTGGACAGGATCGGGAAGCCGATCTGGTCGATGGCCTTGATCTCGTTCACATGTCAGTCACCTCACGGCCGATCATCGCGTCTAGCGGGGTACTCGACCCTTCCCCGACATGCTGTTCAAGGGCCGACAGCGACGGGCGCATGGCCTGGATGAACGGGCCGGTTCCCAGCCCGATCCAGAAGATCAGTGCGACTAGCGCCAGCACGATTCCGCGCTCCCGCCTGGTGAGGTCATGGACGCGAGCCAGCACGACGGGACGTGGAGCACCCATGAATGCGCGCACGAAGTACGACAGCGTGTAGGCGGCGGTGAGGAAGACGCCCAGGCCGGCAGCGATCGCCATCGACCAGTGCTTCTCGTAGGCGCCTAGCATGACCAAGTGCTCGCCGTTGAACCCGTTTGTGCCTGGCAGCCCGACGCCGGCGAGAGCGATGATAAGGAAAGCTCCGGTCAGGAGCGGGGCGTGGTGGATCACCCCACCTAGCTCCTCGATCTCGGGGGGTCCGATCCGGGTGGACAAGAACCCCGCGAGGAAGAACAGCCCGGCCCCGACGATCCCGAGGTTGACCATCTGCAACAAGCCGCCCTCGAACCCGTCGAGGTTCAGTGAGAACAGCCCCAACATGACCACACCCATGTGCGACAAGCTGGCGTAGGCAAGCATCCGCCGCAGATTCGTCTGCCCGAGGGCGAGCAGCGCCCCGTACACCGTGCCCGCCACCCCCAGCGCCGCCATCAGCCAAAACCACTCGGATGCGGCATCAGGCAGCAGCGGGATGACGAAGCGCAGAAGGCCGTAGGTGCCGAGCTTGACGCCGACGAGGAAGACACTCATGCCCACGACCGGCCCGTGTTCGAGCACCTTAGGTAGCCACGTGTGGAATGGAAAGATCGGTGCCTTGACCGCGAACCCGAAGAACAACAGGAAGAAGATCAGTGTCTGCGCCTCCGCGGGTATGCCCACCTCCAGCAGAGCAAGCAGGTCGAAACTGTAGCCGTCTCCGGTGGTCTGAGCATGGCTGCGGCCCAGCAACACGATCCCCACGAGCATGAGCACCGATCCGACGCCCATGAACCCGACGTACTCGCGGGCGGCACGCCGTCGGCCCGCACCGGTTCCCCAGCGAGTGATGAGGAACCAGCTAGGCACCAGCTCCACGACGAAGAAGAACCAGAACACGACAAGGTCGAGGGCGGCGAAAGCGCCGATCATCGCCGCCACGAGCGCCAACGTGGCCATTGCATAGTGGCGCGCGTCACCGGTGTGCCCGGTGGCGGTTGAGCGCTCGGCGTAGATGATCACGAGCAGGCCGAGCAGCGCGGTCAGCGGGATGAAGAGCAGGTTGATGCCATCGACCCCGAGATGCCAGCTGGCGCCGAGCACGCTACCGAAACGCTCGACGAACTGGATGTCAGCGGTACCGAAATTGAACCGGATGGCGAGAACAGCTGCGAGGAGGACCTCGAGGCTCGCGCCGCAGATGGCCAGAGTCGTTGCGGCTCGGTCGTTTCGGACGAACTGCAACACCGCGCAGATAAGGAGAGGAAACGCGATCAGCAAGGACAGGATTGGGAAACCGACCTGCTCAGCGGCCATTGTCTCGTCGAGGTTCATCGAGTTCCCATGATCAGGGCCACGAGAGCGAGCGCGAGGATGCTGCCAATGACCACCGGTTTGCCCAGGTGGTGCTCGATGACCAGCAGCCGACGTTGCGCGCCGGAGACCACGCCCCTCACGCCCCGCTCCACCCCACTCTGGAACACTGTCCGCTCCACCGCATTGATGATCCCGGCGATGATCCCGGTCACCTTCAGAGCTCCCGTGTCGATCGGTTGGAAGACGAGCCTCTCGACGCTCTCGGCGAGCCTCGCAATCTGGTCAGCGCTGGCTTCGATCACCCCCCTGCGTCCGGTCGGCTGGGTGATAAGCCGCGCGGCCCTCTCAGCGAGGCTTGCGCCGGCACCACCGACCGCTCCGACGATGCCCCGACCGTCGGATACGCGATCGGACCAGCCAGCGCCACGCACCCGCGGGCCCGTACCCGGCGGGTGGTCCTGTATGCGACCGACGGCAGAGGTCGAGGCGGCTGGCAGCCAGTCGAGACGATCGGGCGCTGGGAGCGTGGCGTCGACTGCCCTGGCGTGGCGCCGCGTGAGGAACCGGTCCTCCCAGGTCGCTGGATGGAGCCATGCCGGCGGCGTCGCGGACGGTGGTGGACGGTCGAGCACCGCTCGGTCGAAGCGCTCGAGAGCCCGACCCAGCGCCCTGGTCGGACTCACGACGGCGCGATCGTAGACTTCGTCGATGTAGCCACGGTTGAGCGCCCACCAGTACAGGCGACGGGCATAGGTGGGGCTGGCCGTCGCCGGCAGCTCCTCCCGGAAGCGGTCGAGATAGCGAGGTGCGTACCAGCCCGAAAGCATTAGCGCGGCAGTGGCACCGACGAACAGTGTTGCGACGAGCAAGTTGCCCGGCGGCACGCCAGCGCTTCCCGCGACGACCGAGCCGAGCAGGCGCTGGAACCAGGAGCCATCGAGTCCTCCGGGCAGGATGTCGAGCACCACGCCCAGCGTGACGAGACCAGCGAGAACGACCAGCGGCGTGATCAGTCGGGCCGCGGTGGTGCGGCCCGCCTGATGTGCCTGGTGGGAGGTGGCCTCCGTGCCATGGCCGTCATCGCCGGTGTGCCCGGCGAAAGCAACCGCGGTCATGCGTCGAGTCGAGAGCGCCGCGGCGAAGATCGCGATGACTGAGAAGGCGAGCACGATCCAGATGGCTCCAGTCAGACCCTCGCTGGTCGGCTGGAGTACCCGCCCGACCAAGGGAGCTGCGATCAGTCCGGCGGCCACGGCCAGTGCGGCGACGCCCAGCAGGCGTGCCGTGTCCTTCGGGCGGCCCACGGCAGTCGGGTCGGCGCCGTCGTGGAGGTGGTGCAGGATCGACGGCGCGGTGAGAAACAGATAGCTCTTGTAGAAGGCGTGGGCGACCAGGTGAAAGATTGCGACTGCATACAGGCCGAGCCCACAGAACAGGAACATCAAGCCGAGCTGAGCGGTGGTCGACGAGGCCAGTAGACCCTTGATGTCGGTCTGGACGAAACCGACGAGCTGCCCGTACAGCGCTGTGACTGCGCCGACGATGCCGACTGTGGTCAACGCGGTCGGCGCCTGGTCGTAGATCGGCGCCGAGCGCACCACGAGATAGACCCCGGCGGTGACCATCGTCGCCGCGTGCATGAGGGCGCTCGATGGCGTAGGTCCTTCCATCGCCCGCGCCAACCAGGTGCCGAACGGCAGCTGCGCCGACTTGCCGGCGGCGCCGAACAGGAGCAGGAGGCCGACCGTTTCGACGACGCCGCGCGGCAGGGATGAGGCCTGCTCGAACACCTCGCCGTACTCCAGGGTGCCGGTGTAGGTCACGAGCACGAACATCGCGATGAGTAGCTCGGCGTCGCCGACACGGTTCATGACGAACGCCTTGGTGCCCGCCTGTGCAGAGGCCGGCCGCTCGCGGTAGAAGCTGATCAACAGGTAGGAACAAACTCCGACCCCCTCCCAGCCGAGGAACATGACGAGGTAGTTGTCGGCCATGACCAGGACCAGCATCGCGAACACGAAGAGTGACACGACGGTGAAGTAGCGGGTAAAGCCGGTCTCGTTATGCATGTAATTGACGGAGAAATGCGTCACCAGAGCGCTGATGCCGGTCACGATGAGCATCATGACCACGCTCAGCGGATCGAGTAGGAACCCAAAATCGGCGCGAAAGTCGCCGCTCTCGACGAAGCGGTAGACTGTAATCTCGTGCGTGCCCGGTTGCGCCACCATCGCCGCCGCGATGTACAGAGTGGCAGCGAACGACGCGAGTACTGCAAGCACTGCAATTCGTGCGACTGCCACATGGCCGTAGAGGCGGTCTCCGGCCAGGGCATTCACACCGTTTGCCGTGGCGGCGCACAGGGGCAGCGCGCAGACCGCGATGGCAGCAACTTCGACCCCGGTCACGAACGCGCCATTGTCTCGCTGCCAGTGACGCCGGCCCCGATCAGTGCAGGAGGGAGGAAACCTTCCTTGTTCTGGTAGTACTCGTGCGAGCTCGCCGAAACTGGCAGGTCCGAGACGTGCTCCTCCCAGGCCACGAAGCCCTCACCGGCGACGAACCTGGTGAAGCTGCCGTCGTCCGGGTCCATCGCAACCAGGTGGACCCACTCGTTGTCCAATAGTTCGGCGATCGCGGGCTGGCGACCGTAGATGGCACCAAGCGCGTCGAGAGTGGCTTCCACGATCAGGAGCAATCGCATCGGCTCGTGGATCTCGACCATCTGACGCGGCAACCCTGTGCGCAGGTCGCTGGCCGCCCCTTCCATGACGCCCAGGAGCCCTGAGACGTTGTGCGGCACCTTTGTGTCACAGCCGTAGACACGGTTGTCGACGCTCGAGAAGTAGTACTCCAGGTTGATACCGGCACCCACCGGCCCCATGGCGAGCAGGATGCGTTCGACGATCGCACCGGTCGGGTCCTGGGTCGGGTTGTAGGAGATGACGAAACCGCGCCGGTCGAAGAAGGCGCCCTGGGTGAGCGAACGGCGTCCGACGATAGCAAAGGCGTTCGTGCAGTGCCCCCACTCCGGGCGGACCTGCGACAGGTCGCGGCTGCGCCCCACGACATGGCGGAGCCCCTCCGCCGGTGAGGGATCCTTGGGCGCAGAGGCGAACCGTCGACAGCGTTCTCGTGCGGAGGCCGCGCGCGCCTCGTCGAAGTCGGCGCGCAGCGCTGCCCAGTCCGCAGCGTGCGACGCGGGGATGTCCTGGGTGTCGAAGAAGGTGACCTGGTCGTTCGCTGTGTTGTGGATCCCCCCGACGAAGTGAGTGTCTTCGGGGATGCCGATTCCGCGCTCGGAGAGAAGCGCACGCACGGCTGGGCGATTGGCCAGGCTGGCGAAAGCGCGACCGTTGGGACCGCCGTGCTTGCCTCCGCAGGCACCGCAGTCGTGGGCTGACTCGTGCGGGTTGTTGACCGATATCGATCCGTGCCCGCAGAAGACGACGAGGCGGGCGAAATGATGCGTCATACCGAGATTTCGCAGAACTGCCTCGATCCGGTCTGTCTGCTCGAGGGTGCTGAAGCCCCGACCCTGGTCGTCGTGGTCCAAGGTGAGCAGCGTGGGGGGCTGCGGGACGATGCGGGTTCGCACGGCCTCGGAGAGGTTGGTCCATCTCCGGGGCGACACCACACGGCCGATGAGTGGCACGGCCTGGACGAGGCCGGTCAGCTGCGTGAGGAAGAACGCCGAGACAGCGTTGCGCTTGGTCTCCCAGTAGGTGTTGTGGAAGACCGCCTCCCAGGAGCGGAGCGCGACGCGACGCTCGGCCGCAACCACTCCTTCGGGGCGCGGGGCTTCCGCGACCCGGTTCGCGGGGGTCACGTTGGCGGGGCAGAGCGGGGTCACATCGTGGTCGTCGAGGCCCCGGTAGTCCATGGCGATGCCGAAGAAGCCGCCGGCACCAAAGGTCTCGTAGTCGCCGTTGAGCTCGTCGAGTGCCCGGTGCATGGATTCTTCGCGTTCGTCGATGCACAGCACGATCTGCGCCTTGGGGCGCACCGGACGATCCCGCCACCGGCCGCGGCCTCGGTTGGCGGCCAGCGCCCCGAGGATCTCTTCCCGGTAGTGGCGTTCGAACGCGGCGAGCCAGACCGGCCCGTGGGCGGATTCGGGGAACCCGTCGAGGACGGCGAGCAGATGGTCGCGAACGGCTTCTGGAAGACCGCGCACGTCGGCTGCCGCCCATCCTTGCAGCTGCGCGAGCCGGAAGAGGCGCCATGCGTGGTCATGGGGTTGGAAGGGGCTCCCAGTCCCATCGCTGTGCTGGTGACAGGACCACGCCTTGTCGGCGAGAAGGGTCCAGGCCTCGTCGGGTCCTCCTCGTGCGGCCAGTTCGCGCACGGCAACGACCAAGACCGCCGGCAGCGTGCCAGAGACGGCCCCGACACGCAGCCACAGCTCGGCCCGGCGAGAACGCAGGTGCTCGGCGAGCTTTGCGGGCTCGAGACCCCACGTGCGGCGGGTGACTGCCGCGACCATCACCTTCTCGACGAACAACCGAACCGCGAGGTACTGCACGAGGTCGGCGGGCTGAGCCTGCTGCCGGGGATACTGCGGATTCACCCCGCGCCAGTTCATCATGCCCGCCCAGCCTGGCAACCCGTGGGCCAGGACCCGGCCGACGTAGCCGCTCCAGTGCTGTTCCTCGACACCGAGTTCGGTGAGCAGGGCGATCACGGCGTCGTCGGGTTGCTCGGGTAGGGCCGCCGCCTCAGCTCGCCAGTCGCCGATCCCCTCGAGGTCCAGTGAGTGGTCGTGGGGCAGCGCGTGGCGCCAGGCCGCATAGAAGCCCATCGTTCGGTCCGGCATGCGCCAGGCCGCCTGCCCGAGGTCGAGGAACGCCGCACAGCGCCTGACGAGGTATCGGTTGGCCCGCTCCACGATGTCATCGCCGACAAGGGCGTGCACGAGCTCGGCGTGGCTGCGGTCCCGGCCGATGCGATCGAGTTCTTCGTGAACGACCGACTCGAGATGGACCGCGAGCCGGTGACGAGGGTCAGCGGCCCGGACCTCGCCGGCAAGTGCTTTCAGTGAGCCGTCACTCTCGATGCCGGGCACGTCTGCCTCGGCCCGCGCGAGGTCGTACAAGGCGTCGGCGCCCTGTCGCGAGATCCCTCCGACGTCGGTGTCAGCCCCGACGAACCAGGCGGCGCACGCTGCCTCGCGCAGCGCGGGCTGGGCTGCCAGGTCGGGGTCGCCGGCGGCCCGCTGGCTCACGCTGTCCAGGGCTGCACCGGCGGCGACATGCACCGCCGATCGCAGGGCGTTGCTCAACGGCACGGCCGGGCCACCCCACCGCTCGATCTCCCTCAGAGTCTCGGCAACCTGCTCAGGTCCCCCGGCCGGGTCTCGTTCCCTCAGGGTCACGGGGTCGGTGGGCCCGTACGGATCGGCGAGACCGAAGGCGCTCAGACAGGACTGCCACAGCGACCCGACTGCGTACCCCTCGAGGTCGGCGCAGTGGGCCATCAGCGCTGCACGAGTTCCTGGTATGCCGAAGTGGCGTCGTGCAAGCCGACGGACCGTGCGGGTCTCGGCCTCCAGCCACAGCAGCCGTATGCGCTCCGGGTCATGCCCCTCGAGCAGCAGGTCGGCGCAGTGACGGTCGACCGCGGACAGGTACCCCGCCTGCATCTCCTCGGGGATGCCGAGCGCCCGCAGCTGGCGATGGATCGTCCCTCGCATCGACCCACTGGCATCTGCCGCCAGGTTGGCCCTGACGTCCTCGAGCACCGCAGAGTGACCATTGAGTTCCAGCCGCCCGCTGATCCAGTCCACGAGGGTCCAGTCCACGCCGATGCGTTCCAGGCTGGCGGTGAGAGCCTGCTGCGAGTGGGTCAGCAGCTGGGATCGGGCGGCCTGTGGGACGTCAGCGGCGATTCGTCGCGTGGCGTCACCTGACGTCGTGGCGTCACGCAGCACGGCGGAAGAGACGGCGGTGGCGCCATGGAGAAGCTGCAGCTTGCGAATCTCGACGTCGGAGATGGCGTGGCCCCCCACCGTGACCACCCCGTCGGGGTGGCGGAGCTCGGGACGCGTGGCAAAAACCGCGTCCACGTCTGCGTCGGTGATGCGACCAGTCCGGTAGCGGCCGCGTCCCCGTTCGACAGGTTCGAAGGCGCGTCCGCCGAGCAGGCGCTCGCCCTCGGACGCCGCGTGCTCGAACGTCTCGTGCTGGAGCCCGTGCAGGGTGTTGTGGTGCACGAACGTCGTCATCGGGCCTTGGCCCGGTAGCAGATGGCCCCAATGCTCGAGCTCGTGCGCGAGGTGCACGCGAGGGTCGGAGTGCGATCCTGTGTCGGTGGCAGTCATGGGCCCGTGATCAACCTGTTATTGCAGTCATCGCACGGACGGTGGAGTTGGTCAGACTCAGGGCGAGGCTCGGGAAGATCCCCAGGACCACGGTGAGCACCGCCAGCGGTACCGCTGCAGCCAATTCGCGGAAGCTGAGGTCGGGGGTGCCCTCCCAGCGCTGGTCCAATTGACCGGTGAACATCGTGGCGATCACCCGCAGTGTGAAGGTGGCGGTGACAAGAATGCCGAGGCTCGCGAACAAAACGAACAACCCCCAGCGCTCGAACGCGCCGAGCAGTGTCTGGAACTCACCCACGAACTGCGCCAGCCCAGGCATGCCCATCGAGGCGAGCAGGCCGAGCACGGCGAGGCCTGAGTAGACCGGCACCTGTCCGCCGAGACCGGACAGCTGGCCCACGTCCATTGTCTTGGTGCGCTCGTAGATGATGCCCACGAGCAGGAACAGACCGCCTGTGATGATGCCGTGGGCGAGCATCATGAACACGGCTCCGGACACACCGGTCACGTTCAACGCCGCGATGCCCAGGAGGACGAATCCCATGTGGCTGATCGAGGAGAACGCGACGATTGCCTTGAGGTCTGTCTGCCGGAACGCCAGGAAGGCACCGTAGAGAATGTTGACCAGAGCCAGGACGAACACGCCGGGCAGGACGGCCTGCAGACCCAGTGGAAGGGTCTCGGAGACCCGCAACACCCCGTAGGCTCCGAGCTTGAGCAGAACGCCGGACAGCATGATGCTCACCGGTGTCGGGGCCTGCACGTGAGCCAACGGTAGCCAGCCGTGCAGCGGGAACACCGGGATCTTGACGGCGAAGCCGACGAAGAACGCAAGGAAGGGTGCGACCTGGAAGCTCCGGGTCCACCCGTCACTGGCCGCCTCCAAGGTCGCCATGTCGAACGTGTGCGGATCGGCGGCAAGGTAGACCGCGAAGATGCCGAGCAGCATGAATATCGAGCCGCCCAGGGTGTACATGAAGAATGTCAGCGTCGCCCGTTCCTTCTTGGGGCCACCCCACATCCCGATGAGGAAGAACATCGGGACGAGCGCGATCTCCCAGAACACGTAGAAGAGGAACCAGTCCCGCGAGACGAACACGCCGAGGATCGCAAACTCCAGCAGCAGCATCCAG
>Ga0136640_10000271_pt1 | contig 19525 bp, 16 predicted proteins | sample AntDrymUQ8642106_2_FD_105498 | JGI IMG/M metagenome (GOLD analysis project Ga0136640, IMG submission 105498) | Polar desert sand microbial communities from Dry Valleys, Antarctica - metaG UQ864 (21.06) | ecosystem: Environmental > Terrestrial > Soil > Desert | place: Antarctica: Dry Valley...
ACCCGCGTCGAGCGCTGCGTCGCCCTGCGCGACGGCGGGGTCGCCTTCGACGGCCCGGCCACCCCCGCCGACGTCCTTCGCCTGGTCGGCATCTGACGATCGGGAGACCGGCGCCGGCCGCACCGAGCGGGCGCCGAGGGGAAAACCGGAGGGGAAATCGGCCGGCCTGATGGCCGCGCAGTTGGCGACGCTCCGTCGCCCCCTTTCCCATTTTGTTCACGGTCTGTGAGATTTTCTGGTCCCAAGGCTCGACACGGAGAGTAGTGGCGTGCCAAGATGCACCACACAGAGTGGTAGTGAGCTCGTCGGCAACTCGCCGACGGGACGCCAGAGAGTCGCAAGGGACAGACCATGGAACGAGCCAGGACCATCCGGAAGATGTTTGCGACAGGCGTGGTGGCGTTGGCCGCCACGTTGGCCATGGCCCTGGCGGCGCCGCTCACCTCGCCGGCGGGTGCGGCCCCGGTCGTCCAGCCCACCATCGACCCGTTCTCCCGGGCCTCGGTGCTCGCCGCCTACCGCAACACCCTTCAGGAGGCCCAGGTCGTGCCCGTCGGCTGGACGGGGAGCACATCGAGCTGCACCCGCGGCACCGAGTCGGCGGCGTCGATCGACGCCACCCGGGCCGCAGTCAACTTCTACCGGGCGATGAACGGCCTCGGCCCGGTCACCATGCGTTCGGACCTCAACGACAAGGCCATGGCCGCCGCACTCATGATGCACGCCGCAGGCCGCCTCGAGCACTTCCCCGGACCCACCTGGCCCTGCTACACCGCAGCCGGCGACGAGGCCGCAGGGAGCTCCAACCTGGCCGGCGGCACCATGGCCGCCCCTGCCGTCGATGCCTACATGGCCGACCGCGGTGACGCCAACGCCGTGGCCGGCCACCGTCGCTGGATCCTCAACCCCCGGGGATCGGTGTACGGCACCGGATCGACTTCCAGCTACAACGCCCTGTGGGTCTTCGGACCGCCCGCAGCGCGGCCGGCTGGCGTCAACTGGGTCGCCTGGCCTTCGGCCGGGTTCGTGCCCAAGGCCCTGTTCACCCCGCGCTTCTCGCTCTCGTCGAACCAGGATCCCGGTGCGAACTACGCGTCCGCCAAGGTGTCGGTGCGGACCGGGGCCACGTCGCTCCCCGTCGTCGTCCACCCCCCGGTGGACGGTTTCGGCGACAAGACCCTCGTCTGGGACGTGACCCTGCCATCAGGGTTCGAGGCGTCGACGAGCGATGTGCGCTTCGACATCACCGTGTCCGGCATCCGCTCCAGCTCTGGGGCGGTTGTGCCGACTCGGTCCTACTCGAGCACGGCCGTCGTCGCTGCCGTCCCCGGCGCACCGACCGCGGTCACGGCCACGGCCGGCAGCGGCCAGGCGACCCTGTCGTGGGCGGCGTCGGCGTCGAAGAGTGGATCGCCGATCACTGGGTACCGGGTGACGCCGTACCTCGGCACCACGCCCCAGCCGGTCCGCACGTTCACCACCGCAGCGACGACGCAGGCCATCACCGGGCTCACCAGCGGCAAGGCCTACAGCTTCCGCGTGCAGGCGGTGAACGCCGATGGCGTTGGCGCCGTGTCGGGCGCCTCCAACCCGGTCACGCCCACCAGGGCCCCCTGGTCCCCCTACTCCTCGTGGACCCATCTCGTCGACCAGATGTTCGTTCAGCTCGTCGGCCGGACCCCGACCAACCCTGAGCGCGAGCAGTGGGTCGGCTCGTTGAGCTCGGGGTCGTCGACGCCCGGGGGCATGGTCGCCTCGCTACGGACATCGAACGACCATCGCCTCAACGTCGATCCGGTGACCCGCCTCTACTCCGGCTACTACCTCCGCACCCCGGACCGCAGCGGCCTCGACTACTGGATCGCTCAGCGCCGTGGCGGCCGGAGTCTCAAGGCGATCTCGGAGTCCTTCGCCCAGTCGGCCGAGTTCCGCCAGCGGTACGGCGCGATGTCCAACCGGCAGTTCGTCGAGCGGGTGTACCTCAACGTGCTCGGGCGGCTTGGTGACCAGAGCGGGATGGACTTCTGGACCACCGAGCTGGACTCCGGCCGGCGCACGAGGGGCTCGGTCATGCTGGGCTTCTCGGCGTCGACCGAGTACCGCAACGCCCAGAGCTCCGAGGCCACCGTCTCGGTCCTCCACATCCTGCTGCTCGACCGGGCGCCGACCACGTCGGAGATGAGCTCGGGCGTCTCCTCCCTCGATGGCGGCACATCGGTCGCCCTCTACGCCCAGTCGATCCTCCGCCAGGTCGTCACCTGAGGGCTGTCGTCCTCGTTCGTTCGCTAGCGCTCATTCCACTCCGACCGAGACTCCTTGCCCACGGCCGCAGCGAGCGAGTGACGACGAGACCTCACTCGCAGCCGCGTCCGTCACCGCCGCCGTCGAAGTTGTGTGGGTCCGGAGCGAGCACGGTGAAGTCGCGGTCGGCGATGTCGGCGCAGTCGAGGTCGGGTGGCGTCGGAGGGATGCACACGTCGGGATAGGCGGGCTCGCAGCCGGCGCGACCCTCGGCGCTCGTCGTGGATGGCCCGCTCGAGGTGGTCGACGAGGTGTCGGGCGGGCCGGTGTAGTCCTCACACGACGACCACAGGCCGCGCCCAGCCTCGCGCGCCTCGGTGGAGGCGACCACGAAGGCCTCGGCGTGGGCGACGTTCGGAGGGATGGTCAGGGGAGTGGCGTAGCCGTTGCGAGCCATGGCCAGGTTGACGAACGCCCCGTCGGTCAGGCGGTACACGTAGGCCAGGGTGCGGTCGTAGCGATCGCGCAGCTCGACGTCGGCCACCAACCGCACCTCCGTGCCCGGCGGGACCAGGCGGGTCAGGGCGTCGGTGGCCTCGCGGGCGAAGCACTCGACCCCGCCCGACACCTCAGGGGTGTCGATGCCGGTCAGGCGCACCCGTTCGTCTCCGGCGCGGAGGGTGTCGCCATCGGTGATGCTGGTGACGACCACGTCCCGCCCGTCTGGAACCTCGTCGGTTCTCGGCTCGCCGGCACGGGTCGTAGGTGCGTGGTCGGACGCTGAGTCCGGGTCGGGTTCCGGGGCCGGCGACGGGGACCGACCCGTCGTCGACGACGGGTCGTCGGGGCCTGAACCGACCCGGTCGCGATCGGCGTCGTCGGCCGACGGTGACGAGCATGCCGCTACGACGGTGAGGACGAGGGCGAGGCGAGCGCTGAGGCGACATCGCCCTCGGCGCGTTGTTGGCCCCCGCATCCCGATCCCACCGTAGGTGGGCGCCGAGCAGGTGCTTGGACCGCCCCGGCGATCAAGCCGAGCGCGTCGTGCGGGTCAGGTAGGCCCGGCCTCGGGGTGAGAGTCGATAGCCGACGGCGAGGCTCTCGGTGAGGCCCAGGTTCTTCAGCTTGCGGACGTCGAGCTTGAACGGGTCACGATCGCGACCCACCAGGGCGGCGAGATCAGCGGCAAGGGTCGATGGGTGCTCGGCGATGAGACCGATCGTCTCGGCGGTCCACGGCCCGTTCCTGCTAGCCCGGTCGAGACGGTCGAGGCGGCGGTCGATCTCGGCCACAGCAGTGTCGTCGAGGTCACCGTCGGCGGCCAGCGTCGAACGCGGGTCGGGCCCCGCCGCGCCGTGGACCGCGATCCGGTACGTCGGGAGGCCGGGTTCGCCTCGCAGCAAGGTCCTCACGGCGTCGGCATCGGGGGCGCCTGATCGGCGGACGTCAGCGTCGGTGATGGTGGACGGGTCGACCACGTCCACCGAGTCCACGATTAGGCGCCCGGCGGCCGTGCGGTAGGTGTGACCGACGACTACTTGGCACCGCCTCCAGCGTCGGAACAGCACCGTGACCTGGCCCCGCTCGATCGGCTCTCGCCAGCGGGCCTGCACCTGCACGCACCCCAGTGTCGCGCCCATGCACCGGCCTGGATCGACACCGAACGAACTGGTGAAGATCTGACCGGTCAGGGCCGGCGCGATCGACACCAGTACGGCGGCGGCTGGTCACGACGAGGTGCGACGGGCTCAGGAACGCAGCGCGAGGGCGGCCAGCTCGCTCGGATCGTGGGCGCAGACCACGGTGGCGGCGCCCGATTGCTCCAGCTCGGTCAGGCGAGCGTGGTTGTCGGCGAGCACGCTGCGATCGATGGCGACGGCCTGCTCGAAGGCGGTGAGCATGCGGCTCGGCCGTCCCTGCTCCGGGTGGACGGCGGCGGTGTGGAAGTAGGCGTCGCCGGCGTGGACGAGCCATCCGTCCGATGCCCGATCGACCGCCACCGCCATGTGGCCGCGGGTGTGACCGGGCAGGGCCAGCAGGACGATGTCGTCGAGGGTGCGCCCCGACCCGTCGTCGGTCGCCAGCGGACGCGCCGATGGGAAGCCGTGCCACGCCTCGCCGTCTGCCGTGCGGTACGTGCGCCAGCGGGGCCCGTGGTCCCAGAGCCGACGCCGGTAGCGCTGCTGCTCGGCGGTCGTCCGGGGGTTGACGGCGGCGTCGAGCTCGGCGCCGTGGACGTGGACCGTCGCCTCGGGAAAGTCGGCCAGGCCGCCGGCGTGGTCGGCGTCGAGGTGGGTGAGGACGATGTGGCGGACGTCGGACGCGTCGAGGCCGAGGCCGACGAGCTGGTGGTGAGCCGTGCGGGTCACATCCGCGATCGGCCGGATCATCTCGGCGGTCAGCGCGCCCATGTGCCCCCGCAGGTCGGCCATGCACGCCCGCCCGATGCCGGTGTCGACCAGGACCACGCCGTCGCCGTCGGTCTCGATCGCGAGCACGTGGCCGACGAGGTGTCCGGCGTCGTTCACGAAGCGCCGACCCCGAGGACACATCGTGCAGCAGTCGAGGTGGTGGATTCGCACGACAGCCAGAGTACGAGAGTCCCGCCCGAGGGCTCGCCGGGTCGACCGCGGGGCGCGAGGCTGCGGCGGTGGACACGCCTTGGGATGCGGCGGACGTGCCCGACCAAGGCGGGCGCACCATCGTGATCACCGGCGCCACCAGCGGGCTCGGCTTGTCGTCGGCCACCGTGCTGGCTGGCGCCGGGGCCCGCGTGCTCCTCGCCGCTCGGAACCCGGCCAAGGCGAAGGAGGCGCAGGCCGAGGTCTGCCGGCTCGCCTCAGGCCCGGCCCCGGAGATCGTCGTCCTCGACCTGGCCGACCTCGAGTCGGTGCGTAGGGGAGCGGCGGAGATCGCGGCTCGAACGGAGTCGATCGACGTCCTCATGAACAACGCCGGGGTGATGGCCCTGCCCCTCGCCCGCACACCGCAGGGCTTCGAGGTGCAGCTCGGGACCAACCACTTCGGCCACTTCGCCCTGACCGGCCTGCTCCTGCCTCGTCTGCTGGCCGCGCCGTCGCCTCGCGTCGTCACCACGTCGTCGACCATGCACAAGCCGGGACGGATGCGGTGGCACGACCTCCACTGGCGGCGGGGCTACCGGAGGTGGGGGGCCTACAGCCAGTCGAAGCTGGCCAACCTGTTGTTCAGCTTCGAGCTCGACCGCCGGGCTCGTCGGCACGAGGCCGGACTGGTCGCCGTCGCCGCCCACCCGGGCTACGCCGCGACCCACCTGCAGGCGGCCGCTCCGGAGGCCAGTGGTCAGCGCCTAATGGCCAAGATCATGGAGGTGGGCAACGACATCTTCGCCCAGTCGGCCGACGACGGTGCCCTGCCCCAGCTCTACGCGGCGACGATGCCCGACGTCGGAGCCGGCGACTACTTCGGCCCCGACCGGCGCTTCGAGATGCGCGGCTCGCCCACCTTGGTCCGACCATCTCGACGAGCCCGAGATCGCGTCGACGCCTCCCGCCTCTGGGGGGTGTCCGAGCGTCTCACCGGGGTCTCCTACGACCGGGCGTGGGATCAGAGGGGCTCGGCCACGACGTGAGCGCCCTCGCCCGGTCCGGGCGCCGCCGGGTCGCGTCGCAGGCGCACCTCGGTGATGGCCCGGCCGTCGACGGCCAGCACCTCGATCTGCCAGCCACCGACCTCTACCACGTCGCCGTGCTGTTCGGGGATGCGCCCGAGCTGGTGAAGCACCAACCCGGCGACAGTGGAGTACGGCCCCTCGGGCAGGTCGACGTCGATGTCGGGCAGATCGTGGACCGGGAAGCGTCCGGGCAGGACCCGAGTTCCGTCGGGCTCGTGGCGGACGGAGAGGATGTCCTGGTCGGTCTCGTCGTAGATCTCACCCACCAACTCCTCGAGCAGGTCCTCGACGGTGACGATGCCCTCGGTGCCGCCGTGCTCGCTGATGACCACGGCCATCTGGTGGCGGCCAGCCTGCATGGTGCGCAAGGCGTCGAGCACCCCGCCGGTCTCAGGGAAGGCAGGCGCGGGTTGGGTCATCTCGCCGACGGTCGCGCAGGTGGCGGCGACCAGGTCGCGCAGGTGGACGACGCCTAGGAAGTGGTCGAGGTTGCCGTCGTCGGCCACCGGGGCACGGGTGTGCCCCGAGGCCGCCAGCTCGTGGAGCCCGACGTCGCGCCGCGTGTCGGGAGCCAGCACGAACACGTCGCGCCGGGGGCGGACGACCTCGTGGAGGCTGCGCTCGGCGATGTCGAAGGCGCCCGAGAGGATGGTGCGGTGCTGGTCGGTGAAACCGGGCTGGGCCTCGACCATGTGCCGCAGCTCCGCCTCGGTCACCTCTTCGCCGTGGCGGTCCGGGTCGCCGCCGAACACCCGCACCACCAGATCGGTCGAGCGGCTGAGGAGCCACACCGCGGGTCGGGTGACCACTGCGATCAGGGCGAGGGGACGAGCCGCGAGCAACCCCCACCCCTCGGCTCGCTGCATGGCGATGCGCTTGGGGGCCAGCTCACCGAGCACCAGGGTGAGGTACGAGAGGACCAGCGTGACGATGACGATCGACACCGGGCGAGCGGCCCGACCCAGCACGTCGAGCTGTTCCTCCAAGGGCTCGGCCAACGACACCGCAGCGGCCGCCGAGGCCAGGAAGCCGGCCAGGGTGATGCCGATCTGGATGGTGGCCAGGAACCGGTTGGGGTCGCGGGCCAGGCCGACGAGGGCCCGGCCCCGCCGGCCCTTCTCCTCGAGCCGCTGCAGCTGTCCCTCCCGCAGGGACACGAGCGCCATCTCGCTGCCGGCGAAGACGGCGTTGAGCAGCACGAGGAAGGCCACCAATGCGAGCGGGGGCAGCGCCTCAGACATCGGTGCTCGCCCGGCGCCAGATGGGATCAGAAGCCGGCGCGTCGAGGTCCTTCGGGCCCGCTGAGCGGGAGGCCGGGGTGCCGGGCTGGGCCACGGGGCCCAGCTCCGGCCCGGGACTGCCAGGGTCGTCGGAAGCAGTGCGCGAGGGCACGGGCGACACAGTACCGCCGCTCGCTACGTCCACTCGGCAGGGCCTGGGTAGCGTCCGGGCTCATGCCGGTCCCGGAGCCAACGACCCGGCCGTGGGCGACGACGTCGTCGCCGGGCGGGATGGTGTGCTCGGTCGATCACCTCGCCTCCTCCGTTGGGGCTCAGGCGCTGGCGGCCGGCGGGACCGCCGCCGATGCTGCGGTCGCGGCCAGCGCCGTGCTCGCCGCCACCTCGCCTCACCTGTGCGGGATGGGTGGTGATCTGTTCGCCATCGTCCACCGGCACCGCGGCCCGCCCTCGGTCCTCGAGTCGGTGGGGTGGGCCGGGGCCGGCGCCGATCCCGAGCGGCTGCGCGCCGAGGGCCACGACGCCATGCCGAGCCGGGGTGATGTCCGCAGCGCGACGGTGCCTGGTTGCGTCGACGGTTGGTGTGCCTTGCACGAGCGGTTCGGACGCCTCCCGTTCCGGGAGCTGTTGGCACCGGCCCGACGCCTGGCCGAGCACGGCTTCCCCGCCTCGCCGCTGCTGGCGTTCATGCTCCACACCCTCGACGGCCTCGAGGGCTGCGACGAGCTGGCCCGGTTCCGGCCGCAGCCCGGTGAGCGCCTCGTCCGCCCCGACCTGGCCCGCACCCTCTCTGAGGTGGCCGACGACGGGCGCGACGGGTTCTATCGAGGGGCGTTCGGTCGGGCCCTGCTCGTGGCCGGGGCGGGGGAGTACGGCGAGGACGACCTCGTCCACCCGATCGCCCGCTGGGTCGACCCGCTCGGCGCTCGGGTCTGGGACCATGACCTGTGGACCGCACCCCCGGTGTCGCAGGGCTACCTCAGCCTGCTGTCGTCCGCGATCGTCGAGGACATCGCCGGGTCCGACCTTCCCGACGCCAACGACGGGGCCTGGGTCCATCTGCTGGTGGAGGCGTCGCGCCTCGCCGCCCACGATCGAGGCGCCGTGCTGCACGAGGCGGCGGACGGGCCGTGGCTGATCGGCGAGGAGCGTCGTCGCCGCGCGGTGAGCCGGTTCGACCCGGAGGCTCGGAGCGAGGCCCTCGTGCCGGCCCGCTCGGGGGACACGATGTTCATGGCCGCCGTCGACGCCGAGGGCATGGGCGTGAGCCTCATCCAGTCCAACGCGGCGGACTTCGGGTGCCACGTGGCCGTCTCCGACACCGGTGTCCTGCTCCACAACCGGGGCATCGGGTTCTCGCTGGCCGCCGGCCATGTGGCGGAGTACGCCCCGGGCCGGCGCCCGCCCCACACCCTGTCTCCGGCGCTGCTGACCCGGCCCGACGGAACGCTCCGGGCGGTGGTCGGGACCATGGGCGGCGACTCCCAGCCGCAGGTGGTGCTGCAGCTCGCCGCCCGGCTGCTGGCCGGCGGCGAGGACCCAGGTCGGGCTCTGCTGGCGCCGCGGTTCGTGCTCAGCTCGGGCACCGGCAAGGGATTCGACACGTGGAGTGCCGCTGAACAGATCGTCCGGGTGGAGGCCCACGCCCCACCGTCGTGGGCCGAGGGATTGGTGCAGCGGGGCCACCGGGTCGAGGTGGCCGGCCTCGACCCTGCCGGCTTCGGCCACGCCCACATCATCGAACGTGATCCCGACGGCATGCTCCGCGGCGCCGCCGACGTCCGAGCCATGACCGGAGCCGCCGTGGCCTCGGTGTGAGCCGGGCGTCTAAGCGGCGCCATCCTGCGCGATGCTCCCCGGGTGGAGGTGCACCTGGTCGATGGGACCTACGAGCTGTTCCGGCACTTCTTCGCGGTGCCGTCGCACCTCACAGACGACGGCACCGAGGTCGGCGCGACCCGGGCCACGGTGGGATCGGTGCTGCGGATGCTCGAGGAGGGCGCCAGCCACCTCGCGGTGGCCACTGACCACGTGATCGAGTCGTTCCGCAACGACCTGTGGGCCACCTACAAGGACGGGTCCGGCGTCGACCCGGCGCTGAGCTCGCAGTTCGTTCTGTTCGAGGAGGTCCTTGGGGCTGCGGGCGTAGCGGTCGCGGCGATGGTCGAACACGAGGCCGACGACGCCCTAGCCGCCCTGGCCGCCATGGCTGCCGGCGACGACCGGGTCGAGCGAGTGTTGATCTGCACGCCGGACAAGGACCTGGCCCAGTGCGTCGGCGGCAAGGTGGTGCAGGTCGACCGGCGGCGAGACACCGTCATCGACGCAGCCGGCGTGGAGGACAAGTACGGCGTGGCACCGGAGTCGATCCCCGACTGGCTCGGCCTGGTGGGCGACTCGGCCGACGGGTTCCCCGGCGTGCCCGGGTGGGGCGCCAAGTCGGCGGCCACCGTGTTGCGTTCCTTCGGCCACATCGACGCCATCCCCGCCGACCCGACGACCTGGCACGTCAAGGTCCGCGCCGCCGGCACCCTTGCTGCGTCCCTCGATGAGCACCGGGCCGAGGCCCTGTTGTTCCGGCGCCTGGCCACCCTCGAGCTCGACGCTCCGGTGGCCACCTCGGTCGACGAACTGCGGTGGACCGGTCCGCGGTCCGACCTGGCCGAGGTGTGCGAGCGCATCGACGCTCCGGGCCTGGCCGCCCGAGTGTCCGCCTTGTCCGACGCGCTGGCCGACGGCTGAGCCCAGCGACGGCGCCACCCGGAGCGGGAACGACCGTGAGGGCGGTGGCCAGGGGCCCCCTCCCGGGCTCCAGGCCACCGCCCTCGCGGCGCGCGCCCTCCCCACCCCCCGTTCCCCCCGAAGTACGCAGTCCGGTGGTGGATCATCTCCACCACCGACCGGACGTTCTCGGATCCCCCGAACCAAGTGACCGGGTGAGCGGTTCGTTCAACGTGTTGATGTGTCTCGCTCAACTGCTGAGCACACTGTGCAAGACCGGCTATGTAGTCGCCTATGGCCCGAAAGGATGGTTTCTGAACTAGTCACCAAGGTTGCCTGGCCGAGTTGGCCCGGCCTGACCAGGGCTGCATTGACGCTGCGCGCGTGTTGTAGTCCGAGGCGTAGTGTCAAGTGTCAGTTTGGGGCGCGTGGAGCGAACGCTTCTATGAGGTGCCGGCGCCGGCGGGACGACGTCGCTACGGTGGCGCCGATGGCGTCGGAATCGGTCGAGGTCGACGTCCCGATCGCCGATGGCACCTCCCGGCGAGTAAAGGTGTCCAGCCCCAGCAAGGTCTTCTTCCCGACACGGGGCGAGACCAAGCTCGACCTCGTGCGGTACTACCTCGCCGTCGCCGGTCCGATCACGGCCGCCATGGGGGGCCGCCCCACGATGATGCAGCGGTTCCCCGACGGCGCCGGGGGCCCGTCGTTCTTCCAGAAGCGGGTGCCCAAGGCGACGCCCGAGTGGCTGGAGACGACCGAGGTGTCGACGCCCAACGGCACGACCAGCCAGGTCATGGTGGTGGCTGACGTGGCCCATCTCGTGTGGGCCGTCAACCTGGGGTGCCTCGGATTCCACCCGTGGCCCTATCGAGCGGCGTCGCCGGAGATCACCGACGAGATGCGGATCGATCTCGACCCCGGTCCCGACGCGACCTTCGACCGGGTGCGCGAAGCGGCCGGTGAGGCGCACCGCCTCCTCGACGAGCTCGGCATCTCCAGCTATCCCAAGACCACGGGAAACCGGGGCCTCCACGTCTACGTGCGGGTGGAACCACGTTGGGACTCCTACGAGGTGCGGGCCGCAGCCGTCGCCCTCGCCCGTGAGCTCGAGCGCCGCCGGCCCGACCTCATCACGGCTCGGTGGTGGAAGGAGGAGCGGGGCACCGACCGGGTTTTCGTCGACTTCAACCAGAACGCTCCGCACAAGACGGTGTTCGGGGCGTGGTGCGTTCGGCCCCGGGTGGGAGCGCAGGTGTCGAAGCCGTTGGCCTGGGAGCAGGTGAACACCGTCGAACCCGACCAGGTCACCATCGCGACCGTGCCCGCGGAGGTTGCGAGCGACGGTGACCCCTGGGCCGGAATGGACGGCGCCCCGCAATCGATCGAGCCGCTGCTGGGCTGGTACCAGCGCGACCTCGACGACGGGCTGATGGATGCACCATGGCCGCCCGTCTACCCCAAGCAGCCCAACGAGCCGCCCCGCGTCGGCCCCAGCCGAGCCCGCAAGGACGGGTGACCGGTAGTCGACAGCCGCCGACCACCCCGATCACGGGCTGCGTGGGCACGAACGCTCCCGGCGCGCGACGCTAGGGATGCGGCACCCCGGCGAGGAGCACCACAGATGGCTTTGAGCGCACACCTTCGGCCGAGACGATGCCGATCGGCAGGCCGGGGCCAACGAGTCGCTGCGCTCGGCCTTGCCGTCGCCCTCGGCGCCGGCGGACTCGCCGGCTGTGAACCGGCTCCCCCGACGCTCAGCGCCCGAGTGCTCGTCGGGGGCTTGAGCCTTCCGTGGGACCTGAGCTTCACCCCCTCGGGCTCGATCCTGTGGACCGAGCGGGGCGGGCGCATCATGCGTCGCCAGTCCAACGGGTCGGTCAACCAGATGGAGGCTGACCTCCGCGACCTGCACGTCAGCGGCGAGACCGGGCTCATGGGCATCGTCGTCGACCCGCGCTTCAACTCCAACCGGCGCGTCTACACCTGCCAGGGCTGGACCAATGGCTCGGCCAACGACGTGCGGGTGATCCGTTGGGAGGCCAACTCGGCCGGTACCGGTCTAACCCGCATCGGCATCGTCGTCGCCGGGCTGCCGGCCACCACAGGCCGTCACGGCGGGTGCCGGCTGCGCTTCGACTCCTCGACGCGGCTCTACATCGGCACCGGCGACGCCGCCGTCGGCACCAACCCCCAGAGCCTGACATCACTGGGCGGCAAGGTCCTGCGCGTCAACCCCGACACGGGCGCCGGCTCTCCCGGCAACCCGTTCGAGTCGAGTAGCAACGCCAACACCCGCCGCATCTACACCTACGGCCACCGCAACGTGCAGGGTCTGGCGTTCCGACCCGCCGACGGCAGCCTCTGGTCCGCCGAGCACGGCCCCGATCGTGACGACGAGCTCAACCTCATTCGACCCGGCAACTACGGCTGGAACCCTGTTCCGGGCTACAACGAGAACGTCCCCATGACCGACACCGCCGAGTTCCCCTCGGCTTTCAACGCAGCGTGGAGCTCGGGCGTGCCCACCGAGGCCACCTCCGGCATCACCTGGCTGAGCGGCTCGCGGTGGGAGGGCTGGAACGACCGGATGGTCGTGGCCACGCTCAAGGGCCAGAGCCTCCTGATCATGCGCCCGCAGCCGGACGGCACCCTCACCGAGATCGCTCGCATCTACAACGGCACCTACGGGCGCATCCGAACCGCCCAGCTCGGCCCCGACGGCCTCCTGTACCTGACCACCTCCAACGGCAGCAACGACGCCATCATCCGCATCACCCCCAGCTGACCCTCCCCCGGCCGAGGACCTCGGCCAGCTCGACGGGGGGGACGACCTCGAGCTGGTCGTAGCGACACGACGCCGGCTCGCGATCGGGACGCCAGCGCACGAACCGGGCCGTGTGGCGGAAGCGGCCGTGATCGACCCGCTCGTAGGTCACCTCGGCTACCCGCTCGACGCGCAGCGGGGTGAACGACAGGTCCTTCTTGCCGTTCCACCGCGACGGGCTCCCGGGCATGCGACCGTCGGCGTGGGCCTCGGGATCGCTCCACTCCGCCCACGGATGGTCTCCCATGTCGTCGACCGAGAGCACCAGCGGTTCCAGCTCGGCCATCAGGTCCCGGCGCTGCGCGGCCTTGAACGACGAGGCGACACCCACGCTGTGCAGGCGTCCCTCGTCGTCGTGGAGGCCGAGCAGCAACGATCCCACGCCTGCGCCGTCCTTGTGGATGCGGTAGGCGGCGACCACCGCGTCGGCCGTGCGACTGTGCTTGACCTTGATCCAGCCCCGCTCGCCGGGGGCGTAGGGACTGTCGACCGGTTTGGCGATGACCCCGTCGAGCCCGGCGCCCTCGAAGCGGACGAACCAGTCCTGGGCCACGTCGCGATCGAGGGTGCCCTGGTTGAGGTGGACCCGACGCCCGGGCCGCACCGCCCCGTCGAGCGCCCGTCGCCGCTCGATCAACGGCCGCGAGGTCAGGTCGGCGTCGTCGAGGGCCAACAGGTCGAAGGCCACCACCTCGGCCGGGGTCTCGGCGGCCAGTCGCTTCACGCGGGAGGCGGCGGGGTGGATGCGCTGGCCGAGGAGATCGAAGTCGAGCCCGGCCTCGGTGGGCACGACGATCTCGCCGTCGACGACAACCCGGTCGGGCAGGGCGGCCCGCAGCGGGTCGACCACGTCGGGGAAGTAGCGGGTGAGCGACTTGCCACCTCGTGACATCAGCTCGACCTCGTCACCGTCGCGGAACACCACCACACGGAACCCGTCCCACTTGGGCTCGAACCACCACGTTCCCGCCTCACCCGGAGGTAGCCCGTCGTGGGACTTGGCCAGCATCGGTGTGAGCGGTGGAGACAGGGGCAGGTCCACGAGCGCCGACCGTACCGGCACGATGCCCGTCAGGGGCGAGTGCGGCAGTGGTGAACAGGTCGGTGAGGCGCGTCAGGTGACGTGGACGAGGTCGAGGATCTTCTTGGCCCGGTCGGCGTCGCCCACGACGTCGAGGCGGTCGTGGTCGAGCGGGACCCGGTGCCAAGCGGCGAGGAGGAGGTCCGACGCCGGGCCCCGGACCGCGGCGTCGCCCTTTGAGTGCGCCCGCTCGACCTCGGGTCCGTCGGCGCCAAGCCGCAGCAGCCACTCGCCGGTTCCGGGGGTCAGGCCGTCGTCGGTGCAGTGGATGTGCACGGTGGCGCCGACGAGCTCGGCGGGAACGTCGGTCCGGGCGAGGAAGCGGGGGACGAAGACCTCGAGCCACTCGTCGATGCCGTCGGCGGCCAGGTCCGAGGTGATCGCCGTTGCGCCACCCGGGGTGATGGCGTCCTCGGCGTCCCAACGGTGGACGGCGATCTCCTGGGCCTGGCGCCGGAACCAGAAGGCCACGTCGGCTGGCCCGGTGAAGCTGGTCGTCGGCTCGCTGGGGTCGTGGCGGTCGAGCTCGGCCACGAGGGCGTCGAGGGCGTCGCGGTACCAGGGCAGGACGGCCTCGCCGGCGGGGGGACGGGGCCCGGCACCGACCTCACCGCCGTCCGGCCCGGCGGCGAGGAACGCGGCGGCCCAGGTGTGGACCCGGCCGAGGTGACCAACCAGGCGCTCTACCGACCAGCCGGGGCACGCCGGGACGGGGGTGGCCAGCCCCCCGGCCGGCAGGGCGGCGACCGCCCCTCCCTCGGCGACGATGGCCTCTCGATGCTCTGCGGCGTCCACCGCGCCGAGGGTAGGGGCGCACGCCGCTAGGGCGGGAGCTGGGCCTGCAGGACTGTTCGCTGGTCGGCCAACGCGTCCCGGCGCCGACGGGCCTCGTCAGCCCCGTCGGACAGGATGGGTCCGGCGCCCACGAGCATCGCCACGGCGGCGTCGAGGCCGGTGCTGGCCTCCTCGGCGTAGGGGCCTTCGAACGCGGTGGGGACCAGGCTGGACCGCATGTCGTCGGCCAGCTCGGGCACGGTCTGAGCCCGACCGCGCAAGAGGCGCTCGACCTCCTCCAGCTCACTGATCTGGCCGTCGAGCTGGCGGATCTCGGCTCGGATCTCTTCGGGGGTGGGCATGACGGATTGCTCCACGTCGGGGGAAGACGACCACCAACATTACCGAGATAGCACGAGATTAACCGTCAGATCCAATGGGTATCTCCGGGGCACCCCCAAGAGGAGGAGGGCGCGGTGCCCACGGTGTCGATGAATATCAATCAGGGCCTGATCCTGAAGAACCGGGCCCAGTCGGCCCACGAGGAGGTCACGTCCGCCCGCGAGGCGATCCCCGGTGAGGCCGGGCCCATCGATGTGTCCGGGGCAGTGAGCCGCCTGGGGGAGGCCGAGACCTGGCTGGGCACGTTCCGCACGGACTTCGACGAGGTGATCTCGGCCTTCATCCACGCCGACAGCGGTGATCCCGGTATGAGCACCCTCGAGGTGCCGTATGCGACGTTGGCGGAGTTCGCCGACGCTCGCCGCGAGGCCGAGGCCAGAGGTGACGAGTACGAGCAGGCGGTCCTCAACGAGGACTACGGCCGGGCCGAAGAGATCGCCGCGGAGTTCCTGGCCCGCGATGCCGACCCGGTGTGGGACCAGGCGTTCATCACCGCCACCGGGCCCGCCGCGGTGGACTTCCTCTATATCGCTGAGTCCCTGGAGCGCTCGGAGAACCCCGACGGCATGCCCACCGAGACGGCCGAGAGGTTCGCCACCGCCGACCGCGAGGTCGGCTTCTCCGACACTCTGCGCGAAGACGTGATCGTCAACTCCGACGTCGACTTCCTCGACCGTGTGTCGACCGAGGGCGACGCCAGCGAGGACTTCCGCGTGGGCTCGGCCCAGTGGGTCACGTACCTCACGGCGCGAGGCTACGGAGGGAACGACACGCTGTACTTCCTCCTGGAGGACATAAGCAGCGACGGCGAGCTGTCGGCCCGCTACCTGGCCGAGGACTTCCCCGTCCCCGAGGGCTACGCCGGCAGTGAGGAGGCCTTCGACTACAACCCCGCCGCCGAGCTGTTCTCTGACGAGCTCCGGGGTTACGAGGATGTCGTCGTCCCGCTCATCGAGAGCGCGGTCGTCGACGACAGCTGGGTCGAACCGGGTTCGCTCGACATCCGCACGCGCGAGGAGGCGGCCCTCAACGTGATCAGGGGGGCGGGCGCCGAGGATGCGGACTTCGACGACGACCTGCGCCCAGTGTTGGCCAGCGTCTATGGGGAGTGGGTCGACGACTTCGCCGCGGGCGCCTCGCTCGCCCCGGGCCAGGGGGCGGTGCCCCAGGTCATCGGGCGTGACGGGGTCGAGCTCGGCGAGGAGGAGATCCGCACCTTCCTCGCGGAGGTGGCCCTCCACCCCGAGTCCTACCAGCAGGTCTACGAAGCCACCGTCGACCACACGGAGGGCCTCGTCGACGAGATCGGCGGTGACGGGTCGCTCAGCACCTCGGGCTCGGGCGATGCGGTGAACCGAGAGCTGGGCTCGCTGTGGTCGAACGTCTACCTGGCCGAGGCAGACGCCATCTTGAAGGAGAACGGCGACGGCGAGGAGGCCGCCCAACGATTCCGGGACTCGGTCGACTTCGTGGAGGGCCTCGTCACCGATCCCGGCGGGACCGCCGCCGGCATAGCCGTCGACGTGCCCAGAGACCTGATCGCCGGCCTGATCGAGGGCGATGATCGCGAGCCACAGGTCGACCCCGCCATCACCACGATCGACCTGGACACCGCCGCTGCTGAGTACGACGCCCTGGCCGGCTTCGCCGACGACCCCACCGCCCAGGGCCAGGACGAGGCCGAGGCGGTGGTCACCGCGGTGACGGACTTCAACGACTCGCTGCCCCCCTCAGAGCAGTTCCTCGACGCCGACGGCACGATCCGACCCGAGCTCACCGACACCCAGCGCTATCGCCTCTCGCAGGTCGTGTACGGATCCACCGAGGTCGACGACAATGCCTTGGCGGGCCGCATCGGCGGGCAACGCCAAGCCAGCGAGTACTTCAACGAGCGGGTGGCCAGCGGCCCCCCGTCGGAGGACAACGTCTGACCCCAGCGCGCCGGCCGTTTGCCCGGTTCGACGGCACTAGGTTCGGCCCATGGCCGCTCGCCCGCTCAGCGAGCGCATAGCCGAGCTGGCCAAGCTCAAGGAGGAGGCCCGCCAGCCGGGTTCGGAGCGCTCGATCCAGCGCCAGTACGACCGGGGCAAGATGTTGGCCCGCGAGCGCATCGAGCACCTGCTCGACGAGGGCTCGTTCAACGAGCTCGACATGCTCGCCCGCCATCGCAACCCCGACATCGACGAGCGGCCCCTGACCGACGGGGTCATCACCGGGTGGGGCACCATCGACGGCCGCAAGGTGTTCGTCTTCAGCCAGGACTTCACGCTCTTCGGCGGCGCCTTGGGCGAGGTGTTCGCGGAGAAGATCCACAAGGTGATGGACCTGGCGCTCAAGGTCGGGGCGCCGGTCATCGGCATCAACGACGGTGCCGGGGCCCGCATCCAGGAGGGCCCGGTCAGCCTGGCGTCCTACGGCGGCATCTTCCACCGCAACGTCCGGGCCTCGGGCGTGACCCCCCAGATCAGCGTGATCATGGGCCCGTGCGCCGGGGGCGCGGTCTACAGCCCGGCCATGACCGACTTCGTGTTCATGGTCGAGGACACGTCGTACATGTTCATCACCGGGCCCGACGTGGTGAAGACCGTGACCGGCGAGGACGTCACCCAACAGGAGCTGGGCGGAGCCCACGCCCACTCGGCCAAGTCCGGGGTCGCCGCCTTCACCGCGGCCGACGACCGGGCCGTGCTCGACGACGTCCGCTACCTGCTCGGCTTCCTCCCCGCCAACAACATGGAGGAGCCGCCGCGTGTCGTGCCCGTCGACGACCCCCTCCGGAGCTGCGACGAGCTCGCCGGGCTGATCCCCGACAGCACCAACCAGCCCTACGACATGCGCTCGGTCGTCGAGGTGGTGGTCGACGACGGCGACTACGTCGAGTACTTCGCCCGGTGGGCTCAGTCGATCACCTGCGGCTTCGCCCGCATCGACGGCCAGCCGGTCGGCATCGTCGGCAACAACCCGATGTTCTTCGCGGGGGTTCTCGACATCGACAGCTCGGAGAAGGCGGCTCGCTTCGTGCGCTGCTGCGACTCCTTCAACGTCCCGCTGGTCACCTTCGTCGACGTGCCCGGCTTCCTGCCCGGCGTGGGCCAGGAGCACGGCGGGATCATCCGCCACGGCGCCAAGCTCCTCTACGCGTTCTGCGAGTCGACGGTGCCCCGCATCCAGGTCGTCACCCGCAAGGCATACGGCGGCGCCTACGTGGTGATGAACTCGAAATCGATCGGCGCGGACCTGGCCTTCGCCTGGCCGTCGGCAGAGCTGGCGGTGATGGGCGCCTCGGGTGCGGTCGAGGTCCTTCACCGCAGCCAGATCGCGGCGGCCGAGGATCCGGTCACACGGAAGGCCGAGCTGGTCGACGACTACTCCGAACGCTGGCTCAACCCCTACGTGGCCGCCGAGCGGGGCTACGTCGACGATGTCATCGACCCCGCCGACACCCGCCGCAAGCTCGTCGCCGGCCTCCACCTCCTGCGGTCCAAGCGCGAGGAGCTGCCGCCCCGCAAGCACGGGAACATGCCCCTGTGACCGACACCGGGGCCCGGCTGGCGTCGATCCGACCGGTGCCGGACGAAGAGGAGGCGGCCGCCATCGTCGCCGCCGTCGAAGCGACCTGGCCCCGTGGCCCAGGCCCAAGCGAGGCGCCCATCGAGCGCTGGCGTTGGAGCGGCCGCTGGTGGACCAAGCCCGTGCCCCTGCGCCGTCGCCGCCCCTGGTGATCGGCGTGACCTAGCGCCCGGCCGGGCATCTGCGGTGGGAGTGGGCATCGCTCGACGCTGACGCGACGAGGTCCGAGCGAGGCGGCGACTTGCGACCAGGCCCTGTAGGCCGACACGGGTAGCGTTGGATCGGCCACGCGGATCCGGCGACGCCGGGGGCCTGAGCCGGAGGGAGGACGCTGTGCCCGAGTCGGATCGATGCGACTGACACGTCTCGCTCGCCGACGTGATCGTTCGATGCCCGGCGTCCGCCTCGTGCTCGCATCGGCGTCTCCCGCCCGCCGGGCCCTGCTGCGGTCGGCGGGGATCGAGCCCGAGGTGGTGGTCAGCGAAGTCGACGAGTCCACGGTCGCCTCGACGCTCGGGTCCGACGACCCCGAGACGGTGGTAGCGGCGCTGGCTCGAGCCAAGGCCGAGGATGTGGCCGGCCGGCTCGGAGCCGTGGAGGAATCCGCGTTGGTGCTTGGCTGCGACTCGCTGTTCACCATCGACGGGCGGACCTGGGGCAAGCCGTCGTCGGCCGCGGAGGCGGTGGCTCGGATCCGGGCGATGCGTGGCCGCCAGGGCGTGCTGCGCACCGGGCACCACCTGATCGATCTGGACTCTGGCCGCTCGTCGAAGGGCGTCGAGGCGACGACGGTTCGCTTCGGGCCCATGACCGATGCCGAGGTCGACGTCTACGTGGCCACCGGCGAACCGCTCCGGGTAGCCGGCTCGTTCACCCTCGACGGTCGCTCGGCCCCCTTCGTCGATGGCGTCGAAGGCGACCACTCGAACGTGATCGGCCTGTCGCTGCCGCTCGTGCGCCGCCTCCTCGCCGACCTCGGCCACTCCATCACCGACCTCTGGGCCGCGCCGTGATCGCCC